>VFQN01000404.1_pt1 | contig 84896 bp, 79 predicted proteins | sample 3512371 | NCBI WGS metagenome assembly VFQN01 (sample SAMN10412370, study PRJNA504923) | tailings metagenome | isolation source: Replicate 2 from Balatoc abandoned mine | place: Philippines: Itogon, Benguet | collected 2017-08-28
CGGCCCGCAGGGGCCCCTGCCGAGTAGACAGGACCTCCCGTTCTGCCACTCCTGCTTGTTCCTCAATCCCTTGGATGTTACGGCGCCATGCTGGCCAGCTGGTTGGTTGCATGGGCACGAATTCGTCTGCAGCGAACATCCAGGCGAATCGAGTTGGGTGGGAAGGTCAACGGTGCGCAAGCATCGCAACATGGGCAGGCTCTTGAGCTACCTCAGCCGGCGTCGGCAAGCAATAGACAGACGTCGGTGTCCAGCGTTCAAGCTCTCTTGGCGACGCTAGCACGGTTCACGGACGCCGTTAGCAGGGTTTGCGGATCTCAACAGATGCGGCGCGCGACCTCGATGTTGGAGACCACGATGTCCCACAGCACGACCAGGCCCAGCCGGGCGATCGTGGCCGGGCGCCGCAGCCGGGGCAGGCCTGGGCGCAGGGCTTGTGTGAGCCAGGGGATCAGCAAGGCCAGCACCGCGCCGAGCGTGAGCTGGGCCAGCGACCACGATTGGTTCAGCAGCGGCCAGGTCAGGAACAGCACGGCGCTGAGCCAGGGCGAAGGAAGGAGCCGTCTCATGGCCGGACCTTGCGTTCGCGCATCTCGAGGCGCACGTCGATGGCGGCGGGCGCGGGCTCGGCCTGCAGCACCGCCTGCAGGTAGGCCTGGCGCTCGAAGAGCTGGGCCGCGGTGGCTGCGCTGTAGCGCGACAGGGGCCCGGCCGCGGCGCTGCAGGCCAGCACGGCGGCCAGCAGCAGGCCCAGGGCCCAGCGGTGGCTCGTGGCGGTGGGCAGCGCGTCGGATGCGGCGCCCGTGGTCGGGGCCGGCGCGCCGCGTGCATCGGGCGCCGGGCTCCAGAACAGCACCGAACCGCTGCGTGCCAGCGCGACCATCAGCAGCAGGCTGCTGGCCAGCACCACGGCCACGGCCCAGGTGCCCCAGGCGGTCGGGCCGGCTGCCTGCAGCAGCATGGCCTTGCCCATGAATCCGGCCAGCGGTGGCACGCCGGCCACGGCCACGGCGCAAACGAGGAACATCACGCCCAGGCGCTCGCGGCCGCCGTCGAAGGCGCCCGGTCGCAGCAGGTCGCCGAGCGCCGCCCGCGCGAAGCCGATGCGGTCGGCCAGCAGGAACAGCGCCGCCGCCACCAGCGTGCTGTTGACCAAGTAGAACAGGCCGGCGGCCACGCTGGCCGCTTGCGCCAGGCCCACGGCGAGCAGCAGCGTGCCGGCCGAGCCGACCACGAGGGTGCCGATCTGCAGGCGCAAGTGCGTCGCTGCGAGCGTGCCTACAGCCGCCACCGCGATCGTCGCCAGCGCCAGCGCGGGCAGCCAGGGCCCGGCCACGCCGGCCGCCGGGCCGCCGGCCTCGCCGAAGATCAGCGTCGTCACGCGCAGCACGGCGTACACCCCCACCTTGGTCAGCACCGCGAACAGCGCCGAGGCTGGCGCACAGGCCGCGGCGTAGGTGGCTGGCAGCCAGAAGTACAGCGGCAGCAGCGCGGCCTTGATGAAGAACACCACCAGCAGCAGCAGCGCCGCGCTCTGCGCGAGCAAGGCGCGGTCGGCCGGCAGCTGTGCCATGCGCTGCGCCAGGTCGGCCATGTTCAGCGTGCCGGTCAGCCCGTACAGCAGGCTCACGGCGATCAGGAACAGCGCCGCGCCCGCGAGGTTGAAGCCGACGTAGTGCAGCGACGCCTTCAGACGCGCCGTGCCCGCGCCATGCAGCAGCAGGCCGTACGACGAGATCAGCAGCACCTCGAAGAAGACGAACAGGTTGAACAGGTCGCCGGTCAGGAAGGCGCCGTTCAGGCCCATGAGCTGGAACTGGAACAGGGCGTGGAAGTGCGGGCCGCGCCGGTCGTCGCCGCCGCGCGCGTACAGCAGGGCGGCCAGCGCGACGCCGGCCGTCAGCAGCAGCAGCAGCGCCGACAGGCGGTCCAGCACCAGCACGATGCCGAAGGGTGCCTTCCAGTTGCCGACCAGGTAGGCCTGCACGGCGCCACCGTCGGCCTGGGCCAGCAGCGCCGCTGCCAGCACCAGTTGGCCCGCCGTGGCGGCCAGGCCCAGGCGCGCCGCCAGGGCCGGCCAGCGGCCACCCAGCAGGATCAGCAGCGCTCCGCACATCAGCGGCAGCACGACCGGCAGGATGATCCAGTGCGTCATGCGCCGTCGCTCCGTGGCGGCTCGTCGCCATTGACGTGGTCCGTGCCGGTGGCGGCGCGCAGGCGCAGCGCGATCACCAGCACCACCGCCGTCAGCGCGAAGCCGATCACGATGGCGGTGAGCACCAGCGCCTGCGGCAGCGGATCGGCGTAGTTCGCCAAGGTCGCGGCGCGCTGGCCGTCGACGATGGGCGCTGCGTCCACGCGCATGCGTCCCATCAGGAAAATGAACAGGTTGACGGCGTAGCCGAGCAGGGTCATGCCGAGGATGAAATCGAAGCTGCGCGCGCGCAGCATCAGGTACACACCGCCGGCGGTGAGCGTGCCCAGGGCAAGGGCCAGCAGCGCGGCCATCATGGCGCCGCCCCCTGCGGCTCGGCCGGCGTCAGCCGGCCCATCGCCACCAGCGCCGTCATCGTCGCGCCCACCACGGTGAGGAACACGCCCAGGTCGAAGAGTGCCGCACTGGCCAGGGGCACCGCGCCGAACAGCGGCCACAGCGGGTAGTCGTAGCTGCTGGTCAGGAACGGCGCACCGAAGAACCAGCTGCCGATGCCGGTGGCGCCCGCGATCAGCAGCCCGGCGGCGACCCAGGCCGGGTAGTCGGTGCCCATGCGCTGGGCAACGAAGTGCTGGCCGTTGGCGACAAACTGCAGCACCAGCGCGATTGCCAGCACCAGCCCGGCGATGAAGCCGCCGCCCGGCAGGTTGTGGCCGCGCAGGAACAGGAACACCGCCACCATCACCGCCAGCGGCAGCAACAGGCGCGAGATCAGGGCCAGCATCAGCGGATGGGCGTCGTTCGGTGCAGGCGCAAGGGGCCCGATGGCACCGCTGCCGCCGGCCGGCGCCGACGGCGGCGCCCGCCAGCCCGACAGCAGCGCGTGGATGATCAGCGCGGCCACGCCCAGCACGGTGATCTCACCCAGCGTGTCGTAGCCGCGGTAGTCCACGAGGATGACGTTGACGGTGTTGGCGCCGCCGCCCAGGGACTGCGTGGTGGCCAGGAAGTACGGCGAGATCGGGTCGAACGGCAGCGCCAGCACGGCCCAGGCCAGTGCCGCCACGCCGGCACCGGCAGCCAGCGCGACGACACCGTCGCGTGTGCGCCGCAACGCGTTGCCGCGCCGCGCCGGGGGCGACTCGGCCGGCAGCCAGTGCAGCGCCAGCATCATCAGCACGATGGTCGCCATCTCCACCAGCAGCTGCGTCAGCGCCAGGTCGGGGGCGGAGAAGTACACGAAGGCCAGGCTCACCACCAGGCCCACCGCGCCCAGCAGCAGCAGCGCCAGCAGGCGCTGGCGATGCAGCCACACGGTGGCCAGCGTCGCCACCATGCCCACGGACCAGAGCACCGCGAAGCCGAAGCTCACGGCCGGGCCATCGGGCATGCGGGTCGGCGCACCCGGCATGCCGGCGCCGATGAAGGGCAGCGCCCCGGCCACCACGGCCACCGCCACCAGCACCCACAGGTAGCGCTGCAGGCTGTCGTTCTGCAGCTCGGCGGTAAGCCGGCGTGCCGCGCCGCGGCCGAGGCCCAGCGACAGCGCGAACAGGTCGCGCCCGCCGGTCTTCGGCGTTGCCGGGGCACGCTCGAGCCGGTGCAGGTTCACGCGCCGCTGCAGCACGAAGTAGAGCGCCACGCCACCGGCCAGCGCCAGCGCGCTCATGGCCAGCGGCAGGTTCAGGCCGTGCCAGATCGCCAGCTTGTAGGCCGGCAGCGTGCCTTCGAAGCCGCCGAACAGCGCGGCCTGCGCACCCACCGCCAGCAGCGGCCCGACCGACAGCGCCGGGGCGAGGCCGACCACCAGGCACAGCACGACCAGGATCTCCACCGGCACGCGCATGAAGCGCGGCGGCTCGTGCGGCGTCTTCGGCAAGCCCACCGGCGCGCCGTTGAAGAACACGTCGTGGATGAAGCGCAGGCTGTAGGCCACGCTGAACACCGCCGCCAGCGTGGCCCCCGCCGGCAGCAGCCACTGCATCACCGGCGTGCTCTGCTGGGCCAGCGCCTCGGCGAAGAACATCTCCTTGCTGAGGAAGCCGTTGAGCAGCGGCACGCCCGCCATCGCACCGGCGGCGACCATCGCCAGCGCGCCGGTCCACGGCATGAGCTTCCACAAGCCGTTGAGCCGGCGCATGTCGCGGCTGCCGGTCTCGTGGTCGATGATGCCGGCGGCCATGAACAGCGAGGCCTTGAAGGTCGCGTGGTTGAGGATGTGAAACACGCCCGCCACCACGGCCAGCGGCTCGTCGAGGCCGAACAGCAGCGTGATCAGGCCGAGGTGGCTGATCGTCGAGTAGGCCAGCAGCCCCTTCAGGTCGTGCTGGAACAGCGCCAGGTAGGCACCCAGCAGCAGCGTGGCCAGGCCGGTGAGCGAGACGATCCAGAACCAGGCTTCGCTGCCGCCCAGCGCCGGGTACAGGCGGGCGAGCAGGAACACGCCGGCCTTGACCATCGTCGCCGAGTGCAGGTAGGCCGACACCGGCGTCGGTGCCGCCATCGCGTGCGGCAGCCAGAAGTGGAACGGGAACTGCGCGCTCTTGGTGAAGCAGCCCAGCAGCACCAGCAGCAGCGCCGGCAGGTACATCGGGTGCGCGCGCAGCAGATCGCCGGACTTCAGCACCACGTCGAGATCGGTCGAGCCGACGATGTGCCCGATCAGCAGCACGCCGGCCAGCAGGCACAGCCCGCCGGCGCCGGTGACGGTGAGCGCCATGCGGGCGCCCTCGCGCGCGTCGGCCCGGTGCTGCCAGTAGCCGATGAGCAGGAACGACGACAGGCTCGTCAGTTCCCAGAACACCACCAGCAGGATCAGGTTGTCGGCCAGCACCACACCCAGCATGGCGCCCATGAACAGCAGCAGGAACAGGAAGAAGCGTGCCGGCGGATCCTCGGCGGCGAGGTAGTAGCCGGCATACAGCACCACCAGCGCGCCGATGCCGGCAATCAGCAGGGCGAACATCCAGGCCAGGCCGTCCATGCGGAAGCCGAACTGCAGGCCGAGCGCCGGCAGCCAGTCGACCGACCAGCGCGGCACCGCGCCGCTGAACACGGCCGGCGCCATGGCGAGCAGGCCGGCCAGCACCAGCAGCGCGACGGCACCGGCCAGCCATGCTGCGGTTCGTCGTCGGCCATTGTCGATACCCGCCAGCAGCGCGGCACCCGCGAAGGGCGCCAGCGCCATCCAGGGCAGGAGCGCGTCGCTGTTCATCGGCCCGCCGGGCGGGTGGATTGCCAAACTTGCATGCGCCATTGTCCCCGGGACGTAGGTCGCTGCCGTCCCGATCGGGGCTGGACTCGGGTTCAGAGGCTTGCGCTTCGTCATTCGGCGTGCCGAATCCCGAGCTCGCGTTCGGCCGCGCCTGGTCGGGCTGGCACACTGGCGGCTCCCCACATCGCTGGCCGTGCCGCCCATGGAAAAGAAGCAGACCTGGACCATCGTCTACTGGCTCATCGCGCTGATGCTGCTCGTCTCACTGCAGGACGTGTGGCAATCCGCGACGCAGGTCGAGGCCGTGCCCTACAGCGAGTTCGAGAAGGCGCTCGAGGAGGGCCGCATCGCCAAGGTCACCATCTCGGACCAGCGCATCACCGGAGAGCTGAAGGCGCCCGAAGGCCGCAAGACGACGCTGGCGGCCAACCGCGTCGAGCCGGCGCTGGCCGAGCGGCTGGAGCGCTGGCAGGTGCCGTACACACGCGTCGTGCAGAGCACGCTGCTGCGCGACCTGATGTCCTGGGTGGTGCCCGCGCTGGTGTTCTTCGGCCTGTGGATCTTCCTGATGCGCCGCTTCGCCGACAAGCAGGGCATGGGCGGCTTCATGTCGATCGGCAAGAGCAAGGCCAAGGTCTATATCCAGACCGACACCGGCGTGACCTTCGCCGACGTGGCCGGCGTCGACGAGGCGCGCCAGGAACTCGAAGAGGTGGTCGACTTCCTGCGCCACCCGCAGGAGTACGGCCGGCTGGGCGCGCACATCCCCAAAGGCGTGCTGCTGGTCGGCCCGCCGGGCACCGGCAAGACGCTGCTCGCCAAGGCGGTGGCCGGCGAGGCCAAGGTGCCGTTCTTCTCGATCTCGGGCAGCGAGTTCGTCGAGATGTTCGTCGGCGTCGGCGCGGCGCGTGTGCGCGACCTGTTCGAGCAGGCGCGCGCCAAGGCGCCGGCCATCATCTTCATCGACGAGCTCGACGCGCTGGGCCGCGCGCGCGGCGCCTTTCCGGGCATGGGCGGCCACGACGAGAAGGAGCAGACGCTCAACCAGTTGCTGGTGGAGATGGACGGCTTCGACGCCTCGGTCGGCCTGATCATCCTCGCGGCGACCAACCGGCCCGAGATCCTCGACCCGGCGCTCCTGCGCGCCGGGCGCTTCGATCGCCAGGTGCTGGTCGACCGGCCCGACAAGAAGGGCCGCCTGGACATCCTGCGCGTGCACGTGCGCAAGGTGAAGCTGGACGTGGCGCTGCACCTGGACGAGGTGGCCGCGCTGACCCCGGGCTTCACCGGTGCCGACCTCGCCAACCTCGTCAACGAGGCGACGCTCGCCGCCACGCGGCGCAAGGCCGACCTGGTGACGCTGGCGGACTTCACGATCGCGGTCGAACGCATCGTCGCCGGTCTCGAACGCCGCAACCGCGTGCTCAACCCGGAGGAGCGCAAGACCGTGGCCTACCACGAGATGGGCCACGCGCTGGTCGCGCTGGCGCTGCCGGGCAGCGACGCGGTGCACAAGGTGTCGATCATCCCGCGCGGCATCGGCGCGCTCGGCTACACCATCCAGCGGCCCACCGAGGACCGCTACCTGATGACGCGCAAGGAACTGGAACGCAAGATCGCCGTGCTGCTGGGCGGGCGCGCGGCGGAGAAGCTGGTGTTCGGCGAGCTCTCGACAGGGGCCTCCGACGACCTGGCCAAGGCCACCGACATCGCGCGCGACATGGTCAGCCGCTACGGCATGGACGAGGGCCTGGGCTATGTCGCGCTGGAGGCGCAGCGTTCGACGATGCTGGACCTGCCGGCCGCGCTGGGGCAGGGCGGGCCGGCGCTGTCGGAGCAGACGCGCCAGCGCATCGACGAGGCGATCCGCGCCATCGTGATGGGCGCGTTCGAGCGCGCCACGGCCATCCTCGGCAGCAACCGCGAGGTGCTCGAGCGCGGCGCGCAGGCGCTGCTGGCGCAGGAGACGCTGGACGAGCCTGCGATCCGCACGCTGACGGCCGACCTGCGGCACGCGTAGTGCTGCCGGGCTGTTCGGCGCACGCGGTCGTGCCGCCATGGCGCACCTGACGCAGATCCTGCTGCTGCTGGCCGTGGCGGTGGCGGTGGTGCTGGCCTGCCAGCGGCTGCAGGTGCCCACGGCGCTGGGCTACCTGCTGGTCGGCGTGATCCTCGGGCCGCACACCGCCGGGCCCACGGTCAACGTGCCGGAGTTTGCGGCGCTGGCCGAGTTCGGCGTCGTCTTCCTGCTGTTCACGATCGGGCTGAACTTCTCGCTGCCTCAGCTGCAGGCGCTACGCCACCAGGTGCTGGGCCTGGGCACCGGGCAGGTCGCCTTCACCACCGCGGCGGTGGGCCTCGCGGGCTGGCTCGCCGGCCTGCCCGCGGCAGCAGCCTTCGTACTTGGCGCGGTGTTCGCGCAATCGTCGACGACCATCATCGCCAGCCTGCTGAAGGAGCGCGGCGAGGACAACGCGCCGCACGGCCGCCTGGGCTTGGCGATGTCGGTGTTCCAGGACGTCACTGCGGTGCCCTTCCTCGTTGTCATCCCGGTCCTTGGCGCTGCGACGGCGGCCGACGTGCTGGCCGCCGAACTGGCCTGGGCGCTGGCCAAGGCGCTGTTCGCATTCGCACTGGTCTTCGTCGCCGGCCGGCTGCTGCTGCGCCGGCTGATCCACCACGTCGCCGAGCGCCGTTCGGCCGAGATGTTCACGCTGACCGTGCTGCTCATCGCGCTGCTGGCGGCCTGGGCGACGCAGGGTTTCGGGCTGTCGCTGGCCTTCGGCGGCTTCCTGGCCGGCATGATCCTCGGCGAGACCGAGTTCCGCCACCAGGTCGAAGCCTCGATGCGGCCCTTCCGCGACGTGCTGCTGGGCCTGTTCTTCGTCGGCATCGGCATGCGCTTCGACCCGGCCGCGGCGTGGCCCGTGCTGCACTGGGCGCTGCTGGGCGCGGCGGTGATCCTGGCGAGCAAGCTGTTGATCGTCGCGGCGATGGTGCGCCGCGCGGGGCTGCCGCTGCAGCAGGCCTGGCGCACCGCGCTGCTGCTGGCCGTGGGCGGCGAGTTCGGCCTCGCGCTGGTGGCCATCGCGCTGGATGCACGGGTCGTCGATGGGCGGCTGGGGCAGATCACCATCAGCGCGGTGCTGCTGTCGATGGTGGCCGGCGCGCTGCTGATCCGCTTCAACGGCGCGATCGCCGCCCGGCTGGCGGGAACGGCCGGGCCGCGCCCCGACGGGTCGGGCGCGGACGCGCTGCCGGTCACCGACGCCGGCCCGGGGCTGGTGGTGATCGGCGGCTACGGGCGGGTCGGTCACACCATCGCCGTGCTGCTGCAGTCGCGCGGCGTGCCCTTCATCGCCTTCGACACCGACCCGAAACGCGTCGCGCAAGGGCGCGCCGACGGGCACGCGGTGTCCTACGGCGACATCGCCGACCCCGAGCTGCTGGCGGCGATCCACGTCGAGCGTGCGGCCCTGGTGCTGGTGGCGGTCGACGACGCCGGCACGGCGCTGAGGGCCGTCTCGTTGCTGCGCAGCGCCTGCCCGCAGGTGCCGGTGATCGCCCGGGCGCGCAATCTCGACGAGAGCGCCGCGCTGATCGCGGCTGGCGCGGCGCATGCGCATCCCGAGGCGATCGAAGCCAGCCTGCGCCTGGGCGCCACGGCGCTGCAGATGCTCCAGGTGCCGGCCGAAGAGGTCGAGCAACTGGTGCAAGGGGTGCGCGACTGGGACTACCGCCCGGTGGTCGATGCCGTGGAAGAGCGCGACGCAGGGCCGCCGGCTGTGCGCTGACGTGCGACAAGGCTGGCGAGGATCGGCACCGCTATGCTGGCTTGCTGCAGGAGAGACCGATGAACAGCCTGACCCACATCCTCGCCCCGACCGACTTCTCCGGCCCGTCGCGGCATGCCGCCGAGCGCGCGGCGCGCCTGGCGCGCGAGCACGGCGCACGCCTGCACCTGCTGCACGTGGTGCACGCGGGCGCGCTCGAACGCCTGCGCGCCCTGCTGGGCGCCGACACGGGGGTAGAGCCCGAACTGATCCTCGATGCCAACCGCCAGCTCGAGGCGCTGGCGGCTGAGCTCGGCGGTGCGCACGGCCCCGGCATCGAGATCAGCCTGCGCAATGGATCGGTGCTGACGGAGGTCGATGCGCAGGCCGACGCGATCGGCGCCGAGCTGGTGGTGCTCGGGGCGCGCGGCGCGGGCTTCGTGCGGCGCATCGCGCTGGGCACGACCGCCGAACGGCTGCTGCGCACGACGCGCCGCCCGCTGCTCGTCGTCAAGCAGAAGGCGCACGAGCCGTACCGCCGCGTGCTGGTGCCGGTGGACTTCTCGGCCTCGTCGGTGGCGACGATCACCCTGGCGCGGCGCGTCGCGCCCGGTGCGTCGGTCGTGCTGCTGCACGCCTACGAGGTGCCGTTCGAGACCCGCATGCGCATGGCCGGCGTCGACACGCAGCGTATCGAGCAGTACCGCGCGCAGGCGAAGCAATCCGCTCACCAGCGGCTGCACGAGGCTGCGGCCGCGGCCGGCCTGCGGCCCGGACAGTGGCAGCCTTGTCTGCTCATGCAGGACCCGTCGCTCGCCATCGTCGAGCAGGAGCAGGAGGCCGACTGCGACCTCATCGTCATCGGCAAGCACGGCGCCGGCATGGTGGAGGACTTTCTGCTCGGCAGCGTCACCAAGCACGTGCTCGCGGAATCGGCCGGCGACGTGCTGGTATCTACCGCACGCGCAGCGTGACGGCGCTGCCGGGGCCGGCGCTGCGCGCGGCGCTCGGCGTGTTGTTGTCGGTGCTGGTGGCCGCCGGCGTGTTGGCGGCGGTACCGCCGCCCGAGGGGCTGCGCACCGGCCTGGCCCTGTTCGCGCTGATCGGGTCGCTGTGGATGACGCAGGCGCTGCACCTGAGCGTCACCGCGCTGCTGGTGCCGCTGCTGGCGGTGCTTGGCGGCGTGCTGAGCGTGCCGGCGGCGCTGGCGCCGTTCGCGCATCCGGTGATCTTCCTGTTCCTGGGCGGCTTCGCGCTGGCGGCGGCGCTGCAGCACCAAGGGCTGGACCGCGCGCTGGCCCAGCGCGTGCTGCGGCTGGCGCGCGGGTGTCGTGCGCTGGCGGTGCTGCTGCTGTTCGGGCTGACGGCGCTGCTGTCGATGTGGATCAGCAACACCGCCACGGCGGCGATGATGGTGCCGCTGGCGCTGGGCCTGCTGCGCGGGCCGAAAGAACCCGCCGGCGCAGCCGCCGACGCCTCGACGCCTGCCATCGGGCCGCGCGAGCAGGCCTTCGTGCTGCTGGGCGTGGCCTACGCCGCCAGCATCGGCGGCATCGGCACGCTGGTGGGCAGCCCGCCCAACGCGATCGCCGCCGCCGAGGCGGGCATCTCATTCGCGCAATGGCTGCGCATCGGCGTGCCGGCGGTGGCGCTGCTGCTGCCGCTGATGATCGCCGTGCTGTACCTCGTGCTGCGGCCGCGGCTGGGCGGGCGCGTGGCCTCGGCCTGCGAGCCGCTCGTGTGGACACGCGGGCGCCGCGTGACGGTGCTTGTCTTCGCGCTCACCGCGGCCGGCTGGGTGCTGGCCGCGCCGCTGGCGCGCGCGCTCGGCATCGGCGCCGACATCGACAGCGTGGTGGCGATCGCCGCTGTCGTCGCGCTGCTGAGCCTGGGCGCGATCGACTGGCCGCAGTTCGAGCGGTGCTCGCACTGGGACGTGCTGCTGCTGTTCGGCGGCGGGCTGGCGCTGGGCCGCGTGATGGAAGTCAGCGGCGGCAGCCGCTTCCTCGCCGACGCGCTGGTGCAGCAACTGCACGGCGCTGCACCGTTGCTGGTGCTGCTCGGCGTGGTGGCCTTCGTCGTCTTCCTGACCGAGCTGGTCAGCAATACCGCCGTCGCCGCGCTGCTGGTGCCTGTGTTCATGGTGGTCGGCGACGCGCTCGGCCTGCCGGGCCCGCTGCTGGCGGGCGCGATCGCGGTGGCCGCTTCCTGCGCCTTCATGCTGCCGGTGGCCACGCCGCCGAACGCCATCGTCTACGGCACGGGCCAGGTGCCGCAGGCGACGATGATGCGCTGCGGGCTGGTGCTGAATCTGGTCTGCATCGGCGCCGTTGCGGCGGCTGCATCCCTGGCGTTCGGCTGACGTTGTGGGCCGAACGGATCAGGCCGCTGCCTTGCGCGGCCGCAGCAGCACCGCCACCAGCGTGATCACCGTCAGCGGCAGCACGAACCCGGTCATCGCCAGCGTGTAGGTGCGCAGCGCGTCGTGCTGCTGGGCGGCGAGGATCAGGTAAGCGATGTAGGCCACGTAGTACAGCACGAAGACTGCGCCCTCCCAGCGGGCGATCTCGCGCCCGGTCAGGAACACCGGCACGCAGGCCAGCGCCACGGCCAGCATGACCCAGATGTCGAAGGCCAGCAGCGACGGCGCCATCGTCAGCCCGGTGTCGCCGGCGACGAGGCCGGACAGCCCAAGGCAGCCCAGGATGTTGAAGGTGTTGCTGCCCACCACGTTGCCCACCGCGATGTCGCGCTCGCCCTTGATCGCCGCGGTGATCGAGGTCGCCACCTCGGGCAGCGAGGTGCCGGCGGCGACGATGGTCAGGCCGATGACCAGGTCGCTGACGCCGAGGGCCTTGGCGAAGGTCACCGCGGCCTCGACCAGCCACTGCGAGCCCATCACCAGCGCGCCGAGGCCGGCGACGACCAGGCCGAACTGCACCAGCGGCGAACGGTCCCATGTGGCCGCCGTTGCGGGGCCGAAGGACTCGGTGTATTCGTCCTGCGCGGCCTGCGTCTCGCGGCGCGACTGCACAACGAGGAAGGCGGTGTAGAAAAGCAGCAGTCCGAGCAGCACGGCCCCGTCGAGCCATGTGATGCGGCCGTCCAGCCCGAGCAGCAGCAGCAGCAGCGAGGCGCCGATCATGATCGGCACTTCCTGGCGGATGAGCTGAATGTTGACCACCAGCGGCGCGATCAGCGCGCTGGCGCCGAGGATGAACAGCACGTTGAAGATGTTGCTGCCGACCACGTTGCCGATGGCGATGTCGACGCGGCCGTCCAGCACCGCGCCGACCGAGACGGCCATCTCCGGCGCGCTGGTGCCGAAGGCGACCACCGTCAGGCCGACCACCAGCGGCGAGATGCCGAACGACAGCGCCAGCTTGGAGGCGCCGCGCACCAGCAGATTGGCGCCCGCGATCAGGGCGAGCAGGCCGCCCGCGAACATCAGGAACTGCATGTTTCGATTCCCACTGGTTTGAAGTTGTTGTTCCGGCAGCCGACTCCGGCGTGCCTCGCGCCATCGTACTTGCAGCGCTCAGGCCGGCGGCGGCGCGGGCGGGGTCTCGGCCGCACTGGCCCACTCGCGCCACAGCGCCAGCAGGATGGCCAGGATGACCGGGCCGACGAACAGGCCGATCAGGCCGAAGGCGGCCAGGCCGCCCAGCACGCCGAACAGCACCAGCAGGAAGGGGATCTTCGCCACACCGCTAATCACCAGCGGCCGCACCAGGTTGTCGATCCAGCTCACCGCGAGCGCGCCCCACAGCAGCAGCCCGATACCGGCGGCGGTGTCGCCGCGGGCCAGCAGCCAGATGCCGATGGAGCCCCAGACCAGCGGTGCTCCGAAGGGGATCAGTGCCACCAGTGCGGTCGTCGCGCCCCAGAAGACCGGCGCGGCCACGCCGGCCACCCAGTATCCCAGGCCGGCCATGGCCCCTTGCACGAGCGCCGCCAGCAGCAGGCCGTAGACCACGGCGCGAGTGGTGCTGCCGGCCGCCTCGAAGTAGCCGTCCACGCGCTCGCCGAGCAGCCCCTGCAGCACACGCCGCGCTTCGGCGAGCAGGCGGTCGCCGTCGCGGAACAGGAAGAAGGAGGTCAGCAGCGCCACCGCAAAGCGCAGCGCGTTCAGCCCGAGATCGCCGAGCAGGCGCACGACCTGCGTGCCGACCTGTTCGCCCCATTGCTCGCCCCATTCGGCGAGCTGCCGGCCCCAGGCGGCGCGATCGCCGCCCAGTTCGCCCAGCCGCTCCTGCAGCCAGGGCCCGACCCAGGGGATGCGCGCGATCGGCTCGGGCAGTTCCACTCCGGTCCGCAGCAGCGCCAAGGCCTCGCGCAGTGCCACCGAGCCTTCGCGCTGCAGCAGGACGACCAGCCACAGCAGGGTCGCGCCGAGCAGCAGCGCGAGCAGTGCCGTCATCACCATGGCTGCCCAGATGCGCCGCCCGCCGACGCGGGCCAGTGCACGCTCGTGCAGCGGCCAGGCCACGTACACCAGGATCGCCGCCCAGGCCACCGCGGTGAGGAAGGGCTGCAGGATGACGAAGCCGACGATCAGCAGCCCGCCGAGCAGCGTCGCGACGATGCTGCGTCTGAGCCAGGTGGGTGTGGCGGGTTCGTTCATGAGATCAAGTTCGACGTCGGGCAGCGACGGCGCGTCCAGTCGATTTTCGGGTCGCCGTCATCGCGGGCCTGCGAAGACCACTTTGCCGCCGGCAGCCGCCGCGATGCCGCGCGGCACGTTTACCCACGCCAGCAACAGCAGTCCGAGGACGAAGAACAAGCCGGTGGAGACGATGGCCAGCCGGTGGTTGCCTTCGGTCAGCAGCGTGACCAGGCCGTAGGTCATCGGCCCGAGGATGGCCGAGACGCGGATCGCGAAGGTCCACAGGCCGTAGAACTCGGCGCGCCGCTGCTCGGGCGAGAACGCGCCGGCCAGCGCGCGTCCGGCCGACTGGCTCGAGCCCATGCACAGCCCGGCGATCACCGCCGCGACCCAGAACAGCCCCGGTCCGGTGGCCAACGCCGCGAGCGCGATCATCACGATCCACCCCGCCAGCGTGATGCCCAGCGCCGGCCGGTGGCCGATGCGGTCCTGCACGTAGCCCCAGGCGAAGGCGCCGGCCGCGGCGGCGATGTTGACGAGGAAGATCAGCAGCATCGTCTCGGTCTGCTTGAAGTGCAGTACCTGCTCGGCATAGACCGCCGACAGCGCGACCACCACCGAGATGCCGGCCTGGTAGGCGACGGCGCAGGCCAGCAGCGCGCTGAAGTCGCGGAAGCGCCGCGCTTCGCGCCAGGTGCGGCGCAGCCGCGCCAGCGAGGCGCGCACGCCGGAGCCGCCGGCCGCTGCCGCCTGCGGCAACGCGCGCTCCTCCAGCAGCGCGAAGGTCGCCAGCGTCGACAGTGCGAAGACGCCGGCCGTGATCCACATCGTCACCGGCACGAAGTGCGAGGCCGGCAGGCCCTGGCCCTGGGCCCGGATCACGTAGGCCAAACTCAGCCCGAGCGTGAGCATGCCGCCGAAGTAGCCGAAGGCCCAGCCCCAGCCCGACACGCGCCCGAGGCTGTTCTCGCGCGCCAGCTCGGGCAGGAAGGCCGTGATCAGCGACTCGCCGTAGGTGAAGAAGACATTGGACAGCACCACCGCCACCACCGCCCAGGCGACGTCGCCCGGGCCCGCGCCGGCGAGCGCGGCGGTGGCGGCGACGCAGCCGATCGTGGACAGCGCCAGCAGCCGCTTCTTGGCCGCGCGCAGGTCGGCATAGGCGCCGATCGCCGGCATCGTCGCCATCACGATCAGGCTCGACAGCGCCAGTGCTGAGGTCCAGGCCAGGGTGGCCCAGTTCGCACCGCCGGCGACGCCGCCGACGAAGTAGGCGCTGAACACCGCCGTCAGCACGACGGTCGTGTAGCCCGAATTGGCGAAGTCGTACATCGCCCAGCCGAACACCTCGCGCTTGCGCACGCCGGGGTTCAGGGCATCTTGGGGAAAGAGGGGCATGGGAAGCGTCTCGCGTCGGGCCTGCGCGCAGGGCAGGAGCGTGCTCAAGCCGGGTCCAGCACCGGCTCGCGCAGCTCGGCGGCGAGCGCACGGCGCGCAGCATCGCGCGCGGCCACGGCAGCATCCCAGCCGGTGCCCGCAGGCCGCATCGGCGGCAGCAGGCGCACCTCCACCGGTACGCGCTCGGGCAGCCAGGCGCCGGCGCGCAGCAGCGAGCGTGTGCCGTGCAGCGCCAGCGGCAGCAGCGGCGCGCCGGCCTCGGCGGCGGTAACGAAGGCGCCGAGCTTGAACGGCAGCAGGCCCGGCGCACGCCGGAACGTGCCTTCGGGGAAGATCACGAAGGACTCGCCGGCGCGCACGCGCGCGAGCAGGGCCTGCGTGTCCTCGACGCCGCGCGCGGCGTCGAAGCGCTCGACATAGGCACAGCCCAGGCGCCGCAGCGCCGCGCCGACGAAGGGTGCCCCGGCCAGCTCGCGCTTGGCCGCGAAACCGAAGCGCGGCGGCAGCAGCGCACCCAGCAGCATCGAGTCGACATAGCTGGCGTGGTTGGCGACGACGACGCAGGCGCCCTCGGTCGGCAGCTGTTCGAGACCGTGGACCTGCACCGGCAGCCTGATCAGCCGCAGGGCGGCGCGGGCAAAGCCTCGCGCCACTGCGCGGCGGCCTTCGAGGCGCGGGCCGAGCATGATCAGGCACCAGGCGATGCTGCCCAGCGCCAGCAGCACCGTCCAGGCCCACAGGCCCCAGGCGCGGCGGCCGAGCGCGTGCCAGGCGCTGCGGCCGCGGGCGCCGGCCGCCGAGGCGGCCAGCGACAACCATTGGCGCCACGGCGCGCGCTGCGTCGCGCCGAGCCGGCCCTGTTCGTAGAGCTCGCGGCAGGCCGAGCGCCGGATCTTGCCGCTCGAGGTCTTGAGCACGGTGTGCGGCGGCACCAGCACCACGTCATCGGCCGGCGCGCCCAGCAGCGTGGCCGACAGTGCGGTGATCTCGTGCGCCAGCCGCTCGCGCTGCGCCGGATCGGCTTCGCGCGTCTCGGCCAGCACCACCAGGCGCTCGGTGGCGTGGCGCGGGTCGGTGGCCGGGAACACCGCCACGCCGCCCTTGCGCACGCCGCTCAGTGCGGCGACAGCGGTCTCGAGCTCGTGCGGGTGGATGTTGAAGCCGCCGCGGATGACGATGTCCTTTTCGCGGCCGGTGAGGAACAGCTCGCCGTGCAGCAGGAAGCCGAGGTCGCCGGTGTTCAGCCACTCGCCGTCGAACATCTTCGTGTTGGCCTGCGGGTTGGCCAGGTAGCCCTGCGTGCTCGACGGCCCGCGGAACTGCACGCGTCCCTGGTGGCGCTCGGGCAGTTCGCGCGAGCCGGCATCGACGACGCGGATCTCGTGCCCCGGCAGCGGCAGCCCGCAGGAGACCAGGCGCAGCGGCGCCGGGTCGTCGTCGCGCGCCAGGCGTGCAATGCCGTCGCGGATGAGCGCGGCGCGGTCGACGGGCTCGATCCAGGGCCCACGCTCCAGCGGCGGGAAGGCCAGCCCGACCGAGCTCTCGGCCAGGCCATAGACCGGCGTCAGCGCCTCGCGCCTGAATCCGCAGCGCGCGAAGCGCGCCGCGAAGCGCTCGAGCGTCTCGGGGCTGACCGGTTCGGCGCCGTTGAAGGCCAGGCGCCAGCTCGACAGGTCCAGCCGCTCGAGTTCGGTGTCGCCGATCTTGGCCAGACACAGCTCGTAGGCGAAGTTCGGTGCCGCCGACAGCGTGCCGCGGTGCTGCGCGATCGCCTCCAGCCAGCGCTGCGGCCGCGCCAGGAATGCCAGCGGCGACATCAGCACCAGATGGAAGCCGACCACCAGCGCCCCCAGGCAGGCGCCGATCAGCCCCATGTCGTGGTACAGCGGCAGCCAGGAGACGAAGGTGTCGCGCGGGCCCACGCCCGAGGCGCGCCACATCGCGCGCAGGTTGGCCAGCAGGTTGGCATGCGTCAGCACCACGCCCTTGGGTTCGCCGGTGCTGCCCGAGGTGTACTGCAGGAAGGCGACGTCGGAGGCCGCCACAGGCACCGGCGCCGCGAGCTTGCCGGCGCCGGCCTGCACCACGTCGGGCACGGTGGCCACCGCCTGCAGCGTGTCGATCTCGGCACGCAGCAGATGGGCCAGCGGCTTGGCGCGTTCCACCGTCAGCAGCTCGCGCGCCTTGGCGTTGCGCAGGATGCCGGCGATGCGCCGCAGGTGGTCCTCGAGCTGCGAGGGCCGTGCCGGCGGGTACAGCGGCACCGGCACGCCGCCGGCGCGCAGCGTGCCGTAGAAGGCGGCGAAGAACTCGCGCCCGGTCGGCAGCATGATGGCCACTGTCTCGCCAGGCGCCAGGCCGCGTGCCTGCAGGCCGGCGGCCACCGCCTGCGCCTCGGCGTGCAGCGCGGAGTAGCTCAGTTCGACGGGTGCATCGGCACTCTCGTACAGCGTGATCAGCACGCGCTGCGGGTGCTGCTGCAGATGCCAGTCGAAGACCTCCAGCAGCGTGGCCGCGCTGTCGGGGGCGGCGACGTCCGAGCCGGGTGGCGACGCGGGCGCGACCGGCGCGGCGGTTACCGCGACCGGCCGTACCGCCGAGTCCGCGACGCGCGGCGCCCGCTCCACATGCCGAAGCAGGTCGCGCGGCGTCTCGGCCTGGGTGAGGGCGGCTTCGTCGAGCTGCACGCCGAACTCCTGCCCGACGCGGGCGAGCAGTTCGACGCGCGCCAGGCTGTCCAGCCCGTAGTCGCGCTCCAGCGAGTCGTCCAGGCCGAGCGAGACAAGGCGCGCGGACGGTTGGCGCAGTTCCTCGGCCACGCCCCGCACGGCGCGCAGCAAGCGCTGCGCTGCATCGGCGGGTGCGCTGGGTTCCGCCTCGGCCACGGCAATGTCGCTGATCGGATCGCTGACCATCGAGGCATTGAAGCGCAGACGCGACCGGCTGGCGTTGGCATGCGTCAATTCGCGGCCGACGCAGCGGGTGCGGCTGGGCCCGCCACTGCACGACGCTCCAACTGCGCAAACAGCATCCCCGCGGTCAACGCGAACGACGGGTGCAGATCGACTCCCGCGTCGCGCAGCCGGCGTGCGACCCACACGTTGCAGGTGGCGAACAGGTGAAAGCGCTCGACCGAAGCGTAGAAGCGCCCCTGGCCGTAGAGCGCCGGGCCGAAGGCGATCGGCGCACCGTCGGCGCCGCGCTCGTGGCTGGCGGCGATCGACGCTGCCAGGCGCTGCGCACCTTCGTGCGAAACGCGCACGGCCAGCGTGGGCGCGCCCGGGAAAGCCGCCTGCGGCGGCCCCTGCAGGGCCACCACGTGCAGCACACCCGGGCTCGGCCACAGCAGGGCGCGCAGCCCCATCCACCAGCCCGGGTCCACGGCCTGGTAGTAGCCACGGTCGCCCCAGCCGACCTCGAAGTACTGCGCCTGCGCAAACTCGCGCCGCGCCGGCCAGCCGTGCGCCTGCGCCAGCGCCGCCGGCACGACGATGCCGCTGTGCCAGCCGTGCGAGACCACGTACACCGTCACCGCCGGCGGTTCAGGTGTGTCGGACCGGCAAGACCCGTGCAGCGCGCCGATCAACAGCCCCGCCGCCAGCGGGGCCGAGGACAGGGCCGCACGCAGCCAGGCCGCGGCACCGGATCGTTGCGCCGGGCTCCGGGTCGTCGTGAGGCTGGTCATGACGCATTCTGGGTTCGTGCCGCCCCTGCGCCGGACGCCCCGCCGCCGGCACACGTTGACCGGCATCAAACGCCGAGCGCATTTGCCTCCGACGATCGGAACGGTTGCCAAGATTGGGTCCTCACACCGAGGCAAGGAGATTGTCATGGCCAAGAAGATGAAGGCAGCCGTATTCGTCGAACCCGGTCGCATCGTGCCCGACGAAAAACCGATCCCCGACGTCGGCCCGCTGGACGCTCTGCTGCGCGTGACCACGACGACGATCTGCGGCACCGACGTGCACATCCTCAAGGGCGAGTACCCGGTGGCCAAGGGCCTGACGGTCGGGCACGAGCCGGTGGGCGTCATCGAGAAGCTCGGCTCGGCGGTGCGCGGGTATCAGGAAGGCCAGCGCGTGATCGCCGGCGCGATCACCCCCAGCGGCTGGAGCAACGCCTGCCAGTGCGGCTGCGGCGCGCAGGACGGTGCCGGCACCGCGCACGGCTGGAAGCCGCTGGGCGGTTGGCGCTTCGGCAACACCATCGACGGCTGCCAGGCCGAGTACGTGCTCGTGCCCGACGCGATGACCAACCTGGCCGCAGTACCCGACGAACTGAGCGACGAACAGGTGCTGATGTGCCCCGACATCATGTCCACCGGCTTCGGCGGCGCCGAGAGCGGCGGCATCCGCATCGGCGACACGGTGGCGGTGTTCGCGCAGGGGCCGATCGGGCTGTGTGCGACGGCCGGCGCCAAGCTGAGCGGCGCGACCACCGTGATCGGCGTCGACCGCATCGCCGGCCGCCTGGAGATCGCGCGCCGCATGGGCGCCGACATCGTGATCGACGCGAGCCGCGAGGACCCGGTGGAGACGATCCTGCGCCTGACCGGCGGCCGCGGCGTCGACGTCGCGATCGAGGCGCTGGGCATCCAGGCCACCTTCGAGGCCTGCCTGCGTGTGCTGCGGCCGGGCGGCACGCTGTCCAGCCTGGGCGTGTACTCCACCGACCTGCGGATTCCGTTGGGCGCGTTCGCCGCCGGGCTCGGCGACCACAAGATCGTCACCACGCTGTGCCCGGGCGGCAAGGAGCGTATGCGCCGGCTGATGGCGGTGATCCAGTCCGGGCGCCTGGACCTCTCGCCGATGGTCACGCACCGTTTCAAGCTCGACGACATCGAGCAGGCCTACGAGCTGTTCGGCCACCAGCGCGATGGCGTGCTGAAGGTCGCCATCACGCCATGACGGCGCAGTCCTCTTCGCGCGCGATCGCTGGGCTGGTGCTGCCGCTGCTGGCGGTGGGTCTGGCCGGTTGCGCCTCGCTGCTGCCGCGCGGCTCGAGCGAACAGCCCTCGGCCTTCGAGAGCTTCGAGGCGGCGCAGCGCGCGCTCGAACAGGTGCTGCCTTTCCGCACGACGGTGGCCGAACTGGCGGCGCTGGGCTTCGACCCCGAGGGCGGCCGCAACGTCACGCGCGTGCCGTATCCGGAGGTGATCACGCGGCTTGCACCCCATCCCGGCGTGCCGCTGGAGTCGCTCGACGAGGGCGTGCGCGCGTGCGTCGCGGCGCAGGCGCAGTGCCGGGCCTACGTGTTCCACCTCGGCGGACAGACGCAGCGCCGCGAGGGCTCGTTCTGGCTCGACTTCTTCAACTTCCGCCGCACCACGGCGGTCGGCGGCTGGCGTTTCGACGGCCTGGTCGTCGTGCGCGGCGAGCAGGTGGTGTTCCGCAACTTTGGCGGCGAAGCCCGCATCGACCGCACCGAGCGTCAGGTCAACCCGCTCGGACCGTTGCAGCGCGCCGGCGATGCCATAGGTGCGAAGGCGCTGAACTGATGGTGCCTCTTCTTCACTCCACTCGACCTCCACATCCATGAACGCCGACTCCTCTCCGTCCACGGCCACCGCGCGCCGCAGCCCGTTGCCCCATCTGCTGGTCTGGCTGCCGACCCTGCTGCTCATCGTGGTGTGGTCCCTGTTCGCCTGGGCGGCGCATGCGCTGGCCGGCTGGTCCGGCTGGACGGCGTGGGCCGGCGGCGGCAGCGGCGACTGGCGGGCCTGGATCGATGCGCTCGCGCTGCCGGCCTGGCTGGCGCCCTGGCTGCCGGCCGAGTCGCTCGAGGCGGTGAAGGCCATGCTCGTGGCCGGGGCGCCAATGATGGAGTGGCTGGTGGCGAGCATGCCCGCGCTGATGGCGTGGCTGCCGGTCCTGGTGCTGGTGATCTGGGCGGTGGGCACCGGCCTGCTGGTTCTGGGCGGCGTGTTGGGCAGCGTGGCCGTCGGCCTCTGGCGCCGCAAGCTGCAGCCGGCGCTGGCCGGGGCTCGCTGAGCGGTCCGGCTGGCTTGGGCACGGCCCGGCTCGGCCAAGTCTGCCTGGATCAGCCCGCCATGGCCATGAGCAGCAGCGCCAGCGCGACGCCGATGGCCGCCAATGCCAGGCCGCCGCGCGCCGACAGCGCGGCCTCGGCGCGGCCCAGTGCCGGCCACGACGGCACCACGGCCTGAACGCCCTCTTCAGGCCCGTGCCCGGCGTGTGCCGCCGCCGCGGGTGCAGGCGGCGGACGCCCGCGCGCGAGTGCGAGCAGCGGCACCAGCAGGTCGCCCGGCGGCACGGTGAATTCGCGCCCGCCGGCGGTGTGCCGCCGCCACGCCGCGGCCAGCGCCGCCAGCGCGGCGCCCAGCAGCAGCGGCCAGGTCGCACCGAGCCACGCATCGGCCCTCGTCGGCCCCAGGTCGGCGATGCGGCCCACCGCAGGCCAGCCCAGCAGGCTGAGCAGCACCAGCAGCCCCCAACCCGCCCACATCGCCATGTTCGGCGCGTGCGCCGCGTGCGCGCCGCCTTTGGCGTCCTGGCGCAGCAGCCAGACGACCCGCAGCATGACCAGCGTGGTACCGGCCGCTGCCAGCGTCAGCGCCGCGGCGAGGCCCGCGAAGTCTGCCGGCAGCGCGGCTTTCAACACCGCCTTGGCCGCGTAGCCGCTGGTGAGCGGCGCACCGGCCAGCGCCAGTGCGGGCAACGCCACACCGAGCATCCACAGCGCGCGTGCGCGCGGCGAGGCCGCGCCGGCCAAGCTCACGCCGAGGAACAGCGCGGCCTTGGCGAAGGCGTGGTGGAAGGCATAGAGCGTGGCGGCGGCAACGGCCGCCGGCTCCGCCGCCGGCACGGCCAGCGCCACGCCGACGGCCACCGTGACGAAGCCCATCTGGCTGATGCTCGAGTAGGCCAGCGCGGCCTTGGCCTGGCGCTGCGTCGCACCGACCAGCGCGGCAGCGAAGGCCGCAGTCAGGCCGAGGGCGATCAGCGCCTCGCCCCAACTTGGAAGGGCGACGGCGCCCAGCGGCAGCAGGCGCAGCCAGCCGAGCAGGCCCGCCTTGATCATCGCGCCCGACAGCACGGCGCTGGCCGGTGTCGGCGCCACCGGGTGCGCCAACGGCAGCCAGACATGAAGAGGCAGGGCGCCGACCTTGATGCCGAAGCCCACGAGCGTGAGCGCGACCACCGCGTCGCGCAGCGGCGAGCCGGCCAGCGCCGCGGCGATGGCGTCGAAGCGCAGGCTGCCCGCGGCCTGCCAGGCCAGCGCGATGGCGGCGAACAGCGCCAGCTCGCCGATCACCACCAATGCCAGGTAGACGCGCCCGGCCAGCAGCGCTTCGGGCGTGCGCGCGTGCACCACCAGCCCGTAGGAAGCGAAGCTCATCAGCGCGAAGAAGACGTAGAAGCTGGCCGCGTCCAGCGCCAGCACGAGCCCGAGGTTGCCGGCCATCGCGGCCAGCCAGAACAGCCAGAAAGCGCGGCGGCGCGGGTCGTCGTGCAGGTAGCCGGCGGCATGCAGCCCGCCGGCCAGCCACAGGGCTGCCGTGAACAGCAGGAAGATGCGGCTGGTGTCGTCCAGGCCGAAGCGCGCGCCAAGAAAGAGCCAGGGGAGGTCCACCGCGCCCGGCGCGGCGAACAGCGCCACGGCCAGTGCCGGCAGCGCGGCCAGCGGCAGCATCGCGCGCAGCCGCTGCAGCGGACGCAAGAGCAGCAGCGCCATGACGAGCGGCAGCAGCGCCGGCGCCAGCCAGGTCAGCGCGGCGGCGAGCGTGTGCGCTGGCACGTCAGCCACCACCGTACTCCCGCCGCACGATCAGCCGCGCCCAGTCCAGCGGGCTCCAGGGCATCGCCGCGAGCACGCCCACGCCCACCGAGAACAGCGCCGTCAGCAGCACCGGCAGCAGCAGCATCGGCCTGGCGTCGCGCCCGCGGCCGGTGTCCTCGGGCCAGGGGCCGCGCGGTGGGCGGAACCAGGCGCGGTGCAGGATGGGCAGGAAGTACATCGCGTTGAGCAGGCTCGACACGGCGAGCACGCCGATGACCCACCACTGCCCGGCCTGCGCGGCACCGGCGCCGAGGTAGAGCTTGCTGACGAAGCCGGCCACCGGCGGCACGCCGATCATGCCCAGCGCGCCCACGGTGAATGCGGCGGTGGTCAGCGGCATGCGCTGGCCGATGCCGTCCATCTCGCTGACGTGGTGCACGCCCAGCGTCTCGGCGTAGTTGCCGGCGCTGAAGAACAGCGTGATCTTCATCAGGCCCTGGTGCACCAGGTGCACCACCGCGCCGATGGTCGACACCGGCCCCAGCACGGCCGCGCCGAGCACGATGTAGGAGACCTGGCTCACGGTCGAATACGCCAGCCGCTTCTTCAGCTCGTCCTGCGCCAGCGCGCGCCACGAGCCGTAGACGATGGTCAGCGCCGCCACGGCGGCCAGCGGCGTGAGCACGCCCAGCGTGGCCGCGAACTCGACGCCGAAGACCTCGTAGACCACGCGCAGGATGGCGAAGGCGCCGGCCTTGACCACCGCCACCGCATGCAGCAGCGCCGACACCGGCGCCGGCGCCACCATCGCCTGTGGCAGCCAGCCATGCAGCGGCACCAGCGCGGCCTTGACGCCGAAGCCCACCACCAGCGCCGCGAACAGCAGCACCAGCGTGCCCGCGTGCTCGGCGGCGAAGGGTTTCAGGTAGCCGGCGCCGGTGAAGTCTTGCGGTCCCGCCAGCACCTGGGCTCCGGCCACCGCCAGCAGCAGCAGCGCGCCGGAGGGCAGGGTGTACATCAGGTAGCTGCGCCCGGCAGCCAACGATGCCGGCGTGCCGCGGTGGATGACCAGCGGGTAGGTCACCAGGGTCAGGATCTCGTAGAAGACGAACAGCGTGAACAGGTTGCCGGCCAGCGCGATGCCGGCGGTGGCCGACACGCACAGGCTGAAGAAGCCGAAGAAGCGGCTGCGGTGCGGCGCGTCTTCGAGGTAGCCGATGGCATACACCGTGGTCACGGCCCACAGCACCGCCGACAAGGTGAGGAACAACAGGCTCAGCTCGTCGGCGCGCAGCACCAGGTCCAGGCCCGGCAGCAGCGCCAGGCGGGCCTCGTAGTCCTGGAAGCGGCCGATGTTCCACAGCATGACGAGGACGAGAACCAGCTTGGCGGCGGCGCCGGCCAGGTTCAGTGCGGTGCGCAGCGTGCGTTGCCGCTCCGGAAGCGTGAAGATGACCAGCCCCGGCAGCAGCGAGCTCGCCACCACCGCCACCGGTACCCAGGCGACGGCCGTCACGGCGCGGCTCCGACAGCCAGCAGCGCGCCCAGCGGCGCGCCGGCCAGGGCCAGGGCGACTGCCAGCAGCGCGAGCGCGAGCGACGCGAACTGCGGCGCGGTGGGTGCCGAGGGCGCCACCCATGCGCCGGGCGGCAGTTCACCGGGCTCGACGAAGGCGCGCGACAGCGCATGGAACAGGTACATCGCGGCCAGCAGACTGCCCGCCAGCACGACGGCGACTGTGACCCAGGCGCCGGCGCGCACCGCCGACTCCACCAGCAGGTACTTGCCGACGAAACCGCCGGTCGGCGGCAGACCGACCAGGCTGAGCGCGGCCAGCGCGAAGGCGGTGGCCGTCAGCGGCAGGCGCGCGCCGAAGCCGGCCAGCGCGTCGATGCGGTCGTGTCCGTAGGCGGCCAGCAGCGAGCCGGCACAGAGAAACATCGCGGCCTTGGCCGCGGCATGGCTGGCGGCCAGCAGCACCGCCGCCGTCAGCGCGCCGCCCGCAGCCGCGCCGCCGGCCAGCGGCAGCGCGATCATCAGGTAGCCGAGCTGCGCCACGGTGGAGTAGGCGATCATCGGCTTGAGCCGCGGCTGGCGCAGCGCCTGCACGCCGCCCCAGAGCACCGCGCCGGCGCCGAGCGCACCGAGCAGCGTCGGTACGGCCTGCCAGGGCAGGGCGCCGAAGAGGTCCAGCCACAGCCGTGCCAGCAGGTAGAAACCGGCCTTGACGACCAGCGCCGACAGCGCCGCCGAGACCGGCGCCGGTGCCGACCCGTGCGCCGGCGGCAGCCAGAAGTGCAGCGGGAACACGGCGGTCTTGACCAGCAGCCCGGCGGTCATCAGCGCGGCAGCCAAGCCCACCGAGAGGCTCGGTTGCACACGTTCGCGCAGCTGCTGCAGGTCCAGCGTCTGGTGCGCGGCGTACAGCAGCTCGACACCCAGGATGTAGAGCATCGAGCCCAGCAGCGCCAGCAACAGGTAGCGCAGCGCCGCTGCGGCCGCGCCGGCGCCTGCCAGCGCCACCAGCGCCACGGCGGCCAGGCCCAGCAGTTCGAGTGTCACGTAGAGGTTGAACAGGTCGCCCGACAGGTACAGCGCATTGAGCGCGCCCCAGGCCAACAGCCAGACCGGCCAGAACAGCCACTCCTGACGGTCGTTCGCGGCGCCCGCCGCCGCTTCCGGGGTGTGCGGCGTGCCGGCCGCATGCGACGCGCCGAAGTAGCGCCACGCGTACAACGCGATGCCGGCGCCGACCACGGCGGTCATCAGCAGCATCGCGGTGGACAGGCCGTCGGCGCGCAGCTCGATGCCCAGCGGCGCGGCCCAGCCGCCGACGATCACACGCTGCATGCCGTCGGTCAGCACTGCGGCGGCCAGGCCGAGCACGGCCGCCGTGCCGAGCACGCTGCCCAACAGCCCCGCGGCGGCGGCACCGCGCCGCCCGGCCAGCAGGGCCGCCACCGCTGCGGCCAGCGGCACGGCCAGCACCGCGATCATCCAGGCGCCGCCGCTCGTCACGAGCGATCCTCCGGCAGCCGCGCGCTGCCGTCGTGGCGGTGCATGCGCCGCAGCAGCGCCAGCGCCAGCGCGGTGGCGCTGACCGCGACGACGATTCCGGTGAGCACCATCGCGTGCGGCACCGGGTCCGGGCGGCCGGCGACGGCGACCGAGCGAGAGGCCAGTGCCACCAGCATCATGAACACGCCCGAGCCGAGCACGTTCAGCCCGAGCAGGCGGCGCAGCACATGGCGCGCGGCCAGCGCGGCGTACAGGCCCATCGCCACCAGCACGATGCCGGCCAGGCCGTAGAGCAGCGCCAGAGTCACTTTGCCGCCTCCCGCGCCCGGCTGCCGACGAACAGCGCCACCATGATCACGGCGATCGACAGCATCGCCGCGGCCTCGATCAGCAGGATCAGCGCGCCGGCCTGGGCGGGCGGGAAAGTCAGGAAGCCGCTGCCGAACACCGCCGTCGCGATGCCGACGGCCAGGAAGACCGCGAAGCCCAGCACCACCGCCGCCCGCACCGGCAGGCTGGCCGGCAGCGACAGCGGGCGCGCCAGGTGCCACAGCACGCCGCCGGCGGCCAGCAGCGCGGCGCCCTGGAAGGCGCCGCCAGGCGCATGCGCGCCGACCCACAGCAGGTAGCCCGCCACCACCACGGACAGCGGCAGCAGCACGCGCAGCAGCAGGCCGAGCATCGGGTCGGGCGAGGGTGGCGGCAGCGCCGGCTCGGCGTCGAGGATCCAGACGCCCAGCACCGCCAGCAGCAACACGCCGACTTCCAGCAGCGTGTCCCAGCCGCGGTAGTTGAGCAGTGTCGCCGTGACCGGGTTGCTGACGCCGCTGTCGCCCAGTCGCTGCACGGCCGGCCCGGTCAGTCCCGGCCAGGCTTCGGGCAAGGCCAGCACCGAGGCCACAAGCATCCCCGCCAGCCCGAGCGCGGCCAGCGCGATGCCGGCGCGCGCCGGAGTCAGGCCCAGCGGCCGCGCCTCGTCGACTGCACCCTCGCGGCCCAGGCGCGCCAGCGTGTCCAGCAACAGCGCCCCGGCCAGCCCGGCGCCGATGGCCGCCTCGGCGAGCGCGACGTCGGGCGCGCCGAGCCGCACCCAGGCCAGCGACAGCAGCAGCCCGAAGACGATGAACTGCACCACCGCCTTGAACAGGTCGGCGCTGGCCAGCGCGCGCCAGCCCAGCCAGAGCAGCAGGATCACGAGCACGAGGTCGAGCGCATGCACCTCAGCGGCCATCGCGGGCTTCCTCCCCGGGGCTGCCGGGCCTATCGGGTCCGGCGCGACCTGCGCTCGAGGCCGGATCGCCGTGCGCGCGAGTGGCCGAGTGCGCCACCAGGTAGCAGGCCACCGAACTGGCGAACAGCACCAGCAGCCACACCAGCAGCAGCCGCAGCACCTCGAAGGCATCGCGGGCCTGCAGCATCAGCCCCAGCACGACGAGGCCGAGGCCGAGGTTGTCGGCCTTGGTCAGCGCGTGCAGGCGCGACAGCAGGTCGGGCAGACGCAGCACGCCGATGCTGCCGGCCAGGAAGAACAACATGCCGGCGCCGATCAGCGCCAGCGACAACGCTGCGCGCAGGTCGCCGCCCGTCATGGCCGGTCCTCCGCGGCGCGCTCCTCGTGCTCCCGATGGCGTTCGGGAGGCTGCACGCCGATGCGGCGCACGAACACCGCGCCGGCGACGCTGGCCAGCAATGCGAGCACCAGCGCCACATCGAGCAGCGCCGGCGCGTCGGCCGCGCGGGCCAGCAGCAGCAGCACGGCCACCGCGCCAGTGCCCAGCAGCTGCGCCGCGAGCATGCGGTCGCCGTTCGACGGGCCGCGCTCGACGCGCACCAGGCCCAGGGCGATCGTCGCCAGCACCCCGGCGGCGGCGATCCAGAGTGCGGCCGTCGTCCACTCAGGCATCGGCCACCTCCGGCGCCGGCAGGCGCAGCGCGAACAGGCCGGCCACGCGCTGCTCCAGCGCGGCGAGCTCGTCGGCCACCGGTGCGGTGGCGTCGAGCGCATGGATCAACAGCTCGTGTTTGCCGACAGCGGCCACCAGGGTGCCTGGCAGCAGGCTGATGCAGAGCACGAACAGCGCGCGCGCCGGACTGCCGGCGGGCAGACGCCAGCGATAGTGCACCAGGCCGGGCGCCACACGCGGCTGCCGGGCGCTGACCCGGCCGGCGACGTCGATGCCGCCACGCACCGACTCGCGCACGAAGTAGCCCGCGAAGCGCAGCACGCCTGCCGGATCGAGGTGCCAGGGCGCCATCGTGCTCTCGACCTGCCGCACCAGCAGCAGCGCGGAGGCGATCACCGGCACGCCGACGATCCACGACGAGGCGGCGCCCCCGGTCAGCAAGAACCACAACAGCGCCAGCAGCGCCGCCAGCGCCAGCGACCGCGCGGCGGCGGTCTTCACCGGCGTGGCCGGCCCCCCCGGGTCGGGGTCAAGGTGCTTGGACGGTTGCATGGCTCCCTCGTCAACGCGCAAATGTCTGCGCCCGCGTCGGTGCACGCTGGCGATCGTGATCATCCGCGTCGCCGTGACAAGGCTAGCATGGCCTCGTGTCGGCAGCCTTGCGACACCCTGGTGTGCGGGCGAGCCCGGCGAAGGCGCGTGCAGAATGTTTGCCAGCCATGCTGCCGATCCCACCCGCGCCGGAACGCGCCTGCACGCTGCACCGGCCGGACGGCGCGGTGCTCGCCTATCGCGTGGCGCCCCCGGCCGCCGGGGCGCGCGGGGCGGTGTTGGTTCTGCTGCACGGCCTGGCGAGCAACCTGAGCCGCTGGTCGGAATTCGTCGAGCACAGTGCGCTGCGCGGCCAGCATGCGCTGATCCGCCTCGACCTGCGCGGCCACGGCGGCTCGGTCAGCCGCGGTGCGATCGGGCTCGAGGTCTGGGCCGACGACATTGCCGCCGTGCTGGACGCGCAGGGCCACGAGAGAGCGATCCTGGTCGGACACAGCCTGGGTGCGCAACTCGCGCTGCACTTCGCCCGCCGCCAGCCGCAGCGTGCCGCCGGCCTGGTGCTGATCGACCCGGTCTTCCGCGAGGCGCTGCACGGCCGCTGGCGGCTGCTGGCGGCCTGTGCGCCGCTGCTGCACGGGGCGGCGCGGGCGGTGCGCACGCTGAACACGCTCGGGCTGCGCCGGCGCCGTGTCGAACCGGTGGACCTGCGCGAGCTGGACGTCCTGGCCCGCCAGGCGCTGGCCTCGCCTGCCGCCGAGGCGGCGTTCGTGCGCCGCTACAGCTCGGCGCGCGCCGACCTGCGCCACACGCGCAGCGCGACCTACCTGCAGGACCTGGCCGAGATGTTCCGTGCGCCGCCCGACCCGGCGACGCTGCGGCTGCCGGTGCTGGCGCTGCTGTCCGGCGGGGCGACCTTCGCCGATGCGGCCGCGATGCGCGAGATGCTGGCCCGCCTGCCCGATATGACGCTGGCAACGATCGCCTGTCACCACTGGCCCCTGACCGAGCGCCCGGCCGAGGTGCGCGCCGCCATCGAGCGCTGGTGCGAGAGTTGGTGCGATCACGCGGCAACACTGCGCGAGGGCCACCCGGCTCGAAGCGTCGCATTGCGATGAACAAGCTCGCCTGGGTGCTCGTGCCCCTGCTGCTCGCCGCGCTGGCGGCAGCGGTGCTGGCGTGGCGCGGCCGGCTGCCCGGGCGCGCCGTGCTCAATGCCTGGTCGAGCCTGCTGCTGCTCGTCTACCTGGGCGCCACCGCCGGGCTGGGCATCTTCTGGGTCGCCAATCAGCACCTGCCGGTGTTCGACTGGCACTACGTGTTCGGCTACGCGACGCTGCTGCTGCTGGCCGTGCACCTGGCCTACAACCTGCGCGCGCTGTGGGCGCACCTGCGCCGGCGCCCCGTAGTGCAGCCGGTCGGCGTCGGCCGGCGTCCGGTGGCCGGCGCGCTGGCGCTGGCGGGGGTGGGCCTGGCGGTCGGCGGCGCCTACTGGCTCGGCCTGCGGCACGGGCGCACCGAGTTGCACGTGGCTGCGGGACCGATCCCCGGTGGCGACACGGGGCTGGCGTTGATCGAGACGTTCCATGCGCACTCGTCGCACTCGCGCGCCGGGGTGCTGCGGCGCGCGCCGGCGGCCGACTGGGGCGGCGCGCCGCCGCCATTCAAATCGTTGCGCGACCAGCCGTTGCTGGCGATGCCGCCGGCGTGGCCTAGCGTGCCCGCGCTGGCCCCGGCCTTGCACGCGCAGGCGCTGGCCACGCTGCTGAGGCATGCCGCCGGCGTCACCGCCGAGCGCGGCGGGCTGCGCCTGCGCGCTTCGCCCTCGTCCGGGGCCTTGTTTGCGACCGAGCTGTACGTGGCGGCGCGGCGCATCGGCGGCGTGGCGGCGGGGCTCTGGCACCACGACGTGCCGGGTGGCGGCCTGCGCGCCGTGGCCACGGGCCTGCCGAGCGCAGTGGCGGCGGCGCTGCCCGCCGGCGCTGCCGGCGCGATCATCGCCACTGCGGTGTTCCGCCGCAGCGGCCACAAGTACGGCGACCGCACCTACCGCTACGTGCTGGCCGACCTCGGCCACCTGCTCGAGAACCTGCGTGCGGCCGCCGCCGCGCTCGGCGTGCCGCTGCGCCTGGCGCGGGGCTTCGACGAGTCGCGGCTGGCCCAGGCGCTGGGCCTCGAGGAGCGCGACGAGGGCGTGCTGGCGCTGGTCTGGTTGTACGAGCCCGGGGCCACCCCGCCGGGAGGAGTCGCTGCGCCGGACGCGGCCGCGCTCGCGCAGCTGCGGGCCGCGACACCGGCCGCGGCCGTGACGCTGGGCGTCACCGAAGCCGTGCACCGTGCGACATCGCTGCGTCTCGCGGGCGAAGGCGAGACCACGCTGCCGGGCCCCGCGGCAGCGAGGGCCGTCGTGCCCGGTTCCTTCGCGGCGCCCGCGCTGGCCTTGCCACGCCCGGTGCGGGCGACCTACGACCCGCTGCCGGTGATCGCCGCGCGCCGTTCGGTGCGCCGCTACGAGGCAAGGCCGCTGCCTCTGGACATCTTGTCCGAACTGCTCGACGCGATGGTGCGTCCCGCGGCGTTGCTGTCGGGCGCGGTGCGGCTGCACGTGGTCGCGCATGCGGTGCAGGGCCTGTCCGCAGGCGCCTGGCGCTACGATGCAGCGGTGCATGCGCTGCGTGCGAGTGCACCGGGCGTGCCCGCCGAACGCCGCCGCACGCGTGCCGCCGCGCTCGACCAGGACGCCGCGGCCGATGCGGCGGCGGTGATCGTGATCGCGATCGACCGCGCCGCGTTCGCCGCCGATGCGATGGGTGCGGCGAGGGGTTATCGCCACGCCTTTCTCGAAGCCGGCATGGCCGGCGAGCGGCTGTATCTGCGGGCCGGGAGCCTCGGTCTCGGCGTGTGCGCGGTCGGTGCGTTCTACGACGACGAGGCGGCGGCGCTGATCGGCGTCGATGCGCAGCGCGAGTGGGTCGTGCACTTCGCGACGTTGGGCTGGCCAGCCTGAGCCTTCGCGGTGCCGGCAAGCCTCAGGCTCGAGGTGCCGGCGCCGGCCCCGAGGTGGGCGCGCCGCGGGGCTGGACTGACAGGGCGGTGGCGACCCACGGGCGCAGTCGGCGCGACACGCGCCACAGCCACCATCCCCGCCGCAGCCAGCGCAGCGCACGCCGAGGACGTTTGGCCAGCAGCAGCGCGCCGGCGCCGATCAGCCACCAGCGCTGGGCATGGGCCCAACGCGCCATCACCAGCACGCGGTCCGCCACGGCGAGCGGACTCTCCCAGGCCGCCGCCTCGCGTGCGAGCGTGCTGCGCAGCGCCGTGCTGCGCGCGAGCAGGCGGTCCTTGCGCGCCTGGAGCTGGCGGGCCGCTTCGCCCGACATCAGCCCGGCGCTCCGGGCCGCTCGTCGGCGCCGCTGAGCGCCTGCCGGTCGCGGGCCAGTTCGGCGGCGCTGGCCGCGAAGGCGCCTTCCGATGCGCGCAGCCGCGCGCGCGCCCGGTACAGCGCCAGCGCAGCGGCGCCGAAATACACGGCCAGCAGCGCGGCCCAGGCGATCCAGCGCGCGCCGTCCCAGAAATAGGCCAACACGCCGGCCGCCAGAACGACCAGACCGGCGCCGAGCAGCACCAGCCCTGCGCCGGCCCACACCAGCGCGGCGAGGACGCGGCGCTTCTGGTCCTCGATCTCGGTGCCGAGCAGCTCGAGACGCACCTGCCCCAGTTCGAGCACGGTGTCGAGCAGACGCCGCAGCGATCCGAGCAGGCCGGCGCCGCCCGGCGGCGGGTTGTCGCTCGCAGGCACGAGGCGTCCCGGCGCCTTCAGCGGCGGCCGATCAGCACGCCGACGACGAGGCCGACGCCCGCGGCGATGCCGATCGAGCGCCATGGGTTCTCGTGCACATACTCGTCGGCGTGCCGTCCGGCGGCCTTGGCCTGGGCTACCGCCGTGTCCTGGACCTGCACCAGGCCGCTGCGGGCCCGGGCCAGGGTGGCCTCGACCTTGGTGCGCAGTTCGGCGGCGCCGTCGCCGGCCTGGCCGGCGGTTGCGCGCAGCAATTCCTCGGCGTCGGCGACGACCAGCCGCAGGTCGGTCATCAGCTTCTCGGTCTGGGTGGAACTCAGTGCAGTCATGGGATCAACTCCTTGCGAGGGTGGTGGAATCGGGAAGCCGCCGCGACTCGTCGGCACATACATGCATTCTGGGCGGCAGGCATCGCGGCGCGATGACCGGTGTCAATTCCGCGTGCGCCGAACCCGCGAGACAGCACGCGCTTCGAGCGGACCGCCGGTACAGTGGCCTGGGCTTCGAAAATTCCGAACCGCCGGGCCGATGTTGAACTACCGCCATCTCTACTACTTCTGGGTCGTCGCCAAGGAGGGCGGCTTCGCGCGCGCGGCAGCGCGCCTGGACATGGCGATCCAGACCATCAGCACCCAGGTGCGCGAGCTCGAACAGGCGCTCGGCCACCAGCTGTTGAAGTCGGCGGGCCGCACAGTCGTGCTGACCGAGGCCGGACAGGCCGCCTTCGCACGCGCCGAGACGATCTTCCAGCTCGGCCAGGCCATCCCCGACGAGGTGCGCGCCGCGGCCGGCGGCGCGAGGGTGCGCCTGGCCGTCGGCATGTCCGACGGACTGTCGAAACTGGCCGCGCAGACCCTGCTCGCGCCGGTGCTGGCGACGCCGGGGCTGCACCTCGTCTGCCACGACGGCGAGTTCGAGCCCTTGCTGGCCGACCTGGCGCTGCACCGCCTCGACCTGGTGCTCGCCGGCCAGTCGGCGCCGCACAACCCCAGCCTGCGCCTGACCAGCGAGCGTGTCGCCGTATCGCCGGTCGAGTGGTATGGGCCGGCCACGCTGGTGCACAAGGCCCAGGTGGACGACTTCCCGCGCTCGCTCCAACGCCTGCCGGTGCTGATGCCCACCGGTCACTCGGCGCTGCGGCCGGCGCTGGAGCGGTGGCTCGAGGCCGAGGGCCTGCGGCCGGCGGTTGCCGGCGAGTTCGAGGACAGCGCGCTGATGGCCGTGTTCGCCGCCAGCGGCATGGGCGTGTTCCCGATCGGCCGGCTGGGGAGCGACGGGCTGGGCCACCTGCCGGGCCTGCGCGGGCTGCGCCGGCTCGGGACCTGCGAGGGCGTCAACGAAGAGGTCCACGCCATCCGATCGCGCCGCGGCCTGCAGCACCCGCTGGTGGCGCGGCTGATGGAACCTGGCCGCTGAGCCGTGCGCCGGCCAGCGCGGATCGCCGGCTCGGGGTGTCGTCGCCATGATCTACGAGGCCTCGACGCCAGCCAGCACTTCGACCTGCCAGCGCGTGCGCAGGGCGTCGAGCAGGCGCTGCTCGGCATCGGCCAGATGGCGATCGGCCTGCGCGGCGGCGCTGGCCAGGGCCAGGACGGTGCGGCGCAGCGCCGGCTCGTCGACTTCGCCCAGCAGCGCGGCGAGCGTGGCGTCGTCCGGACTGCAGGGCCACTCGCCGGCCGACGCGGTCAGCATCAGGTCCTCGCACAAGCCCTGCACAATCGACGCGAAGCCGTCCGGCGCGAGGCCCAGCGTGGCCGGCGCATCCAGCGACTCCAGGGCCCGGATCTCCGAGCGACACACGTTGCCGTCGGCGATCAGCAGCAACGCGAGGACGCGCGCGGCGGCTTCAGGGCTGTTGCGGGGGTAGCTTCTCATGGGGGCTCTCCTTGGCTGGGTGCGGTGCGGGGGCGGGAAGACGGGGCGAATGCGGCGGCGCGATCTCGTCGACCACCACCGTTCGATGCAGGTGCATCACGACGCGGCGGCGCTGGGCGGTACGCCGGGTGTCCGGCGCGTACGCCGCGGGCTGCCGGGCGCGCCCGAGCCAGCGGCGCAGGCCCGCGAGCACGTGGCGCCAGCGTTCGAGGGCACGCTGCCAGAGGCAGGGCCGCACCGGCAGGCGCTGCAGGCTGCACTGGATCTCCATGGTGGGCCTCCTGTGAACACGATGGGCGAAGTGTCGGCGCGGATGCACTGCGGTGAAAGCAGCCTGAAGATGAGTCGAACTTCTGAAAAGAAGAAGCCGCGCTCTGCGTCGAGAGGATGACTTCGCCGTCGGCAGCGCTCGAGATTGCGCCAGATCAATATTCGGTTTTCTCGGACGTTCTGTGTAGAACGTTCTGCTTTTGCATTCGCACCGGTGTGGCTAAGCTGACCCGGTCGCGTGCCCCTTCGAGCGCGCGCCGGAGTCTTCGATGAAGCGCATCGCGCTGTTCCTCGCCACCAACCTCGCCATCGTGCTGGTGCTGTCGGTCACGGTCCGGCTGCTCGGCATCGAGCCCTACCTGACCGCCCAGGGCCTGAACCTCGGCTCGCTGCTGGTCTTCGCGGCGGTGATGGGCTTCGGCGGCTCGTTCCTGTCGCTGGCGCTGTCGAAGTGGACGGCCAAGCGCGCGATGGGCGTGCAGGTGATCGAGACGCCGGTGAACCCGACCGAAGAGTGGCTGGTGCAGACCGTGCGCCGGCAGGCCGAGCGGGCCGGGATCGGCATGCCCGAGGTCGGCTTCTACGAGTCCGACGAGGTCAACGCCTTCGCCACCGGCATGAGCCGCCACAAGGCGCTGATCGCCGTCTCGAGCGGCCTGCTGCGGCAGCTCACGCGCGAGGAGGCCGAAGCCGTGCTCGGCCACGAGGTCGCGCACGCGGCCAACGGCGACATGGTGACCCTGGCTCTCATTCAGGGCGTGGTCAACACCTTCGTGATGTTCCTGTCGCGCATCATCGGGCACACGGTCGACCGGGTGGTCTTCCGCAACGAGCGGGGGCATGGTCCCGCCTTCTTCGTCACGCTGATCGTGTCCGAACTGGTGCTGGGCATCCTGGCGTCGGTGATCGTCATGTGGTTCTCGCGCCGGCGCGAGTTCCGCGCCGACCGCGGCGGGGCCGAGCTGGCCAGCCGCCCGGCGATGATCGCCGCGCTGCGCCGCCTGGCCAGCCTGCATCCGCAGCCGCTCCCCGACAAGATGGCGGCCTTCGGCATCGCCGGCGGCGCGCCGCAAGGCTGGAAGCGCCTGTTCATGACGCACCCGCCGCTGGCCGAGCGCATCGCCGCGCTGGAATCGATCGGAGCCCGCTGACGATGGCGTCGATGACCGGCGCGGCGGCAGCGCCGCTGCGCTCGCGCCTGCACGGCCTGCTCGAGCGGCCCGCCACGCAGCACACCATCATTACGCTGATCCTGATCAACGCGGCACTGCTCGGGCTAGAGACCTGGCCGGCGGCGATGCTCGCTGCCGGTGGCCTGATCGGCGCGCTCGATCGGGTGCTGCTCGCGGTGTTCGTCGTCGAAATCGCCGCCCGGCTGGTCGTGCACCGCGCCGCCTTCTGGCGCGACCCGTGGAGCGTGTTCGACTTCGTGGTCGTCGCCATCGCCCTCGTGCCTGCGAGCGGGCCGTTGGCCGTGCTGCGTGCGCTGCGCGTCTTGCGGGTGCTGCGCCTGCTGTCCATCGTGCCTTCGATGCGGCGGGTGGTCGGTGCGCTGCTCGCGGCCATTCCGGGCCTCGGCTCGATCGCGCTCGTGCTGCTGATCCTGTACTACGTCTTCGCGGTGATCGCGACCAGCCTGTTCGCGGCCGCCTACCCGGAATGGTTCGGCCACATCGGCCGCTCGCTCTACACCCTGTTCCAGATCATGACGCTGGAAAGCTGGTCGATGGGCATCGCGCGGCCGGTGATGGCGCAGTTCCCGTACGCCTGGCTGTTCTTCGTCGTGTTCATCCTCGTGGCCACCTTCACGATGCTCAACCTGTTCATCGCGATCATCGTCAACGCGATGCAGCGCTACAGTGACGGCGATGCCGCGGCGCAGGGCGAGGACGGAGTGCGTGACGAGTTGCGCGCGCTTCGCGCACAGATCGAGCGCCTGAGCGCGAGCCTGGCCGCGCAGGGCGGCCGCGAGGGAGTTTCACGATGACACACAAGCCTACGGTGGCGACGGCCACGCCGGACGAATCGGTGCCGGTCTGGCATCGGCTCGATGCCGCACAGGCCGCGGCGGGGCAGGGCACGGACCCGGCACACGGCCTGGACGCGGCGGAGGCGGCCACGCGCCTGGCGCGCCACGGCGAGAACCGGCTCGCCGAGAAGCCGCCGCGCTCGAAATGGCTGGCCTTCCTCGACCAGTTCCGCAGCCTGCTGATCCTGGTGCTGATCGGCGCCGCTGCGCTGGCCGGCGCGATCGGCGACCTCAAGGATGCGGTGGTGATCCTGGCGGTGGTGCTGTTCAACGCCGTGCTCGGTTTCTGGCAGGAGCATCGGGCCGAGGCGACGCTGGCGGCCTTGAAGAAGATGCTCTCGCCAGTGGCGCGCGTGAAGCGCGGCGGGCAGGTCGAGGAGCTTGCCGCGGCGCAGCTCGTGCCCGGCGACCTGGTGATGCTGGAAGCCGGCGACCGCGTGCCCGCCGACGGGCGGCTGCTGGCCTGCCACAGTGTCGAGATCGACGAGGCGGCACTGACCGGCGAGTCGCACCCGGTGGCCAAGGACGCCGAGCGCACGGTGGCCGCCGAGTCGCCGCTGGCCGAGCGCGTGAACATGGCCTACATGAACACGGTGGTGACGCGCGGCCGTGCCGAGCTGCTCGTCACCGCCACCGGCATGGCCACCGAGATGGGCCGGCTGTCCGGCATGCTGGCCCAGGCCGAGGCCGGGCCGACGCCGCTGCAGGTGCAGCTCGACGTGCTCGGCCGGCGCCTGGCGCTGATCGCCGGGATCGTGATCGCGCTCATCTTCGCGCTCGGCTGGGCGCGCGGCGAGCCGCTGGTGCAGATCGTGCTGACCTCGATCGCGCTGGCGGTGGCGGCGATCCCCGAGGGCCTGCCCGCGGTGGTGACGGTGACGCTGGCCATCGGCATGCACCGCATGGCGCAGCACCGGGCGATCGTCAAGAAGCTGGCCGCCGTCGAGACGCTGGGCTGCACCACGGTGATCTGCTCGGACAAGACCGGCACGCTGACGATGAACCAGATGACCGCGCGTGCCGTGGCCTGCCAGGGCCTGCGCCTCGCGGTCAGCGGCGAGGGTTATGCGGCGGCGGGCGCCATCGCGGCGCCGGACGGCGAGGCGCCGCCGGAAATGCAGCGCCTGCTGCACGCCGCGGCGCTGGCCAACGACAGCCGCATCCACGACGGGCAGCTGATCGGCGACCCCACCGAGGGCGCGTTGCTGGCACTGGCTGCCAAGGGCGGCGTCGACGCCGAGACGCTGGCGCAGCAGCGGCCGCGCATCGCCGAGATTCCGTTCGACTCGGCGTACAAGTTCCAGGCCACCTTCCACCACGATGGCGAGACGGTGCGCGTGTGCGTCAAGGGTGCGCCGGATGTGCTGCTGGCGCGCGCTGGGCGCCACCTGGTGGGCTCGGCCGAGGCCGGCGAGGCGCCGATGGACGAACATGTGCGCGCGCACTGGGCGGCGGAGAACGAGCACCTGGCCGCTCGGGCGATGCGCGTGCTCGCGGTGGCCGGCAAGGACATCGCGGCGCGCGACTTCGACCCGGCCGGCGACCTGATGGCGCACATGGCCGATCTCACGCTCTACGGCCTGGTGGGCATCATCGATCCGCCGCGCCCGGAGGCGCGCGAGGCGATCGCGCTGTGCCGGCGCGCCGGCATCGCGGTGAAGATGATCACCGGCGACCACCGTGCCACCGCCGCGGCGATCGCGCGCGACCTCGGGCTGGACGGCGAGGTGATCGACGGGCGCGAACTCGACGCGCTGGCGCCCGACGCACTCGCCGCGCGCATTGCCCGCACCGCGGTGTTCGCGCGCGTCGCCCCCGAGCACAAGGTGCGCATCGTGCAGGCGCTGAAGGCCGCGGGGCAGGTCGTGGCCATGACCGGCGATGGCGTCAACGACGCGCCGGCGCTGAAGAACGCCGACATCGGCGTCGCCATGGGCATCACCGGCACCGAGGTCACCAAGGAAGCGGCGACCATGGTGCTGACCGACGACAACTTCGCCACCATCGTGCGCGCGGTCAGGGAGGGTCGTGCGATCTACGACAACATGGTCAAGTTCGTGCGCTTCCAGCTTTCCACCAACATGGGCGCGATCCAGACCGTGCTCGGAGCCAGCCTGCTCGGCTGGGCGACGCCGTTCACCGCCATCCAGATCCTGTGGATCAACATCATCATGGACGGGCCGCCGGCCATGAGCCTGGGCGTGGAGCCGGCGCGCGCGGGCGTGATGGACGAGCCGCCGCGCCGCGCTGACGCGCACATCCTGACGCTGCCGCGGCTGTTTCGCCTGTTCGTCTACGGCCTGACGATGGCCGTCGGCACGCTGGCGCTGTTCCATCACGCGCGGCCGCAGGGCGAGGCCTATGCCCTGACGCTGGCCTTCACGGTCTTCGTGCTGTTCCAGTTCTTCAACCTCTTCAACGCTCGCGCCGAGCACGGCTCGGCCTTCGACCGCAACTTCCTACGCAACGGCTGGCTGTGGCTGTCGCTGGCCGCGGTGGCGGCGCTGCAGGTGCTGGTGGTGCACTGGCCGCCGGCGCAGGACGTGTTCAACACCACCGACCTGACGCTGCGCGACTGGGGCCTGGCAGTGGGGGTCGCCTCCAGCGTGCTGTGGCTCGACGAGGGCCGCAAGCTCGGCTTGCGCCTGCTGGGCTGCGTGCGGGCGCAAGCGGCGCAGCGCCCGGCTGCCTGAGGAGAAGTTCTCTTGATCGATCTGCAACGGATCGCGGCGCTGATCCCGGGGCAGTGGGAGCGGGTCATCGCGACCGTGCTGCTGCTGGCCGCCGGCTTCGTGGTCTCGCAGCTGTGGGCGCGTTACCTCGGCCGTGGCGACGTGCCCGCGGAGCGGCGGCGCCTGCAACTGGTCTGGGCCCGCAACATCATCTGGTCGGTCGTGCTGTTCGCGATCGCGTCGGTGTGGGCGTCGACGATCGCGGGCTTCGCCTTGTCGCTGGCCGCCGTGGCCGGCGCGATGCTCATCGTCAGCAAGGAGCTGCTGCTGTGCGTGCTCGGCTACCTCTACCTGACCTTCGTGCGGCCGTTCAAGATCGGCGACGTCATCGAGATCGGTCCGGTGCACGGCCGGGTGATCGACATCGACATGCTGGCGACCACACTGGCCGAGCATGGCGACACCGGTCTGCCGACGGGCAAGACGGCGGCGTTGCCGAACGCGCTGCTGCTGACCCTGCCGCTGAAGAACACTTCGTCGACCGGCGACTTCGTCCTGCACTTCTTGCGCATCCCGGTGCCGGTGGCGCTCGCCGGCGACCTGGCGCGCATCGAAGCCGCCGCCACCGAGGCGGCGGTCGCGGCGACGAAGGAATGGCAGGCGCAAGCCGAGGCGCACCTGCGCCAGATCGCCGACGAGAGCTTCATCGAGCTGCCGTCCGGCCGCATTCGTGTGTTCTGGGATTTCGCCGATCCCGAGCGGCTGCTGCTGTGCGTGCGCCTGGCGTGCCCGGAGAAGATGCGGCTGCAGGTGGGGCAGGACATCTTCAAGGCCACCTGGCAGGCGCTTGCAGCCCATGGGCCGGTGCAGCGTCCGGATCCCTCGTGACGGCTGGAACGGCAGGTTGAGGACGATCAAGGCCGCGCGGGCGCATGCGGCGAAGATTCCTCAGCGGTTGCAGCGCGTGCGGCCGGGAGAGAAACATGGTCGTCTCGAACGCCCTTCGGCGCATCCTCGTCGCCACGGACTTCTCGCCCGGTGCCGCGGCCGCGGTTGATCGGGCCGTGCAACTGGCCCGGGCGCACGGCGCGGCGCTGGACCTGCTGCATGTGTTCGACGTCGGCGCCTGGCGCAGCCTCAAAGGCGTCTTCGACGCGCAGCGCCTGACGGTCGACCCGCCGCCGGACGTGGCCAGCAAGCAGCGCCTGAGCGACCTGGCCGCGACGCTGGCGGCCGACACGGGCGTGGAGGCCGAGGCGCACTTCGGTGTGGGCGAAGCCGCCGAGCGGATCGTCGCCCATGCCCGTGAGCGCGGTTGCGGCCTCGTGATCGTGGGGGCGCGCGCCGACCCCGGCTGGCTCGGCCTGGGCGGGACGGCCTCGAAGGTGGTGCGCTTGCCGAGCTGCCCGGTACTGACGGTGCGCCTGAGCGCGGCGCGGCCGTACGAACGGGTGCTGATCGCCGCGGACCTGCGCGAAGGGTCGCTGACCGCGGCGCAGTTTGCCTTGCGCCTGCTGCCGGACGCGCAACACCAGGTGTTCTATGCACTGGACCCGGCCCTGGACCGCGACCTGTGGATCGGCGGCCTGGGCAAGGAACACATCCGGCTGCTGCACGACTCGATGCACGCCTATGCGCGCAGAGAACTCGAGCAGCTCGCCGACGGTCTCTCGCGCGAGGCGCGCCATCCGGTCTTGGCCGAGGTCGTGGACGACGTGCGCTCGCGCGCCATCGTCCAGCGTGCCGCGTCGATGCCGGCGGACTGCGTGGTGGTGGGCCACCACGGCGAGGGTGCACTCGCCGAACGCTGGCTGGGCAACATGGCGCAGCACGTGCTGCACCACACCCAGCGTGACGTGCTGGTGGTGCCGTGATTCGCCTGCCGCGGCCGCGCGCCGGCGCCGAGGGCGCCGCAAGCGCCCGTGTTCGGGTCGCGGCAGCGCTCGGCCGGTCGTTGGCAGCCATGCTCCTGGGGCTTGCCGCCGCGGCCGGACAGGCGGGTGCTCCGCCGGCGTCCGAGCCGGCGTCGGCACCGGCCGCCGGAGCCGGCGTGCCGGTGTTGCGCGTCAGCGGACCGATCGGGCCAGCAATGGCCGACTACATCGCGCGCGGCCTCGAGCGCGCCGCCCGCAACGGCGCGCCGCTGATCGTGCTGCAGATCGACACGCCCGGCGGTCTCGAGAGCTCGACGCGCCAGATCGTCAAGGACATCCTGGCCTCGCCGGTGCCCGTGGCCGCCTGGGTGGCGCCCGGGGGCGCGCGCGCGGCGAGCGCCGGCGCGTACATCGTGTACGCCAGCCACGTCGCCGCGATGGCGCCGGGCACCAATCTCGGCGCGGCCACGCCGGTGCAGATGGGCGGGCTGCCCGGCACCCAGCCGCAGCCCGCGCCGGACAATCGCCCGCCGCCCGCGCCCGACGACAAGGCGAGCGAGCCGGCCGGCGCGCGCGACCAGGTGCGCCCTGGCGCCGATGCGATGACGCGCAAGATCGTCAACGACGCGGCAGCGTACCTGCGCTCGCTGGCGCAGATGCGCGGGCGCAACGTCGATTGGGCCGACCGCGCCGTGCGCGACGGCGTGAGCCTGGCCGCCGAAGAAGCGCAGGCGCAGCGCGTGATCGACTTCATCGCCGCAGACCTGCCGTCGCTGCTGAAACAGGCGCATGGGCGCACGGTGAAACTGGCCGACGGCGTGCAGCGGACCCTGGCGACGCAGGCGGCGTCCACCGCCGTCGTCGAACCCGATTGGCGCACCAAGCTGCTGAGCGTGATCACCGACCCGACGGTGGCGTACCTGCTGCTGCTGCTCGGCATCTACGGCCTGTACTTCGAGTTGACCACGCCAGGCTTCGGCGTGCCCGGCGTGGCCGGCTCGATCTTGTTGCTGCTCGGCTTGTTCGCGTTGCAGATGCTGCCGGTGAGCTACGCCGGCGCGGCGCTGATCGTGCTCGGTTTCGCACTGCTGGTGGCCGAGGCCCTGCAGCCCAGCTTCGGTGCGCTGGGCATCGGCGGCACGGTCGCGTTCGTCATCGGCTCGGTGATGCTGATCGACACCGACGTTGCCGGCTTCGGCATCCCCAAGGGGCTGATCGCCGCGGCGGCCGTGATGAACGCGCTGTTCATGATCGCCGTGCTGCGCATGGCGCACAAGGCGCGCAAACGGCCCGTGGTCAGCGGCTCGGAAGAACTCATCGGCGCGAGCGGCGAAGTGCTGGACGTTTCGGCCGACGTTTCATGGGTGCGCGTGCACAGCGAACGTTGGCGTGCCGCTTCGGACGCCCCCCTGCATCCCGGGCAGCGCGTGCATGTGACGGGGCGCGAAGGTCTCGTGCTCAAAGTCGAGCCCGACCCTGCCGGCCCTCGCGATGCCCGCGGCCCGGAGGTCCCCGCCGGGGCCAACAACCCGTAACGCACCACAACCATCGGAGACGCTCATGTACTGGGAAATCGGATACGGCTTCATCCCCATCCTGCTGTTGATGCTGCTCGCGGCGTCGCTCCGCATCCTGCGCGAGTACGAGCGCGGGGTCGTGTTCCAGCTCGGCCGGTTCTGGAAGGTCAAGGGTCCGGGCCTGGTGATCCTGATCCCCGGCATCCAGCAGATGGTGCGCGTGGATCTGCGCACCGTGGTGATGGACGTGCCGGCGCAGGACGTGATCACGCGCGACAACGTTTCGGTCAAGGTCAACGCGGTGGTCTACGCGCGCGTGGTCGATCCGCAGCTGGCGATCATCCAGGTCGAGAACTACACGCAGGCCACGTCGGAACTGGCCCAGACGACGCTGCGCGCCATCCTCGGCAAGCACGACCTCGACCAGCTGCTGGCCGAGCGCGAGAAGATCAACCAGGATCTGCAGCAAGTGCTGGACGTGCAGACCGACGCCTGGGGCATCAAGGTGGCCAACGTCGAGATCAAGCACGTGGACCTGAACGAGACCATGGTGCGCGCGATCGCGCGCCAGGCCGAAGCCGAACGCGAACGGCGCGCCAAGGTGATCCACGCCGAGGGCGAGCTGCAGGCCTCCGACAAGCTGCTCGAGGCGGCACACAAGCTGGCGCAGTCGCCGCAGGCGATGCAACTGCGCTACCTGCAAACGCTGACCGCCATCGCGGGCGAGAAGAGCTCGACGATCGTGTTCCCGATGCCGGTGGATTTGCTGTCCTCCATCGTGGGGCGCGCTCCTGGGGTGGCGGGGCAGGGCGAGCGAAGCGCGCCGTCGGCCTGAGGCGGCATCGGGTACCCCGTCATGGCCGACACCATTCGCCCATTCGCGCAGATCCTGGTGCCGACCGACCTCGGAAAGGGCGCCGAGCAAGCGGTCGCCCGCGTGCCATGGCTGCCGCTCGCCGCGGATGCGCGCATCGTGCTGCTGCATTGCGTGGCGGCGCGGGCCGATGCCGCTGCCGACGGGACTCGCGAACTGCTCGACCAGGCCGCAGGAAGACTCGAACAGGCCTGCAAGACGCGATCCGGCCGCGTGCGCGTCGAACCGCTGTTGGTCGAGGGCAAGCCGTTTCGCGCCATCCTCGAACTCGCCGAGGAAATGCGGCCCGAACTCGTGGTCCTGGGCCGCCACCGGCGCCGCCCGGGCAGCGACTGGCTCGGCATCGGCACGACCGTCGATCGCGTCTGCCGCGGCACGCGCGTCCCCGTGCTGCTGGTGCGCAAGGCGGCGCGGCGCGGCTACGCCTCCTTCCTCGCCGCGCTGGACCGGCCGCCCGGCCTGGCGGCGACGCGGGCGCTGCAAGCCGCGCTGCGGCTGACGCCGCAACGCGAGCGCGCCGTCGCATTGCATGCGATGGACGAGGAGATCTCGACGCAGGCCAAAGGGCGGCCGGGCGTCAAGCCGGAGAAGATGGAGGCCTGGCGCGAGCAGCGTCGAAAGCCGGCGCTGGACGAACTGCGGCAGTGGTTGTCCGACCACCACGCGGACACGGACTGGCACCTGATCGTCAGCACCGCCGAACCCGTGCGCACGCTGATCCGGGCCGCCAAGGCGCAAGGTGTCGATCTCGTTGCCGTGGGCACGAACTCCAGGACTGCGGTCGAGCGCTGGCTGCTGGGCTCGATCGCCGAGAGCCTGCTGCGCAAGGCCGACTGCGACGTGCTGGTCGCCAGCGACCGCTGAGGGGAGCACTCGAGTGCCCGAAGATCAATCGTCGCCCGCACTCGACTACCGTGCGCGAACCGGCGGCCCGAGCCCGGGGCGCCCAAACGACCTGACGCAACGCAGCGTCGCCTTCGTGCTGACCGGTGGTCGCGGCTCACGGCTGAGGCAACTGACCGACCAGCGCGCCAAGCCGGCCGTGCCCTTTGCCGGCAAGCTGAAGATCATCGACTTCGCGCTCAGCAACTGCGTCAACTCGGGCATCCGCCGCATCGCCGTGCTGACCCAGTACAAGGCGCAGAGCCTCATCCGCCACATCGAACGCGGCTGGGGGTTCCTGGCGGCCAATCTCGGCGAGTACGTCGACGTGGTCCCCGCGCAGCAGCGGCTCGGCGAAACCTGGTACAGCGGTACGGCCGACGCGGTGTACCAGAACCTGAGCCTGCTGGGCGATGGGCACGCCGAGTACGTGCTGGTCCTCGCCGGGGACCATGTCTACAAGATGGACTACTCGGTGATGCTTGCCGAGCATGTGGCCAGGGGAGCCGAGGTCACGGTCGCTTGCATCGAAGTGTCGCTGGCCGACGCGGTGAATTTCGGCGTCATGGCCGTCGACGCCGAAGGGCGCGTCGTCGAGTTCCAGGAGAAGCCGTCGCGGCCGAGGCCGCTGCAGGGCACGAGCGACCGTGCGCTGGCCAGCATGGGCATCTACGTGTTCGGCACGGCCTTCCTGTCCGAACAGCTCGAGCGCGACGCCCGCGACGCCTCGTCGAGCCATGACTTCGGCAAGGACGTGATCCCCGGCCTGCTCGACCAAGGCCTGCGGGTGATGGCCCACCGCTTTGCCGACAGCTGCGTCAACATGGTCGGCGACAAGCCGTACTGGCGCGACGTCGGCACGATCGACGCCTTCTGGGCGGCCAACCTCGACCTGACCCGCGTCACGCCGGAGCTCAACCTCTACGACGACCAGTGGCCGATCCTCAGCCTGCAGCCTCAGCTGCCGCCGGCCAAGTTCGTGTTCGACGACGAAGCGCGGCGCGGCACCGCGCTGGATTCGCTGGTGTCGAGCGGCTGCATTGTCAGCGGCGCGACCGTGCGGCGCTCGATCCTCTTCTCGAAGGTGCGTGTGGCCGACGGCAGCCTGATCGAGGATTCGGTGGTGCTGCCCGACGTGGTGATCGGGCGCCGCGTCGTGCTCAGGCGCGTGATCGTCGACAAGCGCTGCGTGCTTCCTGACGGGTTCAAGGCGGGCGTCTGCCTCGAGGAGGACCGGGCGCGCTACCACGTCACCGAACGCGGCATCGTGCTGATCACGCCCGAGATGCTCGGGCAGGCTGCGCCCCTGCCGGCCATCGTGCACCGGCCATCGCCCTGAAGGATCCCGTCCCCGGGGCAGATCGCCACCCGCAAGGACGCGTCCGCTTCAGCGGACCAGCAGCACCGGCACGCGGCATGCCGCCACGATCCGCGTCGCCACCGATCCCATGACCAGGTTGCCGAGTTGGCCGTGCCCGTGCGACCCCATCATCAGCAGGTCGAACGAACCCTTCTCGGCCATCTTGGCGATCGTCTCGCCGGCATGCCCCGACAGTCCGACGAACTCCGCAGGCAGGCCGTGTTTGCCGAAGAAGGTGCGGATCGGCTTGAACACCTTCTCCGACTCGTCGGCGTAGTAGCCGTCGACGGCTTCGCGCGCCAGGAACGACGCCGCGTGCGGCGGGATCTTCGGCGCCACGTGAACCACCGTGTACTGGTGGCGCGCGCCCAGCCACTCGTCGTGCGCCGCCACGTAGGCGAGCATCTTCTTGGTGAACGGGCTGCCGTCGACAGCGAGCAGGATCTTCATGGCGGGTCTCGATCTTCGGGTCATCGCACCAGCAGCACCGGCACCTTGGTCGTGGCCAGGACCTTCGTCGCGACCGAGCCCATCAGCAGGCTCGCCAGGTGTCCGCGGCCGTGCGAGCCCATCACGATCAGGTCGGGCTTGCTCCGGCGCACCTGTTCGGCGATGCGCTCGGCCGCGTCCCCGGTCTCGCCCAAGAATTCGGCGTCGAGCCGCTGCTTGGCGAAGAAGGCGCGCACGGATTTGAGCACGGCCTCCTGCTCCTGCTGGTAGTAGCGCTGGATCGTCTCGCGCGCGGTGACCGCGGCCGCGCGCGGGTGCAGGTAGGGCACCACGGTCAGCACGGTGTAGCGATGCTGACCCCCGAGCCAGTCGTCATGCGCGGCCACGTAGCCGAGCATGCGCTTCGTGTACTTGCTGCCGTCGACCGCGAGCAGGATCTTCAAGTGGACTCCTTCCATTGCCATGCCACCATCGTTCACTGTGTCGCCGGCAGCGTTCTCCGTCGTTGACGCCTGTCAAGCGCGATGATGATCGAAGCACTTCGTGCGCCCGCCCTGCGCGGGATGCGTGCGGGCTGCGGCATGATGCGGCGGCCCTGTCTGCCCCCGACCATGCCCCTACGCCGAACCCGTCGCATCGATCTCGCCCTGCAGGGCGGCGGCGCGCATGGCGCCTTCACCTGGGGCGTGCTCGATCGCCTGCTCGAGGACGAGCGCATCGAGTTCGACGCCATCAGCGGCGCGAGCGCCGGGGCGATGAACGCCGTCGTGCTGGCCGACGGTCTGGCGCGCGGCGGCCGCCGCGGCGCACGCGAGGCCCTGCGCAGCTTCTGGAGCCGCGTGAGCAACGCCACCGGGCGCGGCCCACTCGCCGCGCCGCTGGCGCCGGATGCGCTGGCGCTGCTGTTCGGCCACGGTTGGCTGGCCGCCTCGCCGTGGAGCGCGATGCTGGAATGGGTCGGCCGCTCCTTCGCCGCGCCGCAGTTCAACCCGCTGAACCTCAACCCCCTGAGGGACGTGCTCGCCGCGGAAGTCGACTTCGAACGGCTGCGCGCCTATCGCGGCGTGCGCGTGGTCGTCGGTGCTACCCAGGTGCGCACCGGGCGATTGCGCGAGTTCGCGCACGAGGAGCTGAGCGCCGACGTGGTGATGGCCTCGGCCTGCCTGCCGCTGCTGTTCCACGCCGTCGAGATCGAAGGCGAGGCCTACTGGGACGGCGGCTATCTCGGCAATCCCTCGCTGCTGCCGCTGGTGGCGCACAGCGCTACGCACGACCTGGTGCTGGTGCAGATCAACCCGTCGTGGCGCGCCGGCGTGCCGCGGCTGGCCAATGAGATCGCCGACCGGCTCGACGAGATCACCTTCAACGGCAGCCTGGTCAAGGAGCTGCGTACGTTGGCGCTGATCCGCCGCCTGCTGCGCGAGGACGGCGCGGATCCCGCACGACACCGCGCGCCGCTGTTCGAGCAGATCGCCGCCCTGCGCCTGCACCGCATCGAGGCCGGCGAGGAGCTGGCGCGGCTGGGGGCGGGCAATCGGCTCGATGCCGGTTGGACGCAACTCAGCCGGCTGCATCGCCTGGGCCGTGAGGCGGCCCAGGCCTGGATCGAGCAGGGATTCGCCCACCTCGGGCGGCGCTCGACGCTGCCGCTCGAACCCTACCTGGAAGGAATGTCACTGTGATGAGCCCCGCCATCCGAGTGCCACGCCGCGCCGCATGCTGAGCATCGCCGGCATCGTCGTCTCCCTGGCGCTGCTGATGTGGTTCGCCTACCGCGGCGTCAGCGTGCTTCTGCTGGCGCCGCTGGCTGCGCTGCTGGCCGTGCTGGCCACGCCCGACGTGCCGCTGCTGGCCAGCTACACGCAGGTGTTCATGAAGGCCGCCGGCGGCTTCGTGGCGCTGTTCTTTCCGCTGTTCCTGCTCGGCGCGCTGTTCGGCAAGCTGATGGAGGATTCCGGCGCGGCGCGCGTGATCGCACTGCGCTTCGTGGGCTGGCTGGGCGCGCGGCGCGCCGTGCTGGCGGTCGTGCTGGCCTGCGCGGTGCTGACCTACGGCGGCGTCTCGCTGTTCGTGGTGGCCTTCGCGGTGTATCCGGTGGCGCTGGAACTCTTCCGCCGCGCCGGCGTGCCCAAGCGCCTGATCCCGGCGTCGATCGCGCTCGGCGCCTTCACCTTCACGATGACGGCGCTGCCGGGCACGCCGGCAATCCAGAACGCGATCCCGATGCCGTACTTCGGCACCACGCCGTTCGCGGCGCCGGGGCTGGGCATCATCGCCGCGCTGCTGATGCTGGGCTGTGGGATGTGGTGGCTGAACCGCCGGGTGACGCGGGCACGGGCGGCCGGCGAGGGCTTCGGTGCCGATGCGGATTCGCCCTCGGCTGCGGGATCGCCCGAGGCGCCCGCGCTCGAGCGGCGCATCCGCCCGCATGCGCAGGGCGAAGGCTACGACGTGGCCGAGCTCGGCCCGGGCGACGCCGCCGCGGCGCCGCTGCCCGGCATCGCTGCCGCGCTGGCGCCCATCGTCGGTGTCGTGCTGCTGAACTGGCTGTTCAGCACGCAGTGGCTGCCGCGCCTGGACAGCGCCTACCTGGCGCTGCCGCTGTACGGCGCCACGAATCTCTCGACGGTGCTGGGCACCTGGTCGATCATCGCCGCGCTGGCGCTGGCCAACCTCGCCATGCTGGTCGGGCTGCGCAAGTGCCTCGCCGCGCCCAAGGCCACGCTGGATGCCGGCGCCAGCGCGGCGGTGCTGCCGATCTTCAACACCGCCAGCCAGGTGGGCTACGGCGCGGTGATCGCCTCGCTCGCCGGCTTCGTGCTGATCCGCGACGCGGTGCTCGGCATTGCGCCGGGCAACCCGCTGATCTCGCTGGCGGTGGCGGTCAACATCCTGGCCGGCGTCACCGGCTCGGCCTCGGGCGGCATGAGCATCGCGCTGCAGACGCTGGGAAGCACCTACCTCGAGATGGGCCGCGCCGCCGGCATCGATGCGGCGCTGCTGCACCGCGTGACGACCATCGCCACCGGCGGCCTGGACACCCTGCCGCACAACGGCGCGGTGATCACGCTGCTGGCGATCTGCAAGCTCACCCACCGGCAGTCGTACTTCGACATCTTCGTCGTCGCGGTGGCCTTCCCGCTCGTCGCGCTGGCGGCCGTCGTGGCGCTGGGGTCGGTGTTCGGGGCGTTCTGATTGCCATCGGTCAATTCCGCGTGCGAAGGCCGGAACCAAGCCGGGCACCGGCGATCAGCGCGTCACCCGGGGCGATCCTCGCCTGGTAACCCAACACCGCGATGAACGCAGAATGCAGCGCCCGTGATGCCAACGGCACCGCAGTGGCCACCGCCGCCACGGCAGACGGCCATGCAGCGGCCTACGACCGCCAGCCGTGGCGCCGCCGTGAGGAGGGTGTGCCGGAAATGATCGCGCCACGCCTGCCGCACCTGGCCGCGCTCGTGCGCGAGGTCGCGCAGACCTACGCGGCGCAGACGGCATTCACCACCTGCATGCCCAACGGCATGCACGCTTCGCTCAGCTTCGCCGAGGTCGATGGGCTGTCCGACGCCTTCGCTGCCTGGCTGCGCGAGGACGCCGGCGTGCAGCCCGGCGCGCGCGTGGCGCTGCAGACGCCCAACTGCCTGGCCTATCCGGTGGTCGCCTTCGGCGTCTTCAAGGCCGGCTGCGTACTGGTCAACGCCAATCCGCTGTACACACCGCGCGAGATGGAGCACCAGTTCGCGGACGCCGGCGCCGAGGTGCTGGTCATCGTGGACATGTTCGCCGACAAGCTCGAGGGCCTGCTCGAGCGCACGGCGATCCGCCGCGTCGTCATCTGCGAGGTCTCGGAGTTCTTCCCGGCCGTCCCGCGCGGCGTGATCCGGCTCGTGCAGTGGGCCTGGAACCGGGTGCTGCCGCCGATCCGCGTGCCGCATGTGCGGCTGCGCCAGGCGCTGGCCGAAGGCCGCCGGCGCATCGCGGCGCAGGGCCTGAAGGTGGCCGACTACACGCGCGGGCAGGGCCTGCACACACTGGCCGCGCTGCAGTACACCGGTGGCACCACCGGCGTGGCCAAGGGCGCGATGCTGAGCCACGGCAGCCTGCTCGCCAATGTCGAGCAGGCGCTGGCGGTCGCCCGCTCGCACATCGAACCGGGCCGCGAAGTGGTGCTGACGGCGCTGCCGCTTTACCACATCTTCGCCTTCACCCTCAACCTGCTGTGCTTCTGGAGCGTGGGCGCGCGCAACGTGCTGGCGCCGAGCCCGCGGCCGATCCAGAACCTGCAGCGCGCCTTCGACAACTACCCCGTCACCTGGGTCAGCGGCGTCAACACGCTGTTCAATGCGCTGCTCAACGAGGAGTGGTTCACCGCCTTCCCGCCGCCGCGGCTGAAGGTGGCGGTGGCCGGCGGGGCGGCGCTGCAGCACGTGGTGGCCGACCGCTGGCGCAGCCTCACCGGTACCGTCGTCGCCGAGGGCTACGGCCTCACCGAGTCGTCGCCGGTGGTGGCGTTCAACCCGCTCACCGGGTTGCAGAAACCCGACTCGATCGGCATCCCGGTGCCCGGCACCGAGGTGCGGCTGGTCGACGGCCAGCGCCGCTGCGTGCCGCCAGGCCAGCCGGGCGAGCTGATCGTGCGCGGCCCGCAGGTGATGCTCGGCTACTGGAACCGGCCCGACGAGACCGCCAGCACGGTGGTGGACGGCTGGCTCTACACCGGCGACATCGCGGTCATGGACGACGACGGCTACTTCCGCATCGTCGACCGCAAGAAGGACCTGATCATCGTCTCGGGCTTCAACGTCTACCCCAACGAGGTCGAGGACGCGATCGCGCAACTCGACGCGGTGCTCGAGGTGGGCGTGGTCGGCGTGCCCGACGCGCGCAGCGGCGAGGCGGTGCACGCGTACGTGACGAGCGCCGACCCCACGCTGACCGAGGAGGCGGTGCGCACGCACTGCCGCACGCTGCTCACCGACTACAAGGTGCCCAAACGCGTCGAGTTCCGCGCCGACCTGCCGAAGTCGCCGATCGGCAAGATCCTGCGCAAGGATCTGCGCGCGCAGGCTATCGCGCCGCCCGCCGCGCCTGCCGCACCTGCCGTCCCGCCGCCCGGAAGCGAAGGAGCCTGACCCGCCATGCTGACCGAACTCGAAACCCGGCTGCTCGGCGTGATGATGATGGTCATCATGCTCGGCATGGGCGCCTCGCTCACGTTCAAGGATTTCCGCATCGCCTTCCGCAAGCCCCAGGGCATCCTGATCGGCCTGCTGTGCCAGTACGGCGTGATGCCTTTCCTCGGCTACCTGCTCGCGGTGGCGCTCGGCTTCCCGCCGGCGCTGGCGATCGGGCTCATCCTGATGGGCTGCATGCCCGGGGGCACCACCTCGAACATCTTCGCCTACTTCAGCAAGGGCACGCTGGCGCTGTCGATCCTGATGACGATCTGCTCGACGTTGGTGGCCGTCGCGATGGTGCCGCTGCTGCTGTCGTTCTACTCCGGGCTGAAGGACCTGCCCGCCGAGTTCACGGTGCCGGCCGGCAACGTGGCGCAGGTGCTGGTGGTGCTGATCGTGCCGACCCTCATCGGCATCGCGCTGCGCAAGTGGAATCCGAACGTCGGCGCCACCATCGAGCTGGTCGGCGGCCTGCTCGGCGTGTTCGTGATCGTGTTCCTGATCGCGACCTGGGTGCCGCGCAACTACATGCTGCTCGCCACCACGCCGTGGAACGTCTACCTCGCTGCGATCGGGCTGGGCCTGGTCGGCATGGCGCTCGGCTTCGGCCTGGCGCGCCTGCTGCGGCAGGACAAGGTGCGCAGCCGCACCATCGCGCTGGAGACCGGCATCCAGAACGGCCCGCTGGCGGTGCTCATCGTCGTGCTCACCTTCCAGGGCGAGCAGCAACAGCAGGTACTGCTGATCCCGGTGCTGTACTCGCTGTTCATCGTGCTCAGCTCGAGCGCGGTGACGGTGTGGTTCCGCCGCATCAGCACGCGCGAGGAGCTGGCGCGCGACAACACGAAGATCAAGCCGACGGCGCCGGGCGTGGCTCGGGCCGGATAGGGCAGGAGCCGAACCGATGCGTCCGGCACTTCCCAGTCCGGCCGCCGCGCGGACGCAGACGCTCGGCGAGGAGATTGCCAATGCCGTCAGCCACGGCCTCGGCGCACTGCTGGCCTTGGCCGCGCTGCCGATCCTCGTCTGGCACGCGGCGCAGCACGGCGCCGCGGCCGACGTGGTGGGGGCCGCTGTGTTTGCCGCCAGCGCGATCTTGCTGTACCTCGCCTCGACGCTGTACCACGCGCTGCCGGCCGGCGCGGGCAAGCGCTGGTTCGCGCGCCTGGACCATGCGGCGATCTACGTCTTCATTGCCGGCAGCTACACGCCGTTCACGCTGGGTGTGCTGGCGGGAGGCTGGGGCTGGACCCTGTTCGGCATCGTCTGGGCGATGGCGGCGCTCGGCGTCGTATTGAAGCTGCGCGACCGGCTGCGCCACCCGTGGGCATCGACCGCGCTCTACGTGGCGATGGGCTGGGTGGCGCTGATCGCTGCCGTTCCGCTGCAGGAGCGCCTGGGCGCCAGCGGGCTCGCCTGGCTCGTCGCCGGAGGGCTGAGCTACACCTTGGGCGCCGTCGCCTACCTGCTGGACGACCGGGTCCGCTACGCGCACTTCGTGTGGCACCTGTTCGTGCTCGGCGGCAGCGCCTGTCACTTCGTTGCCGCGCTGGGGCCTGCCTACGGCCAGCGGCTCACCTGAGCGCCGGCCGCACAGACCAAGCGGCGCGGCGGAGCACGCTGCGCAGCGCGATGCACAGGACCAGACCGAGGACGGCCAACCCACCGGCCGCGACGAAGGCAGGGCCGTAGCTGCCGCTGCGGTCGTGCAGCCACGAGGCCCACAGCGGCACCAGCGCGCCGGCGCCGAAGGCGGTGAACACCAGACCGTAGTTGGCGCCGAGGTGACGCACGCCGAAGCACGACGAAGTGAGCACCGGAAACAGCCCCAGCGTGACCGCGAAACCCCAGCCGAGCAGCGCCGCGGCGATGAGCAGCGCCGCCAGCGTCTGCGCGTACAGGGCAAAGCCCAGCAGCACCACGGCTTGCACCGCGTAGGTGGCCAGCATCACCGGCAGCACGCCATGCCGGTCGGCCAGCAGGCCGCCGAGCGGGCGGCCGAAGCCGTTGAAGGCCGCGAACACCGAGATGGCCAGTGCCGCCTGTGCCGAGTCCAGGCCGATGGCGCGTCCGTAGGCCGGAATGAGCCCGATGGCCACCAGCCCGCCCGAGATCACGGCAGCGAAGGCCAGCCAGATGATCCAGAAGCGCATCGTGCGCGCCATCTGCGAGGGCAACAGGTCGAGCGCCGACGCGGCCGCCGCCGATGCAGGCTGCGCGCCGGGCGGCGACCAGCCCTCGGGCGGATTTCGCAGCAGCCGCGCCGCCAGCAGATCGACGAGCAGCGTCGCTGCGCCGATGACGACGAAGGTGCCCTCGATGCCGTGCACGACGATCAGGTACTCCGACTTGAGCGGCGCGAGCACCAGCGCCGCCAGGCCGAAGCCCATCACCGCCGTCGATACCGCCAGCGCCGGCTTGTCGGGAAACCACTTGCGCGCCGATGGTGCAATGCAGGCATAGGTCAGGCCGCAGGCGATGCCGCCGAGCACGCCGTAGTTGGCCACCAGCCACCAGACGCTTTGCACGTTACCGATCAGCGCCGCCCCGGCATAGGCGACGAAGTACAGCAGTGCGCCGGCCGTGGCCACGGTGCGCGGCCCGAGGCGGTCCTGCAGGCGGCCGGCCGGCACCATCGCCAGCGCGAAGACAACCAGGAAGACCGTGAACGGCAGCGCCGCCTCGGCCTTGCTCCAGCCGAAGCGGTCCATCAGCGGAAGCACCAGCACGCCCCATGCGTAGGACATGCCGCCCATCAGCGCGAGCAGGAAGCCGGCGAGCACGACGCGCCAGCGCGGCGCGGGGGCGCTGCCCTGAGCTGCGGCCGGTGCGTTCAAGCGGCGTGGGCCTGCCAGCGCCATTCGAGGATCTCCGGCATGTCCTGGCCATGCCGCTCGATGTACTCGCGGTGGTCGATCAGCTTGTCGCGCATCGCCTGGCGCAGGTGGGCGGCGCGCTGGCCGAGGCCGGGCACGCGGTCGATCACGTCGATGACGAGGTGGTAGCGGTCGAGGTCGTTGAGCACGGCCATGTCGAAGGGCGTCGTCGTCGTGCCTTCCTCCTTGTAGCCACGAACGTGCAACTGGGCGTGGTTGGCGCGCCGGTAGGTGAGGCGGTGGATCAGCCAGGGATAGCCGTGGTAGGCGAAGATGATTGGCCGGTCGGTGGTGAACAGGGCGTCGAACTCGTGGTCGGTCATGCCGTGCGGGTGTTCGCTGCGCGGCTGCAGCGTCATCAGGTCGACGACGTTGACGACGCGCACCTTCAGCTGCGGCAGGTGGCGGCGCAGCAGGTCGGTGGCGGCCAGCACTTCGAGGGTGGGCACGTCGCCGGCGCAGGCCAGCACGACGTCGGGCTCGCCGCCGCCGTCGCTGCACGCCCATTCGAACAGGCCGGCGCCGGCGGCGCAGTGGCGGATCGCCGCGTCCATGGCAAGCCACTGCGGCTGCATCTGCTTGCCGGCGACGATGACGTTGACCAGGTTGCGCGAGCGCAGGCAGCGCTCGGCCACGCACAGCAGCGTGTTGGCGTCCGGCGGCAGGTAGACCCGCACGATCTCGGCCTTCTTGTTCATCACGTGGTCGATGAAGCCGGGATCCTGGTGCGAGAAGCCGTTGTGGTCCTGGCGCCAGACATGCGAGGTGAGCAGGATGTTCAGCGACGCGATCGGACGGCGCCACGGCACCTCGGCGCAGACCTTGAGCCACTTGGCATGCTGGTTGAACATCGAGTCGACGATGTGGATGAAGGCCTCGTAGCAGGAGAAGAAACCGTGCCGTCCGCTCAGCAGGTAGCCTTCGAGCCAGCCCTGGCACGTGTGCTCGGACAGGATCTCCATCACCCGGCCGTCGGGCGCCAGGCCCTCGTCGTGCGCGTCGGTTTCGGCGAGCCAGGTGCGCTTGGTGACCTCGAACAGCGCGCCCAGGCGGTTCGACGCCGTCTCGTCGGGGCCGAAGACGCGGAAGTTGCGCGACTCGAGGTTGCGCCGCATCACGTCGCGCAGGTAAGCGCCGAGCACGCGCGTCGTTTCGGCATCGCGCGCGCCTGGCTGCGGCAGCTCGACCGCATAGTCGCGGTAGTCGGGCAGGCGCAGCGCCTGCAGCAGGCTGCCGCCGTTGGCGTGCACGTTGCTGCCCATGCGCCGCGCGCCGGCGGGGGCCTGCGCGAGGATGTGCGGACGCGGCGCGCCGTGCTCGTCGAACAGCTCCTGCGGCCGGTAGCTGCGCAGCCAGGCTTCGAGCAGGCGCAGGTGGTCGGCGTTGCTCACCGTGTCGGCGAACGGCACCTGGTGCGAGCGCCAGTGGCCTTCCACCGGCTTGCCGTCGACCTCGCGGGGGCCGGTCCAGCCCTTGGGCGTGCGCAGCACGATCATCGGCCAGCAGGGGCGCTCGCGTGCGCGATGCTCACGCGCGGCAGCCTGGATCGCGCGGATCTCGACGACGACGCTGTCCAGCGCCTCGGCCATGCGCGCATGCATCAACGCCGGGTCGGAGCCCTCGACGAAATGCGGCCGCCAGCCGTAGCCGACGAACAGCGCCTCCAGCTCGGCGTGCGGGATGCGGGCGAGCACGGTCGGGTTGGCGATCTTCCAGCCGTTCAGGTGCAGGATCGGCAGCACCGCGCCGTCGCCCACCGGATCGAGGAACTTGTTCGAATGCCAGGCGGCGGCCAGCGGGCCGGTCTCGGCTTCGCCGTCGCCGACCACGCAGGCAACGAGAAGACCCGGGTTGTCGAACGCGGCGCCGAAGGCGTGCGACAGCGCATAGCCGAGCTCGCCGCCTTCGTGGATCGACCCCGGCGTCTCGGCCGTGACATGGCTGCCCACGCCGCCCGGAAACGAGAACTGCCGGAACAGCCGCCGCATGCCTTCGGCGTCGCGCGTGAGTTCGGGGTAGAACTCGCTGTAGCTGCCTTCGAGCCAGGTGCTGGCGACCAGCGCCGGGCCGCCGTGCCCCGGGCCGGCGACGTAGAGCACGTCCAGCTCATGGCGCCGGATCGCGCGGTTGAGGTGGGCGTAGACGAAGTTCAGCCCCGGCGTGGTGCCCCAGTGCCCGAGCAGGCGCGGCTTGGTGTGTGCGGGCTGCAGGGGCTCGGCCAGCAGCGGGTTGTCGAGCAGGTAGATCTGGCCGACCGACAGGTAGTTGGCGGCGCGCCACCAGGCGTCAAGCGCGCCGAAGTCTTCGCCGTCGGCGTTGGGTGGGGTCGAAGGCATCGTGGTCTCCTCAAGCGGTGTTGCGCACGGACAGGGCCTGCGAGGCGAGCTCATGCGCCTCGTCCACCGGAACGACCCAGGCCTGGATGCGGCTGTCCGGGCGGCTGATGCAGGCTTCGCGGCCAACGCACGCGGCATTCGCCGCTGCGTCCAGCGCGAGGCCGGCCCACTCGAAGCCGTCGAGAATGTGCTCGCGCACCGCGGGCGCGTTCTCGCCGATGCCGCCGCCGAAGACGATGCCGTCGGCACCGTGCAGCACGGCCAGGTAGCCGCCCAGGACCTTGCGGGCGCGGTGGCAGAACATCTCCACCGCCAGCCGTGAGCGGGCGTCATCGCTGGCCAGCAGCACGCGCATGTCGGCGCTGAGGCCCGAGACGCCGAGCAGGCCGCTTTGCGTGGCGAGCAGGCGTTCCACTTCGGCCGGCGCCAGGCCCGCCTCGCGCTGCAGCGCGATCGGCAGCGCCGGGTCGATGTCGCCGCAACGCGTGGCCATCATCAGGCCCTCCAGCGGCGAATAGCCCATCGAGGTGTCGACCGAGCGGCCGCGCTCGATGGCGCAGGCCGAGCATCCGGCACCGAGCTGCAGCGTGACGAGGCGGCCGCCTTCGGGCAGGTCCGGCCGCAGGGCGCACCAGCGCGACCACAGCGCCCGGTGCGCGATGCCGTGAAAGCCGTAGCGCCGCAGGCCGTGCCGTTCGGCCAGCGCATGGGGCAGCGCGTAGCTGGCGGCGGCGGCAGGCATGCCCGCATGAAACGCGGTGTCGAACACCGCCACCTGTTCGACGCCGTCCCCGAACTCGTCCCGGCAGGCACGGATCCAGGCCAGCGCCGCCGGGTGGTGCAACGGCGCGAGTGCCGACAAGCGCTCGATCTCCGACTCCACGCCGGCGTCGACGCGCCGCGGCACGCCGAAGCGCGGCCCGCCGTGCACGACGCGGTGCGCGACGAGGTCCACCGGTGCGCCGGCGTGGGCTGCGATGAAATCGTGCAACAGCGCCGCCGGCGGGCCGGCGTCGCGGTCGTGATGCACGTCGGCGCAGGCCTCCAGCGTCCCGCCCTGAGCGCGGTGCAGCGCCAGGCGCAGCGACGAACTGCCCGCGTTGACCGTCAGCACCAGGGTCACGGCGGCGCTCCGGCAGCGGGCGCAAGGTCGAGCGCGATGGCGCGCACGCCTTCGGCCGCGTTCGCGCCTTCGACGAAGCCGAAGCGCCGCGCCAGGCCGCGCATGCGGTCGTTCTCGGTCAGCACGGTGGCGACCACGCGCCGTGTGCCGTGCTCGCGCAGCGCGCGCAGCAGCTTGTCCATCAGCAGGGCACCCAGCCCGCTGCCCTTGAGGTCCGAGCGCACGATGATGCCGAACTCGGCCTCGACGTTGTCCGGGTCGGTGACGGCGCGCACCGCGCCCAGGGTTTCGGGCCGGCCGTCGGGACCGGACGCCTCGGCGACGAAAGCGAGCTCGCGGTCGTAGTCGATCTGCGTCAGGCGGGCCAGTTCGCTGCGCTCGATGCTGCGCCGGCTGTGGAAGATGCGCAGCCGGATGTCCTGCGGCTCCAGGCGCTGGAGGAAGGCGAGGTGCTGGGCCTCGTCCTCCGGGCGGATCGGCCGCAGCGTCAGCGCGCGGCCCTGCCAGTCCACGCGCTCGATCCAGTGGTCGGGGTAGGGCCGGATCGCGAAACTCGCCGCGCCGCCGGGGCCGGGCGCCTGCACGCGCAGGCGGGCGTCGAGCGCGACCGCGCCTTCGGGGCTGAGGACCAGCGGATTGATATCCAGTTCCGCGACTTCGCCCAGGTCGGCCAGCAGCCGCGACACCGCCACCAGCACGCGGTGCAGCGCCTCCTGATCCGCCGCCGGCGTGTCGCGCCAGCCGCCGAGCAGACGCGCGATGCGCGTGCGCTGCACGAGGGCACGCGCCAGCGCCGCGTTCAGCGGCGGCAGCGCCACGGCGCGGTCGGCCACCAGCTCGACCGCGGTGCCGCCGTGGCCGAACAGGATCACCGGGCCGAACACCGGGTCGATGCTGGCGCCGACGATCAGCTCGTGCGCATGGCGCCGGCGCAGCATGGCCTGCACTGTGAAGCCGTCGATGCGGGCCTGCGGGCGCTCGCGCGCCACGCGCTCGAGCATCGCGGCCGCCGCCTCCTGCACCTCGCGTTCGCTGGCGAGGTCGAGCACCACGCCGCCGACGTCGGACTTGTGGCTGATGTCGGGCGAGAGGATCTTCAGTGCTACCGGCACCGCAGGCAGGCCGATCTCGGCGGCGACCCGCGCCGCCTCTTCGGGCGAGGCGCCCGCGCTGCGCGTGGCGACCACCGCGATGCCGTAGGCCGCGAGAACCGCCTTGGCCTCGGGCTCGGTCAGCATCGTGCGGCCCTCGGCCAGCACGGCGGCGATCAGTGCGCGCGCCGCGACGGTGTCGTCGCGGTGGTCCTTGTCAATCGCCGTTCCGGCCGGTGGCGCCTCGAGCAACTGCGCCTGGTTGCGCCGGTAGGCGACCAGCATGGCGAAGGCGCGCACCGCGTCTTCCGGCGTGTCGTAGGTGGCGAGGCCGGCCTGGCGGAACAGCCGGCGCGCCTCGTCCACGGCCTCCTCGCCGAGCCAGCACGACAGCAGGCGGGCCGGCCGGTTCGCAGCCAGCGGCAGCAGGGCGCGCGCGATGTCGGCACTGGGGACGATGGCCGACGGCGCATGGATGAAGAGCACGGCCCCTGCCGCTTCGTCGTCGCCCAGCGCCTCGAGCGTGCGCACGTAGCGCTCGACCGGCGCGTCGCCGATGATGTCCACCGGGTTGCCGTGCGACCAGTTGGCCGGCAGCAGCGCGTCGAGCCGCTCCAGGGTGCGCGGGTCCAGCTCGGCCAGCTTGATGCGCGCGTGCGACGCCGCGTCGGCCGCCATCACGCCGGCGCCGCCGCCGTTGGTGAGGATGGTCAGCTCGTCGCAGCGGTTGCCGCGCAGGCGTGTCAGTGTCTCGGCGGCGAGGAACAGCTGCTGCATCGTGTCCACGCGCAGCATGCCGGCGCGCGCGATCGCCGCGTCGTAGACGAGGTCTGAGCCGGCCAGCGCGCCGGTGTGCGAGGCGGCGGCACGCTGGCCCTGGTGCGAACGCCCGGCCTTGACCACGATCACCGGCTTGTTGCGCGCCGCGGCGCGTGCCGCCGACATGAACTTGCGCGGCGACTCGATCGACTCGATGTACAGCAGGATGGCGCGCGTCTTCGGGTCGCTGGCCAGGTAGTCGAGCATGTCGCCGAAGTCGACGTCGGCATGCTCGCCGAGCGAGACGAAGTGCGAGAAGCCGATGCCTCGCGCGCGCGACCAGTCGAGCATGGCCGTGATCAGTGCGCCGGACTGCGAGACGAAGGCGAGTTCGCCCGGCAGCGCAGGTGCGTGGGCGAAACTCGCGTTCAGGCCCAGGTGGGGCACGAGCAGGCCGACGCAGTTAGGCCCCAGGATGCGCAGCAGGTGGGGCCGGGCGGCGGCCAGCATCGCCTGCTTCTGCGCCGCGTCGAGACCAGCCGTCAGCACCACCGCGGCGCGCGTGCCGCGCCGGCCGAGTTCGTCGATCAGGCCCGCGACGGTGTCCGGCGGCGTGCAGATCACCGCGAGTTCGGGCACGCAGGGCAGGTGGCTGGCGCGCGCATGCACTGGTTCGTCGCCGAGGCTGCGGTACTTCGGATTGACGGCCAGGATCGGTCCCTCGAAGTCGCCGCTGCGCAGGTTGCTCCACACGGTGCCGCCGACGCTGGCCGGCCGGGGCGAGGCGCCGAACACGGCCACCGAGGATGGCGCGAACAGCGAGTCGAGATTGCGGATGCTCAAGGCGGGCTCCTGTCGTTCGGCCACGGCTTTGCATGCGCCAGCGCGGCCGGCCCTGGGGCGCCGTGCATTGCGGACGGCGCGGCGGCATCCGGCGACGAAGGATTCGGCGTCCCGCTGGCGGCCGCCGGCTTGACCCAGACGAACACGCGCATCGGCGGCAGGCTGCGCCATTCCCAGGCTGCGCGCGGCGGGCCGAGCAGTGGCGCGAGGTAGCCGGCCACCCTGGGCCGCCACTGGTAGGCGACCACGCGGCCGCCGGGCGCCAGGTTGGCGTGGATCGCCTCGGCAATGCGCTCGGCCGAGTCGGGCGGCAGGGTCGAAAACGGGATGCCCGAGACCACGACGTCCGGCGGCGGCAGGCCGCGCCGGCGCAGGGCCTCGGCCAGGGACTCGGCGCTCCCGGCATGCACCACGAGCCGCGGGTCGTCGATCAGGCGGCGCAGCCGGCCGCAGAAACCGGGGTTGACCTCGATCGCCAGCAGCCGCGCCTGCGGCGGCAACGCACGCAGCAGCGCGCGCGTGGTGCCGCCCGTTCCCGGGCCGAGCTCGACCACGCAACGCGCCTGCGCCAAGTCCGCCGCCTGCACCACGCGGGCCTCGAGGAAGACAGAGCTTGGGACCACCGAAGCGACTTCGAGCGGGTGTGCGATGAAGCCGCGCAGAAACGCCATCGCATCGGTCAGGCGCGAGGCGCGGCCCGTCGGGGCGTCGCGTCGTGCCGCGATCGCCATCGGGTCACCCGGGTAGGGCGCGGCCACCGCGTTGGTCTGCTTCGTCTTGTCGTTCATGGGGACTCCCTGGGGGCTTGGTTGTGGCACCGCGCGCGGCCTGCCGCCCGCGCCATGACAGCCGCAGCGTGCAGGACCAGCATCTCCGAGTGCATCGTCCAGGGGGCAGTTCAGGCAGTCGTTGACAGGTATCAACTCCCGCAGCGAATGCCTCGTGACAGGCCGATGGGCGAGGCATGATGAGAGCCTTTGACCTTCTGCGCGCCCGCGAGGCGCCCGCCCGGAGCTCCATCGACCATGAAGATCCTGATCGCCATCGACGGCTCGCCGGCCGCACTGGATGCGGCACGGCATGGATTGCAGTTGGCCCGCGACGGCCTGCGCACCGGGTTCGTCCTGGCGACGGTGCAGGATCCGACCTACCTCTACGAGATGGTGCTCGCGCCTGATGCCGAGGTGCTGGAGCGCGTCAGCGGCGCCGTCGGCTCGCGCGCCCTCGCGGGAGCGGAGGAACTGTTCAAGGCAGCCGGCGTGGCCTACGAGCGCGAGATCGGCTCGGGCGATCCGGCCACCACGCTGGTCGAGATCGCGCAGCGCTACGGCTGCACAGCCATCCTCATGGGCGCCCGCGGCATGGGTGCGCTGCGCGGCGTGCTGCTGGGGTCGGTGTCGCAGGGCGTGCTGCAGCGCGCCGCGGTGCCGGTCATCATCGTCAAGCACGAAGCCGAGGGCGATCGCTGATCGCCTGCGCTGGTCTTCGTCGCGGCACGGCGGCGATCGCGTCCGCCACCGCATTCCAGGTGCGGTCGAAGTCGTCGCTGGTGTAGCCCGCGCCGGACGGCAGCCAGTCGGCCGTGCGTCCGCCGGCCAGCGAGAAGTGGCCGACAAGGTCGAGGTGATCGGCCCGCGCGGCGTGCAGCAGATGCCCGTGAAGCTGGCTGTAGAGCGGGACGAATCCGTCGTTGGACGCCGCGGACGGCGCGAAGCCGAGCGCGCGACGCAGGGCGCGCCGAATGGACGCGTCGGGACCGGGCGGCGCGTAACGCCGGTGCGGACGCGAGGCCAGCGCGTGAAGGCCCCGGAAGAGCGAGCGCAGCGCGAGGTACTCCGGGTCGGCGAGTTCAAGCCCGGCCGGCTGGCTGCCGGGATCCGGAGCAGCCGCGGCGATGCAGACATAGGCAACCCCGGGCCGGTCGGCCACCGCGGCGTTGAAGAGTTCCATGCCTTCGGGTGTCAGCTGCAGCACCGCGCCCTGGTCGCGTTCGATCTCGCGCAGGTACTTCCAGACGGGGTCGCGATGGTCGGCGCGGATGCGCCGAAGCAGGCCGGCGGCGACGCGGTCCAGCGGGCCTTCGTCGCGGCCGAGCCAGTCGTCCAGCCGCGCCGCCAGGGCCACGGCCGCGGCTGCGGCCTGGACCGTGCGCCGGCCCGGGCTCGAGGTGGCCAGCCCGCTGAGGATCAGCAGCAGGGTCTGGCCGTCCAGGGTCAGGAAGTGACTGGCCAGGGGCGTGCCGTGGTTCGGCGTGGCCACCGAGATTGCGCTGCGGGTGCGTTCGGCGATGCGCTCGCCGATGTTCCGATCCACGTTGCCGCGCAATCGAACGCCGGGCGTGAGCAGCATGCGCACGTCGAGCCCGCCGGTCGAGTGACCGACGAAGTGCAGTTCGTCGGCGCGCAGGCCGCCGTGCCGAAGCACCTGGCGGCGCAGCAGTTCGGCGCGTCGCGGGATGGAAGCGGTCGGCTGCGTGGCGCAGCGCACGACGCGCGCCGCGTAGCCGCGCCGCGCCAACGCGGCGGCCAGGAAGCACTCGACACGTTCGAAGTAGCTCACCGAGCCGAGGGAGGTGAAGCCGAAGAAGCCGGGGACGAGGAAGACCAGGCCCTTGGACATCTCATGGGTCTCGAGGCGGCCGGTCGACACCGGACGCCCTCATGGACGCACCCCGGTGAAGAGGAACACCGCGTTGAGCAGGTAGACCTGCGCCAGCATCAGGCCGACGATGCTGATGCGCCCGAACACGCGGGGGCGCGAGCGGGCGGCCAGCCCGGCCATGAAGAGCAGGGTCATCAGCAGGCCCGAGAACGCGGTCACCACATGGGCGGCCGATGCGTCGCGCAGCAGCGGAGCGCCGGTGTAGATCAGGTCGCCGACCCCGAGCATGGCCAGGTTCAGCAGGTTGGCGCCGAGCACGTTGCCCACCGCCATGTCGAGCGCGCCGAGCCGGGCCGAGGCGAGCGTCACCGAGAGTTCGGGTGCCGAGGTCACCACCGCCACCAGCAGCGTGCCGACGAAACTCTGCTCCCACCCGTGCGCCGCCGCCAGGGCCTTGGCGACGAAGGGCAGCCACAGGCCGGCGCCGACGACGATGGCGGCGGACGCCGCGTAGCCGGTGAGCGCCCGGCGCAGGGTCATCGAGGCGTCTTGGCTGCCGCCGTGCTCCGCAGCGCGGACTGCGCCCGCGTCCGTCGCCGCGTGCCGCTCCTCCAAGAACAGCCTGCGCATGGCCCACAGCCACAGCAGCAGGATCACCGGCGTGTACGCACCGACATGGGCCAGCGCAGGCACTTCGCCGGCCTGCTCGACCAGCAGACTGGCGCCGACCAAGCCGAGCAGGCCCGCGCCGAGGCCGGCCGTGCGCAGGTGCGTGCGCGCCAGCGCCGTGTACAGGCCGGTGCGCCGCGACGTGATCACCTCGAGCACGAGCAGGATGAGGAGGTTGAACGCGACGCTGCCCAGCAGGCCGCCGACGGCGATGTCGGGTGCGCCGGCCAGCCGCAGTGCCGAGACCGTCGTGACCAGTTCCGGCGGCGTCGTCACCGTGGCCAGCAAGATGAACCCGACCCAGGACCCGCTCATCCCGGTGTGTTCGCCGACCGCGGCGCCGCAGCATGACAGCCAGCGTCCCGCGATGCCGATGGCCGCGAGGCAGATCAGGAGCTGGACCCACAGGAGGGCGAGCGCAGGTGTGTCGGCCATCGGTTCGTTGCGTGAGGATCCGCCAAGAGACAATGTGGGGCCGGAGCGAGGCGCAACCCAAGCGCGCCGCGAACGGGCCGGGCCGCTGGGTGCGGGCCCGGGCTGTGGAGACTGCCAAGCTGCCTTCCCGTTGCCCTTGACCCTTGCCAGTTCATGATCGACCTGCACCAGTGGAGCCTGCTCGCCGGCGGCATCGGGCTGTTCCTGCTCGGCATGGGGCTGATGACCGATGGCCTGCGCCAGGCTGCCGGCAGCGCGCTGAAGGACATCCTGGCGCGCTCGACCCGCACACGAGCGCGCGCGCTGGCCAGCGGCTTTGTGGCCACCGCGCTGGTGCAGTCCTCGAGCGCCGTCACCGTGGCCGCGATCGGCTTCGTCAACGCCGGCCTGCTGGCGCTGGGGCCGGTGCTGTGGGTGCTGTTCGGCTCGAATGTCGGCACCACGATGACCGGCTGGCTGGTGGCGGTGCTGGGCTTGAAGATCAAGATCGACGCCCTGGCCCTGCCGTTGATCGCCGCCGGCATGCTGATGCGGCTGACCGGGCCGGGCACGCGACGCGGCGGCTGGGGCCTGGCGCTGGCCGGCTTCGGCGTGCTGTTCCTGGGCATCGCGATGCTGCGCGACGGTTTCACCGAGGTGGCTGCCCTGGTGCAACTGCCGCGGGGCGAGGGCCTGGCGGGCATCGCGGTCCTGGTCGGGGTCGGCATCGTGCTGACCGTGCTGATGCAGTCCTCCAGCGCCGCGACGGCGCTGGTGTTGACAGCGGCGCAGGGCGGGTTGATGGACTTGCCGTCGGCCGCGGCAGTGGTGATCGGCTCGAACATCGGCACCACGGTGACGGCGGTGATCGCCGCGATCGGTGCCACCTCGCACGCGCGCCGCGCCGCGGCGGCGCATGTGCTGTTCAATGTCATCACCGCGGCGGCGGCGCTGGCCCTGCTGCCCGGCCTGCTGACGCTGACGCGGCATCTGGCCGACGCCCTGGGCGAGGACGGCAACATTGCCACCGCGCTGGCGCTGTTCCACACCCTGTTCAACGTGCTCGGCGTGCTGCTGATGTGGCCGCTGGCGGACCGCCTGGGCGAATTTCTGCTGCGGCGTTTCCGTACCGCGGAGGAGGATGCGGCGCGCCCCCGCTACCTGGACGCCGCCACGGCCCAGGTGCCGGCGCTGGGCGTGGAGGCGCTGTCGCGCGAGGTCTCGCGCTTCGGCAGCATCGCCGTCTGCGCGGCGGCGGACTTGGCCGGTCCGGCAACGGCGCAGGCGGATGCGCTGGCCCGGGCGCAGCTGACGCTGGGTGCGCTCGACGCGGCGATCGACGAGTTCGTGGTGCGGTTGAACCGCTCCGGCATGGCGCCCGAGACGGCGCGCCGCCTGGCAGCCGTGCTTCGCCGCAACGCCTACTTCGGGAGCGTGGCCGAGCAACTCGAAGCGCTGGCCGTGCCGGCCCTGGACCCTGCGGCGCTCGCGCAGGCGGCGTTGGACGGGCATGGGGCGATGCGGCGCGAGGGCGCCGTGCTGTTGCGGCAACTCGACCCGCTTGAGGCCGAGCGTGACGCAGTGGGCGAGGCCGCGCGCGCCGCTGCAGATGCGGCCGCGACGGACCGGCAGGTCGCGACCTGGGACGAGCGCTATCGCCGCGCGAAGGCGTCGCTGCTCGACGCGGCCGCCGCGGGCCACCTGATGCCCGACGCCGCGGAGGCGCTGCTGCGCTCCAACAGCGCGCTGCGGCGCGCGGTGCAGCAGGCGCACAAGGCGCACATCGCGCAGCGAACGCTGCAGCCCAAGCCATCCGAGGGCCCGTCGCAAGTTGCTCCGGCCGGGGCCGCGGCGGGCGCCGGGGAGCCGCGCCCGTGACCGGGCGCACGGGCGCCGCTGCGGCGCGACTCCGGCGCGCCGCGCTCGCGCTGCGCTGGCGGCGCTGGGCGCTGGAAGCGCTCGTCGTGCTCGCGCTGGTCCTCGGCATCCGCGCCTGGCAGCAGCAGGGTGTGGCCGATGGGCCGGCGCCGCCGTTGGCCGGCGTGCTGCTGGACGGGCGCAGCGTCGACCTTCTTGCGGCAGCGCGGGAGCGCCCGGTGCTGGTGTACTTCTGGGCGAGCTAGTGCAGCGTCTGCCGGCTCCAACAGGGCACGATCGACGACATCGCCCGCGATCACGACGTCGTCACCATCGCCATGCGCAGCGGCGACACGGCCACCGTGCAACGACACCTGGCCGAACACGCGGCGAGGTTTCCGGTGCTCAACGATCCGCAGGGCACGCACGCAACGCGGTGGGGCGTGCATGCGGTGCCGGCGAGCTTCGTCGTCGACGCCCGAGGGCGAATCCGGTTCGTCGACGTCGGCTACACGACCGGCTGGGGCCTCAAGGCAAGGCTGTGGTGGGCCGGGTGGCGGCCCGGCTGACGGCGTGTGGCTGCAACGGGCCGGCATGGTTCCCGGCACATGATTCGGGGCACGGCGGGAACCGGATCGCGCTGGCCGGCATCCCAGTGTCGTCAAGCATGTCCGACGGACAGCACACTCACTCTCGGAGGCAATCCGTGAAGGCGACTCATTCGACACCCCCGCAGGCCCGCGCTTCGCGTCGGAAACTCCTGGCGGCGGGCACCGCCGCGCTCGCCGGAGCCTGGGCGTTGACAGGCTGCGTGCCGGTCGGTCCGGCGGACGCGGTCACGCTGGAGCATGCGCGCGGCGAGTTTGAGGCCGCGCTTGGCTGATCGACATCCGCGAGCCGATCGAGCACGCCGACGGCGTGGTGCAGGGCGCGCGGTTGCTGCCGATGTCGCAACTGGCGGCGCGCCTTGGTGAGATTTCCACCGATCCATCGAAGCCCGTGCTGCTCATCTGCAACACGCAAAACCGCTCGCGCGCCGCGCTGAAGACGCTGCGCCAGCGCGGCCTGGCTCACGCCCGCTACGTCGACGGTGGCATGTCCGGATGGGTCCGGCGCGGCTGGCCGGTGGTTGCACCGAGCCGGTGACGCCTGCGGCGTCGACGCCGGGCGAGTCCATGCCGTTTGCCTGCGCTGCGCAGCTGACGCTGCGCAGCGCGATCACATGTCAAGGCGCGGGCGGGTCGGTCTTGGCAAGCTTCGCCAGCTCGGGCTTGGCGAGCGCTCTCAGTTCCGCAATGCGTGCCGCCAGCCAACCGAGCGCAAACCACGCTGCGGGGTCGGGTGTATTCAGAGACTGGTAGCGGGCGCGGGCCACGAAGAGGTCGTTCAGTGCACCCATGCGATCCTGAATCGCGGCCAGAGCGTCAAGATAGTGTCCGACCTGGCGCCGGCGCAGCACCGGTGCAAAGAACTCGACCGCATATCGCTGACGCTTGATGCGCTTGCGCAGCGCATGAAGGCCGGAGTCATCCAGATCGTCGAAGGCCTTCCAGTCGGTGACGATGCGTGCATGCCATCGGCGCAGGCGCCGTGAGACATTGCGGTGGAAGGTTTGCAGCTCGTTTCCAGTCGCTGGGACTGCGGCGCCGGACTGTCCGTCGCCCGCGTGGTCGGACGCCGCGTCGGGCGACTCGCCTTCGGCCGATCCGGCAGCGTTGCCGCCGTTCTGCCGCCCTTGCGGCACCTCGACCGCGAGATCCGACGTTGTCGCATCAGACAACGGGATCAATGCCGCCCGCCAGACGATCCAGGCGAGGAGGGTGCGTTGCGTGTCGGACGCCCTCACGACATCGATCGGGTCGGGGCCGGCCGGCCCGGGCGGCAGCGCCAGTGGCGGAGCGCCGACCTTGGCAAGTTCAGCCATCACACCGCTTGCCAGTACATCGCTGTCGCGTGACTTCCCAAGCGTGACGAACAAGGAGCGAAGCGCGGCGACGAGTTCGGCTGGCGGTACTTGCACCCAGCCCTGGAAACTGCGCAGCGCGCTGCGCAGCCGGCGGATGCCCACACGAAGCTGGTGAACATGTTCGACGAGCTGATCAGGATCACCCTCCGCCACGCCGATGGCGTTGCGCGTGATGTGCGCCAGGCATTCATCGAGGACGAGGCCGAACGCCTCGGTCGCCGTCGCCTTGCCGGTGTAGCTCGGCCGGCCAGCCTTGCGTACCGGTGGAAAGGGCATGCCGTCGGCCAAGCTGTCGCCGCGTTCGGCCTTGCTGCGCGGCTCGTAGACGAGCCCGAACCGCTTGCGCCACCGTTCGGCGAGGGCAAGCATCGCCAGCGGCGAGCCCGAGACAAGCTCGAACTCGAGCTCCCGGATCCGTTGACTGGAATCGGCCGAGAGGAGCCGGCCCTCGTCGAATGCGACTTCGACGACCGCACCACGTGTCCGGATGCGGCGCGCGGTGCGTCGAACCTCGGTGCGAAAACGCACCGCGAGTTCGACGCCATCCGCACGAGCTCGTCGCAGCAACTCCTTCAAACGGTCTCCCAGCGCTGTACCGGCGTGCTCCGATGCGTCGGGGCTGGCATCCGGCCGGATCGCCTCATGCTCGAAGCGCTCGAGCGCGTTCGAACCGACGGACTTCAAGGTCTGGATCCATCGACGACCTTCGCGTCGCAGCCGCCAGGACAATCCCGCCCGGGCCAGGCGATGGTCGTCGGTGTCCAAGTACATCGCCGCCAGAGACGCGCGATCGAGCGTGGACGAACCTCGTTCCAACTCCGCCACGATCCCTGCGCGCGCGGCCTGCGGGACGAGAAACTTCAGCTCGACTTCGGTTCGATTCTTCACGGCAGGATTGGCAGCCGCATGCGGCGGTGGCGCTTGCAGGCAAAAAAACCTGAGCGTAGACGCGCACAGGCGCGCGCATCATTCCAAGCAGCGATGCTACCGTCTGCGACCCCGGCTGCGACGAGCCGCCCCAGTCAGACTCAGGCCGGCGCTGCCGCAGTCCCGCATTCACGGCCGGTCGCTGCGGCCTGCGGCGGTTGACACCGGTCAAGTCCGGGCGGCGCGCCTGCACTAGGCTGTCAGTGGTGGGACGTTGCGTCTCGAAGAGAGGATGAATCGATGAGCCCCTTTCGACGCCTGCTGGTGCATGTCACCGACAACGACCTGGACGAGGCGCTCGTGCGATTCGCGGCGCGCCTGGCCGCGCAGCACGATGCCGGCTTGCAGGCGCTGCATGCGGTCGAGCCGTTCTCGCTCGGCGCCTACCTGAGCCCCGAGGCGGCCATGACCGCCGCCGAAGTCAACCAGCAACTGGTGCGCGAGCGCTCGGCCCGCGCCCGCGAGCGGGTGCACCGCGCGTCGCAGGCGGCGGGCCGCGCCGTCGACTTCCGCGTCCCGGGCGGCGATCCGCTGCAGGCCTTGATGGCGCACACGCGCACGTCCGATCTCGCGCTCGTGATCGCGCCGGGCGCGCGCGACGACGACGCGCTGACGCCGGGATTCGCCTCGCAGCTCGTCGTGGGCACCGGCTGCCCGGTGATGTTCGTGCCCAAGGCGGCGCTGGAGGCGGCCTGCGGCACGCGCATCCTCGTCGCCTGGTCCGACACCCGCGAGAGCGCGCGGGCACTGCGCGACGCACTGCCTCTGTTGCGCCGCGCCAAGGCCGTCGAGGTGCTGCGATTCGGGCTGGAGCGCGCTGAACGCCCCGACGGGGCCGAGCCGATGGACGCCGTGGCCGGGTATCTCGACGCCCACGGCGTGAAGGCGCAGTTCGCCGCCCGCGCGCTGCGCGACCTTCCGTTCGCCGAGCGAATGCTGGTGCCCAACGCCGTCGATGCGTCGATCGCGGAACTGCTGCTGTCGCACGCCGCCGACACCAGCGCCGATCTCATCGTGATGGGCGGCTATGGCCATCCGCGGGCCTACGAGTTCGTGCTCGGCGGCGTCACGCGCACGATGCTGGCGTCGATGACGGTGCCGGTGCTGATGTCGCATTGAACCGGTCATGCCCGGTCGGCTGCGGCGGCCGAGCGGTCAGCTGAGCGGTGCTTCCAGGCGATAGCCGAGCCCGCGCTGGGTGCGGATGAGCGGCCTGCCGCCCGCGACGTCCAGCTTGCTGCGCAGCCGGCGCACGTAGACATCGACCACGTTCGTCAACGGATCCTCGTTCGCGCCCCACACGCTGGCGAGGATGCGTTCGCGGCTGAACAGGCGGCCGGGTGCGGACATTAACAGTTCCAGCAGCGCCAGTTCGCGCGCCGTCAGCTCGATGAACACGCCGCCGCGGCTGACCTTCATCGTGTCGCGGTCGAAGACGAGGTCATCGACGACGAGGCGCGCCGGGCGCTCGCCGCCCGGTGTGCGCGCACGGCGCGCCAGCGCATCGATGCGCGCCAGCAGTTCGTCGAAGTCGAAGGGCTTGGGCAGGTAGTCGTCGGCGCCGCTGCGCAAGCCGGCCACGCGCTCGTCGACGGCACCCAATGCCGTCAACATCAGGATCGGCAGGGGGTTGCCCTCCGCGCGCAGCGTGCGGCAGACCTCGATGCCGTCCTGTCCGGGCAGCATCACGTCCAGCAGCACCACGCAGGGCCCGTGGCCCTCGCGCTGCTCGCGTGCGGCGTCGCGTGCCAGGGCCAGGCCGCCGGGGCCATCGCGCGCCACGCGCACGGCATGGCCTTCGGCCCGCAGCCCGCGCTGCAGGAAGTCGGCGATGCGCGCATCGTCTTCGATGACGAGGATGTTCACGCGGCGCTGCTCCGGTTCGAGGGATCGCCGAGCCACTGGGGCAGAACGAGCCGCGCGATGGTACCGCCGCCCGGACGGCTCTCGAGGCTGAGCCGCCCCCCGTGCGCGCGCGCCAGCGCCGCGCCGATGGCCAGGCCCAGGCCGCTGCCGCCGGCGAAGTGACGCCGCGCGCGCGCGCCGCGGAAGTGGCGCTCGAAGACTTGCGGCAGCTCTTCCTCGGGAATGCCGATGCCATGGTCTTCGACCCGCACCTCCCACAAGGGCGCACCGTCGGCGGGCTGTCGCGCCTCGACGCACAGTCGCACCGCCTCGCCGGGCCGGGAGTAGCGCACCGCGTTGTCCAGCAGCAGCACGAGCAACTGCTGCAGGCGCGCCGCATCGGCGAGCAGCGGCAGCGGACCGGCCGGCAGCGCGGCGTCTTCCACGCTCACCTGGCGCGTGCCGGCCAGCGCGCGCGCCTGATCGAGCGCGGCTTCGATCGGCGCGCGCAGGTCGATGGCGTCGCGCTGCGGGATCAGCGCGTCGATGTCGTCGCGCGCCACGGCCAGCAGGTCGTCGATCACCTGCCCGAGTTGGGCCGCCGCGCCGACGATGCGCTCCAGCGACTCCTTGTATTCCTGGGCCGTCTTGTCGCGACCGCGCATCGCCACCTGCGCTTCGCCGCGAATAGCGGTGGCCGGCGTGCGCAACTCGTGGCTGACATCGGCGAAGAGCTGCCGCCGCCGCTGATCGACCTGCTGCAGCGATGCCAGCGCCGTGCGCAGTTCGGCGGTGCGGGATTGCACCAGCTGCTCCAGGCGCTGGCGGTCCTCGACCTCGCGCTGGCGATGCTGCCCCAGTTCGGCCGCCATCGCGTTCATGCTGCGGGCGACGAGGCCGAACTCATCGCGCTCGGCCAGTGCGATGCGATGCCCGAGCTCGCCGCGCTGCAGCGCGGCGGCGCCGTCGCGCAGCAGCGCCAGCGGGCGGCGCAGCGCGCGTGCGAAGTAGGCTGCCAGGGCCAGCGCGGCCAGGCACAGCGCGGCGGCGGCGCCGGCCCACAGGCTGCGCGCCCGGTCGAGCGAGGCATCGGCGGCGCGGCGCTCGCGCGCGACCGCTTCGGCCTCGCGCTGCATGCTCGCGCTCAGCAAGGCCCGCAGGTCCAGGCCGTCGGGGCGGTCGAACTGCTCCGACAAGGCCTGCCAGGCCGGCCGCGCGTCGGCATCGGCGGCCAGCGGCTCGACGCCGCGGCTCGCCCGGTCCAACGCGGCCACGCCGCGTTCGAGCGCCGCCACTGCTTCTGCGCGCTGGGTCGCATCGGCCGCAGCGTCGCCCGCGCCGCCCCCGTCGGGCGCCTGGCGTGCGAGGCGGTCCAGGTGCCGCAGCGTGCCGCGCATCTCGTCCAGCAGCGCGTCGCGCTGCGCCGCATCGGCTCCGGCGTCGGCCTGGCGCTGCGCCACCCACGATCGCAGGCGTTGCTTGGTCACCGACAGTTCGACGAAGGCGACGTGGATATCGCTCGCCACCCGGCCGCGCAGCACTTGCCGATCGGCCACGCCGATGCTCCAGAGGGCCGCTGCAGCCTGCAGGGCCGCGGCCAGGCCGAGCCCGGCCAGCGCGAACGTGAGCTTGGTGCTGAACATCACGCGGATTGTCCGTGCACGGCATGGACGGCAGCCGTGCGGCTGTATGAACGCCAGATGAACAGTTCCGGCGTCGTTCATGCAGGGTTCATGCGCCGATCAGCGAACGCTCATGCGCGCTTCAGCGGCGGTTCACGGCAGGGCGATGCAATGACGCTGTCATCAACCAACGCACTGGAGTGCCTCTCATGAAGTTCAACTCTCTCGCCCTGGCCTGCGCCTTCGCCCTGACCGCCGGCACCGCCGTGGCCAAGACGCCCGTGGTCAACACCACGGTCACCGAGGCCGAGGTCCTGGCGGCGCAGAAGGCCTGGGGCGATGCCCTGGTGGCGATCAGCACGACGCACGAACGCCAGGGCGCGGCCGCCGCGCGCCGCCTCGCCGAGCAGGTGATCGACGGCGCCTACGGCTACCAGTTCGGACCGGTGCTGTTCAAGCCCACGCTGACGGTCGCGCCGCAGACCTTCCGCACCACGCGCGCCGGCGCGCTCGCCTACTTCGTCGGCGGTGACCCGGCGTTCCCGAAGGACACCGGCTTCGCGCTCAAGGGCTGGCGCAAGGTGGAGGTGAACAACGCGGCGATCTTCATCGCCGGCGACGTGGCCACCAGCATGGGCAACGTGTCGATCACCGACAAGGACGGCAAGGTCACGACGGTAGACAAGACCTGGAAGTTCATCAAGGACGACAGCGGCAAGCTGCGCATCGTGGTGCACCACTCGTCGCTGCCTTACGGCGGCAGCTGAGGCAAAGGGCGAGGGTGTCAAGACTTCCTGAATGCGACACCGGTCTTTGACACCCTCAGCCGTTGTCGTGCGCAGACTTCCTGACCCTTGATCCCCCGGAGAAGCAACGCATGCCCAACACGCGAACTGCGAATGCCGTCCGTCTGGAGTTCGCGCCCCGTTCCCTGGTTCACGCCAACCTGTCGGGTGCGGCTTTCACCGGCGATTGGCTGTGGGTGGCCGGCGACGAAGCCTGCGGCCTGGACCGCCTGCGCCGGCTCGACCCCGTGGGGCGCGAGGCCCTGCGCTTCGGCGACGTGCGCGACTTCCCGCTGTCCGACCTGCTGGACTTGCCCGGCACGGCCGATGAAGAGGCCGACCTGGAAGGCCTGGCCGTGGCCGGTGGCTTGCTCTGGGTCGTGGGCTCGCATGGCCTGAAACGCAAGAACGCCAGGCCCGACCGCGACCACGCCGACAACGCCAGGCGGCTAGCCAAGGTGACGCTGGACGGCAATCGGCTCCTGCTGGCCTGCCTGCCCATCGAGCCTGACGCCGACGGCGCGCCCTGCCTGGTGCGACAGGCCCATGACGGCCGGCGCGCGCTGCGCCTAAAGGGTGACTGCCGGACGAACCTGCTGACCCGTGCGCTCGCCGATGACCCCCACTTCGGTCCCTACATGGCGATCCCGGGCAAGGACAACGGCTTCGACATCGAAGGCCTGGCCGTGGACGGCCGCCGGCTGCTGCTCGGCTTGCGCGGCCCCGTGCTGCGCGGCTGGTCGGCTTTGCTCGAGATCGCGGTCGAGGCCAGCGGTGACGAACTGCGATTGGCGCCCCTGGACGACCGTGGCACGCTGATCCGCAAGCACTTCCTGCAGCTCGACGGGCTGGGCGTGCGCGACCTGCACTTCTCCGGCGATGACCTCTACGTCCTGGCCGGCCCGACGATGGTGCTGAACGGGGAGATCCGCGTTTTCAGATGGCCTGCCGCGAGACCCTCGCTGGCGGCCAACCGCGAGCCGGCTCGTTTCGAGACGGCACTGACCGAGTCGGTCTCGCTGCCCCACGGGCGCGGCACCAACCGCGCCGAAGCGATTTGTGACCTTCCACCTGCGTTGTCGGGCCTCAAGCCGAGCTGGCTCGTCCTGTACGACGCGCCCGGCAGCGATCGCAAGGACGGCGAGCACACCGTCTTCTGCGACCTGCTGTGCCACGATTGAGCCCGCTCGCTGCGGCCGCCGGCGACCGCGCCCTGGCGCTGGGCCCCGAGCTCGACCCCGCCTCGCCGCTGCAGTTCGTCATCAACGCGGCGGCGGGAAGCGGCGCCGCGGATGCCACGCGCGAGCTCATCGAAGCCGCGCTGCGGGCGGCCGGACGGCGCGGGGATCTGCGCTTCAGCCGCCCCGCCGAGCTGGCCTTCGCGGCGCAGCAGGCGGCGGCCCAGGCCGTTGCCACGCGCACGGCGGTGGTCGCCGTCGGCGGCGACGGCACCCTGAACACGGTGGCGCAGGCCGCGCACGCCCTGGGCTGTGCGATGGGTGTGGTGCCGCTGGGCACCTTCAATTACTTCGCTCGCACGCACGGCATCCCGGCGGACGCGGCCGAGGCCGCACGCGGCTTGCTGGACTGGACGCCGTGGCCGGTGCAGGTGGCAGCCGTCAACGAGCGCGTGTTCCTGGTCAACGCCAGCTTGGGGCTGTACCCCGAACTGCTGGAAGACCGCGAGGCCTACAAGGCGCGCTTCGGGCGCAGCCGCTGGGTGGCGTTCTGGGCGGCCGGCGCCACGCTGCTGCGCGCGCAGCGCAAGCTGCGTCTGCACATCGAACAAGGTGGGGTGGCCCGCGACGTGCGCGCGCTGACGCTGTTCGTGGGCAACAACCGGCTGCAACTGCAGCAGTGGGGGGTGCAGGCCCCCGGGCACGCCGAAAGCCGCCCGGTGCTCGTGCCGGCGCAGGGCCGCATCACCGCCGTCATGCTGCGGCCGATCGGCACGTTGTCAATGATCGGGCTGATGCTGCACGGCGCCATGGGCAGCCTCGGCGAAGCGCAGAGCGTGGAGTCCTTTGACTTCGAGCACATGGTGGTGCGGCCCACGCTCGCGCCCGGCCGCCGCGGGGTGAAGGTGGCCTACGACGGCGAGGTCTCGCGGATGCGCGCACCGCTCAACTTCCGCGTGCTCGCCAAGCCGCTGTACCTGCTGGCGCCGAGCCTGCAAGAGCCGGCAACCGACACGGCAATCGGCACCTCGGCCCGCCCTGAAGGGACAGGCGGATGAGCGTCCTGCTGCAGATCTCGGACCCGCACTTCGGGACCGAACGGCCGCCGGTGGTCGAAGCGCTGGCAGCGCTGGCGCGGCAACAGCGACCCGATCTGCTCGTGCTCTCGGGCGACATCACGCAGCGCGCGCGGCCGGCACAGTTCCAGGCGGCCCGAAGCTTCATGGACCGCCTGGGTGTGCCGTTGCTGGCCGTTCCGGGCAACCACGATATTCCGCTCCTCGACGTGTGGACGCGCCTGCGTCGCCCCTATGCCCGGCACGTCGCCGCCTTCGGCTCCGAGCTCGAACCCGTGCACACCTCACCCGACCTGATGGTGGTGGGCGTCAACACCACGCGGGCCCGGCGGTACAAGCATGGCGAGGTGTCCGGGCTTCAAATCGACCGCGTCGCCCGCACCCTCGCGGGCGCCAGGGCCGAGCAGTTGCGCGTGGTGGTGGTGCACCAGCCTGTCGCCGTGACGCACCCCGAAGATTTACCGAACCGGCTGCGCGGGCACGTCGCTGCATTGCAGCGCTGGGCCGCCGCCGGTGCCGACCTCGTCATGGGCGGGCACATCCACCTGCCCTTCGTGATGGCGCTGCCCGGCCTGGCGCGGCCGATGTGGGCGGTGCAGGCGGGCACGGCGGTCTCGTCGCGGGTGCGCAAGGGTGCGCCCAATTCGGTGAACCTGTTGCGCTGGGGTGCGGACGCACCCCAGGGCGGCTGCCTCATCGAGCAATGGGACTTCTCGGCTGCCGAGCCGGCCTTTGTTCGTGTCGCGGCGACCGTTGTGCGGCCAGCCCGGCTATGGACCCGCGAGGCCGGGCCATGTGCCACCATGCTGCCCATTCATCCCGATACGCCGGACACACCATGCTGATCAACTGCGCCGCCTACCACGACGGCCGAAAGCTCGCCGACATCGAACCGGTGGACATCGCGGCGCACCTGCGCACCCCGGGCACCTTCGTCTGGGTCGCGCTGCGCGACGCGACGCTGGCCGAGCTGGCCGCAATGCAGCAGCATTTCGACCTGCACGCGCTGGCGGTGGAAGACGTGCACCACGGCCACCAGCGCCCGAAGATCGAGGAGTACGGCACCACGCTGTTCGCGGTGATGCACCTGATCGAGCCCGGTGCCGAGGAATGGCAGATCGGCGAAGTGATCGTGTTCGCCGGTCCGAACTTCGTGCTCTCGGTGCGCAACCGCAGCGGCCAGGGCTTTCTCGGCGTGCGCGAGCGCTGCGAACGCGAGCCCGAACTGCTGCGGCATGGCGCCGGGTTCGTGCTCTACGCGCTGATGGATGCCGTGGTGGACCGCTACTTCCCGCTGCTCGACGCGCTGGAGACGGAACTCGAGGCGGTGGAGTCGCAGATCTTCGAGCGCGGCGCCGGGCGCCCGAACGTGCAGCGACTCTACGAGCTCAAGCGCCGCGCGTTGCTGCTGCGCCATGCCGTGGCGCCGCTGCTGGAGATGGTCGACAAGCTGCACGGTGGGCGTGTGCCGGCCGTCTGCCAGGGCACCCAGGAGTACTTCCGCGACGTGCACGACCACCTGGCGCGCATCAACGCCGCGATCGACACGATCCGCGACACCATCGCTACCGCGATCCAGGTCAACCTGTCGATGGTGACGATCGAGGAGAGCGAGACCACCAAGCGGCTGGCGGCCTGGGCCGCGATCTTCGCGGTGTGCACCGCGATGGTCGGCGTGTGGGGCATGAACTTCGAACACATGCCCGAGCTGAAGTGGCATTTCGGCTATCCCCTGGCGCTTGGTCTGGTCGCCACTGCTGCGTTTCTGCTGCATCGACGCTTTCGGCGCGCGGGTTGGCTGTAGCGCCGCGGCTACTTCTCGCGCACCAGCAGCAGCGCCGTCCGGCAGCGCGACGCCACGCGGGTCGCGACCGAGCCCATGCCGCCGTGTCGCGAGGCACCGAATCCGAGCGACCCCATCGCCAGCAGATCCAGCTTGCTCTTCGTCGCCTGCGCGGCGATCGCGTCCCCGGGCACCGATCCGACCAGGCGCACTTCGGCGGCCGTGATGCCGGCCCGTGCGAGCACATCGTGAGCCGGCTTGAACACGTTCTCGAACGCGGCCTTGTGCATGGCCTCGACCTGATCCGGCTTGATGCCGGTGGGCACCTCGCGTTCGATCCAGCCCGGCACCGTGATCTTCGTCAGGTCGGGCACGACGTGGATCAGGCTCACCGAGGGCGCCGCGCCGAACAGGTCGCGGTGCCCGGCCACAAAACGCGCGACCGCCAGGCCGTAGGGGCTGCCATCCAACGCGATGCCGACCTTCAACGAATCCCGCTTGGGCATCGCGGCGCCGCGCAGGACGAGCAGCGGCTTGGTGCACGAGACGGCCACGGTGCTCGCCACCGAGCCGAGCAGCAGCTTCTTCAGTCCGGTGTCGCCGTGCGAACCCATGACGATCAGGTCGGCCCGGTCGTTCGCGACGATGGATGCCAGTTCGTGCGCGACGGTGCCGACAACGTGCCGCGCCGCGGTGTTCGCGCCGGCGCGCTTGAGCGCCGTGGCCGCCGACTTCAGCGCCTTTGCCGCTTCCGCCTCGTGGTACGACTGCACCATCTCCTTGCCCAGCGCGCGTGCGGCGCGCAGCGGGACCGGGTACTGGATGTTGACCAGTTCGACCTCGGTCGGGTTCTTCAACAGGCTGGCGCGCGACGCGACGAAGGCGACGGCGGCCTTGCTGAACTCGCTGCTATCAACAGGCATCAGGATGCGCATGGGGACTCCTCGGAGTGGTTTGAAAAGATGAACCGTTCAGGCAGCCAACGGCAGCGGCCGCGCGGACCGGTCGGCCTCGACGAGGTCGTGCAGCGAGACCGCGGCGAGCCATCCGGCCATCGCGTTCTCGGCGGCTTGCCACCAATCGCTGTCGATGCGGCCGGCGGCATGATTCTCGTCCGGACGCGGCCGGGTCGCGCTTCGAGCCGGCGCGTCGCCGTCCGGCCCATCGACGGCCGTCACGACGTCCAGCACGCTGATGGCCGCGGGCGAGCGGGCCAGTCGATAGCCGCCGCCGGGACCGCGCGTGCTGTGCACGAGCCCGTGCTGGCGTAGGCGACCGAACAGCAGTTCCAGGTAGGACACGGACACCCGCAGCCGGCGGCTGAGCTGGGGCAAGGGAAGCGGCTGCGCGTGGCGCGCCAGCTCGAGCAGCGCGGCGACGGCGAGGCGGGTTTTCTTGGCGATGGGCATGGGTGGGGGGCGGGAGGTGCCGGGTCAGAACTTCTCGGGTCGCAACACCTCGACGTCGGCCACGAACAGGACCATCGAGTAGTTGTCGTAGTAGCGCTCGCGCAGCGCCTCGCAGATGGCACTTGCGATCTGCGCGTTGCACAGCACCTCGACGCGGATGTTCGCGTGCGGGCCCCAGGTGGCGTCGCGGCGGCCGCGGCGGCCCTTGCCGCGCGCGTCGGTCACCGTGTAGCCGCGCGCGCCCAGCGACTCGAGGTCGCTCAGCAGCGTGGTCTCCAGCGCGGCCTCGCAGACGATGGTCAGCAGTTTGCGCATGCCCGATTCCGGTTTCTGCATCTCGTGCTCACTGTACGGCCTGCTGCGCCAGGCGGTGGTACAGCGGGATGCCCACCAGCAGGTTGAACGGGAAGGTGACGCCCAGCGCCGCGCCGATCGACAGCGCCGGGTTGGCTTGCGGCACGGCCAGCCGCATCGCCGCCGGCGCGGCGATGTAGGAGGCGCTCGCGTACAGCGTGGCCAGCAGCGTCACGCCGCCGACGGACAGGCCCAGCAGCCCGCCGGTGGCCACGCCCAGGCCGGCCGAGAACAGCGGCATGACGATGGCGAAGATGACCAGGAAGGGCCCCGCGCGGCGCAGCTCGCCGAAGCGGCTCGCCGCCACCAGGCCCATCTCCAGCAGGAAGAACGCGAGCACGCCCTTGAACAGGTCGAAGAACAGGCGGTCCAGCGGCGCGATGCCGCCGGGGCCGGCAAACCAGCCGATCGCCAGCCCGCCCAGCAGCAAGACGATGCTCTTGCCGGCGAACACCTCGTGCAGCACCTTGCCCCAGGGCGTGCCGGGCTCGCCACGCCGCGCCAGCAGCACGCCGATCACCAGCGCCGGAAACTCCAGCAGCACGAGCAGCACGGTCATGTAGCCTTCGGCCTGCTGGCCAAGGCGGGCCAGGTAGGTCGTGCCGACCGCGAAGGTGACCACGCTCACCGATCCGTAGTGGCCGGCGATCGACCCCGCATCGGCGCGCGACAGCCGGCCGACTCGGCGCAGCACTGGGTAGGCCAGCAGCGGGATCAGCGCCCCCGCCGCGACGACCACCAGGCCCGGCAGCGCGACGGTGGCAAGCGGGTAACGCGCCAGTTCCACGCCGCCCTTCAGGCCGATGGCCAGCAGCAGGAAGATGCTCAGCGATTCGTAGAGGACGCCGGGGATGCGCAGGTCCGAGCGCACGAAGCCCGCCAACGCGCCGAGCAGGAAGAAGAGGATGACGGGCTCGAAGAGCTGCATCGTGTGGGGCGGACTCCGGAGGGTTCAGCGCACGGTCAATGAGCGCTCAGCGCACGATGAGCACCGGCACCTTGCCCAGGTGCACCACCTTGTAGGCCACCGAGCCGAGGAAGAGCGACTCCGTGGCCGTCAGGCCGTGCGAGCCGATGGCGATGCCGCGGCTGCCGAGTTCCTGGGCCAGCGCGACGATCTCCTCGGCCGCCTCGCCCATGCGCACGTGCAGCCGCCAGGCAATGCCCGCTTCGTCCATCAGCGCGCGCGCGGCGGCGGCCGCGTGCCAGCCGCGCCGCGCCAGTTCCGCCTCGGCGGCCTCCTTGACCAGCCAGGGATGGACGTGCACCAGGTCGACCTCGGCACGCACTTCGGATGCGATCAGCCGGGCCGCCATCGCTGCGGCGCGCAAGGATCCCTCCGAACCGTCGACGGCGACGAGCCAACGGCCGGAGCGGCCGGCGTGCTCCGCCGGGGCTGCGCCCCAGCTGGCGGCGACCAGGCGGCCGAGTTCGTCGCGGGCCGTTCGGTCCGGTGCGGGGATCGCGGTGGGCGTGGTGCTTGTCATGTCGCGGGTCGGTCGAGTTTGCGGGCGGAGAACTTGAGGCTGAGGAGGATGGACACCAGGATCACCGAGCCGACGATGGCCAGCGACCACTGCACCGGCATGTGGAACCAGGGCGCCACCAGCATCTTGCCGCCGATGAAGACCAGCACCAGCGCCAGACCGTACTTCAGCAGGTGGAAGCGCTCGGCCATGTCGGCGAGCAGAAAGTACAGCGCGCGCAGTCCCATGATGGCGAAGATGTTGGACGTGAAGACGATGAACGGGTCGGTGGTCACCGCGAAGATGGCCGGGATGCTGTCGACGGCGAACACCAGGTCGCTGGCCTCGATCATCATCAGCACCAGGAACATCGGCGTGGCCCAGCGCACGCCGTCGATGCGCACGAAGAACTTCTCGCCGTGGAAGGTCGGCGTGATGCGCATGTGAGAACGCAGCCAGCGCAGCAGCGGGTTCTTCTCCAGGTCGGGCTGCTGCTCCGCGAAGACCAGCATCTTGATGCCGGTCAGGATCAGGAAGGCGCCGAACACGTACAGGATCCACGCGAACTCTTGCACCAGCCAGACACCGGCCAGGATCATGCCGGCGCGCATGACGATCGCGCCCAGCACGCCGTACAGCAGCACGCGCCGCTGCAGCTCCGGCGGCACCGCGAAGTAGGTGAAGATCATCACGAAGACGAACATGTTGTCGACCGACAAGGATTGTTCGATCAGGTAGCCGGTGATGAACTCGAGCGCCTTGCGGTTGGCGATCTCGCGGCCGGCGTTGGCGTCCAGATACCACCACAGCAGCGCCGCGAAAGTGAAGGCCATTGCGACCCAGGCCGCGACCCAGCTGCCGGCCTCCTTGACCGAGACGCGGTGCGCCTTGTTGCCGCCGAGGACGAACAGGTCCAGTGCCAGCATCGCGAGCACGAAGGCGATGAAGCCGGCCCACATCGGGCCGGTGGCGAAGGTGTCGACAGTCATGACAGGGCGGGAGTGCAGTGCAGCAGCTTGACCGCGGCGTCGCGCTTGCAGGAAGGTTGTTGGAGTGCGATCGGCGAACGCGCCGCGTCGAGGAGCGCGGCGGCGTCGAGGATGTCCACGGTGCGGCCGGTGACCGCAAGACAACCGCGGGCAGCCAGCGACGCGAAGGACCGGCTCACGGTCTCGTGGGCCACACCCAGCAGGCGGGCGATGTCGCGGCGGCTCATGGCGAGTCTGAGCTGGTGCATCGACTGGCCGCTGATCGCCATGCGGTGCGACCAGTGCAGCAGGAACCGCGCGAGCCGCACCTCGGCCGGTACCACGGCGCGCACGTCGCTCAGCTCCTCGGTGCGCGCGTGCTGCAGGCTCAGCGCCTGGTGCAAGGCGCGCTCCAGCGCCGGCAGGCGCTGCAGCCAGGCGAACAGGTCGGCCAGCGGCACGACGGCCACGCTCGACGGCTCCAACGCGGCCGCCGCCGACGGGTAGCGGCCCAGGCTCAGCGCGCCGTAGCCGAGCACGTCGCCGCGCCGCGCGAAGCCGATCACGCGCTCGCCACCGTCGGCGTCGGTGCGGTAGCACTTGAACGTGCCGGTGCGCACGATGTGGATCGCCGCTGCCGAGGTGCCTTCGTGAAAGAGGACAGTCCGTGCGGGCAGGCGGCGAAACTGCACGGCGATCGCACGCTCTCGCGCCGGGTCGTGGCCGGGCGAGCCCAGCAAGCCCAGCAAGTCCTGTGCGCTGCCGTGCAGGCGGTCCACTGGCGGCGGCGCCGTACGCGGTGCGGCAGAGATTCGCACGCGGTCGGGCGGCGCTTCGATGTTCGGGGTCATGGTCCGTTCTCGTTCGTTCTCGAAGGGCGGTGGTCTCAGCGAAGGCGCAGCTTGTGCGCGGCGTCACCGGCGGCGCCGCGCGGGCGCACCTGGAAGTCCGTGCCGTACAGCATGGGTTCGAGCAGGGCCTGGTCATCGGGATGCAAGCCCCAGCGCTCGATGGCGCCCAGCAGCACGAACGACTCGCCGTCGTCGATCTGCCGGTCGGCGTGCACGACGGCCGAGCACAGGCGCAGCACGAGGCGCCGCAGAGTGTCGTCGTCGACTTCGTCCAGCATATGGTCCAGCAGTTCGCTGGGGATACAGCCCTCGTCGCCGCAGCGGGCCGGGCCCAGCAGGTCGGCGCACAGGTCGTGAATCACGCCGTGCCACTGCGCCCGGTTCAGGCCGAGCCGTTCAGGGGCCTGGAGCGCGTCCAGCGCCGCAGTCTCGACCGCCTTGATGCGGCCGTTGGCGGTCAGCGCGAGCGCGACGATCCGTGCCGCGGCCTCGGCGCTGTTGCGGGGGTAGGGGCGGAGTTGCGGGTCGGGGGCATTCATTGCGGGCAGCTCCGGTCAGAGGGAAAGCCAGGGCGCGGCCAGCAGCCAGACGGAGGCTGCCAGCAGCAGCCATCCCATCGCCAGGAGCCGGTGTCGAAGCTCGGACGTGTGCGGGCACGGGTTCTCATGGGCGGGCTCCAGTGGAGAAGTTGCGGAGGAAGAGATCGAGGATCGAAGGGCGGTGACGCGGGATGCGGGGCACCGGTGGCACTGGGGGGGTGTGGGTCGGTCGCCCGCCTTCGCCATTGGCGTTCACCATGCCTGGTGAAATCGCGCCACGCGCGCGGCGCGACAACGGGACCGGCGCTGCCGGCGCCGTGGCGTTGTGGCGATGCGCGCTCACGATCCACCCACCCACAGCAGCGCCATGCCGGCCCCCACGCCGGCCGGGATGCCGACCCGCTCCAGCGCGCCGGCGGGGGCGCCGCCGATCACCTCGACCGGCACCGCGCAGCGCTCGAGCAGTTGGCTCGTGAGCGAGTTCTCGACCGCGCGCTTGCGCGCCGTGCCGACCACGATGCGGTCGCAGCGCAGGCGGCGCGCCGCGTCGGCAATGCAGCGGGCCTTGTCGCCGACCTCGGCGTGCACGCGGTAGGGAACGTTGGCGCCGTCGAGCAGCTGCCGCGCCTCGACGAGCGCCTCGTCGGCACGTTCGCGGTGGAAGTCGGCGCGCAGCTCCCGGCTGACGTGGCGCGCCACGTAGGCCGAGAACGGCGGCTGCACATTCAGCAGATGAACCATCAGCACGTCACCGCGGCGGAACGCGTCGACCGCGTGCCGTACGGCGAGCAATGCGCTGGACGAGCCGTCGCAGGGCAGGAGGAGCGTGGCCATGTCGATATCTCCCGGCAAGGGTAGGTGGTGCCCTTCAGTCGCTGCTGCTGCCGAAGCCGAACAGCGCGAGCAGGCTGACGAACAGGTTGTAGATCGAGACATACAGGCTCACCGTGGCCATCACGTAGTTGGTCTCGCCGCCGTGCACGATGCGGCTGGTCTCGAACAGGATCAGGCCGCCCATCAGCAGCACGAAGGCCGCGGACACGGTGAGCGACAGCGCGGGCACCTCGAAGAACAGCGCCCCCAGGCCGGCCAGGAAGGCCACGACGATGCCGGCCAGCAGGAACCCGCCCATGAAGCTGAAGTCCTTGCGGGTGACCAGCGCGTAGGCCGACAGCGCGAGGAAGATCGCCGCGGTGCCGCCCATGGCCATCATCACCACCTGGTGGCCGTTGGGCAGCGCCAGGTGCTGGCCGAGGATCGGGCCCAGGGTGTAGCCCATGAAGCCGGTCAGGCCGAACACCGACAGCACGCCCCAGCCGCTGTCGCGCAACTTGGTCGTGAGGAAGAGCAGGCCGAAGAAGCCGGCCAGCGTCAGCAGCAGGCCGGGGTGCGGCAGCGCGAACGCCGCACTGGCGGCCGCCGTCGCGGCGCTGAAGATCAGCGTCAGCGACAACAGGCCGTAGGTGTTGCGCAGCACCCGATGGGTGCTGATCAGGCTCGGTGCATCCTGGCGGGCGACGACCAGGGTCTGGACGTTCTCGGTGCTCATGCGATGTCTCCTTGGGGGTGGTCGGATTCCAGGGGCTCGCGGCGGTTGCGCGCCGGCCGTGCGCCATGGCGCGCGACGTCGCGGACCGGATGCGTGCGATCGAGGTGCTTGACGACCACCCGGCCGACGCGGTCGGCGGCGCGGTCGATCACGGCATACAGCTCGGCACCGACGTCCTCGATCACGGCGACCGGCGCATCGATCAGATGGACCTGGATGCGGCAGAACTTGTCGACCCCGCCGCGCGGCCCGTTCTCGTCGCCGACACGGACCGCGACGCGCTGGATGCGGTCGCTGTGGCGTGTCAGCACGAAGCCCAGCCGGCGCCGCACGTGCTCGGCCAGCGCCGGCGTCACCGTGAATCCTTGACCGTGGATGTCGACAATCACTATGCACCTCTCGATTCGCCGTCAGTGGCGATGCACAGAATCTAGGGCCGGGCGCTTTCCGTGAAAAGCAGATTGTTCGGTTGGAATACTCCGAAAAAACAGGACAATCGGGCTGGCAGTTGCCGGGCTTGGGCGAACGCGGCGCGCATGAACTGCTGCGCCACGCGGGCAGGTGAAACGCGGGCGCAGAGGGCTGCGCCGCTCGTTGCCTCCGACCCGTCGACGACAAACCGGGGACCGTCACTGGAGGCGAATTGCCAGTACATCCCGCGGACCGCGGGATCCGCGACCGCGCCGCGTGAGCCGTCGCACGTGGCGCGGTCACCCAGGCGGTGACGCCGGACTGCCGCAACGGCGTGGTGCAGACTGTGCCCGATCGGCGCGATCGGAAGCGTCAGCGCCGAGTGGCCGAACGCAGGCTACTTCGGTGGGGTAGTCGTACTTTTCGTGCAGATTGGTGCGCTTTGCTCCGAAAATACGTTGC
>VFQN01000405.1_pt1 | contig 84854 bp, 130 predicted proteins | sample 3512371 | NCBI WGS metagenome assembly VFQN01 (sample SAMN10412370, study PRJNA504923) | tailings metagenome | isolation source: Replicate 2 from Balatoc abandoned mine | place: Philippines: Itogon, Benguet | collected 2017-08-28
GACGGCTTATGATATATAAAGTTAGTGGGCGCCGGGCGGAGCCGTCTCTTGCATGTACTCAAACGCTTGGCCTGAGACCCCTCGAGTGGTACCCGCTTGCCTGGTCCCGGCTGCCTGCAGCCTGCGTACCGAACTCAAGAGCGCACGTCTACTCATGTGCTTACCAAGTTACCATGCATATGTCTTATCCTATGTTGCGTGCCGTTACAGTGGTAGTTCCGTTGGCAGAGGCTCAGGCAGAGGTCTTGATTTCAAATCGGCTCCGGCATTGAGGCGCGAACGTAATAAGCGGTATCGTGAGGCGTGTTCCGCACCCTAACAGTTATAGCTGCACTGCACAGCGCAACTATCTAAGCCAGCGAGCGAGGCATCCTGCCGCGTGCTCAAGTCTCGTGGGTTGTGGCGCAGGGTGCAGACATGCTGGTGAGGTTTGCGATACTCACTGTTGGTTGCCTTCTTACGCTGGCATTGAGAAAGCGGTCGATGCTCGTCCCGGCCAACTCGTTGCGGGGGCACGTTCAACAGCTGCACTGGGTCCCCTGCTTCGCACCTGGCCTTCGAAGCCGTCCGCTAAGCAGTGTGCCTTCAGTACCAAGTAGATGAACACTCCTTACGATGATTTCTCCCTTCCTGCTTCTCAAACCGTTGCCGCAGGGAGCCCCGGAGGTCTTCCTGGTGGTGGCATCCGTCGCCTGGCAGCACCTGACGCCCCACACCCGCAGGGCCGTCCGGGCATCCAGCCGCAGCGGGCGACAGCTGCACGACAGCCTGTGGGAACACCTGCAACTGGCCCTGGGGGCACCGGGCCGTTCGTTCTTCTCTTTTCGCGGAAGGCCAAAGGGAGCCCCTTGCCCTGCGCCCACCCCCTCGGAGCTGCGGACATGCGTGTCTGGCGTGCTGCAGCGGGGCGCCCGACTGCGGAGCATGAACCTCAGCTTTCAGCGCGCCCCGTCCAGTATGTACGGCAAGCCCTTACCACCAAAGGAGCGCGAACAGCAGTTGTGAGTTTGCCGCGCGCCTTGTGCTCGGACAGCTGCGCACTGCGCCGGTGCTTGGTGCGCCTTGTCCCCAAGCTTCCTTGGTCTCCTCCGTGCGAGGCGCCCTTGCAACCCGTATGCCACTCGTGCCGCTCTGTTACAGTGCAAGGATGCACCGATACTACATCCGCATGCCCTGTGTCATCTACTTCCCCTCCTGGAGACGCTTTACGCCACCCATGCGCCGGGACCGTTACGTACAAGTCAAATCGCTGTCGTAGCAAGGTTGGCTCCCTGACAGATACTTGTCACTTACCCTCCTCCCTTTTCCCTTTCTCCCACAGACTGGCGGTCCTGGACGCCATACGCGGCTACCCGGTTCCTGCCATCACCATCTGTGGCAGCATCCCAACCACGGCAGCCGTCGCAGAGGCCATGGCGGAAGCCTGCAGCCACCTGCAGACATTGACGCTTGTCTACTCACCCTGGTACAACGACCTTCCGGCCAAGGACGGCGGGGAGGAGGCGGCCAACGCCTACGCTGCTGGCGTGGTGCAGCTGCTGTCGGGTGTGGGCCCCCGGCTGCGGGAGCTGAGGGTGACCCGCAGCGCGCCCCACTGGCCCACGGAGGCCTACCAGGCCCTGCGGCAATGCACGGGGCTGACCAGCCTGACGCTGGAGGCGGAGAGGAGCGGCACGGCGGAGGAGAGGGACCTAAGTAAGTCCCAGTGTAAGCTCGTTCCGCATCAGGGGCGAAGCTCTGGACACTGGACGCTCTTAGTCGCGGTGTGGGCACGGTAGAGCACAGGACGTCAAAGGCAGTACGCTGGTTGTGCAGTAGTGGAACGAGGCCACTTGCTCCTGCGTAACCGTACATGTACTAAATCAAAGCAGTGCCGTTGTTGGACGCAACCGTGTGTGAGTCTTACGTACGAGTATGTTGCATGCCCGTGCACTACTCCTCCAACAGGCCCTGCCGCAACCGAGGCGTGCATGGTTAACGCAGTGGCGCAGCTGACTGGCCTGCGCTCGCTGTGCCTCCGCGCCGCCCTCGCACCCGCGTCTAGCACAGCCGAGGCCCTGGCGCCCCACGCCACCTCCGTCGCCTGCTTCAGCGCCCTCACCGCCCTCACGCGCCTGGAGCTCGACTCCTCCCGGTGCTACGAGTTCCACGGCGACCGCTGGTCTGTCATGCACAAGCACGGTCTCGCGCTCGAGGACACCAGCGAGGTGCACCGCACCTCGCTCCTCTCCGCCCTGCGCGCCATGCCGCAGCTGCAGCACCTGCACTGCCCCACGCTGTGGCTGCGGCCTGGGGAGGCAGCTCCCCTGACCGCCCTCACCACCCTCAGCGTTGGAGGGCTGCTGCCGCCGTCGTCACCTGGAGCAGGACCGCACGCACACCTTGCGGCCAACATGGAGGTCGACGCCGCCCCTGGAAATGAGGCGGCACCAGCCCCTGGTGGCCACGGGGGGCAGGGGGACTCTGCCCTAGAGGCGGTGCTGCCAGCAGGCCTGCAGGAGCTCCGCCTCAGCACCGGTGCCTCGCCATGCACGCTGGCGGCTCTGCAGCTCCCAGCCCCTGTCCGCAGCGTCCACTGCTCTGCGCTGATCCTGGGGTGCAGGGACGTCGAGCAGCTCGAGTGCATTAAGCAGGAGGCGCTGGAGGCCCTGGGACCCGCGGTGCGGCTGCTGAGCAAGCAGGAGACTTGCTGTGCGAGCGACACAGTGCAGGTGGTGGTCGATGGTGGGCCGGAGCTGCTGCAGCCGCGGCAGGACACGCCGACAGGCCACGTGGAGTGGCTGCAGCAGCTGGCGGGGCTGGACGCATTCCAGAGCCTCATGCTGTCGGGCGTCGAGCTGCGGGCCGGGGACGTGGGCTGCCTCATCCGTATGTGGCCCAACGTTCGGGTAAGTCTGGAGTCTTGCTTTTGCCGTGTGTGGGAAGTTGCACACCTGCGCAGACGAGGGCGCGGAACGCGACCGCATTTTGCCACGTGTGGAACGGTATGCACAGCACGGCGCACATTAAAAATGATTGCTATTTATTCCTGCGAAACGTACCGCCTGGCACATTTTGCACCTCATTGGCTCATTGGCTGTGCCTCCATTATACCATGGATGACGGTTTTCATGTATTTTGTATCTACACCTGCAGTTCCTGGATCTGAACCTGGCGATGCCGATGGCGACTCTGCCGCTTCTGGCGGGGCTGACTAATTTGAATTGCCTGACGGTTGACGTGAGCCGCATGGGGGACGTCGCGCTGGACGAGCTGGAGGCCGCGCTGTGCATGCTGGGCCTGCAGGCGGGCAGCAGCCTGGAGTGCATCAGCGTGACGGTTGACCAGGCATACGAGGACGAGCTGGGGTTTGTGGGCGATGTGCGTGACTACATGGAGGGCCTGGGGAAGGGCCACGTGTGCGTGGGGGTCACGCCACTGCAGAACGACGAGGAGTAGTCCCGCGCGGGTCTCTGCTGGGGTAGGGCGGACCGCGTGGTTGCACCGATCGTGATGGTAGTCAAAGCCAGGGGTGAGGCTGTGGTCTGGTCTCGCCACTGCAGGACGACGTCGGGTAGTCCCATTCATTTGATGGCATCGGGACCACGCTGACGGGATGGACAGCTGGGGTCTTGGGACTTGGGCCTGGTATCATAGCCATGGAACGGTTTACAACCGGCCATGCTGTGAGTGACGCGCATTAGTGTGGCAGGAAGCAGTGTAAGAGGGAAGCCCCTTGCTGTAGAGTACCACCTGTTGCACGTGTGAAAAAGTGTGCATGAGGGACAGTGGTGCAGCAGAGAGAGCACATCGAAAGGGGCGGTTGCCGGTCGTCATGGGTGCCTGCCGTTTGCTGCGCTTTGCGGGCAGGGTGTCCAGACTGGCGGCTGATGGAGAGATCATGTGCAGGCGAGCTTCTGCAGTGCGTAGCAGGATGCGCTGAGGGGAGGTACAACGCATGTTCCAGAGCAAATCTTTTGCAGTGCGTTGAGCGTCACGGTTGCTGTTGAGCAAGCCGCGTGCAAATGGGCAAACATTGCTTGGAAAGGCGAGGCAGTGGTAGCCACCACTTGGTAGCCATCTGGCCACTTAGCGCGCAACACGGAACGCGAAATTGTAGTTGCACGTAATCCTGCCGGTAGTGCCTCTCTGCATCCTGGTGTGCAAGCAGGCGCTGGGCAAGCCAGAACAAGTGTCGGGGCTGGTGGCTCCTGTTCGTACAGTGATAGGGGTGGGAAACCCAGTTCCCTGACTGATGGCCGGGACCTGCCCTGTTTGCCATTTGGGGCGAGGCTGGCCCTGGAACGCGACCAAAACTGTTAAACCATGCATCCAGTACAGGTGGCCACGTGGTACCGCATGCAGCCGCCACCCTGCTTTGTCCGCACTGGAGCACACGTACACATGGTGGATTGGTGGTGCAAACGCACACACGCACACATGGTGGTTTGCTCTGAGAGCATCCGCTTGAAACCTGACGTAGCCATATCTCCTATCTATGCACAACGGGGAGATGCACACCCCCCGCTCCTGTGGTGCAACCACCGGTCCCACTCTATCACACCACTGCGCAGCGGGCCCACATGCTCGCACGTGCATGTGATGCCCTCCAGCCCTGCACCAACACTGACCGCCAGATCCAACGACGGCAACCGGGTGTAGTCCTCTCGTCTAGAATAGTGGGTGCATACCTCCTTCCCAGGCACGCACACGTGTCAACCGTTCTGCCCGCTTCGCACGCCAAGGCATACGGTTCAGTACTCGACCCCTTCCCGCATGGCTGCCAGACTGCAGCTGCTCACATGCATGCAATTTGACTACCGTACATGCGGTGCTTTACCGTCTACCGTTCGGCACGCAGGTTCCCGCTCCCAGCACACATCTCAAACGACATGTTAGTCTGTTCTAACGCCGCCTATGGCCAACCTGCCCCTGAGGCCGACGGCAGGAATGCCTGCGCAACCACACTGTAAAGGCTCACACAAGGCAGCTCACCGCCCACGCATACACACATCAGTACGTTATGATGCTTTCCGCACGGCGCACGCCATGGCAGCGACAAGTACTGCGGTCACCCCTGATGTCTCATCCCTGCTAGCTTCCATAAATGAATGAATTATGGGAGAAGGAAGCAAACTCACGAGGTGCTGCGCGCATCGCGTCGGTGCATCGGCACACACGTGGTGGGTGTCAAAGAGGCACGGACAGCGAAGGCCCCCTGGCGCGTTGCCGACGGGCCCTTGACACTCCTGGTGTGGTTCCTACGCCATTGGTGGTGCACGACGCAACGGATGCTGCTACCGTCACAGCCCTGTTGGAGCTACCAACTGCACGCATGGCGGCATTTGGAGTATCACAGGGTTCCAGGCGCGCAGTTAATGGCACGCCCTCGCTCCACGTGTAAGGGACTACTTGTGCGTGTTACTGAAGCCCACAGAAGCCCTATGCGTGCCTTTATGGAGTCGTGCGGGTTGAGGGTAGCCTAGAAGCGACGGTTCCCGCCATAGCCACCGTAGTAGCCGCCGTACGGCGGAGGAGGCGCGTAGCCGTAGCCGTAACCGCCGTAGCCGCCGTAGCCGCCGTACGATGGCGGGCTGGGAGGAGAAGGGGCCCCGGGCAGCAGCACCGCGTCGATAGTGATGACGGCAATTCTGCACATGCGGGGCGTTTGGGGGCGGCCATACGAGTGGAGCGAGGTGTGGGCGCGTGGAGCTTTGACCCTGCCGCTTAAGCGGGATGGCTGTATGCCAACTACATGCAAGGACGTTGCGTATGTAGCCGTTGATTTCATGAGGTAGGGTCACATGCTGCATGGGCGTCATCAAGCCAGAACTTTAGGCAAGGAGGACGAACCCAATATCCGACTCACGTGGGAGTTGACTCGCGGCGGAGCAAGGTTGCAGTACTCGTGGGCGCCTTTACAGTAACCGTGCCGTTCACAATACGGACACGCAGTGTGTCCAGACTGCATGCAGCAGGTCCAGCCGGGGGGGGGGAACAAAGTACTAGTAATGCGAGGGGGCAGCAGGCAACGTGAGCGCCAAGCCGCGTCAAGAGATGGCATGCTTGACTCGATCACAAGCGATGACGTGGGTTAGCTCCCTGACCACTACAACTATAGCTTTGCAGTTGTGTGCCTTGGCCGCAGCACATCCACGAAATGCGTATACTAAAACTTTGGACTCATTGATCGCATGCCTCAGTGCGTTCATCCCCAACGTGCCTGCCCATGGCAAAGTAGCACACTGATACACTACAACTGTTTGCGGGTTCACCAACCACGCTGTCTGCCCCCCGCCTTACCCGTTCGTGTTCAGCACGTCACCGTCGGCCAGATCACCGATCCGGAGTGGTGAGCCCGGCACAACGTGGAGCTGCAGCGCGCACAAACCAGGCAAACCACTTGTCACTTGTATTTCTAGCACCCTCGCTTCCCCGAGTCCAAGTCCCTAGCAGGTAGCAGCAGTGCAAGGTAATACCGCTCCTGCAGCACACCCGTTTCGTGGCAGGAACAGACGGAGACATACCAGTACCCTTTGGCATGCGATACTTCGCTAACAATACACGCAGGGACGTGCGGTACGCCGGTGGTCACAGCTTGGCATGCATGCTTACGTCCAGGATGGCCTTGAGCGTATCCCGGGGCGTCTCCTGCAGCAGCTGCTCCTGCGTGATGCCGGCGGAGGCCAGCAGCGCCGCGAAGGCACTGCACAAGAAGGAAACATGGGTCACAGCTTGGGACGTCAACGGCGAGACCCTGTAGGTGAGATAGCTCCGTACGCGTTGCCGACCCGCGGTCACAAGGGGGGTTCGAATGACGCCTGGTGAACTGCACCAGCGATGCATGTCGGCATGGGTTGCCGTAGTGGTGCCGTTGTAGGTGTTCTTTGCAGGACGCAGGACGCAGGGGCATGGTCCTGTACCGGTAGGCCGAGCCCAGCCATGCACTCTTGGTACCGTACAGTACCGGTGCCATTTTCGGCAACTCTCTCGCGCAGCGGCGCCCAGCTTACCCGTTGTTGGGGACGAGGATGGTGCCGGAGGCGGGCATGAAGCCTCCGATGATGTCGACAAAGGAGCCCTCGGCCTCGACCACGGCCCTGAAGATGCTGTACTCGGGGCCGCCCACCGCGGAGGCCACGGTGGGGTAGAAGGGCGCCAGCGCCCAGTCCACAATGTGCACCACCGACCTGTACGGCAGTGACGAAACTTAGGTGGGGTCTGTCCAGGGCAAGCGACAGCCACGTGTGCGCCCGCGCCCGGAGGTCGACTGCGTGTCAGGTGACCGGCGCGCTGAGCGCGGCGTTAAAGGGCAGTTGCCGACGGCCGTCGTGTGTTTGAATGACGAGGGAAATGAAGTCATGGAAGGTGGAGAAAGGCAGCTGCAAGGAGAGCATCGGGATGCTACCCACCTGGGTCCGAAGCCCACGGGGATATCAGCCACCTGCCGTATGGGCATGCGGGAATGGGGGTAAGGTTTGAGAGCCATTGATGCAGGAGTAACATGAAATTACGGCCACGGGTGCGGCGTATCGCACATGCATACCGGTGACCCCACAGCCCCAAGGCTGATGCAATATGGCCGTTGGCTTTGCATGTAGTCATCCGAGAGCGTACACGTGGCACGGCGGGCGGGCGGAGGATGACTAAGCTGAGGCTGGGCGCCGTTGCTCTGCGCACGCAACGTGTACGGGTGCGTAGGGCTGCGGGTGCGGACTGCAAAGGGGACATTGGGAGGTTCATTGCCCCCACCCGCGCTCACACAAGAGCCCAGGCCTGAGCCGGAGCTGTGCTTTACCTGGACGGTTGCGTTGATGTTCTTGGCGGTGATGGAAATGCCTGAGCTGGTGGCGACCACAGTGATGTTGTCGCCCCTGAGGTCAGTGTCAACGCAGGGCGGAACGGTGAGGAGTACCGTAAGCAGAAGCACGGGGCAGTGGTGCGCACGCAGGCAGTTCAGCACCAGCACAGGCACTACGTGGTCGCAGGAGTACGGCAAGCCTGCGGCAGGCCGTACATCGCCGCGCCACGGGTACGTGGCCAGCACGGGTACGTGGCCAGCAGTGGACTTACTGCAGGGTCGGCAGCGCTGTGGGCTGTGTGCTGACGTCGGTGGACAGCAGGCGGAAGGGCAATACGTGGTACGTCAGCAGCTGCACCAGCTCCGGGACATCGAACTCGATGCCCCACCGATTAAAGTACTCCAGGGTTCGGTTGAGTGCGTCGTCTACGTAGGGCATGTGTGTGTCGGGTGAGGGCAGTGGGCCCTGTCAGCTGGCATTGCGTAAAGCACTTGCAAGTACTGGTAGGGCATTGCATTCGTGCAGCAGATGAGGATGATGTGGGTGCATGGCTGCATGCCCGGGCGGGCGGCAGCACAAAGGTCTTTGCACTTACGGTACTACGTTCGGCCAAGGCCCACTCACACGTGCGTCAGTGGGGAGCTGCGAGGTCCTGGCTTGCACGTGCAGGCTGGCGTTCGGGCGGATGGCTGCATACGCGGACTTGCGCTGGTGCGCGTGCATACGTGAGGTAGCGGACGGCGTGCAGGCCTATCGAATGGACATGGGGCTCCACTATGGGGTGTGTGCAGCCGTGGACACCATGTCAGAGCAGTCGGTACGGTCCGCTCCGAATGCTGCGCAGGGGACTAGCACACAGGTCGCAGCGGTGGCACGAAGCCCCGTAGGCGCCACGAAGTTGCACCGTCTCACAGTGCGATGAGGCGTGCGTTGTACTACGGAAGTCTACAGTACCGGTATACAGGCGAAAGACTTACTAGTTGGGGCAAAGACGGTGAAGGTGATGTTGGGGTTGTCGAAGGCTCCCGCCAGGCCGGTGGTGGACAGCGCGCTAGCCACCTGGCTGAGGTTGGGGTTGCGCTCCAAAGCCTGTGCCGTCAAACGTGACCCGCGGGTCCGCACAAGTGAGCATGCTGGACTTGTCGACACAGCGTCATGGCAATCGGCGCTGTGTTCCACATTACGGATGCCGTCAGCCGGCACTGGCTGGCTGAACACGACATGCACGTCAGGGGGTGTGTATTGAGGGGCGCCACTTGCCTGAAGCACGTCGGTGTAGAAGGGCAGCAGCACGGAGCTGACCACGTGCACAAGCCCAGAACCCGCGGGCAGGTTGGCGATAACAACCCTGGCCTCAGAGCCGCGGCCGGTGACGGACAAGGAGGTGCCTGACCGGCGCAGCGTCAGGGGGCCGAAGTTGGAGCCGCTGCAGCAGCAGGTGCGGGTGCGGGGCAGCGCAGCACAAAATGAGCGCAGGGGGTCAGGACCTTTGGCATTATGCAGCAGAGGCGGCAGCACGCTGAGCAAACAGCAAAATGCTCGCCTGGAGCGTTCGCAAGGGTGCATGGCGCGTTTTGGCGCAGCCTGAGATCTCCATGTTTGCAATGGTGCCACCGAGGGCTCACAAGCGGTACCGCATAACACACGCCGGCCCCAAGCACAGACACCACATCTGCTCTGGCAACCCCATGTGAGCGCCGGTACTCACGCGGCGGTGGAGGCCTCGGTGTCACCCTCCGGCACCTCGGTGGCGTTGTATAGCGAGGGCAGTAAGTGGTACAGCACGAGGGACTCCAGGGCGTCGGAGGGCTGGTCCAGCAGCTCCGACTCGGTCACCTGCAGCGCAGCCGCAGCTTCCAGGAAAGCCTGCGCAGGGCACGTGGACAAAAGGGATTCTGCGGATGCTCAACGGTTGTGCTGATGGTGTTTACCAAACTGATCACTGTCTATGGGTGGAGGGTAGCACAGTGCAGGGGGGCGGCCATATCCACGTGTACCGATCGCCTACCCCACAGCCGCGGCCTGACAGTAGCAACCCAACTGTCACACGTGTGCCTCCGTTGGCCTCGCGTCACATCTCCACGTGCACATGCTGGCACATGAAATGTCATGTGTCACTGAGCAAGGATAAGGGCTCAGCAAGGGCCCAAGGAAGAGGCGATGGCCAACACGGCCTGCCTGCTCACCTCGTTTCCGGGCGCCAGGACGGTGAAAGCCAGGGAGGGGTCGGCCAGGGCCTCGCTGAAGCCCAGGGTGTCAATGCCGCGCTTTAGGGAGGACAGATTGGAATTCATGCTGATTGCGTCGTAGATGCTGTCCTGGGCCGCGGCCCATGGCGCGCCGCTCAGTAGCAGGGCGCCTGCGTGGGTGGGGTCCCCGGCACAGGTCCCAGACAGGGCGAGTTCAGTAATAAGGCGGGCGCCTGCCGTGGTAACGCCGAAGCCGGCCGATGTGGCTGATTCAAGTTCTCATGTGAATGGTGTTCTAATCTCCATCGCGGCGTACGAGCCCAAGCGCGAGACGGCAGCCGATGAAGGCAGCTACCAAAGCGGCGTGAGTTTCCTCCCAGCGCGCGCAGTAAGTGCAGCCAGGAAGAAACACGCATACCACTAGCCAAATGTAGGTGCTAGATTGCGCACGCAGTCGGGTGCACTTACCTACGGCCAGGATTAACCCATACAAGCTGCGACGCCCCGTCATATTGCAAGACATGTATTCCAGTATGCTAGTCATAGCTTGATTAGTGCCACAGTGCTGAGATTGTGTGCGCGCCCGAGTAGTGCGATGGCCATTATGACGGGTATTACAGTTCCAGCCTCGGTTAGCAGGTGTGACGTTACGGCATGGTGTCCCTGCCCATGGCGTCAAGCATTGCACAGATAGCAGCTTTATTATGGCAAAGTTCAATAATACCTCCGCTTTAAGACGGAAAGCGCGTGTCCGGCTGGTGGCTCTTGGTCATTTACGCGGGTGAGAGTTCTGCTACTATCGCGCACCGGCATGTGCCCTACGCAACGAACAGTAAGCATATGTTACATACGTCTAACGGTGGCGAATGCGGTCTTGAGTTGGTTTGAGGGTTGGTCATCCTGCCCTGCTCCGAAACGCGCCCAACATAGCCCGTCTGAGCCCAGCCAGTTGACCTAAGCGGCAACGCGGCTCTTACTGACACACATAGCCTGACAACGTTGCAGCACTTGCTCCACTAGAGGTATGCATTCTTGCCGAGCCCGGCGAGGTGCTGTCAGTGCTGTACGACGCCCTGGCCCTGGCCCTGGCACGTGTCGAACGGCAGCACGCACCCACTGCCACGTGCCAGGCTGCCCAACGGGCAGCCCGATGCATCCCCTGCCCCCTGCCCGCTGCGTTCTGCACTGCAAGTCTCACACGTTCAAAGCGTTACCTGGTGAGAGACGCTCATGGAGTGTAACACAACATGCCATTGTGGCTAACGCCACATACGGCATGTACGGTATGACCTCCAATCTTGGGCAGTCCTTGGGCCCTTCGGCTCGTACGAGTGTTCAAGGCCCTAGTGTTGGCGGCGTTCCCGACCTGGCTCTACTTGTAGGCGCCTGCCTTGCAGAGTCCTAGCTGGGCCCTGGCTGGGCCTAGAAGTCCCGCACGCAGCTCAAGGAGCCGGAGCCAGCATCACGTGGCTCAGCGTGGCTCAACTTGTTCACCGTACATCAGGCTTCTTGCCGCCTTCTTTCGCCATGTGCGGCGCATGCAAGTGCAAGGCATGGGAGTTGTCCCTGCCCCTGGTCCCTGCGTGCCGTTGGCCCCTTGCTCGTTCAAAAGGGGGGCTCCCCTGGCGAAGTCCGCTGATGCGACCTTGTAAACAAATGCCTTGGAGTAGAGGGTCGAGGCCATGCTGCATAAGAGCCTGGGCGGACGGGCATCCGTTCATACGTGGGCACACGCTATGGGGACCAACTGAAGCGTACGGATTTGGGTACGGCAGCTGCAGCTTGGCAACGTTGCGCGCCTCGAGTCGTTCCTCCCTAGGTGTGGTAGTATTACGGCCAGTTCCAAGCTGCGCGCTTGATTGAAGAGCGGCGCGACGGCAGAGGCTACGTTGCGCGTTTTCGGCCGCCCGGTTTGACACTGAGACTGAGACGCAACACCTTTTTAATTGAATTCGTCTCAAAGCATCATATAACTTCAAGCACAGGAACATGTCACTCCAGGCAATCAAATACGCTCGCGGCAGCCTGCACCTGCTGGACCAGCGCTTGCTGCCTTTTGAGACGGTCTACTTGGAGGTTCCCGATGCGAAGGCAGCCTGGACCCAGATCCGCGACATGGTGGTGCGCGGTGCGCCCGCAATTGGCGTGACTGGTGCGCTCGCCATGGCGGTGGAGCTGCACACAAACAAGGCCGGTGGAAAGTCTTTCAGCACTGTCGCTGACACTTTGACGTTCATTATCAATACTCTGGACTATCTGGTCACCAGGTGCGCGAGGCCTGGGGCAAGCTTGAGGCCAAAGCGGGGGCCTACCTGCCTAGGGCATGCAATACACCGAAAAGGGTCGCTAGCAAGCTGCAATGCTGAGGCAAGTGTTATATCTTTCTTGCCTCCTTCTCGTCGCAGTCGCCCAACCGCTGTCAACTTGGCGGATGCGGCCATCAAGCTGCGGCGGGTGGCGGAGACAGCGGCAGCCGCCGACGGGGCTACCCCCGTGTCCATCAGCACGGCGGTGATTGAGGCGGCGGAGGCTTTCTTGGAGGAGGACATTGCGGCCAACAAGGTCCGGCTTTGGGGGGTTTGGCGGGGGGCCGGGGCGGGGGGGCGGGGGCCTGGAGCCGGGGTTATACCGTACCTGGTGGCATTACAGAGACACCTGCAAGTCTGGAACTTGAGCTGATAGCCTACTAGCCCTTTCCGGTGCGCGCCCCCGCTGATGAAAAATACGGGGGCGTTAAGCCCGGCGGAGGTGTAGGGTGTGCTAGGGTGGGCACTGGGCAGAAAGCTGCGCTCTGGAGCCTGCAGCCGTCGGCGAGAGGGGACGCAGCAGCACAAACGGCGGGGGATCGGGGCGTTGGAGTTTGACGGTCCTTGTCAGGGGGCCACCGCTACACTAGCTTTGAAAAATCGGCAGGTATCGATGGCAGTCAGCCGTGTACCTGCACGGGCTTGTGGCAGAGGGCCTTCCTTATACGTTATGGCTGCAGGTGCCCCCCTGCACGGCTCTCAACACCCCCACGTGTGCCGGAGGTCCCCAACACCCATGCACGCTGCGAACTACACCGCCTAACTGCCCAGGGCCGACCTTCATGCACCCAGCCCGTTTTGAGTGGGTCCCGGCCCTTGGTCCAACACCACCTCCCCACCTTGCTCCACACACAACCACCTCCTTAGTATCCGCACATGCCATCGCGGTCTAGCCCTCTTCCATATGCTTGGCAACATGCGTGGTACCCCCCTTCACTGCATTCTGCTACACACCACCACCTGGTCCGTGTCCTTGTCCACCCCGCACTCTCCCTCCACATTCCCCCCAATCCAACTCACCCAGGCCATGGGCACCCACACAGTCCCTGCCCCACTGGTCCCAGCCATACCCCACACCCTCCTGCTTTACCCCGTCCCAACACCAACTCCCCACTCCCCCACCCCACCCCAGGCCATGGGCACCCACGGCGCCGCGGCGCTGCTGGCGGCCGCCCAGCGCGCGGGCCGCGGCGCGGGCGGGCGGCTGCGCGTGCTGACGCACTGCAACACCGGCAGCCTGGCCACCGCGGGGTGGGGCACGGCGCTGGGGGTCATCCGCACGCTGCATGCGCAGGGGGCGCTGGAGCACGCGTACTGCACCGAGACGCGGCCCTACAACCAGGGTGCGGCGCGGGGCCGGGGGCGGGGGTGGAGGCGTGGACGGAGGCGGGGGCGGGGCTGGGGCTGTGGGCTGTGGGCGGCGAGTTTGCATAGTACACTATTGCGGCAGCGATATGAGGCATGCACCGTGCATTGCCATATGGGCGGGGGTACTACTCAGCAACCCGGGGGCCTCCTACCCCGCGTGTCGTGTGTAGGCCTGGGGCGAATGTGGATGTGTGGGCGTGGGGGGATGCGGAGTGAAGATGGTGATGGCATTGCGCCCTGCCGCGCACGGGGGACGGAATGCGCAAGCCAAGAGGCGGCAGCAAGGCGCTCACATACCACGTTGCAAGGGCCGTCAGCGCCGTCATACATGCTGCCCATCCCCACGCCACCCTCCCCTGACCGTTCCTGGTTAGTTACTTTCGGTTACCCCACCCTCTGCTGCAGGCGCTCGGCTGACGGCGTTTGAGCTGGCGCACGACGGCCTGCCCGCCACCCTCATCTGCGACTCGGCGGCGGCGGCGCTGATGGCGGCGGGGAAGGTAGACGCCGTGGTGGTGGGGGCGGACAGGTGAGGGGGCGGGGTCGGGGAGTGGGTGGGGTGTGGGTGTGGGGATGTGGGGTGGAGCAGGGGTACAAGGGTGTGAAGGGCACGTTGGGAACAGCAGCGGTGGACGCGGTGGGGTTGGGGAACAGGCAGGGGGGCGGGGGTCGGTAAAAGGGGCTAGGGTGTGGGGGCAGCGACGGCCGGGTAAGCGGAACCGGGCGGTGGTGTGAGGGAGGGCAGGAATAAAAGGTAGACACAGAATGGCTAGTTAACGGAAACGGAAACGAACAGGCCCGTGGAGACCGAGGTGCCAACCGCCCCTGTAATTGGCGTGCACACACAACGGCAACATCCGTCGGCCCGTCCCAACACCTCCCGCACCGCCAGGGTGGTGGCCAACGGCGACACGGCCAACAAGATCGGCACCTACGCGCTGTCCATCGCCGCCAAGCACCACGCCATCCCCTTCTTCGTGGCGGCGCCCACCACCACCCTGGACCCCAACCTGCCCTCGGGGGAGCACATCGAGATCGAGCAGCGCACCACGGAGGTGGGGTCCATGTGGAGAGGAGGGAGAGAGACGGGCGTGTGCGGGCGGGCTGGAGAGGGTGGAGGCCGGGAGGGGTGGGCTGGCCCTTGTGTTGGGTGCTCTAAGGAGCTGGGTACTGGGTGCAAGTCATCAAGCAGCGAACCATGGAGGTGGGTTGCGTGCGAAGGAGGTAGGCGTGGAACGCGAGGAGGCGTATGAGGCGTCAGGGGGTCACTGAGATGTTGGTGCCTGCGGTGGGAGTGAGGGCGTGTGTGGGCGGTGGGGGGGTTTGCGGGTCGGTGTACACAGACACAGGCGGCGGCAGCTGCTGATTTGGAACACTTGCAGCCACGCCGCGATGGCAGTCCTCCATGCCCATTCCTGGACACGGGCGCTTGCCCGCTTAGGCCCGCCGGCTAAGCCTCGCTAGCTTCCCCTGTTGCACAAACGCCTTCCAACTATTCCCCACCTCACCCTCCCGCAGGAGGTGACCCACTTCAAGGGCACGCGCGTTGCCGCCACAGGGGTGGAGGTGTGGAACCCCGCCTTCGACGTGGCGCCCGGTGGGTACTGTTTGAAATGGGCGGGTATTGCAAGTACGATGAGACACTGCAAGGCTCCAGGGAGGCGGCGATGGGGAGGGTTTGCGGCCTCGGGTCGGCCGGGAAGCACAAAGGTTGGCCGGTAGGGGGTTCCGCGTGACGCGTTGAGCCAGGAAGACAGGATTGTTATGGACACGGGGCATGTCGCTGGGTGGGCGCAACATGCTGTTGGGCAAAGTTCCAATACATCCCCAGCTGCGCTCCGAACCGCCGCTTGGCCGGGCGGAGGGTGGACGGCGGGGCAGAAGAGGTGTGGCCAGCGCGTGCGACGGGGTGCGGTTGCCGAGCCGCCATGAGCCGCCATGAGCCTGCACTGATGCCCGATGACGCTTACTAAAGCACACCTCTGTATCTCCCCGCAGGCACGCTGATTGAGGGCATCATCACGGAGCAGGGCATGGTGACCAAGAAGGACGGGGCGTACCAGGTGGGGCATGTGGGGGCAGGCGGGCGGACGTGCCTGGTGGACGTGGACGCGTGCAGGGTCAGACCCTGGTACAGTAGTTTGTGAGAACCTGCATGCCGCGCTTCGATCTGCCGAGCCTGGGGCTCGCCACACAGTCCCACCTCGCTTTAAGTAGGAACTGCACGGCATGCCGGGCACGTCATGCCATACTCCTGCCGCTCAATATACGACGTTTTCGGTTCCAACTGCCCGACTGCAACCGCCAAACCCGCGTCGTGCAACCCTTACACGCCCTCACCTGCACCCTCTCCCCTTCGTCTCTCGATGCCCCTCGTGTTCGCGAGCTCCTGCAGGGCCTGCCACCTCCATCCTCCATCCTCCCGCCACCTCCATCCTCAAAACAACGTGTTGCTGCCCCCTCCCTGCACCCCCAGGTCCGCGAGTACATGCAGGGCCTGGGCCTGTGGCAGCCGCCCGCCGACGCGGCCGCCGCCGCCGCCGCCGCCAACGGCGCCCACCAGGTTGCCGGGTTCCGCGCGCTGGACTGCGAGAGCGTCAAGGCCTACGTGGCGCAGCGGCCCGCGCTGCAGGTGCGCGGTTTGCCTTCTAAGTTGCAGTTTCATCTACAGTTACAGGCCCTGTTAGGGCATGATGGCTTTATCTTACAGGGCATGGTGGCAGTGGGCTGTTGGGTCTGTGCCATCTAACTGCACTTGCTTGGAGAGCCCACACGGGGCAGCGGCTGGCACCACAGGTGCGTTCCAGTAACGGGGAACGGTGGTCCTCTGCCTGCCGGGGAGCGCTGGTGTGGGCGGCGCTTCTGGCTCCGGTCTTGGTTCACGTCACGGTGCTGCACACCTTGCCTGGGATCACCATGCCGCCTGGCCTCCCCTGCAGGAGAAGGTGGGCCCAGTGGACAGCGCCGACAGCTGGACCGTGCGCGAGGTGGGTAGGCTGGGGGCGGTGGTAGTGGTGGTGGGAGACAGGGGGCTGAGGGCTCAAGGAGTGCGTGGAAGGATATGAGGCCAGGGCGTGGCGATGCAGGAGCCCTGCGGGAAGGCCCGGCTTGCCGGCGATGCGTGGGTGCCGGCCGGGGGCCACCTGCATGGAGTCACGTGCATGCCACTGCAGCCACCTCTGCTCGTACGTGTCGTGTGCCGCTGGCATTCACGGGCTGTCTGCTTCATGGCGGTGCGCAGGTCGGCGACGGCAACATCAACTTTGTGTTCATCGTGGAGGGCCCTGCGGGGGGCATCTGCGTCAAGCAGGCGCTGCCCTACGTGCGCTGCGTGGGCGAGTCGTGGCCGCTGACGCAGGTGCGCCGCGCACCCTCGCGTGCATTGGCTTTACATGCATGACGCAGTTGCGCCCACTCCTCCGCGTGCCAGAGCTCCAACTGCTGTGGGCGCACAACGCAGCGTCCTAGTGCGGTCGCAAGACACAGTGCACGGCGTGGCCGCAGGCGGGGGCGTGATGAGAGGTCTGATGGTCACTGGAGGATTTCCTTCCACGGCTGAGCAGACTAAACTGCGCAGCTGGCTGCAGTGCAAGTGTGGTCGCACCTGTATCAGGACAACCGCCATGGGCTTGCGTCTGAGCGTGCTGCGGTACCTACGCCACCCAGGCCGTCAAGACGCGTGCCTCCCCGTTGTCCCCCTTGCGCACCCTCCTCCTCCACCCCCACCAGGACCGCGTGCGCATTGAGGCCGAGGCGCTGGGCGAGGAGGCCGCCGTGTGCCCCGCGCACGTGCCCGCCGTACACCTGTACGACGCGCCCATGCACCTCATCGCCATGCGCTACCTGGCGCCGCCCTTCCTCATCCTGCGGCGGGGCCTCATCGCAGGGGAGGTCTACCCCAGGCTGGCGGGTAGGAGGGGAATGGGCAAGGGCCAACGCCATGGGTACGGTACCGCTGCGAGGGGAGGTCTACCCCAGGCTGGCGGGTAGGAGGGGAGGTTGCATGGGCAGGGGTTGGGGTCCAGGCCAAGGATACGGTACTGCTACAGACGGGTTGCCTGTACTCCTATCGCCTCGGAGCTGCCTCTTGCGCCCGCCGCCTACCCGACGAGTCACGACCCGGCCCACCCTACCCACCTGCCCCCCAGAGCACATGGCCGAGTTCCTGGCTTCCACGCTGTTCCACACCTCCCTCATCAAGCTGGACAGCACAACCTTCAGGTGCGATCCAGCATGCACTAAACACATGGCACGTGTCCAGGGCATTATGCGGCAGGTTGTAGCCCTCCATGCTTCAAGCTGGACAGCAACACCGTTAGTTGCATGCCAACGGCGTTGGCGCAAACACCGGAGCAGAGTCATGGTGTGCCATGACGCGTGCATACCAGCAGGTACGAAAGTCATTGCGTGGGCGTGGGCATGGGCGCTGCTCGCGTAGCTGCCGGCCTGGGGGTCTGGCACAGACACCTTCTTACCCGCCGCGGCCCCAAGCCCCACCTTTTCCTGTGGCCCTCGGCACTCCGCCTGTCTCTCGCTTCTCCGCCCCCAGGCAAAAGCAGGCGCACTACGCCAACAACGAGATGTGCCGCCTGACGGAGCAGGTCATCTTCACGGAGCCATACTGCACCGCCACGAACAACAGGTGGGCCAGCGGCGGGCATTCCGGTTCCGGTGCATGGCCTGCGTCCGACAGTGAGAGATCAAAAGAGTTAGCTTGCACGCTGCGACCCCTCCACCTGGCCCCGTGTGCCTCGCTGGCGACCCTGGGCAACCAGCTCCGCAGCCCTCCCACGTGTCTCACGCGACCGACACCCACAACCCCCCCGCTAACCAACGCGGCTCCCTCCCCTGCCCCTGCCCCCAGGTGGACCTCCCCGCAGCTAGACGCGGACGTCGCCGCGCTGCAGGGCGACCTGGAGGCGCGTGCCGCCATTGGGGAGCTCAAGGGGCTGTTCGTGGGCCGCCCGCAGGCGCTGCTGCACGGGGACCTGCACACGGGTGGGTGACATGTGGTTTTAAAGTTGCACGCATACCTCTTATGGTATGGGCGCGAGATGGCAACGGGGATGTGGGCCGCCCGCAGGCGCTGCTGCACGGGGGGCCTGCACACGGGTGGGTGCGGGGTTGCAGACTGTCAGCCTCCTAAGTATTGAAATTCCCAGTATCTTTCCTTGCGCCGCTGCTTTCGGTTTGGTCAGGCCGGGGTTATTGCCATGTGCGTCAAGGGCCGGAGAGTTGCAGCATGTCTCCTGATGCTGACGGCCTGCTTGCCACCCCGGCCCCCGCCCCCCGCAGGCTCCATCATGGTGACGGCGGAGGAGAGCGTGGTGATCGACCCCGAGTTCGCGTTCTACGGCCCCATGGCCTTCGACGTGGCCAAGGTGCGGCGCCGACTGTGTGCAGCTCTGCAACAAGGCACCTGCAAGTGCCGGTCATACACCTTACACGTACCTCCTGGCCATATGCGCCACGTGTCTAACCCGAGGAATGGCACGTCCACGGGCGAGTCGGTCGTGGCTTAGAACTATGGACGCACGCGCGCGATGCCTCTTGGGCCGCCCCGTGCCGGCCCTAAACGCTTAACCCCCTCTCCGCCCCTGCATGTGCCGGCACGCAGATCCTGGCCAACCTGCTGCTGACCTTCTTCGCCACCGACGGCCTGGAGCGGACGCCGGGCGTGGGCAAGGAGGGGCCGCGCGACGCGCAGCGCGGTGCGTGGAGGCGGGGCGGGGTTGTCGGGGTGGACGGGCGGGCTGGGGTGGGCAGGCATTGGGTGGGCGGGGACGGGGGCGGGGACGGACGGGATGGACGGCCTTCCTCCTGATGTTCGGGGTCATTGAGTGGCCATGCGGGTTTGAGATCGGCAGCCGCACCCAAGACCAGTACAAGGCCCTGGGAACGGCAACTCGCGGACTGACGGCAGCTTACATCGCGCCGTAGTTCGCCAGGGCCAGGGGCGTTCGCATCTGAGGCCATGTGCGGTTTGTGCAGCCCTGCTGCTGCCACCTCACGCTGTTTCTCTCCAAAAAACAACCATTAACAAATTGTGCGGGTCACCCTCAAGCCAACCACCTGTCCTCCTCTCTGGCTTTGGGAGTTGGGGCTCGCCTGCAGCAACGTCACTCCACACCACCGCCGTCACTTTCACGCCATCTGCATCCCATTCACTGCTCCCGTACCCGCTCTACCCACGTCTTCACTCACCATTGGCCCGCTTCACCCGCCGCAGCCTGGCTGCTGACCAGCATCGAGGCCATCTGGAGCGGCTTCCGCTCCCGCTTCCAGGCGCTGTGGGCGGCCCACGGGTCGGCGGGCGACCTGTTCCCCGCCGCGCTCACGGCGCCCTACGCGCCGCACGGCCCCGCCACGCTGGCGGCGTGCCAGGAGGCCTTCATGGACACCCTGTTCCACGAGACGCTCAAGTTCATGGGTGGGTGCACGTGGGTGTGCTGAGGGCCGATGGACTTAATGAGCGGCTGCAGGAGCATGCACGGTAATGAGGGCGTCCGGGTTGGGGTGTGGGACTGTGGGTCTTGCCGGTGATATGCCGGGACACGTGCGACTAGCCTGCACTTTCAGGAGGATCCTTGCGCATGTGCCGCCCTTCCCTGGTTGCCGGACAAGCGCTCCGCGTCCTGTTGCCCGAGCAAACGAATGCATTGCGCAACCGCCAGCTGACATAGACCGTCGCCCACCCCTTGCAGCCGCGTTCTTGCCCCCGCATGCTGCTCACTTTCATGCTGAATCCTGTACGACAACCTGTAAGGCACCATGTACGGCGCGCAGGCGCGTTCGTGATCCGGCGGCTGGTGGGCATCGCGCACGTGGCTGACATGGACCGCATCGAGGACCCAGACACGCGGGCAGCGTGCGAGCGGAGGGCGCTGCGCTTCGGGCGCAGGTGGGGCGTAGTCTCATAGAGGGGACGGAGGACGGGTACCGTACGAAGGGCCAGTTTGTAGTCTCGGTACCTTCCGGTATACGTGTGGGCTCTCAGGACGCGGAAGCAGAGGACTGCTATTGGCTTGTGGGTAAGGGTGCAGGTCGGGAGGCTGGCATCGGCTGTGATGTGCCTGCATGTAGCAGCTCACGGCCGTAGCCCCTCTTTTGAGGGGCTAGGGTAACCGGGAAAGGACAAGGGCGACTCGTGAAATGCTGTGGGTATACACGTGCGTAGGGGGGTTCCGACGAGGTAGCCGAAGACAGCAACGGGTCCGTTACTGTGCCGCATGGCGTGAGGTGCTCTCAGCGCCTCCCTTGCAAACAGGACCGCAGTACGGTGACCCCCTGCCCTCGCCGGCCCCATGCCCCCCACCCATCCACCGCCCCAGGCTGTTAGGGGAGGGTGCCAAGTGGAGAACAATAACATACCTTGACCTTTCTTCCCGCTCTGTGCCCCCAGGCTGCTGGTGGAGGGCGCGGGCGGCCAGCTGCGCACCGTGGAGGCGCTGACACGTGCCGCCGCCGCCGCGGGCACCGCCTACTGCTGAGCGCGCTTATACTGCTCGCAGTGTTCATTGCGCACTTCAGTACTAGCCGGGAAGCATCTCTGTCGCAACGGGGGCGGGGCTCATGGGCGCCCTAGGCGGGGAGGAGCTTAGTGCACAGCGGTTGCTGCAAGCAGCAGCTGGGCGTCACACAGTCCAATTAGGGTCTTGTGGACATGCGGAAGCGTGAAGGTGGGCTTTTCTCACGATGGTGAGGCGATCGGTTGGTCGGCGGGGCGGCGGCTGGGATGCGCTTGGGAAAGCAGTACCGGTATTCAGGCGCGTTCCCTAGAGGCCGTGGTGGGCTCGGTGTTTTCAGGTGGCAAGTGGTGTGCTTTGTGGAGCATTCACTCGGGCATTGAGCAATGAGCTTCGGCAGGCAAGCTGGGACAACGGAAGCTATGACAACGGTTACACCGACAGTCTGGGGGCGTAGCTGGCAGGGCTATTGACTGCAGTTTGTCGCTGTGTTGCGCGTGCACACCAGGGGTGCATACCCCCTGGTGCATACCTAGGTGATATACACTGCTTGCTGAGCTGTTCTGTACTGACAGGGGTTACATGGAAAGGCGTGGCGTTCGCAGGCAGAAGCTGGATGTTGGTTGGTGATACGCGGCTGCAGTGAGGAGTCCTGTGCTCGTGCAGCGGCCCTGCTGTACCCGGGTACTGTTGTGCGCAGGACGTCCAGGAGGAACATGCATGCAAGAGCTGCACACTTGCAAGGTCCTTGTTTACATACATATATCGGAATCATTTCGGTTTGTCGCATGTCCGAGACATATCCATGTCAGGCAAGTCATTTTCCCCTCGCGACTTAGTGAACAACCGTTTCGCCTTGCAGGTGCTTTCTGCGCCGATCAAAGCATGTATCCCTCACATGCGAACCCAAGACTATCGTAGGCGTGGCGCATGCGTATGCGTAATAGCTGAACCTGGCCCCGCCGGCTATCATGTCCCGGGCGTGCACACCGCCAGAAGCCAAATGAGGGACACGTGAAGTAGGAGCTGCTCAAGACAACCAATGCAGAACTTGCATCACTACCATTCACCTGCCAGCACGGCATGCAGCAGTAAACGGTGCGGCATTACGATTGTCACACGCATGTCGTCAAAAGTGGTGCTTATACGCCAGCTTGTGGCCGGGAACGTGGGAGCGCTTGTTGACGCCCACAGCATGGCAGATAGCGCAGTGGCTGACGCGCTTCCCAACAGCAGCCACGTCCTTCGCGTTCACCTTCTTCGAGCCCATGGCCTTCAGCTCGGCCTTCAGCTCAGCCGCAGCGTCCTTCACCGCCGCTGCGTCATCGAGCACCTTGGAGCCCTTCTCTCGGAGGTCTTCCGCCTCCTCCTCCGTGATTTGGCCGTCAGCCAGGGCCTCCTCGATAGTATCCATGAAGCCCGCGCCACTCTGGGTCAAGTCCCCAAGCGTGCTGCCGACATCCCATGCAGCAGCGACACCGCCGATAACGTCTCCAGCCACGAAGACTGCCTCCGAAGCTCCACCCGAGAGGGCGGCAGCCAAGCCGCGCAGGGCAAAGTAGCCGACGGTACCAAGCAGACCCATCGTGCACGTGTCTGTCGATATAAGCAGAAGCGCGCAATCGCAACAAAGCAATGACTACAAGCATTCACAGGCTTCCTAGTCCTAAGGCTTGGGAGGTTCATGTACGGCAGTTCACGATGCCCATGGCAGGAAGGCAGGGAGGGCCCTGTTTAGGCACCAGCAGTCCTGGGGCCGGAATACCATGGGAAGCGTGGCTTAGCTACACTGGACGCATCCGTGTTGTTAACCCAAACCCTACACACCCCTTCTTGCAGCCTCTGCAGCTCTGCCTATGCCTATCCGCAGTGTTTACTAACCTCAGCTCCTACGCGTTAGCGTGATTGCACCATCTGCAGCACGCAATCCTCTCTGGCACCCATCTCCGACATCTACCGCCCGCATACCTACCCACTGACTACCCACTGCCTTTTCACCACTTCCTCAGCCGTACTGCACAATATCCCCCTCTTTAGAGCCAGCCAGCTGCCATCCTCAACATCCTATAGCTCCTTGCTGCTGCTGCCCCCTCCCAGACCACCGACGGGGCCGCGATCCCCAATGTCAACATCGTCATCGTACACTCCGCCGTACTCCCCGCTGTACACCTCGTGCTCGTCCACCTCCCCCGCATCCACCACGCTGTCCGCGTCCGCCGCCCGGCTGCTCAGCGCGCTCGCACTGGCCTCCCCGCCCGTGTGACTTAGGCAGCCCTCCTCCTCCTCCGCCGCCCCAGCCCGCTCCTGCCCTCCATCCAACCCGTCCCCTCCCTGCTCCTCATCGCCTCCATGGTGCTCGTCCCTGTCGCTGCCCCCAGCCTCACTCCTGGCAGCCGCCAGCGCCGCTTGGGCCGCCTTGAGCGCCAGAGCCACAGGAGCCTCCTCAGCCTCATCATCCCCGCCGTCCTCCTCCCCGCCCGCCTCTTCCCCCTGCTCCGAACCACCTCCTCGCACCCCTTCCGAACCCGCCGGAGCACCGCCGTCTTGCTCGTCCTCCTCCTGCCGGCAGTGCATGTACAGTAACTCGTGGTCCGAGTCGCCGTCGCCCCCTAGCGTCGCCCCAGCCGTGTACTCCCCGTCTCCGCCGCCGCCGTTGCCGCTGCTGCGCCGGCTACTGCCGCCGCCATCGCCGTACCGTTCATTGTGGCGGCCCCTCGCCGACGCCAGCGACACCGCGCTGCGGCCCCTGGCGGCGGCGCCGCCGCCGCTGCCGCTGTCACCGCCACGGGGCGACGGGGCGGCGCTCTGACCACGCGACGGTGACGCAGCGGCCGCGACAGCGGCAGCGGAGGGTGCGTAGGGGCTGCGAGACGACGCCGCGCTCGGACTCCGTACCACCACCCTGCTTGGGCTCCGCGACACGCTTGCGCTCTGCGGCGCCGCCAGGCTGATGCTGAGGCTGCGCGACACCCCGCTTGCTGCTCCGCCACCACCCCCGCCGGCGGCGGCGCCGCAGCTGACGGCAGAAGCTGCCCGTGACACGCCGCTGACGCTGCGCGACAACGCCGCCACCCGAGCGCCGCCACCGTCGGCAGCGGCGACGCCACCACCAGCAGCGCTCCGGGCGCTGATGCTCACGCTACGCGACATGGCTCCGCCCCTGACGCTCCGTGGTGACTGGGCAGCCGCTGGCGGCGCCGCGGCAGGGGCAGCAGCCACACTCCGACGCGACAGTCGGCTGGGACTCCGGACCATCTCAGCCTCTTCGTACGGATCCGTACCTTCGGCAACGCCGTACACAGCCGCCGCGGCGGCGGCGGCCCGCGGGCCGAGCAGCTGCAGCGGCGGCGGCTCCTGAGGCCAGCCGTCGTCATCATCGTCGCCGCCGCCGCCGGCGGCTAGCCGCCGCTGCTCGTACAGGAACAGCCCCACGGCGGAGGCCAGCTGCTGCAGGCCGGCGGCGAGCTCGGGGTCGTTGTTTAGGCTGCGGGTGCGGACAAGGTGTTAAAGAAGAATCAAGGGTTAAGCGTCAATGAGGGAGGACAGCAACAGCTAGCAAGCAGCTTTTGCAGCAGGTACCTAGGCGTGGACGTGCGCTCCGAGGTTTATCCTAACGATTAGCTGCATTCAAGGGTGCTGCAGTGTATAGTTGTTCGTCACATACCCACCTTCCTCACCCCCAAGCTATTCCCCCTCCATCTGCGGTCCCTCCTACCCCGCCTACATGCTGGCACGGTTTTCCTGCGCTTCAAGCGTACGGTACCCCTCGCGGCGCCTCACCTGCTTGGCTTCAGGCCCTGCAGGCGCCTCGCAAGCGCTGACACACCGCCAACAATGACCCACGGGTCAGTGTCGCCCGTGTCAGTCGGCTCCGGAACCTCCCGGCGCCGCCGTGCCGCCGAGGTGCCACGTGCCGAGCAGCGCGACGGCGAGGCGGACAGGCCGCGGCCGCGGCTGCTGCTGCGCGAGGCGCCCACGGCGGCGGCGGCGGCGGCCGCGGACGCACGCGTGGGCGAGGCGGGCAGGGGCGCGTCGTCGGGGTGGATGGTGACGCGGCCGCCGGGGAGGGTGATGAGCGTGTCCACCAGGCTGCGAACAGAGGAGGAGAGGCGAAGGGCCCAGGATGTGCAAGTCGTGTACAGTAGGTCAGGTTGAAACAGCAGTGCAGGGCCATGGCTCCCTCCCGGCTCCTGCTGGTGGGCTTATTCCGCTTGCCGCACCTTCCTAACCCGGAAAGCCTTGGGCCAACCCTTTCCCTTTCCCTTCCCCGCCCACCCGCCCCACCTCAGCACGTGGTGCCGCAGGTAGCGCAGCACCTCGGGCGCCCCCGCCGTGGCCGCCCTCAGCGCCGCCTTGGCGCCCAGCTGCTCCATGGACAGCCCGGGGGGAAAGACCTCGGCCAGCAGCGCCGCCTGGGAGCACAGCGCGCCGTGCGCCTGGGCCAGCACAGCCAGCGTGCGCTGGATCTGCGTGGTGCAAGTGGTGGGGAGGCGGGGAGTCGGGAAGTCGGGGTGAAGGCGGGCTGTTTTGGTTACGTGTGCGGAGCTCGTAGCAGGCATGACTAGTGCACCACGATTGCGTGCACACGCGTGCCGCCGGATGCGAAAAGGAAGGAGACCAAGCTGAACTGGTGTCCTGCTCCTGGGATAGCAGGGGAGGAGTAAGGGGAGGCGAGGAACAATGACCTGGTGCCATACACTCATGGCGGGAGGTGTATGTAAGTCAAGCCCATGCCTGGGGCGTGCAACAGGGGCTGGACAGCCCCAGGAGCGGTCTTCCCACGCCGTGTGCGCACCTGCTCTCGTGACAGCGGGTTGTCAGACGGGAGCGTCTCGGGAGGCCGCAGCGCGGATGCTGCAGAAGTGGCGCCGCTGCCGCTGCGGCCGCCGGCGGCGCTAGGGCCCCTGGCGGCGGCGCCGTCGCCACCTGTCGCCGCGGCCAGGGCAGTACGGCGGCTCGACACGTGGTTCGCCTGCGCGTCCACGTGGGAATTTGCGGAGGCGGGGAGCTGTCAGCGGAACGCTCTGAAGTTGGACATGTTTGCAGCGCAACGACGTGACCTAGGAAGTCTGGGCAGTGTTGCAGCTGCTCGGGCCAGGCTCCACTGCAGCCCCGCAGCCCAATGAAGTCCATACGTGGTTCACGCAAAGGCTCCGCCGCAGCTGTGCATTACGCCGCCGCTCAAACGCCACCGCTTAAACACGTGGCCACAACCGCACAGCGCCCCTGTCCAGACGCGAGGAGGATAGGCGGACAGCAGATGCTCCAAGGCGTGTGTCACGCCGCCCCGCCCACCATTGCGTTGACGACCTGGGCCGCCACCGTCTCCGCCTCCTCCATGCGCTGCCGCATCACCCGCAGCATCTTGCCCTGCCGCGTCAGCTCCTGCGCCTGAGCCGCCACCTCCGCCTGCAGGTCAGCCACACGCGTGGCCCTGCACGGGACACGTGCCACATTGCAGCCATGTTAAGCGGTCCTGGGCATGCGTGTAACATGCATGTCACGCATGCGCACTGTAGTCATGGCTCAATTGTCGGACTAGCACGTTCATGCCCCATATGGCCGGGGCATCGCTCGCCACCGGCTCACGACCAACCCCAGTGCAGCATCATGGCTAATGCGTGCCTTCGGAAACGCCCTGCAACCCAACAACCCGTTGCGCACACCCGATCACGCACCCCGAACCACCCTCATCCTGGCCCCACCTGGAGCTCTTTGCCAGCTGCTCCACCTGCCCCCTCAGCCGCTCCCTGTCAGCGCTCAGCGACGTGACCTGCTCCCTCAGCCCCGCCACCAGCGCCGTGGTGTCGGGGTTGCGGTACAGGCGGCTCAGGCCGCTGCAGGGCAGTGCAGCAGTGTGTGGGTTGGGTAGCATGAGGGAGTGTGTGCAGGCCAGAGGTGCGGGGACGCGATTTTGATGGGGCAGATGCGACGCACACCCTAGTGGCCCCGCCGCTTGCGTGCGGCCTGGCTGCAATGCCTTCTGCCTAAAGCTCTGGCCCGTCCGCTCGCTTGCGCTCGTGCAAGGCCCAATGGCGACGCCAGCGGCGGCACTGGTGGCACTAGCTACAGCACTCCTGCGCCAAGAGCTACGTGTGCTCGTTGTACTACCCGTGTACGGCATGCATGACTCACGCGTTTGGCGACAGGACGCGCTCGCGCACCCCCAGCAGCTCCTCCGCTTTGAGCAGGTTGGCGCGAGCGCCGCCCAGCTGCTGCTCCAGCCGGTTGCGTTCCGTCGCTAGACGTTTCTGGGTAGGCAGCAATATCATATACACGAGGAAGCCAGTGAGTAACCTGCTTCAGACTGTGGACTGCCTTCTAGGGATCCAATAGAATGGCACGCGGACCTTGCTGGGTGTATGACCATTCTACTACGATACACCAACTGCCAGCGCGCATCTGCCGTACAAGTCCGCTTCGTACTGACGTTCTGCTCGTTAGCCGCCGTCAGCGCCTGCCGCGCCAGCCGCAGCTCGTCCTCCAACCGCTCCACCTGCACGGCGTACGGCAGCAGCAGCAGCAGCAGCAGCCGCATCATTATCAGCAGCAGCAGCAGCAGCAGGAGCAGGAGCAACGACACAGCAGGAGTCAGACGAGTGCGTGACACTGCAGAAGTCGAAACAACAGGGACGCAGACGCATTGCATGCCCTTTAAATCCTTCGGGCTGTCCGCTTCTGGGGGAGTAACGGCGAGAGTGCAAGCCAGCTCCTGGCTTCGGGTGTGGGGAATGCGAGCCGCTTTGAGGCCCCCGTTTCCGGCGGCCCGGTCCGCACACCACTATCGGAGCTGTCAGTTGCGGTCATGCGACACTTATCCCCCTGCCGCACCTCCTTGCCGGGCCTGCTGGGGCAGGGGCAGGGCTTCCGCAGCGTGGCCAGGATGTGCGCTACAGTGGAGGGGTCGTCGGACTGCGGGTGGCGGCGTTGCAGAGCGGTGTTGCAGGTGGTGTTGCAGAGCGGTGTTGCAGTGCCATAGTGACGCCGCTGGGCATGCCGCTGGGCAGCGGGCCGTGGGGCAGCAGCGGTGTTTGCAACGGTACGGCAACAGCTTTGGGTGCTACAGCAGTGTTGTGGCAGTGCTGTGGCGGCAGGGCGGGCAGGACTCACACTAACTAAGCGTTGCACCGGGCAACGTCGAACGCGGGACCACCTTCCAAACCAGTGCAAGGTGTGCGCGCGTGCCAGCCGTGCAGCCCTGCCCTACCCTGCCCTCTTCACGAGGTGGTTACAAGTGTCACAACGAGCACGTGGTCCGCACCCAAGCCGCCAGTGCGCCGTAACAGCTCTCCCCGATACCGCCTGACCGCACAACCAACTCGACCAGCTGCCAACCCCTCCCACCGCCCACCTCCACTGCCGCAAGGCGCGACCTCGCCGCAGACGACAGCCCCGCGCCGCGCGCCACACCGCCTCCCGAGCTGCCCGGGCGGCCGTCGTGCAGGGGAGACCCGCTGGCGTCCACCGCCCACGCCACGTGCGCCGCGTGCGGTGCGCTGGCGCGGGGCCGCCGCGGCGGGGTGGGCGTGCTGGGGTGCAGCGCGGCATCGGACCCCAGTCTGCAGCCGAGGGTCGATGTGTGAGAACATGCAAGGTCAGGATCGTTGTGTGGCAGTGGGTGGATGATTGGGAACATTGGCGGTGGGAAAACGATTAGATGGACGGGGCAGGGAACAACACGGGGTGCGCCAGCACTATACAGGAGCCCGTCCAGGCCCTTAACGCCTCACCCTAGGCTGCGCCGAGACAGTGCGGTGGCCGGGCGTGCCAATGGTGCTGTTGCGTGGGATTGCGCGTGGCCGTATAGGGCCCACTCGCTGCCTTTGGAGGCAGCTTTGCTGCCGCCGCCGCCAGCGCTGTCGCGTTGCTCCCCCCACCGGCCTTCTGCGGCGGTGCCCGCAATGGGCGAGTCCAGGCCGTACGGATCCGCGTCGTCCGCAGCAGAGCCAGGCAGCTGCAGAGTGAGGGTGTGGGGATGTGGCTTGCTGTGATCAGGATAGCTCCCCCGGGTGTGACAGGGCCCTTGGATTTTGTGGTGGGGGTCGTGAGGGCGTGGCTGGGTTGCGGGCTGGTTGCAGGAGACCTGGGTTCTAAAATGCCTTTCCGTCCGATCGCGGAGACCTAAGACGATTCATCAATTTATTCAGAGCTCTGTTTATATGAACAACAGGCTTAATGCGCCACACGTCTTTTCGCGGCGCAACATCAGTGCAGCATCCTGGTCGCATACGTCGCAAAGGCGCAGCGCACCTGGTTGTCGTCATCGGTCATCTGTGTCTGTGATGCGATGGTGGAGCAGGAGCTATGCGTATACTCTGTGCTAGGTCGCTTCGCGCCACCGAGTGCTGCTGGGAGCCGCACACCCCCGCTCTAAGCCTAAACCTCTAAGCCACAACCGTATGGCCTGCTGCAATTACCGGGATCTAGATGACATTGCCTGCTTATTGCCATGCATACTGGCTACTTCAGAATCCTTGTGCACTTGGCGCTTTACTCAGGGCTCGGCTTTAGTTCAGTCTCGTATGCGTCTGCTAAACGTGTTGATACTTGCAGCTCTATATTCTAGCAAGTATATGAAGTGTTGTATCGTGTGCAGGTGCGGAACTCCCTATGACCCGTAGAGCTGCCACATCCCGGTCTCGTGCTCCTGCCTGGCAGTGGTGTGCGCCTCAAAGGGGCCCTCAGGCCTGCCGCAGCAGCCAGATTGGCCGTTGATATCGCGTCGAATATGCATCCCAACGGAAACGGGTATTTCATCGATTGCTGCTGAACCCGTAACGACGGTAGCTAAAGTCGAAAGTGCATAAGGCATGCCACGTGTCTAAACGCATACGGTGCGTTTTCTCCGCCAGTATTACCTGATAGCACGCAGAGCATACTCCATGTACTCTGCGCGCTGACCGTCAGCAAGGTCCTCGGTAGTCACTTCGTAGCTGCCTACCATTGTGCACGTGACACCTGCAGCAGGAGCTCGTCCTCACTCGCACCATGCCAGCACTCCAGCACCACTCCAAAACCTCTGCAGTAAGTGCCTTCGTTAAGTACGCCGGTTAACGTTAACCTGCTTCAGCCAGATGTTAGGAAGCCATCCCAGAACCTTGCCCCACGGCCTCAGAATCACGACAAGTCGAGCGCCACGGCCCCCGGCTCCCTGCCCGCGTCCCCCATCCTGCGCTCCACCAGCCCCCGCACCTCTCCCACATCCGCACGGAAGCCCATGCCCAGCACCGTCACGGCACGGAGCGCGGTAGCCTCCGAGCACAGCGCCGCCAGCGCGCCGCCCCACGCGGCCCAGGCGGCTGGATCCGGGTCTTGCTCGGCCCCTTTCTCCCCCTGCCCCTCCACCTCCGCCACCTCGGTGAACTCCTCGCTCTCCACCTGCGTCATGTCTAGCTCCAGCTCCCGCAGCTGCCGCAGGGTCGCCAGGCGGGGCAGGTCGCACAGCGGCAGCGCCGTGCCACAGAACACCAGGCGCTGGCGGGGAGGGATGGGGCGGGCGATGGGAGCAGGCAAGTGGTAAGGGAGGATTGGCGTTGACGATAGAGCTACTGGAAGCAGCAGCATGAGGACCGTGTTAATGGGCAAGCTTTGACAAAGGCTGTTGTTCAGTGGCGGCCTGTGTGAACACAGTCTTTGTCAGCCGGGCCCTAGCAGGGCCTAGCGCGAATCAGGCGCGTGTCTTGCCGTTGCTCTTTCAAGTGTTCTCTGGCCCCGGTCCCCCCATGTGCAGCAGCTAAACAACGGGGAAAACCAAGCACGCATGCTGCACGGCCACACCCGCCGAAGGGCTCAGCCACCTAAGGCTACGTCCCCTGCTGTTGGTGCTAGGCACGTGCAGGCGCATGCAGCACATAAGGGCACGTCAGAGCCCTGCCGCCCCTGGCCCCACCTTGAGCTGCGGCAGCGCCTGCGCCAGCGCCTCCAGGTCCCCTGCCCTCATGGTGAGGTCCTGCAACACAAGCCCCGTGCACTCGTCCCCCGCAGCACTCAGCTGCCACAGCCATCCCGCGTGGCCCTGCTGCTCTTCTCCCTGCCCCTCCCCCTGCTCCTGCCCCTCCTCGTGCCGCCGCTGCTGCCCCTCGCCCCCGGGCGGGCCCATGGGCCACTCGGAGCCGTCCGGCACCACCTGCAGCGTCCACTCCCCGGGCCGCGGCCGCATGGCCCGCAGCGCCTCCACCGCCCGCCCCACCGCCGCCGCCGCCCCCGGAAGCAGCCGCCCGTCACTTTCCGCAACGTCGCCCGTGCCGAAGTGCAGGCACAGGCAGTGCAGCCGGCAGCGCGGTCGCTGCTGCTGCTGCTTCCCCTGCCCCTGCTGCTCCTCGCTGCCAGGAGGCCGTATGGCGGCCAGCGCGCGTACGGATGCGGAGAGGCCAATGAGCCGCAGCTCCTGGAGGTGCGGAGGTAAGTCCCAGACCGGGGGGCTGCTGTTGGTTGGCAGCAGCGCAGCGGCCTCGGCGGCGGTGGGCGGCAGCAGGCCCTCGAGCTCCAGGTAGGTTAGGGCTGTGAGCTGGGCCACCTCGGCGGGCGTGAGCCACAGGCTGGTGCAGGAGAGGTGCTGCAGGGAGGGCATGCACAGCAGCGCGTGCAGCAAGGAGGCCTTGCGCTGGTCCAGGGCCGCCAGCACAGCGTCGTCGAGGGCCTCCTCATCGTCGTAAATGGGAAGCAGGGGTGCGGTGTCGCGCGCTTCGTAGCTGTCGCCCCAAGGCTGCGAGACGGGGTGGAGTTGGAGCTCCAGCTGGGTGAGGGCAGTGAGGGCGCCCAGGCTCTCGAGGCATGTCGAGCAGCTGAGCAGCCGGGGCGCCAGGTCCGGGTTCCAGCCGTTCACTGCGTGCACTGTAAGGCTGAAAGAGCGGAGGTGCGGCAATGAGGTCAGCTGCTTCATGAGCTCCGCCTCGCCTTCGGGTGTGGGGGCAATGACGTTGTAACCTGCAGTTTCGGGGGCGTATCACGGCCGGCAACGGGTATGTAGGGGGCGGGGAGTGTAGTCGACACAAGGTGGAAGCGCGCTGTCCAAGAACATCAGACATGTGGAACGATGGAGGACACTGGATTAGCTTAGTGTGCTGCATGGGCTGCAAGTGGCAGCCAGGGTGTGGGTGCTGCCCGGCCACGCTCTGCAGACCCCGAACCCCTAGCATCACAAGCAAGCTCCTCCAAAACAGTTCTTCATAAAAGCCTTGCACAGTCACCGCGTGTAACGCAGAACACCCTGGCTCACCATCACCGCGCAGCTTGACCTTGAGGCTGGCAAGCGAAGGGAAGTAGTGCTGGGGCAGCTCCAGGCCGGCCGGCCAGTCGCCCATGTTGATGTCCAGCTCCCGTAGCCGCGACCAGGTCTGGCAGAGCGCGTGCCCTACGGCCAGGTAGTGGTCGGTGAAGGAGAGTCCCCTCAAGGTGGTCGTCAAAGTCCAATCCCCGCCACGTGGCGCGTCGATGACCATGCGCGTGGGCACGTGGCTTACGGCGGCCAGGCTCTCGTTGGAGCAGCGCATTAGGGCCAGCACGTGCGCCTTGAGCGTCACGGACGACAGCCGGAAGATGGAGGCGGCGGAGGCCAGGGCGTCACTGCGCCAAGGGTACGGTAAAGGGCGAATATCAACGGGGCGCGCGTTATCTGGTGTTGAGCGTGCAATGACGCAGGGCAGGAATGTGTAGCGCCGTGGACTGAAGTTGGACCGCACATCGTAGCCGTGTATGTGTGCCTCAGTGTAGCACCCCATGCGGCAGCAGTTGTTTAGCAGGCGTACCGATAGTACCGGTAACCCAAAGGCACGGTTGCAGCTGATACCAAGCTGTCCCACAACGAATGAGCTGTGCGTATGCCTTGCTCAGCAGCTCACAGGGGCGGCGCTCTCGGCTTGTGCTCCAGGCTTCCGTGGAGGTCGATGGTCATAGAGGCCAGCTTGGCCCCCCTGGTGAGCAGGCCCCACAGCAGCGCCTGCACCTCCATGCGCTCGGCGGACCAGCCCCTGCACAGCGTATCAGGTTGTGGAGAGTTACAACGGCGGATGCTGACCACCTTGACGGAGATGTCTCCAAGACTAACGCATGGTGGGACGGCAGTAGGCCGTCTCGCTCGGGCACACTAGCCTGACGAGAGCCGTTGTGCGCGAGCCCCTGCTCCCTGCCTTCTCTTCGTCATGGAGTAGATGATATACATGTTTGACGCACGCACCAGGATGGCCAAATGGAGTTAGAGGGCCTGGATTCTGTTGCCAGGTGCGCCTCAAGGTGTGTTGTCGTGCTGTCGTACAGCAGGCGGCCGCTGCGGCTGGCGGCGCGGATGGCCTTGCGGGAGGAGCCATTCAGGTGGTCCCACGCTACGCGGGCCGCTTGCATAAAGCGGCAAAACTGCAGCGCACCAGCTGGGCCGTCCTCTGCCGTGGAGTGCCTGCCTGGCATGGTACACAGGCTCTTGCTGGGCCTCAGATCCATTGGCTCCGGCGGTGACGTCCTGTGAGGCTTTCTTGGTACCGCGCCGGACCAAGGTGGGTGGGGTGCTCCGCGAGGCAGGTGGTCGTCAAGGAAGGTCGAGGAGTTGACTGCCCAGGAACTGCCGAACTACTTGGTCAAAGGGACGAATCTGCCTAGTAGAAATTATTTATGTTCGCCGACGTAAGCAAGGACATCCATAGTTGTACAGTAGGGTCGCTAGCATGGCAGCTGATCGAAAGGCGACGTGAAAACGTAAACTGCTATCTATGCATGCTATTTATTGAAGTAGCTGACATGAAAACTTTGTGAAAGAACGGAGCTAACCGGCCAGACATCTGATAACAAGGAGAAAATTTAAACGACGTTTGAATATGACACAGGTCACCCCTGATTGCACAGAGACATGACTGCAGCACGACGACAACCTTGCCTCATATTACAGCCCGTTCGCACAGCTTTGCTGCTTCTCCTACTCAGCAAATCAGTGGGTGCACGTGGGTGCCTAGGCTTCATGTGTTCCTTGGCGTGCACCGCTTCAGGCGCAAACAACCCACACCGGCCACCGGGCCTTTGCTCCAGTTGTTAGGGCAGCACGCGCAAAAGGACAGGAGTGACAACTGCTATTATTACACGTCCATCAGCACACGGCGGGCACAACACCGCACGCGGAAATGGTGCACCAGTATGCACGAGTTGGCAGCAACCCCTATCATCTGAATGCATGGCTGCTGCATGCATGACTGTGGTGCATGCGCAGCAGGCAAGGCAGGAACAAAGCAAGCAAGCCGTCCAGTGCACGAGTAGGCGCCCGGCGTCCCGCACCACTGAGATGCAACCGTTGCCCTGACGGGTGACCATAGCTTTAGGCCCGCACGCACGTGGGGCAAAGCTGCGCATACGCAACCTACGGGGTGCCCTGGTCTACCCGCGCATGCCGTCCCACCTGCCCCATACCCAACACTGCCATCACTACGCATCACTGTCATGCCACCTGCCCCATACACCAATCTCTTTTCTCCCTACCTACGCGCCCACGCCTGCGGATCCCCACCAGCCACAGGGTCCTCACAGGATTCTTACGTCCGTGCTTGTCACCCCGTACACGTGCTCCAGCTGCTGCAGTACGGACGTCCTGCAGCCAGCTGGGTCGTCCAGCAGCTGCGCGCAGTCCTCGAGCGTCAGCCGCTGCAGCGGCGGCGCGCCCCACCCGGCATGTGCTGCTGGGTGCGGGCGGCACAGCAGCACCATGACCGGCTCCAGCACCTCCCTGGCAACGGGCCCGGGGATGCTGTCGAAGTCCACCTGCAGCGTGCGCAGCTGCGGCATGCCGCACCGCAGCGCGGGCAGGGCGGCCACCGGGAAGGTGCACTGCAGCAGATAGAGGTCTGCATCGGTACCGCGTAACAAGGAACACGCACGGGATAGAGGTGTCAGGACGCAGCAGTACAGGTGACAGAGTGATAGCTGAAAGCGGTAACACGTTGTTGTTATCGGCGGTTCTCTTGGCTTTGCATGCAGTCACCCCGGGCTTGTTTCCCGCAGCAGGCGTCCTGCCGCTGCGCTGTTTACACACGCGCCCAAGCCAGGGCGCAACCAGTGTACTCTTCGACAGCAGAGTGCGCCTGGGCCACGGTGCACAAGCTTTCAAAGCAGGGTGCAACAACGACAGGCACAGTGGCAACCCGGGAACCGCATCGTTACATCTGCTGCATGCAGCCCACACGGCACGCCCCCCAGCCGCCCTCAACACCGCTCTTACGCTGGAGGTTTGGCAGCGCCTGGCCCAGGCAGCACAGGTCCCCCGTCTCCAGCGCCAAGGCCGACAGCTCCACCCTGTCGTACACGTCCAGGCCCCGCAGCTGCCGTATCCACTCCGCATGGCCCGCAAGGGAGCCCTCCGGGGGCCGCATGCAGTCCGGCCAACCGCCACCTCTAATGCACATGCTTGTAGGCTGCTCTCGCTGCTGCCGCTGCTGCTGCTGCCGTTGGTAATGATGCGGCTGCTTGCTGCGACCGTGCAGGTCCACCAGCAGCTGCACCGCCGGGCCCACCGCCTCCACGGCCTCGGCCACCACCCTCCCGTCAGACGGCAGGTCCGAGATGCCAAACGTCATGGTCTTGATGCTCAGGTGCAGGAGGGACGCAGGGGGCTGCAGGCGCGCCAGGAGGCGGGGCGAGGCACCAACAAGCAGGACCAGCTCCTGCAGCTGCGGGGGCAGTGGCACCGCGCTGGTGGCTGTGGGGGCGGCGGGGCCAGGGCCTTCACTACCCTCGAGCTCCGGCGGTGGGTGGTTTGTGGACGGCGGTAGCATCCCCCCCAGGGTGAGGCTGGTGAGGGCCGTCAGGGATGCAGCCTCGGCCGGCAGCAGCCACAGCGTGGGGCAGTGCAGGTGCTGCAGCTGCGGCATGGCGCGCAGGGCGGAGAACACTTCGGCGCGGTGCGCCGCCCGCACCTGTGTCCAGGCTGTAAACTGCCCCGCAGCTTCTTCCCGGTCGCGCTCAAGGCCGCCGGTGTAGTCGTAGGAACCAGAGAGCAGCAGTCGCAGGCTGGTGAGGGCGGTGAGGGTGCTGAGGTCGTCATACGACGGCACCATCTCAGCAACGCGCATGCCCAGCTTCACGTTGGTGTGGAGGCTCAGGGACTGAAGCGACGTGAGCTGCGCAACAATGCTGAGGATGTGCGCCTCGTCGTCTTGGTTATCTGCGAGGCAGGTGGAAGCATTGGGTGCATACGTCTGTACGGCCGCAGGCTTCGCAGGAGGACCGCGTGTGCGCGTGACCGGCACACTTGGATTGCCAAGCAACGAAGTCAAACGAATGGTGCCGGCCCCTATGTCGTGTTGCCGTTCGTTGCTGCTGCACGGCTTGAACTCAAGGCAACTCCAGGACATATACCCGCGCGTGAATGCAGCCCATGACAATTGCAAGCGCCCAGCATGACAAGCAACGTACACCCGCCCACTTTACGTCGCCGCGGAACGGCGTAGCGACATGGTTAGTAGCACAGCTGCTTGGTCACTGACCGATATTGCATGTCCCTGGAGCGTCCTCGTCCTCGGGATCCCGCCACCCCGCCTCCAGCTCCAGCCGGGTCAGTGCCGTACAGCTCTGTACGGCCATCCACGACACCGCCGCCCACCGGTTGCAACCGCCCAGCAGCTGCAGCTCCCGCAGCCGCGGCCCGCACAGCGTCAGCAGCTGGACGCAGCCCGCGTCGTATTCGGCAGCGTCAAACCTCCGCTGACCCGCCGGCGGTGATGCACGGATATAGTCGCCAGTGTTGCTCAGGCACAGACTGTCCAGGTGCGGCAGGCAGGCCTCTACCGCAAGCGCCGTCGCCCCGCTCATTGGTACGTTGCCCTCTAGCCTTAAGCAGGTCAGTGACGGGCACGCGCGGCAGGCCTCCAGCACAGCTAACCTGTAGGTTGGGCGTGGGGCGCACCAAGGTGCATAGCGCGTTGACATGTCTTTGTGGGCATGCTCACCAGCCTAATTCTGTGCACAACTACCATGTGTGCGTACACTTCAGGCGGGAATGGTCACACTGCCCATAGACTCCTTCTGGGCATTCCTTGGTACAACGGACGCCGAACAAGGAGGCTACTGACATATGGCTTGCCTACAGGATGGGACCGGTAGGTCCGTCCCTGTACTTGGCGCCAGGCTGTTTAGACACAAGTCCTGACTCATCCGTAGCGTACTCAGCCACGCCAACCTGTCCACGGAAGGTATCCAGGCTTACACGTACGCTCAAAACGCCATGCCAATCCTACCGCGTTCACATCCTGTCGTGACTCACAGTTGGGCCTGGCTCCCTGCGTCGTGGGAGCCCTCAAAGCGAAGCACCAGCGACCTCAGCTGCGCACCGCGGGCGATCACGGCCGCCAGGCACGTGCTAATCTGCTCCGTGGTGGGACGTTGTGCCAGCACGGGGCCCGAGTCGTCCGCAAGGTGGCTTGGCACTGCGTCCACTGCTTCAGGACGTGGCTGGTAGGTCAGCAGTCGCAGTCGGAGGTCCTGCAGCAGCCGGTCGCACAGCAGCTGCCCTTCACGGCATGACGTACGGACTGCCGTGCGCTCCGCCGGCTGCAGGTAGCACCACACGATGGGCGCGGCTTTGAAGAGGGTTTCCGTGGGAGCAAGCTCGGGGGTGGGGGACTGCAGGGTCAGGTCCGAAAGCCAGGCTTCGGCGCCTTCCATGGCTAGCTGCGCTGGGTGCTAGCTGCACTCCCTGGAGTGAAGAAGGTTAACGATCTAGGGAGCTGCGGTGGGGGATTCTGCATGGGACAAGGGTGGACCGAGAGGGAGGCATCTTGAACCAAGAGGTGAGCTATGGCCCGCGGGTCCATTTCCGACCATTGGTGCCCACATACAAGCACCGATCGTAATGTCATTTGCCCAGTGTGGTGACAATGTTTAGAATCTCTTCGGGCGGTATGCTGGTAAGTGCGCAGCGGGCGCCGCAGTTTCCGACATGGTTCGCGCCAAGGGTGCCTCTCAGCCGACCGGCACCAAATCCGTAAGAACCTACTTGGGCGCATCAGCGTGAGTGAATGCGAATGAGGTCACGTAGGAGAAACGTTGCCAGATGCGAAGGAGAGCGGCAAAAAGCTAGCGGAAGCAGCGATTGAGCGTTCCTGTGGCGGCAATGATGCACGGGCACAAAGGATGCATCGCCAGCTAAGCGTAGCGAAAATGACACAGACTCAGTTGTGAGCTAACGTCTGCGTCATGCATGCCAGCATGTGGTAGGGGAAGTCTCCCCTGCGTCCGCGGGTCCACAGGCGCTGATCGGCTCCAACGTCAGAGCCGACTGTTCCAAGGCAGCCACTCCCTATCTACCCCGCCCTTGGTCGTGCACTTCTGCTGGGCGTCCGACCTGCCTCAGGTGGGTGGCAAAGCGAGGAGGCACCGTCCAGCACCGTCGAATGCAGGGGAGACTGCTCCCCTGGTAGAACGCTAAGTCAGCAGGCAGTGACGCAGTGCCCTGCGTGCCGTGACCCGCAAGGCCGCAACAGGCCGCAACACGCGCACTCCCCTGGTGCGGCATGGTCAGTGGAGGTGCTGGGCGGGCCCTGCACCCCACGATGGAGGAGATGGGTGCACAAGTGGGTGCATGGTCGTACCCGTCGTACCAGAGCCCCACCAGATGCTCCGCGTCGTACCCGTGCGCCGACGAGACAGCGACGCACATCGCCATCTCGGCTTGCTGCACCACCCTGCATGACCCTCGCCAAGGAGGTTGACCAGCGCCTCCTCGCATGCACGTGGATACATGCCATGCCCAGATCGCGCCCACGCTCCCTTGTCCCGTAAGAGCAACCGCCAAAATGAAGCACTGAGACTGCACGTTCCTTCTAAAAAGCACTTTCATTCGGCCATACTTCCCCATATTAGCGCGCGCATTGGCGCGCACTGGTCGACAAGCGATACCAGTGATACGTTAATCGCTTAGATAACAATAACCGCGCCTTCTGTACAAGAATGGTTGTCCAGTTGGCTTAATATTTGGCAGTCCTCGAGCCAGTCACCTCCTCTAGCACCCCCACCTGCCCCCACCCACAACTGGCCCGGAGCGGCCCCAACCTGGCCCTTGACAGCCCCATTGACCGCTTGATCCCATGGATGTGAGGCACAGCAAGAGCCTCTGCAGCACACAGGACCCGTACTCTGAGGCAGCGGGCGGGTCGCAGAGCGCGCTGCAGTTCTGCCGCTTCCTGCAAGCGGTCCACGTGGCGTGGGACCAACTGTCACCCAAGACCCGCAAGGCCATCCGTGCCGCCAGCCGTAGCGGCCGCTTGCTGCACGACAGCACGACTACACACCTGGGGGTACGCCTGGTGACAAAGGCGAAGCCCTCGAATATGTGCAAAGTCCATTTGCCGCTCTGGTGAGTACGGCAGTGATTGTGACGGAGGGAACGCGTGGGAGCAAAGGGCGGCCGTCAGCCCGGTCAGCTTACGGGACACGTGCCCCTGGCTACGCCCTTTGCAACGTTGCTTCTGCTCATTAGTAACATGCTCCATAAAGCCCATGTCGGCAATCTGCAAGCAGGCGGTTGCCATGTGCTCTCCATGACAATGGAGATGATCAGTGTCAGACGGAGTTGATGACAACAACTTGACACGCTGTGCAGGGGCTGGTCCGCCGAGCGCATGGAGGTGCAGGCGCTGCTGTGGGGCCTGCTCACCAGGGGAGCCAAGCTGGACTCCATGACCGTCGACCTCCGCGGAGGCCTGCAGCACAAGCCGAGAGCGCCGCCCCTGTGAGTCTGCCTGCTCACAGCCTGGTGTTCCTGGAGCCAGCTCGGTATCCGCTGCATCTGGGCGCCCAGCAGCGGTGACACCTGGTTAGCCTTTGCGGCATTCCACCTGTGCAAGACTGCTACCACCACTCACTCCACACCACGGCCCTACACGTCCCACGCCTTGAACGCACAAAGACGAGCCGCGCTGGCCCCCCCTCCCAACCTTCGCCGCAGTGACGCCCTGGCCTCCGCCGCCTCCGTCTTCCGGCTGTCGTCCGTGACGCTCAAGGCGCACGTGCTGGCCCTGCTGCACTGCTCCAACGAGAGCCTGGCCGCCATAAGCCACCTGCCCACGCGCATGGTCATCGACGCGCCACGCGATGGCGAGCAGAGTCTCCGGCCAGGCGTAGAGGGGCTCTCCTTCACCGACCACTACCTGGCCGTAGGGCACGCGCTCTGCCAGACCTGGTCGCGGCTACGGGAGCTGGACATCAACATGGGCGACTGGCCGGCCGGCCTGGAGCTGTCCCAGGACTTCCTCCCTGCGCTCGCCAGCCTCAGGGTCAAGCTGTGAGTTAATGTGGCCCACGCGTTACATTTGCAAAGCCTACAACTGCATACATCCTTGTATGTTGGCTCGTGGGACTTGCGGTTTAGGGGCTACGGACCATTAGCCGGGCAGCCCCCACGCCGTTACATCCCTTGCATGGCAGCCTGTACAGCGCAGCGCACGGTGTTGTCAGTACCCTTCCTACATTCAACGCGCACCAATGTCCCTCAGAACGTCATTGATTCCCCCTGGGCATTGACGGTGCGCATGCACTACATGCAATCCAGTTGCCCCACTCGCCGCAACCCTTGCCGGCCGTTACCCGTCCCCCAACTGCCCAACGCGGCAGATTACAATGTCGTCGCCCCCACACCCGAAGGCGAGGCGGAGCTCATGGAGCAGCTGGCCTTCCTGCCGCACCTCCGCTCCTTGAGCCTCACTCTGCACGCACTGTACGGCTGGAAGGCGCACCTGGCCCCCCGCCTGCTCAGCTGCGCCACCTGCCTCAAGAACCTGGGCGCCCTCACCGCCCTCACCCGGCTGGAGCTCCAACTCCACCCCGTCTCGCAGCCGTGGGGCGACAGCTACAAAGCACGCGACACCACGCGCCTGCTTCCCATTTACGACGATGAGGAGGCCCTCGAGGACGCTGTGCTGGCGGCCCTGGACCAGCGCAAGGCCTCCTTGCTGCACGCGTTGCTGTGCATGCCCTCCCTGCAGCACCTCTCCTGCACCGGCCTGTGGCTCACGCCGGCCGAGCTGGCCCAGCTCACACCCCTAACCCACCTGGAGCTCGAGGGCCTGCTGCCGCCCACCGCCGACGAGGCCGCTGCGCTGCTACTTACCAGCAGCAACCCCCCGGTCTGGGACTTACCTCCGCACCTCCAGCAGCTGCGGCTCATAGGTCTCTCCGCATCCGTACGCGCGCTTGCCGCCATTCGGCCTCCTTGCGGCGGAGAGCAGCAGCGGCCGCGCTGCCGGCTGCAGTGCCTGTGCCTGCACTTCGGCACGGGCGATGTTGCGGCGAACGATGGGCGGCTGCTTCCCGGGGCGGCGGCGGCGGTGGGGCGGGCGGTGGAGGTGCTGCGGGCCGCACAGCCGCGGGCCGGGGAATGGACGCTGCAGGTGGTGGCGGATGGGTCCAAGTGGCCCATGGGTCCGCCCGGGAGCGAGGGACAGCAGCAGCGGCAGGAGGAGGGGCAGGAGCAGGGGGAGGGGCAGGGAGAAGAGCAGCAGGGCCACGCGGGATGGCTGCGGCAGTTCAGGACTGCAGGGGAGGAGTGCACGGGGCTGGTGCTGCAGGACCTTGCCATGCGGGCAGGGGACCTGGCGGCGCTGGTGCAGGCGCTGCCGCAGCTCAAGGTGGGGCCGGGGGTGGCAGGGCTCGGACGTGGCTTGATGTGCTGCATGCGCCTGCACGTGCCTGGCACCAACAGCAGGGGACGCAGTCATAGGTGTTTGAGCCCTTTGGCGGATGTGGTCGTGCAGCGTACATGCTTGCTGTTCCCCGGTCTTAGTTGCTGCTGCACATGGGGGGACTGGGGCCAGAGGACGGTATAAGCGCAACGGGGAGACACGCGCCTGCTTTGCGCTGGGCCCTGCTAGGGCACGGCAAGCAATGGTTGGGTCCACACAGGCCGCTACTGAACAACAGCTTTGTCGATGCTTGCCACTTAACACGGTCCTCATGCCGCTCCTTCCAGCAGCTTTATCGTCAACGCACGCTTTCTCGTCATCCCTTACAACCTGCCTGCTCCCATCGCCCGCCCCATCCCTCCCCGCCAGCGCCTGGTGTTCTGCGGCACGGCGCTGCCGCTGTGCTCCCTGCCCCGCCTGGCGACCCTGCGGCAGCTGCGGGAGCTGGAGCTAGACATGACGCAGGTGGAGAGCGAGGAGTTTGCCGAGGTGGCGGAGGACGGACAGGGGCAGGGGCAAGGGGAGGGGCAGGGGGAGAAAGGGGCCGATCAAGACCCGGACGTGGCTGTGTGGGCAGCGTGGGGCGGCGCGCTGGCGGCTCTGTGCGTGGAGGCTCCCGCGCTGCGTGCCGTGACGGTGTTGGGCATGGGCTTCCGTGCGGATGTGGGGGCAGTGCGGGGGCTGGTGGGGCGGAGGATGAGGGAAGCGGGGAAAGAGCCGGGGGCCGTGGCGCTCGACTTGTCGTGATCGTGGGACGCGGCAAAGCAACTGAGAAAAACAGGATGCACATGACCTGCGTGCTTGAGGTGCCACGTGATTTGAGGAGGGAACAGGGCGCGTTGTAGGACAAGTTGGACGCGTACCTTTATGCTTCTTCGTATGCTGGCTGAACCTTAGATGCTTGCTGGATATATCGGTGGCTTGGTCTTCTAGCACATGAGCTGAACCGACCACCTCCCATACGGCTACTTGCCGGACAGTACAAGTGTGGGGCCTCTTTCTCCGTGTACGCCCTGCTGCATACCGCTAACTGCAACAGCTGGTTGCCAACGCTACTTACATAGGAGCTGTGGCAGTGTGCGTGGCTGCTGTTGCAGCTTGGAAATGACACGTGCTTGTGGCATGGGGCCACAGGATTATTGCGGGGGAGGCACGCAGGCGTTGCCATGGGAGGAGCAGTAAGAGAAGGAACGGCGGGAGGAGGAGCAGTGGGCCATGGCAGACAGGGAAAGAGAGGTGCTGGCAAGTCAGGCAAGGGCGAGGGAGGCGACTGCAAGAGTGCGGAAGCTGAAGAGGTGGGGGGAGACGGGAACATTACGCTAACTGAAAAGAGGCAAGTGGTAACGTGCATTCAACGCAGTACTGAACTCGAGAGGTCAGAGACGGGAGGGGGGTTGCACAGAGGGGTGGCGAAGAGAAGGCGCTGCTGGTTGCTTTTTTTACTTGTGGTTATGCTGCACGTCTGGGAGCTCTTATGGTAGAGTACGTGCTTGTTCCTTGAGTACGCGGTACGCGTGACCATTGCCATGATTGTTCAGGTTCAGATGCTCCTGAGGACGCCGATCGTGCTTGTGTGCTTGCTCCCTGCTGAGCAGTGTGGCTGAGCAGGTACGACCTGGTTGTGTGGGGACATGCAGGTGGCGCAACACACGTCGGTGGCAGACGTACATGTCGCGAACCTAGATTGCGGGATGACGCTGATGCGCTTGTTGCTGTACACGCGTTGCCTATGGATGGACAGTCCTTAGCCTAGCGTGCATCCCACCGAAGGCATCACATACCGTACCCGCTTTCGTGTTGTGACAGGCAGCATATCTGCAAGGCAGCTGTACAAGGGTACGCGCCGATTGCTGTGCCTGGGTTGCGCCTGGCGCCAGCTGGTGTCTGTCTTGTCTGTTCACCCCAATGCCCTGTGCAAGGGTCTTGCCTGAGCGATCGGCCTCATCGTGCATGCCACGTGCATGACCAGGCTCTGTGCAGGACTGCTGTGAACTCAGCCACTCGGGTTACACTTCGTTGACTTTCCTGCAAATTTCGATGTGAGGCACAAGTTTTGTACCCCGCCCGCGTCAAGCTCGCGCACTAGTTCACGACTCCTGTCACAATCAACCAAGGCTCAACCAAGTCTCAACTGGCTTGTATTGCCAATCGTGCTGGTATTATTGATCTTCCTGGGCTGTTCCAGCGTCTGGCCAAGGCCTGGCCTTGTGATCTATGGAGCGCGCCAACCCGGTAGGAGCGTTAGATACGCGCAACCTTGTTAAAAGCCCGTGGTTGACAACTAATAAAGTGGTATCGAGTAAGACGGTACTGCGAGTCGTGGTGCGGCTGTTCACCGCCCGCTACCCACTGCTGCCGCAGTTACACGCCGACACCTTTTACCACGTCGCCGGCATAGCCTGGGAACACCTGCACCCAGGGTCAAGGCGGGCCATACGCCACGCCAGCGTAACAGGGCGCACGCTGCACGACTCCCGTCTCACAGACCTCAGAATTAGGCTGGGACACAGCAAGCCTGACATGTACGACGATGTTGACTATTCTGCGGACGAGGAAGACTGGAACGGCATCGCCGCATCGAGTGCTGCAGGTCCACCCACTCCTGCCGAGCTGCGTTCGACCTTAGATGCGGTCGTGCACCGGGGAGCACGGCTGAAGGTACTGCGGCTACGCTTCATTACGGTCGAGGAGGGCCATCGTCCAGTGCACGAGAGGGAGGAGCAGCTGTGAGTCGGGCAGCTGAGTAGCTAAGCCTGTCGCCTCGAATCAGGTTGCAAAGCGCATGACGGCGTGCTTGCAGACTCACCTGCTTCCAACGTGCTGTCTTTCTCGTGGTGTTTTTGCAAGGACAGCTTGCGAACTGTTGCCCTGGCAAGCCTTGTGTACACTCGATTGGCCTTGATACGCCGCTGGCCACTAAGCAGACATGCATGCACCCGCAGGCTAACTGCGCTGGGGTCTGTGTCCGGCTGCCCAGTGACGGACCTGAGGCTGTCAGGAGGGGTGCCGCTCAGCAGCGCCGTTGCCTCGGCGGTCGCTAGTTTGGTTCCGGGAATGTCAAACTTGTGTCTCTACTTCCAGGAGCCGGAAAATGATCTGCCACAAGGAGACCGCGATGGAGAGCAGGCATCCAAGTACTACTTTGGTGCCATACAGCTGCTCACGCTGTGCGGGCCGCGACTAAGGAAGCTGGGGCTGTGGGGCGGCGTGCAGCACTGGCCCGGTATGACGTTCCAGGCCTTGAGCTTGTGCACCGCCCTCAGGGAGCTTGAGCTGGAGGCGGGGTCCGGGGAGTTCGATGCGAGCCAAGGGAAAGGAGCATACCTCGGTGAGCCTTATTAGGACAAGCGGCGCATTTGCCCAGGCGCGTGTGTGGCACAATTGCATTTGCGACTCAGCTAGCAAGGTTTTGTGGAACACGTCATGCGCACGCCTTTGCACTCAACGACGTGGCATAGGGCGTTAAGATATCGCTACTCGGTTGGATTTTTATGTGAAGGAGAACACACATTGGGCATATACGATCTTGTGTGCCACGCTTCCCAGGCTCCCCCGTGCAAGAGTCCAACATCGTGGCAGCTATCGCCCAGCTGACCAGCCTGCAGTCGTTGGAGTTCCGCACCACCCTCGACCCGGAGGTGTGCTCCCCCGCGGCCCTGTCCCCCTACGCCACGTCCCTGGCGCGCCTCAGCGCCCTCACCGCGCTCACCCGCCTAGAGCTGGCACTGTCCCCGTGCTACGAGCACGACATTGGCAGCTGGTCCAAGCAGGAAGGGGACGGCGAGCGGCGCCCCGCCTGGTGTGCAGCGCGTGAGGCGCACCGCACCTCCCTCCTCTCCGCCCTGCGCGCCATGCCGCAGCTGCAGCACCTCGACTGCCCCACGCTGTGGCTTCACCCCTCGGAGGCCGCGTCGCTGACCGCCCTCACCAGCCTCAGCGTGGGAGGGCTGTACCCGCCGCTGCCGCCAGCTGGCGAGGGCAGTAGCGGTACACTCCCACTGCCGCCTCAGCTGATTCAGCTGACTCTGAACACGGCGGCGTCCCCCAGGCTCCTGGCGAGCCTGCAGGTGCCCACCACCCTCACCGCGCTGCACCTGCGGAAGCTGAGCTTCGGCATGTCCGACGTTACGCCTGACAACCGACTGCTGCCGGAGACGGTGGCGGCGGTGGGGCCGGCGTTGCAGCTCATCAGCTCGCTTCGCAGCGCTGACCCCGTGTACAAGGAACTTGTTATCGAAGCGGACAGCTTTCAGGTGTTGCTCTGGCCATGTGCGGGCGTGACAGAGGGGCACGTGGAGTGGCTGAGGCACCTCACTGCGCTGCAGGGTGTAGAGGCGGTGAAGCTGTATTCCCTGGAGCTGCGATTGGAGGATATGTGCTGCCTGGCTCAGACGCTTGGCTGCAAAAAGGTACGCAAGCCGTTGCCGTGACATGCAATCGGCTGGCAGGAACGCATGACACTGCGCCAACACACGCGAGTGCTGCCTTTGTGAAGTCTGAAGTGCCACATGTGCCGAAGCATGTCTGTCGGTGCTATGCACAGCGCGTGGCAAGGTGCAACAGTGCGGTCTGTGGCCGAATAGCGCCCATGGTACGGGTATAAGGCAAATGCAACTTGTTCCTTCGTGCTGTCAGTGAGCCTGTTTTCGCCTGCCCCGCAGCGCCTGAGCATTGTGGATTGTTCGTTCCCGGTGGCGGCCATCACTGTACTGCTGGGCCTGGAGGTGACGGAGGAGCTGCAGCTGGACCTGTTCCATGTCGCGGGGGTGACACGCAGCGCCCTGGAGACGGCGCTGACCGTGCTCTGCCTCCAGGCCCGCAAGCTGCGGCGCGTGGCGTGCACGAACTGCCAGCTGGACAACTGCCAGGCGGTGCAGGCAGCGATTATGGCCAAGCTGCGCAGCAGGGGCCAGGAGGGCTTGACGCTCACGATTGCACGGTAGAGACGTACCATGCATGCAGAGGCACTGTGCACTCCGCAGCAGTGGTTTATTGCGACTGGCACGCTTTTGGCGGGGTTGGGTTCGGTGCGCTTGCTTATAGCGCTTGCTGCGGCCCCTGGGGCCGTCTGCATGGGTACAGCCAGCCTGTACCGGTGGACGGCTGTGCTGTACCTTGGAGATGGATTGCCGGTGTTGACAGCTTCTGGATGAGGCCCCCCTTGGTACTGCCGTTATGGCTGACGGCTGCATTTGGCTTGGGGTTGGTTTGAGGCCCTGGCGGTGCGCTGCCGGTAGGACGTGATGTCGTGTGGTGAGACGGGGCCTGTCGTAAGGTCAGCTTGTTGGCATGGGTGGCAAGCAAGGATATTGGGCGCCAGTGGCTAATGGCAGACCCGTCCACCACCAACCGTTGGCTGTTGCGTTGCGGTTTGCATGCCCCCATCCCCCAAACCTACGCAGCGCACGGGTTGCGGGAACCCACTGCACTGCTGCACTGAAGCACTCTAAGCCCCATAACAGGTACTGCATGCCTAGCCCCTGCCGTGCAGTGACATTTTATTGCAACAATTAGTGGGACCAGCCATGATGCACATGCTTCATTCTTACGGATGCGATCGTCACGGTCCTGCTGCGGATACAAGACAGGGTGTTTCGCGCGTTTGGTTACCATACTGTTATGAACAACGAGCTGCCCAGGGCTGTTGGTGGCGCTGTTCGCGGCGGCTCACGCGCTGGGTGCTGTGGCGGTGTTGGGCACGGGCTTCCGTGCGGGTGTGAGGGAGATGGGGGGGCTGGTGGGGCGCAGGATGAGGGAGGTGGGGAGGGAGCCGGGAGCCGGGCACTTGACTTGTCGTGACCGTGGACGACTTGGGCCCTAGGGGTGGTGCTGTAACTTGTTTCCAGGATCTGGGCGCTTGCCTGGTTTATATGTTAGTACTGGTCGCGTAATGCACAGCTTGTAGGGTGGCTGGTGACGTGGTAAGGCTTGGGCGGGGTATGGGACAGATGCGGGTTCAGGTGTAGCAGGATGCAGTGCGGGATCAGGTGCGGCCGCTAGTAGGGTCTGGCGCTGGGTCAACGGAGCAACAGGGCAGCAATCGGATGGCAAGGAAGCGATGGCGTGGTACTTTGCGCGGTTCGCGACCGAGGCTGAGGCTACATGTTCCAGTTGCTGCTGAGGCAGGGCCAGGGGAGCCTGGGCAGGGCAGCAGTGGTGCGTGGGTGGGCGGATGTGTGGGCGGGTGGGGGCGTGATGTCGTCTCCTACGCATGTAGGGCCCGGTGGTGCAGTGGATATGGGTGGGTGCAGTACCAGTACCGGCTGATGCAGGATGCCGAGACTCGGCAATGGCGTTGCATGCATGCATTGCATGCCCCTCCACGACCTTAAATGAGCTCCTGCCTTCCTCGCGCCAGCTGTTGCGAATGCGGCGTTGCATACATATGCAACAGAGCCTACATATATCTGCCAGAACTCAAGTATTCTCATCAGAGCTTCAATCACGCGTAGGTGTGTCGCAGGAGTCCGCATACGTCAGCCCGCAGCGCGTCGCGCTCCTGCTGTTTATAGCCAGGCTGCACAAGGATATCTTGACATTGATGAGAGATTACAGACATCTGCAGTGACATATAACTGGTCTTGGCGCACGTTCCGTGAATCCATGAGGCGCGCCACTTGGGTAGGAAGCGCGAATGCATGCACTAAACTACCTGTGAGAGTTAGGCGCATGACGTCGGCTACGGGGCCGCCGGCACTGTTATAGCGGCGAACGCCTGCGTACGCCTGGGTCAACCTACCCGTTGAGTCGTGACGTCACTGCCGCGTGGCCCCAGGCACCCGCGGACACCTTCTATCATGTCGCCGAAGTTGCCTGGGACTATCTGTCTCCAGGGACAAAGCAAGCCGTACGCCACACCAGCGCAAGAGGGCGCACACTCTTTGACTCCCGCGTCACCGACCTCATCGTCAGGCTAGGACACAGGAAGCATGACCGGGCTGATGGCAGGTTACCTGCCGATGAGGGAGACTGGGATAGCAGCGACACAGCCGTTGCTGCAAAACCTCCCACTCCCGCTGAGCTGCGTGCAACGCTGGCTGCTATCTTGCACCGGGGGGCACGGCTGCGGGTACTGCGCCTGCGCTTTCTCAAGGACGAGGCGGGCCATCGTCCAGTGCACGAGAGAGAAGCGCAGCTGTGAGTGGGCACGTGGTTTAGAGCACAACGGTGGTACCAGCTAGGGGGCCAAGAAAATCTTTACTTGGCACCGTGCTCCCAGAAGACAGCCGCGTCCAACCCCTCTTATCAGTTTGGAACCTCTTCCTCATGCTCAGGCTAGCAGGTGTAGCGCCATGCATGCTGATGCCCTGCCCAGAGTCTCAATCTGAAGCCGTATGTCCGCCATACTCTGCCCTGTCCTAAACAGCCTATGCATGAACCCGCAGGCTAGCTGTTCTGGGCACCGTGTCTGGGTGTTCAGTGCAAGACCTGAGGCTGTCAGGAGGAGTGCCGCTGAGCGGGGCGGTTGCATCGGCGGTTGCCGGCGCGCTCCCGTGCCTGACGCACCTGGGACTTGACTACGAGGGGCGCGAGAACGACTTGCCACAAGGACAACGGGACGGCGAGGCTGCGTCCGAGTACTACTACGGCGCGATACAGCTGCTGACGCTGTGCGGGCCGCGGCTGCGGGAGCTGCACCTGTGTGGGGGTGTGCAGCAGTGGCCCATGGTGGCGTTCCAGGCGTTGGGCCTGTGCACCGCCCTGACGCTGCTCAAGCTGGAAGCGGGTCCAAAGGTTGTGAATATCAGCCACGGAAAAAGGGCGTACCTTGGTGAGTAGCGTTCATCGGAATGCCATTGCAAGGGCCAGAGATTACGGTAAAGCCTGCCAAGGGAACTGTACGATGAAATAGATTAGACCGAGCATGGTTCCAACGCATGACCAGTCTATGTCACTAGGTTGGCATCACTCCAGCGTTTGGTGCGAAGCACCTTGTGATACAACCTTCGTGTGATATCCCTTACTGTCGCGCTGTATGATGCATGTGCTGCCGCTGTCCCCAGGCTCCCCTGTTCAAGAGGCCACCCTCGTGTCGGCCATCGCGCAGCTGACCAGCCTGCGGTCGCTGAGCCTCAAGGCCATTATAACCCCGGCCGCGTGCCAGCCCGCGGCCCTGGCCCTCCACGCCACGTCCCTGGCGCGCCTAAGCGCCCTCGCCGCCCTTATACACCTTCAGTTGACGCTGTCCCCATGCTACGAGGACCACGGAGATGCTTGGTCCAGGCAGGACGAGGACGGCGAGCACCACGCCGCCTGGGTGGAGGTGCGGGAGGTGCACCGCGCCACACTCCTCTCCGCCCTGCAGGCCATGCCGCAGCTGCAGCACCTGTACTGCCCCACGCTCTGGCTTCGCCCTTCCGAAGCGGCAACGCTGACCGCTCTCACCAGCCTTACCTTGGGTGGACTATACCCGCCGCCAGCTGGCGAGGGTAGCGGCAGTGGCGGTGCAATGCCATTGCCGCCTCAGCTGATAAAGCTGGCGCTGCACACAGCGGCGTCCCCCAGGGTACTGGCGGGCCTGCAGTTTCCGGACACCCTGGAAGTTCTGAATATATGGCAGCTGCGCTTCGGCATGTCCGACGTCACGCCCGACCACCAGCTGCTGCCGGAGACGGTGGCGGCGATGGGCCCGGCGGTGCGGCGGATCAGCGGGCTTCGCGGACCTCGACCCGGTTACGCGGCTATGATGGTGGCTGCCGACGCCGCACCGGGGCTGCTGGCGCCGCGCTCGGCTGTCCCAGACGGCCACGCGGAGTGGCTGGGCAGCCTGCGCGGTTTCGTCGGCATGAGCTCGCTGGTCATGACGATGAACGGCTTGGCGCTGGACTTTGGGGATGTCTGCTGCCTCGCAAGCGCCCTCTGCAAGTATCAGGCAAGTCTGGGCCTGGTTGCTGCTGCTAGCCACCTGAACCGGTGTTCTGTCGCAAAGAGCTGGATGCCGCATGCGCTGCTTCATGTCTTCTGTACGCAGCGGATGTGTGCACCATACGCACTATGACGTCCTGGTACTAGGGTACGCGAACAATGCATTGTGTGCTGTGCTTTACGGTCTATGTCAGCGGCCGCATGCTTGTACCCCCGTGCCCTGTAGTGCCTCAGCATTCTTGGCGTGTCGTACCCGTTGACGGCGCTCCCTGCGCTGCTGGGGATGGAGGCGCTGGTGGAGCTGGACCTGGACCTGTCGCTAGCCACGGGGGTGACCGCCAGCACCCTCGAGGCGGCGCTGCTGACGCTGTGCGGCCAGGCCAGGAGTCTGCGGCGCGTGGTGTGCACCAACTGCCCGCTGACCGACCACCAGGGTGTGCAGAACGCCGTCCTGGACGAGCTGCGCAGCAGGGGCAAGGATGGGGTGGAGCTGATGATCACGGGGGGGTAGGCAGCAAGCAGGATCCTGGCTCGGCGACGAGACTCAGGTGTTGCGGAAGCCCTTGTCCGTTTGCACTGCTGCATGGGAGCATTCGCATGCGCCGCAACTAGTATGGGCGCTGTGTTTGCTGCGGCCGCCATCATAGATGCGAGCCTTGATGCTGGGACCAGACGGAGCAATATGATTGCGCATGGTTGCTGTTTACACCATGGAGCTCACCTGTACACGCAGATTTGAGTTTGAGACGTTAAGCTTGTATTTGTTGCTCAGGGCAGTCGTTCACATTTGCGACCAGCACTTGTCCTCGGCTGGTTCGCCATGTTGTTGCATCGCGCTATCAAGTACCCCTGGTGAACTGAGAGTAGGGCAGGGCATTGCATGCAGGGAGGTCGCGCGTACCGGTACTGGCCCTTTCCCCTGAGGAACAGCCGCCTCTCTCTGTCCTGGCTGTGCGGCTGACGGCTTCAGTGTTTTGAAGAGTCTCACGAAGCCGGCCCAGGGGTTTGCAGCCTTTTGCTATCTCCCCTGAGCCGGCCCGTACGGTATGGTGCTGGGGCATGGCTGGGGGAAGGCCCGGAAAAGGCCTGAACGGCCAGAGTGTCATGCTGTCATTAGTAAAACAAGGAACAAACGACTGCAGGGGCCTTGCATGTGAAGTCTCGGCTTCCAACCTCCAGCGTGATCCCTTGCCGTACCGTGGGCCGTGCGTGAGGGCGCAAACAGCAGCACCACCAGGGAATCTAGGCACACCATTCGACCCATCCTTTGAGCCCACATTGTGACGATGCGTGCGTGCAGGTGCGTGCCAGAACCTATCACTTTCTGGGCACGCGGCGGCTTATATGTCCATAGGATTCGATGTCATCAATGGCAGCGGTTAAGCAGTATTACGGCCAGGGGAACTTGATGGACCTCTTGGCCCCTTACACACGTGCCGCCCACGTGCCCCGTCCGGAAGATGTTTCGTGAGTCGCATGGAGGCTGGCTTACCGTGCCGGGTACCGTACTCTTTGTTTGCAGCATAGTGTATGTGATAGATGCTTACCCTCTGCGCTGGGATGTGTGACAGTACGGTTTGCCGTCGTAGGCCGTTGCTGGTTGTTGCAAACATGCGAGATTGCATGCTATCCTGGCCGATTAAGGTGCCCTTAATATGTTGAGGAATAGAAGAGATAAAAAGGTGACCTTCTAGCAATTTCACGGTGAGGGCAGAAGCTTTGCCTGCTGAACTCGCGCCAACACCCGAAAATGCGTGGCAACAGCAAGGTGGGGACCAAACCGGCAGACATGCAGTAATCTTTGGCCTAATATCACTCCTACATCGACAGAAGAGCAAACACGGCATCACATGCGCCGTCGCCAGCTCACCCCTTCCCTCCATCCCCGTTCCCGCTGCTGCCGTGCGTCCTAGGTCTCTGCCAACCTGTTCTTCCAAGTTGCCGGCGTTGCGTGGGAGTACCTGCATCGGACTACACAGCAGGCCGTACGCCAGAGCAGCAGCACGGGGCGCACGCTCCATGACTCCCGCACCACAAACCTGGTGGTCAGGCTGGGGCACAGCAAGCCCGACGCCGCTGATGACGAGCAGAACAGCGACAGTGACGACGAAGAAGCCAACGTCAGCGAGGGCGCCGCCACCCCCAGCCCTCCTACTCCCGCCGTGCTGCGTTCTGCGCTGGCCACAATGGTTCAGCGGGGAGCACGCCCGCAGACACTGCGGCTGCGCTTTTTCGAACCCGAAGGGGGCCACCTACCAGCACATGAGAGGGAAGCGCAACTGTGAGTCAACTCTGGTACCGGTAGTTCAAATACCACGGATGATCAGGATGCCGTTCAGCCTAGCAGGCAGGGGATCGGGCACTCACAGGGAGTGTGTGTGTCACGGTTGCTTGCCAACTTCACTGACAGGGATGCCGTCGAGCCCCGGCGTGCCACTTTAGATTTGACTTCGAACCTACTAAGCGCGGCACGCCCATTATGGCCATGTGTGCACGCAGGCTCGCTGCGTTGCAAGCCCTGGGCGGCAGCCCTGTGACGCAGCTTGTGATGTCCGGGGGCGTGCCGCTGAGCAGGGCGGTTGCCTCGGCTGTCGCTAACGCATTCCCGAGTCTCGTCAACCTATTCCTGCGTTTCCTCTGTGACGACAACGACCTGCCACAAGGAGATCGCCATGGCGACGCAGCTGCGCAGTACTACTACGGCGCGATACAGCTGCTGGCGCTGTGCGGGCCGCGGCTGCGGGAGCTGGAGCTGCTGGGCGGCGTGCAGCAGTGGCCCACAGTGGCTTTCCAAGCCCTGCGGGAGTGCACCGCGCTGACAAGGCTGGAGGTGGAGGCGGGCTATGGGGATACGGACGACGAAGATACGAACGGCCGGTACCTGGGTAGGTGTCGTACCAAGATGCAACGTCCCTCTTGCCGTGCGTCCTTCCGCAAACATCCGAGGTGGTTTGCCTTCCTTGGGGTCACGAGGATGATGTTCCGCCGAGAGTGAGATTTGACGAGCTAGCTTTGGATGTCCTGTGCCTCTACCCTATGCAGACACCCCAGCTCAGGAAGACAGCATCCTGGCGTCCATCGGGCAGCTCACCAGCCTGCGGTCCCTCAGCCTGCTAACCAGGCTGGCCCCGGCTGTGTGCACCCCCGACGTTCTGGCGCCCCACATTACATCAATGGCGCGCCTCAGCACCCTCACCGCCCTCACACGCCTGCAGCTGGAGTTGCCCATCGCATATCAGCACCACGGTGACAGCTGGTCGGAGCGCAACGCTAAAGGCAACCAACACGTGGCATGGTGTGCAGCACGGGAGGATCACCGCACCTCGCTCCTCTCCGCCCTGCACTGCATGCCGCAGCTGCAGCACCTCGACTGCCCCACGCTGTGGCTGTGGCCCTCCCAGGCCACGTCGCTCACCGCCCTCACCAGCCTTAAGCTGGGAGGGCTGCTGCTGCCACCACCGCCGTCAGCTAGCGGGGGCGGCAGCAGCGACGGTGCATTCTCTCTGCCGGCGCGGCTCGTCGACCTGACGCTGAACACGACGGTGTCCCCGCGGCTGCTGGCGAGCCTACAGGTGCCCAGCACCCTCACCGCGCTGCACCTGTGGTGGCTGTGCTTTGGCATGTCGGACGTCACGCCGGACAATCGACTGCTGCCGGAGACAGTGGAGGCGGTGGGCCCGGCGTTGCAGCTCATTAGCTCGCTTCGCGCTGCTGAGCCCACGTATTCGGAACTGGTGTTTGACGCGGATGGTGCTCCGGGGGTGCTGCTGCCGCGGACGGGCGTGTCAGAGGGCCACGTGGAGTGGCTGCGGCACCTCACCGCCGTGGAGGGCGTGGAGGTGGTGAAGTTGCGGACCCTGGCGCTGCAGTTTGAGGACATGTGCTGCCTGGCTCAGGCGGTTGGCGGTTGCGAGGTACGCAAGCTCTTGCCATGGCAGGCATACAAGCTGCGTGTAGCAACGCACTAACGTGTCGTGCTGGGTTTGCCTACCGGTGCCAGCATGACCATGTGCGGCAGGCCACGCTTTTCCTGATTGCGACTAAGGGACGCACACGAGGAAGTACGAGCTCCGTCCTTTGCGGCAGCAATGAGCCCGTGTCACCTGCCCCGCAGCGCCTGAGCATTGTGGACTCGTCGTTCCCGGTGGCGGCCATCACTGCACTGCTGGGCCTGGAGGCGACGGAGGAGCTGGAGCTCGACCTCTCCCGCGCCTCGGGCCTCAACCGCAGCTCCCTGGAGACGGCCCTCACGGTGCTGTGCCTCCAGACCCGCAAGCTGCGGCGCGTGGCGTGCACCAAGTGCCCGCTGCGCAACACCCAGGAGTTGCAGGAAGCGGTTATGGCCAAGCTGCGCAGCAGGGGCCAGGAGGGCGTGGCACTCACGATTACACGGTAGAGGCGTACCTTGCACAGACGGTTTGCAATCCGCAGCAGCGGCTTACTGCGACTGGTGTGTTGTCGGCCGGGTTGGGCCTCGTGCACTTGCTGCGCTAGCGCTTCCTGCGGCCCCTATCTAGGGTCATCCGTGCGGGTACGGCCACTCCATATTAGTAGACGGCTGTACCTTAGAGCTGGGTTACCGATGTTGACAGCGTCCGGGTGAGGCCCTCCTTGGTACTGCCATTATAGCTAACGGCCGCGGTTGGCATGGTTCACGCTTGGGGCCCTGGCGGTGCTGCCCGGCAGGACGAGGTGTTGCGTGGTGTGACGGGGGACCTGACCCTACGAGGCGTTTTGGGCCCATGGTGGGGCCCTCTTTCGGTTTGGTTGATAGTTGACTACTTGCATTTTTATTGACGGCGTGCAAAGCGCACAACGGTTGTGGGGGTACTGTATGCAGGGAAGGCACACAGCGACCAATGTGCAAGAGTTTGTCGATGGGGAGGCCTCACGGCAGTTTGCAGTTGGAGTGAGGAGCAGTGCGGTGCTGGGGCGAGGAGAGGTGAGGCCTAGGTTTTACGTGCTTACCGGTATTTAGTGGTTGGCGTTGGGAGCAGTGCGGTGCGGCGGTGGGTGGCGAGGGCAACGCTTAGGGAAGCACGATGCGGTGCGTGTAATTAGTGCTTGGCAATAACGACATACGCACGCACATTGACACGAAGGGACTGCACTAGCTGCTACGGTAGGTAGGCTACTGCGTAGTGGATGTCATGTACCGGTTCGTAGGGACGTTTCTGTGGGGCATCTGACTTCAGCATCTCGGTTGGTGTTTATGTGATACTACGGTAGATTTGCACTGCTGCCCGCTCCGCAGAGCCGGCCCACAGCACGGAGGCCCACGAAAGGTCTCGGGGCAAGGGAGCGACTAAACCGCCCCCTGAAGCGCATCCCCTCGCAAAGGGCGTGTATCGGTGCGTGTGCATTTGTGTGTGCTGCTCTATCTGTGAGGTGTGGTTACTCTACGGTTAAGGCAGAAACCTGTGGGCCGGAGCACAGGGAGGATATATTAGAGCCACGTGGGGCAGTAGGCCTGCGTGGCCACTGTACATCTGACTGCTGCGACCTCCTATGCGGCTGGTGCATGTGAGCTGACTGGCGGTGTGGCTGACTGGCTGTACGGAAAGACTTGCGTTCAGCCTGTTTGTGCCGCTATCAGAACAGCAGACAATATGCACTCCGTCGGCTACGGCCCAGGTACACCGTGTCTTTTGTACATCGTGGTGCACGTATTTGCGTGCACACAGCGCCCCTCCTACTCCCCTGGTTAACACAGTGCTGCTGTAACCACATGGTCCGTGTCTACACGGCCGTGTAGCTGCAAGCTGCAAGCACGTGGCCTGTATTCATATGGCAGGGGCTTTGTAGCACACATGCCCTACACCCGTGTACATTCTGGGGTCTAACAAGTACGGCGCAGCCGAGGGTGTCTATGTGTCACTAGGCCCATGCCTTTGTCAGGTGCCGGGCTGCACTGCACGTGGATGCACGTGATTGTTACAGAAACCCATGTTCCCCGACTTCTACTGTTGGCTAGGTCAATGTGCATTGCCACTCGCAGGGAAGCTCCCCTGTTTTAACGCGTTGCGAGACGCAGGCAACATCTGCCCACGGCCTAGCCCACAGCAGTCAATGCGAGGGAGCGCCCTCTGCGCCACCGGTATCGCGTCACCGCGCACATTGGGCTGTGCATAACAGGAAGGGCGTGTACCGGTAATGAAGATGACCTGGAGTGGATTAGCCTGAATCAACAGTGGACCCACGTGGACGGGCGCTGTCGTCCGAACTCCGGCATTTGGCCACGGAGCGAGCGCCGTGTGCCTGGCGTCCATGACCAAGTATAAACGTAATAGTCAAGTTATGAGGCTGTGCCTCACACTCCGTAGTCTGCGGCTAGAAGCAACAGCCTTCCCGCTTTGCGATTTTGTACTTGCAAGGGCCTTGCGAAGGACGACAGAAAGTCATTAAAGAGCTATATAATCATCGTTCTTGTGAGGCGCTTTCGGAGAGCTTCGATCTTCGCCCAGCTGCTGCCTTGGAAAGGGCGAAAGCGACTATGAGTCGCGCAGAGCCGGTGAGGCAGGGTCAGGTGCAGATAAGCCTAACGCTGGACTGCAGCAAGATGCTTCTAGCTCCCATTCGGGCCGCACTGCTGCAACTGACCTGGTCCCGCTGGAAGGCACACGGCATTTGGCACCGTCGAGGGGCGTCCACCGTCCTGCCGGCCATGCCCCAGGTATCCGCCACCCTCTTCTACCAAGTAGCTGGGATCGCATGGAACCGCCTGTCAGCTGAGACTCAGCAGGCCATACGCCAGACCAGCAGCGCGGGGCGCACGCTCCACGACTCCAACGTCACCGTCATGGAGGTGTGGCTGGGGCGCAGAAAGCCCGATATGCTCGGCCTGGGCAGAAACATGCACCTGAACGACGACGGAGCACCGGGGGCCGGCGAGGATGGAGCAGCCTGCCGTGCTCCCACGCCGGGCGAGCTGCGCGCGTCGCTTGCCGCTGTAAGGCGGCGGGGAGCTCGGGTGCAGTGTCTGCGGCTGCGCTTCTGGAGGGTCGGTGGGGCCCTCCCACCAGCGAAGGAGCGAGAGGAGCAGCTGTAAGTGCTCCCTTGGTGACCGTTATGGGCATGTGGGGGTTTGGGCTCTGCAAACTTGTGTGCAGTTGTGCAGAGTTGTGCTGCAGTTCCCGGGCAAGGTATGGCCCTCGTTGCAATAGGTACCGTGCTGGCTGCTGGGCATGCGTCCTTTCAATGACAAGAGCTGGTGAGGTCTAACTTGTGGAACAAGAGCAGGTGGTGCTTTAAGCTGCGAAGGGACCTTGCTACCCGACTTCGCTTTGTGACCGACCTTGGGGACTTGCAAACAGAGAGCCTTGGAGGGGCGGGAAGGTTTAGCGGGTATGCACACAGCTTTGCCCGCTATGCCTTGCGCGTGAAGGGTTGCCAAGCACGAGCATGGTGCTGCGGGGTGTTCCTCCGGCCGTGCGTGGTTTCTGGAACATTCGTTTGCACCGGCACGTGCGACGCTTTACGCGGAGGTTCCTACTGTTGCCGGTGATGTAGGGTTGGGGTTACGGTGCGGGGCGCAAGGGTCAGTGGGCACGCGGCACGGCAGTGAGCCCCTCCGCCTTGGACCACATTGGACAACCGGTGTCCCGCCCGCCTCCTGCCTGAAACGCCTGCCGTTACTTTTTTTCCTTGCATACCCTTTCGTAGGCTGGCTGTTATGGAAGCCCTGTCTGGCTGCCCGGCGACAACGCTGCTGCTCATGGGCGGTGTGCCGCTGAGCGGGGCCGTCGCCTCGGCAGTGGCCGGCTCGCTTCCATGCCTCACGAGCCTGTCGCTGAACTTTGGGTGGGCAGCCAACGACCTGCCGCAAGGAGAGAGCGACACAGGCGCTGCGTCCGAGTACTACTACGGCGCCATGCAGCTGCTGGCGCTGTGCGGGCCGCGGCTGAGGGAGCTGCAGCTGTGTGGGGGCGTGCAGCACTGGCCGGCACTGGCGTTCCAGGCGCTGCGCCACTGCACTGCGCTGGCCAACCTCAGAGTGGAGGCGGGGCGCAAGGCGGAGGGTGGTGTCCCGAGTGATGGGTACTACCTGGGTAAGCTGGTGCGGGTGGTGGTGTAGGCGTGCGCGGAACTGTGAGGAGCGTTTTAGGATCGAAACACCAGGCTGCCAGCACATGCACATGTCTCAAGGACCACGATGTCGGCTAGTGCCGCGCACTCCTAGTAGCAGCTACGCCCTATGTGGCCCTTGATGCGGATGCTCAACAAAGCGGCAAGCAGGGTAGTGTACATGTGTTACCTTTGCATGCATGCACCGCTGCGGCAGCAGCTTTCCGGTGGCTCACACAGTCTGATTGCTAACGCGGGTGTTGCACTCACGGTGCGTCCTACTTGACACTTATGCAGGTTCTCCGGCGCAAGAGGACGGCATCTTGTCGCCCATTGCGCAGCTGACCAGCCTGCGCTCGCTGCACCTGGAGGCCTATGTCGACCCAGCGGATCGGTCGCCCGCGGCCCTGGCCCCCTACGCCACATCCCTGGCGCGCCTCACCGCCCTTACCGCGCTCACCAACCTGCGACTGTACCTGTCTCCATGCTACGAGGACCACGGAGATGCTTGGTCCAGGCAGGACGAGGACGGCGAGAACCACACCGCCTGGGTGGAGGTGCGGGAGGTGCACCGCGCATCACTCTTCTCCGCCCTGCGCGCCATGCCGCAGCTGCAGGACCTGGACTGCCCCACGCTGTGGCTTCATCCGTCCGAGGCGGCCACGTTGACCGCTCTCACCCGCCTTGCCCTGGGCGGACTGCATCCGCCGCCACAGACCCAGGGTGACATCCGCATGGCTAGCCCCCTACCTCCGCAGCTGGAAGAGCTGACGGTCGACACAGCACTCTCGCCCAGGCTGCTGGCGAGCCTGCAGGTGCCCGACACGCTCTACGCGCTGAACACGTACCGGCTGTGCTTCGGCATGTCCGACGTCACGCCAGACAGCCAGCTGCTGCCGGAGACGGTGGCGGCGATGGGGCATGCCATGCGGTTGATCACCTCGCTGCGCACCGAGGACTACCCTTGGACTAACTTCAATGTGGTGGCCGATGGCGGGCCCGGGCTGCTGATGCCGCGGGCGGGCGTGCCAGACGGCCACGTGGAGTGGCTGAGGCACCTCACCGGCTTCGACTTGGTGGAGAAGGTTGAGCTGTACTGTGTGGCCCTGCAGTTTGAGGACGTGTGCTGCCTGGCCCACACGCTGGGGGGCGTGCAAGTAAGTTTGGGGCCGCAGGGTACCAGAAAGCAGCGGGACGGGATGCAAAGCTTGATGATAACCCCAGCTTCCAAAAGTTTGTTACCTGGTGACCATGTGTCATGTAGACGCGCCTCTAGGTTGGTGCACCCTGATAAGCGGCTGTGAGATACCGGTACCGGTGCACGCTCTCCCTGTCCTGCCGCAGGGCCTCGGCATGGAGGACACGTCTCTCCCTGTGACGGCCCTACCCGCGCTGCTGGGCCTCACGGCGCTGGAGGAGCTGCGCATCGACCTGACCCGTGTCGCGGACCTAACCCACAGCTCCCTGGAGGCCGCGCTGCTGCTGCTGGGCAGCCAGGCGCCCAAGCTGCGGCGCGTGACGTGCACCAACTGCCCGCTGCCCGGGTCGCATGAGCTGCAGGTGTCGGTGCAGGAGAAGCTGCGTGGCAAGGGCAGGAGCGGCATCGAGGTTACGATCGAGGACTAGTGCACGGCTGGCGCCCTTTCGCTGGGTCTGCGTCAGGTCTACTGGTACGGGGCTGGCTGCGACGTGCGGCAGCCCCGCCTGTGTACTGCCGTTTAGCCTGGGCTCGGCCCCTGTAAACCGTGGCGATGCATGTACTGTCGTGGACAATGTCGCTTTGCAGTAGTATACATGTGGGGCGCAGCCTACAGCGTATGCTTGTTGTGGGTTGTGTGCAGGGAACCTGGTTGCGGATATTGTTGGGAACCAGGGGCTGTTGGGAACAAACGGGCTACTGCATGCGTCTGCTTGGTGCACACCGGTCGTTTCACACGGCTTGCCTCTCTCCATGCACGTGCTGTACGTCCTATTCAGCCGGCATCCAATAGCTACCGGTAGTGTTTCGCAGGTTTCATACATGCAAGCGTGTCAGGGTTCGTTGCAGACTTGCGGTGCTACCTGGTGGAACTGCACCTACCCTGGCGTGAGTGGTTGCATGTGGGTATGTGGGCAAGCGCCTGTGTCCATTCTATGGTAAGAGGAGAGAGCTGCTGAGTTAAAGCGTGTAGGCCAGTTAGGAGGGGCACACTGCGACAGCAGCTCCTGTGGCATCCCGGAAAGCCTGTGGACAGGGGTGTCTGGACTACTGTGGCTTGGGTGTCCAACCACCTGTCGGACAAGGGGGGTCTTGCACAGGGGCATGGCCGAGATGAGCGAGTGTGCCTGCGGCAGGCTGGCTTTGGTGGTGCGGAGCAGTACCGGTACCGATTGGTGGTCGGGCTCATGCCCAGTCATGTCGGGTGGTGATGGTGACGAATCTCAACTTTCAAGTGAACTTCGTACCCACCACTCTGCACCACTACATGTTTCGTTCCGAAACCGCGTTCTGATGCACGTAGTCATATGTACCTATTGGTAGTAACACTGTACGCGTAAAGCAAGTGGGAAAGTCGCTGATACTCCGCTGATATTCCGCTGCTCCGCTGCTCGCCCAGCTTGCGAGTTTGCACAGCTAAAGCCTGCAGTTCACAAAGTAAAAGCAACGGCAGTAGAATACTTCGTTCATTTGGCCATTCGACTTTGCCGTTAGGTTCCGTCCCTGGGCACTTGCTATGATGCGTACTGAGCACCAGGTGCGAGCGCCACATTTCTGCTTACCCAGCAGGGCTGCATGAGAACCAAATGCAGGCAGAGAAGCAAGGCTACAGGGCCTGGGGCGCCCTCTTCGCCAATCTACGGCCCGAACTGCACCCTTCCCGCGTTTGACCGGTGGACCTGCGCCGTGCCCTGCTGCAGGTCTCCGCCAACACCTTCTTCCAGGTCGCCGGTGCCGCTTGGGACTACCTTCATCCGTCTACGCAGCAGGCCATTCGCCAGACCAGCAGCACGGGGCGGACGCTCCATGACTCCCGCATCACCAGCCTGGTGGCGCGGCTGGGTCACGGCAAGCCTGACGTGATTGACGCCGGCAAGGTGTGCCATGGTGGCCAGGGTTTGAGGAGTACCGAGGAGGCTGGAGAGATCACACCTCCCACACCCTCGGAGCTCCGCTCTACGGTGGCCGCTGTCGTTCAACGTGGGGCGCGGTTGACCACACTGCGGCTGCGCTGCTTGAGGAGGCACGAGCGCCACCTGCCTCTACGCGAGAGGGAGGAACAGCTGTAAGTGCCACCCGTCATGCAAACCATTGCATGCAGGTAGCATTATGGGGTCTTCATTCGCCGTGCTATGTAGGGAAATGCAGAACTGCCCTAAGGGGATACAGCAGTGGTTAAGGATGGGTGGCAAACAGCAGGGAGGCCTCATGCACCTGGGGGTACTGCCGCTGTACCTACGCTTGCCCCCTGTCTGAGGGCTGATGTTAGCGTACGGCCGAACAGTGTCCTTGACCGCTTGACATGACGTCACGAACCCCGCCTGTGCAGGTTGGCTGTGCTGGCGGCCGTACCCAGTGGTGGCCTGGTGTCCACATTAGCCCTGTCTGGGGGCGTGCCGCTTAGCGAGCGTCTAGCCACCGTGATTGACAGCACATTTCCAAACCTAACTCAATTGAGCATATATTCGTACTGGGAAGAGAACGACCTGACGGACGGGGACCCAAACGCCGAGGCTGCGTCCGAGTACTACTACGGCGCCATGCAGCTGCTGACGCTGTGCGGGCCGCGGCTGCGGGAGCTGTTGCTCACGCATGGAGTGCAGTGGCCCACGGTGGCCTTCCGGGCGCTGCGCAAGTGCACAGGCCTGACGGGACTTACGCTGGAGGCGGGGCGCAACAAGGAGGGGCCGTTCGTAGGTGGGTGCCGCCTACTAGCGAGTGCAGTACGTACCTGCCTGGCAGCTTGATCGCACAAAGCGCCATGCCTAGATAGCCCGAGCATACCGGCAGCCCTTGATTCACGGGCCTGGCACTGGCGTGTTACGGCATTGCAACAGCAATCGCATGTCCAGCTTCAAACCCCTAAGTGCCTTGTACTGTATTCCCTTTAAGTGCGTGCGTATGTGTAATCCTGACATTCGTCTGCTTACTTGCAGGCTCCTTTGCGCACGAGGATGGCATCATATCATCCATCCTGCCGCTGACCCACCTCCGAGCGCTCGACCTCAGCATCCACGTGGACCCGGAGGAGTTCACGCATGAGGCCATTGCGCCGTACACCACCTCCCTGGCCCGCCTCAGCGCCCTCACAGCCCTGACGGAGCTTCAGCTCGAACTGTCCTTCTGTTATGAGCTCGGTAGTGACAGTTTACAGACAATGCAGCTGGAAGGGGGCGATCAGGAGGCCTGGACTGAGGTTCGGGAGCAGCACCGCGCCTCGCTCCTCTCTGCTCTGCGCGCCATGCCGCAGCTGCAGCACCTGTACTGCCCAACGCTGTGGCTACATCCCTCCGAGGCGGCCACGCTGACCACCCTCACCAGCCTCCGGCTGGGCGGCCTGCTGCCACCGCCGCATGGCGAGGCAAGCTCCACTAACCCCCTGCCGCCTCGGCTGGCCGACCTCCATCTCATCTCAGCGGTGTCTCCCAGAGCGCTGGCGAGCCTTCAAATACCCAGCACCCTCACTTCGCTGCGCTCGTGCCGGCTGCGCTTCGGGATGTCCGATGTCAACCAGGAGACCTGCCAGCTGCTTCCGGAGGCGGTGGAGGCCGTGGGCCCGGCGGTGCAGCGCATGAAGGCCCTCGGGCCCAACGGGGCGCTGAATATCGAACACGGCGGGACAGGGTCGCTGCTGCCACGTGCGGGGGTTCCAGACGGCCACGCGGAGTGGCTGGGGCAGCTGGGCGCGCTGGACGGCGTGAACGTGGCGCTGAGGGGCTTCGCCCTGCAGGTGGAGGACGTGTGCTGCCTGGCACACACGTTCGGCAAGGTGCAAGTAAGTACACGATACTGGCCATCTTGCTCTCCGACACGATGCTGGGAGATGCACAGCAGCTGCCATCATTATTCTGTTGCTTCCGCGCGCATGCATTGATATGCTTGGTTTACGCGTGGTTTAATTACAAGACCCGAGTTGGGGCAAGCGCTGGCAGAGCACCCTCTTCAACGCGTTGGACTCCTTATTTGCTGACTGGCCACAGCGCCTGCGCATCAGCAAGTCCAAGTTTCCGGTGGCTGCGCTGTCGGGGCTGCTGGGCCTGCGGGCGCTGGAGGAGCTGGACGTGGACCTGTCCCTAGCCACGGACCTAACCAGGGCTTCCCTGGAGACGGCCCTCACGGTGCTGTGCAGCGGGGCGCCCGCACTGAAGCGCGTAGTGTGCATCAGGTGCCCGCTGCACAGCACCCAGCAGATTCAGAGTGCCGTCCTCGATCGGCTGCACGCCAAGGGCAAGGACGGCATCCAACTCACCATTGAGGAGGCGCAGTAGCAGGGCGGTTAAGCTGTTCCATTTTCTTGCGTAGTGCGCTGAGCGCACCGTACACGGTTGCCTCACACCCGTTGACGCATGTGGCTGGGTTATCAATGATCGCCGTCGGACCGCCTCTGGCTTAGCTGCTAGTACGTAGCCTGAACACTCCTTCGTACATATGTTACGAACATGCGGCCCTTTTGTCTCATCTTCAGGGACGTGTTGAGTTCTCATTTTGCGATAGTTCTTATTATTCTGAGTTGGCCGTCAAGTCATCATTTGGGTTTTATAGCGTTTGAGCAGAGCCTGCGCACGGCGGACGCCCTCACCCTGGCGCAGCGGGTGCTGAAGCAGCTGGGGGTGGGCATGCATCGCTGCACGGAGCTCGGCCTCCAGGCCCTGCGCGCCGCACTCATGGTGATGTGCGGCTAGGTGCACAGGCTTGGGCGCGTGACGCACCGCCCCTGCGTTTTGCCCAATTGTCATGCGGAGCAGGGCGCCACGGTAGGCTGGCTGCTGGTTATCGACAGCGGAGGCGTTGTGTGGGCCATCGCATCGTGGGGTCACAGTCGACCTGGCAAACCGTGGCGGTGCATGTACTGTGGTGGACAGTGCGGCTTTGCGGTGATATGTAATTGGGGTGCTGCCTACACCGTAAACTGTTGTGGGTTGCGTGTATTGTTGGGGGCACATGGCAACTGCTCAGGCGTCCGCGTGGTGCATATGGGTAGTGCCATATGTTGCCTCCTTCCATAGCGTGCAGTGAAAGAAGGTATTCTCAGCGTGCGTAAGCCCTGTTCAGCCGGCGCCCAATACTACCGGCAGGTTTCGCCGGTTGCATGCATGCACGCATGTTAGGGTTTGTTGCAGACTCGCGGTGCTCCTGGCGGACCTGCACGCACCTTCCCTGGCATGAGTGGTTGCGTGCAGGAGGTGGATACTGTAGAGCAAGCGCATGTACTGGTTTGATTATAAAATAAGAGAGTTGCTGAGATGCAGCGCGTAGGCTGGTGAACAAAGGCATACTGTTACACAGGGGAGCTGCCATGAGCTCCAGCTCCAAAAACGTAAAGCGTACGATGCTCCATCCGCGTGGGCAAGCGATGAGGGCAACATTGTGCGTGCAGTATGCTGCTGCGGGCTGGCTTTGATGTTGCAGAGCAGAACCGTTGCCGTTGGTAGTTGGTTGGGGGCGCAGAGCAGGATTGGCGCCGTGGTGGTCGGGTTCTGGTCGGTTATGTCGGGCGGTGGTCGGGCAGCAGTCCGGATCTTGGAAACACTCCGAAACCAAGTCGACTGAGTCCTAGCTAACCGCCTCACGAGCTCTTATGATGCATAACCCTGTTTACGGAGAAAGCAAGTGGGAAAGCCGCTTTCGTCTGCGCAGCAAGCTGCTCGCTGCTCTGGCGCTTGCCGCTTTGCCTGGCCAGAGCCTGCAGCTCACCGGCCGAAATAGAGACAGTGTTACTATAACTAACTACATTAAATAGCATCGCCGTCACGTTCCGTCCTCCTGCCACCGGCCTTGCTATGATGCGCTCTGGAAACCAGGTGCGAGGGCAACATTGTTGTGTGCCCAGTTGGGCTTCCTGAGAAGCAGATGTAGGTACGGAAGCAAGGCCACAGGGCCTAGGGCGCCCTCTTCGCCAACCTACGGCCCGAACTGCACCCGCTCAGTGTGACCCTGGGTCCGGCGCATGCCCTGCCCTGCTGCAGGTCTCCGCCAACACCTTCTTCCAGGTCGCCGGTGCCGCGTGGGACTACTTCCATCCGTCTACGCAGCAGGCCATACGCCAGAGCAGCAGCACTGGGCGCGCGCTCCATGACTCCCGCACGACCAGCCTTGTGGTCCGGCTGGGGCACAGCAAGCCCGACGTGGTTGATGCTGATCTACAGCGCCACGGTGGCGAGGGCTTGCGGAGTAGCGAGGAGGCACGTGAAATCGAACCTCCTACAGCCTCTGAGCTCCGCTCGTCGCTGGCCGCTGTCGTACAACGTGGGGCGCGGTTGGCCACACTGCGGCTGCGCTGCTTGAGGAGGCACGAGCGCCACCTGCCTCTACGCGAGAGGGAGGAACAGCTGTAAGTGCCGCCACCAGCCAGTCATTGCCCAACCACTCTGCGCAGGTAGCATTCTTGGGTTTCGATGCACCGTGAGCAGTACGGAAAGATGCAGAACGGCCCTGGGGGCCCTGGGGGAAATTGAGGTCTGGACGGGTGGGAAACGGCTGGGAGGCCCCATGCGTCTCCAGCCCCATGCGTCTGGGGGAACTGCCGCCATTGCGTACCGGTAATCTATAGCGCCTCACCATCCGCAAACTTGCGCCCTGCTCGGGGGCTGCTGGTAGCGAATGGCCTGTAAGTGCTCGCCCTTTTGCCGCTTTGAGACGACCACAATCGCTTGTGTAGAGATGCAGTTTTACACGATCACAATCCCTTGTGTGTGCAGGCTGGCCGTACTGGCGACTGTACCACGCAGCTGCCCAGTATCCTCACTTGCGCTGACTGGAGGCGTGCCGCTGAGTGAGCGTCTGGCAGCGATGGTCGACAGCACATTCCCGACCCTTGAAAATCTGGCATTTTATTCATACTGGGAAGAGAACGACCTGACGGACGGGGACCCAAATGGCGCGCGGGCGGGGCAGTACTACTACGGCGCCATGCAGCTGCTGACGCTGTGCGGGCCGCGGTTGCGGAAGCTGCAGCTAAGTGAGGGCGTGCAGCAGTGGCCCACGGTGGCCTTCCAGGCGCTGCATAAGTGCACAGGCCTGACGACGCTTGAGCTGGAGGCGGGGCGCAATCAGTATGGGCCGTTCGTAGGTGGGTTCCAACTTATTGATGCATTACGGTACCTGCACGGCCGCTTGTCTGCACAAAGGCGCTGGCCTGGCACATGACCAGATAGCCCGAGCGTACCGGCAACCCTTGACACGTTGGCCTAGCAATGGGCGTGTTGCGGCCATGCAACAGTTGTATGGCCGCAAACTCTTCTACTGCAACCTGTTTCCTTCTGCGTTTGTGTCTGACCTCATATGCTTTTGGCAACTTGCAGGCTCGTTTGCTCACGAGGACGGCATCATATCATCCATCCTGCACCTGACCCACCTGCGTGAGCTCTACCTGACCATCCACGTGGACCCGGAGGAGTTCGCGCATGAGGCCATTGCGCCGTACACCACCTCCCTGGCCCGCCTCAGCGCCCTCACCGCCCTGACGGAGCTGATGCTGGACCTGTCCCGCTGCTACCAGTATGGTGGTGACAACCTGCAGATGATGCAGTTGGCAGGGGACGATCACGAGGCCTGGACTGAGGTGCGGGAGGCGCACCGCACCTCGCTCCTCTCCGCCCTGCGCGCCATGCCGCAGCTGCAGCACCTAGACTGCGCCACGCTGTGGCTACATCCCTCCGAGGCGGCCACGCTGACCGCCCTGACAAGCCTCCAGTTGGGGGGCTTGATGCCACCGCCATATGGCGGAAGCAGGCCCACCAGCCCCCTGCCGCCTCGGCTGGCCGACCTCTGCCTCGACTCAGCGGTGTCTCCCAGACTGCTGGCGAGCCTGCAGATCCCCAGCACCCTCACTTCGTTGCGCTCGTGTCGGTTGCGCTTCGGGATGTCAGACGTGAACCAGGAGACCTGCCAGCTGCTGCCGGAGACGGTAGCGGCGGTGGGCCCGGCGGTGCAGCGCATGAAGGCCCTCCGTCCCAACGGCTCGCTCGGCCGCTTCTGGCTGCTCACGGCGGACGGTGCGGCCCGGCCGCTGCTGCCACGTGCGGGGGTTCCAGACGGCCACGCGGAGTGGCTGGGGCAGCTGGGCGCGCTGGACGGCGTGGACTTGGCGCTGAGGGGCTTCGCCCTGCAGGTGGAGGACGTGTGCTGCCTGGCACAGACGCTTGGGAAGGTGCAAGTAAGTCCACCATGGGGGCTTTTCTGCACTCAATAGCACCATTGGGCACTGCGGCATTGATTGCCTCTCAGCTCCTACTGCTCTTGTGCATTGGCGTGGTACCCGTGTGTGCAAAGTTACAGCAACAAACCGTGTTCGACAATCTCTGGTAGGGCACACACTGCAAAGTAGCACTGGGCTGTTGTTGTGCTGACTGGCCACAGAGCCTGAGCATGAGCACCTGCAAGTTCCCGGTGGCGGCGCTGTCGGGGCTGCTGGGCCTGCGGGCGCTGGAGAAGCTGGAGGTGGACCTGTTCCCCGCCACGGACCTCACCAGCGGCTCCCTGGAGACGGCCCTCACGGTGTTGTGCAGCGAGGCGCCTGCGCTGCGGCGCGTGACGTGCACCAACTGCCCGCTCTCCAACTGTCAGGAGATACAAGCCGCGATCGTGGACCGGCTGCGCAGCAAGGGCAAGGACGGCATCCAGCTCACCATCCAGCGGGCGTGGTAACCGGGGACCCTGACGCCGACTCTGCCAGGCGCCAACAGGGGGCATGCAGTGGCCCCGGCTTCTCCTGCTCGGGTGGTGTAAGCTCGGTGTGTGGAGTGTGAATGGTACGTGGGGTTGCAATGTGTGCTCGGTACGTGGTAGAGAAGTGCGCTGCGTGAGTTATGTGTGCTGTACGTTTTTATGAGCCAGCGTAATGTTTTCGTGCGGCGTCCTCACTGCCAGTGCTATCCTGCGATCTGCGCAAATACAGCTGTAAGTACCGGCTCCTTTTTTTGGCCTGGCCTGATGCTAACATGCGGTACATGGCGCCTCCGGGGCATTATGCTGGATGTCACGACGAGGCGTTTGAATGCAGTTGAAAAAGGTGTACGACAACCAACCGATGGGCAGAATGCGCATAGATGCAATTTGGCAGGACAACAATTGGGTTCGGGGTGCGGACGTGGGGTGCTGGGTTGTGGTGATGCCCTTGACGGTGGGGTGGCTGTTGCACAGGAGGACGGCTGGGACGCGGCCGTGTACGGCGAGTTACGTTTGGGGTAGTACGAGATGAAGGACGGTGGCATGCTCGCGCAGTGACGTTGGCGCAATTGGCGTCTGCGTTGGAGAACGGTCATGGCACTGCGTTGCTGGTGTCTAGTATGCTTACGTAGCTTAGCTCCCAGGGCAGGTTGTGCAGGTCCAAGAGTTACTAGTGGGTGATGCTCGATAGCTGTCGTGCGTACGGTTTGGGTTACCGGTACGTCTAGGGAGGTACTTAATGCATTGTCCCTCGTTTCTGTTTTGCCCGACGCACACGTACATTCAGATGCACCTCCGGCGGAGCGCAGCAATCGAAGCTTACGGGCAGCACCTGCTCGCGCAGCAATGTCACTGTCTTTTGCGGAAAGTGCGCGAGAGCTGTAAGGATAGAATCCGGGCTGGGTCTGCATGGCGCTTCGGAACCTCGTGAGCTACCGTAAGGTACACGTCGTACGGCGTTGCATTTGCATGCAACGAGACCGCTCCCAGAGGGTTGTATGCCGTACACTGCTACAGCTTGAGCACCGTCCTGCATCCTCCCATGGTCAACCCCATACCGAAGACAGGGCACTGCCCCAACTGCGCACGCCTAGGCAGCATCCCACAAGGCATATCTTGACGTCATAGACTATCCCATCCACGGTGCAGTGGCGTCGTCCCACTGCTTCAGCCAGGCTGCAGCGTGTAGGCTGGTGTACCAAGGCATCCAGTAGGTGAGCTGCACAGTGAGCTCCAGAGCCATGGGTAACATGTGAGTGCAGTATGCTGCTGTGGGCTGGCTTTGGTGGTGCAGAGCATAACCGGTGCCTTGAGTGGTGGTCAGGTTCTGGTCGGATCTGGTCGGGCTGTGTTCAGGAGTCCGGTCGGGTCTGCTTAAACACTCCGAAACCAAGTTCAGCAGGATCGATCGAGTTCTGGCGCACTGCTATACACCTTGCGAACCTTTCGTACGCATACGCTACGCTACGCTGAAAGCAAGTGGGAAAGCTGTTCGCCGCAAGCTGCTCGCTGCTCTGGCGCTTGCCACTTTGCCTGGCCAAAGCCTGCAGCTCACCAGCCGAAATAAAGACATTAGTACTATAGCAAATTGGATCAAATAGAATAGACTTCAGGTTCCGTCCTCCTGCTACCCGCCTAACCTGCTATGATGCGCTCTGGAAGCCAGGTGCGAGCGCGACATTCTTGTGTATCCAGTAGGCTTCCTGAGCAGCAGAAGGTAGAGAAGCAAGGATAGAGGGCCTGGGGCGCCCTCTTCGCCAACCTACGGCCCGAACTGCACCCTCTTTGGTGTGACCCTGGGTCCGGCGCATGCCCTGCCCTGCTGCAGGTCTCCGCCAACACCTTCTTCCAGGTCGCCGGTGCCGCATGGGAATACCTTCATCCGTCTACGCAGCAGGCCATACGCCAGGCCAGCAGCACGGGGCGGACGCTCCATGACTCCTGCATTACCAACCTGGTGGTGCGGCTGGGGCACGGCAAGCCCGACATGATTGATGCCGACAAGGAGCGCCATGGTGGCCAGGGTTTGAGGAGTAGCGAGGAGGCTGGAGAACTCGAACCTCCCACAGCCTCCGAGCTCCGATCTTTGCTGGCCGCTGTCGTACAACGTGGGGCGCGGTTGGCCACACTGCGGCTGCGCTGCTTCATGCGGCACGAGCGCCACCTACCTCCACGCGTGAGGGAGGAACAGCTGTAAGTGCGACAGCCATGAGATAGCCAACGTGGTCAGGTATTGTTCTTGGGTCGTAATGCACCGCAAGGAGAACGGGAGACGCAGATAGTCCTACAGGAGTGGGGGTAGGGAACGGGTGGCCAGCGGCAGGGTGGCCCCTTGCTGCTGGCGACAGTGCCGCCGTGATGATAGGACCTCAACGTCTGCAAGCTTGCGCCCTGTCCGGGACCTACCGATAGCGGACGGCCAAACAGTTCTTTGCCTTTTTGCCGCTGTGACTCAACGTGCCTTTGCAGGTTCGCTGTGCTGGCGGCCGCACCCTGCAGTTGCGCGGTGTCCACACTCACGCTGTCTGGAGGCGTGCCGCTGAGCGACGACCTGGCGGCGATGATCGACAGCACGTTCCCAAGCCTGGAGAACCTGAACATTTACCCGCACTGGAAAGAGAACGACTTGATGGACGGAGACCCGAATGGCGGGCCGGCGGCGCAGTACTGTTACGGCATCTTGCAGCTGCTGACGCTGTGCGGGCCGCGGCTCAGAAGGCTGCAGCTGATTGATGGGGTGCAACAGTGGCCCGCGGTGGCCTTCCAGGCGCTGCGCAAGTGCACAGGCCTGACGATGCTTGCGCTGGAGGCGGGGCGCGACCAGGAGGGGCCGTTTGTAGGTGGGTGCCGCCTGCCCTTCCAAGGCAGTACCTGCCTGGCAGTTTGACTGCGCAAGGCGCGGTGGAGCGGTCCATGCCCATGTGCCCGGGTTGCCTTCGCGTACTGGCAGACGTTGGCCCATGGGTCTTGCAATGGGCGCGTTGCAGCACTGCAACGGATGCGCACCCTGCTGCAAGCCACGTTATGCCTTTTACTGCATTCCAGTTCCCCCTCCATCCTTGTGTCTCACCTCCCATTCTTCTGCCCACGTGCAGGCTCCTTTGCGCACGAGGATGGGATCATCACGCCCATCCTGCAGCTGACCCACCTGCGTGAGCTCTACCTGACCATCCACGTTGAACCAGAGGAGTTTACGCTTGAGGCCATTGCGCCCTACGCCACCTCCCTGGCGCGCCTCAGCGCCCTCACCGCCCTGACGGCACTGGAGCTGGACCTGTCCCGCTGCTACGAGTTTGGTGGTGACAGTGTAGAGATGATGCAGTTGGAGGGGGACGATCACGCGGCGTGGACTGAGGTGCGGGAGGCGCACCGCACCTCGCTGCTGTCTGCCCTGCGCGCCCTGCCACAGCTGCAGCTCCTGCACTGCCCCAAGCTGTGGCTTCATGCCTCCGAGGCGGCCACGCTGACCACCCTCACCGGCCTCCAGCTGGGGGGCCTGCTGTCACCGCCGCCTGGCGAAAGCAGCCCCACCAGCCCATTGCCGCCGCGGCTGGCCGACCTCGACCTCGACTCAGGGGTGTCGCCCAGACTCCTGGCGAGCCTGCAGATCCCCAGTACCCTCACGTCGTTGAGCTTGTATCGGCTGCGCTTCGGGATGTCAGACGTGAACCAGGAGACCTGCCAGCTGCTGCCGGAGACGGTTGCGGCGGTGGGGCCGGCGGTGCGGCTCATGAAGGCCCTCCGTCCCAACGGGCCGCTGAGGCGCTTTTGGCTGCTCACGGCGGACGGCGCGGCCCGGCCGCTGCTGCCACGGGCGGGGGTTCCAGACGGCCACGCGGAGTGGCTGGGGCAGCTGGGCGCGCTGGACGGCGCGGACTTTGCGCTGAGGGGCTTCGCCCTGCAGGTGGAGGACGTGTGCTGCCTGGCACATACGCTCGGCAAGGTGCACGTAAGTCCACCGATGGGCGCCTTCCATTTGGCTTACTCAATAGCTGCATTGCGCACTGCGGCTTTCACTACCTCCCAGCTCCTCCTGCTCTTCTGCACTGGTTGGTACTCTTGTGTGCAAGCTTGCAGCATAAACCGTGTTTGACACCCTCTGACACAGGATACGCTATAAAGTAGCGTTGGATTGTTGTCTTGCTGTCCTCAGGACCTGACCATCGGCAACTGCAAGTTCCCGGTGGCGGCGCTGTCGTGCCTCCTGGGCCTGCGGGCGCTGGAGAAGCTGGACGTGGACTTGCTCCACGCCACGGACCTAACCAGGGCCTCCCTAGAGACGGCCCTCACGGTGCTGTGCAGCGAGGCGCCTGCGCTGCGGCGCGTGACGTGCACCAGGTGCCCGCTGTCCAACTGCCAGGAGATACAGGCCGCCATCCTGGACCGGCTGCGCAGCAGGGGCAAGGATGGCGTACAGCTCACCGTCCAGCGCACGTGGTGACCGGGGACCTTGGCGCCGACTCTGCCGGGCGCCAGCAGCGGGCATGCAACATCCTTTCTCCTCCTTCGCAAGTGGTGTGTGCTCGGTGCGCGGCGTGTGGTTGGTACGCGGCGTGTGCTCGGCACGGAGTAGAGAGAACTTCTATGCGGGGGAGGTTCGGCTATGGGGTTACGCAGGTTACACACGGAGGTGCTCTGCATATTTTGTAAATGACTTCTATACGTTTATATTTAGCCTGCGCGACGTTTTTTTGGTATGGTGTTCCCACCGCTAGTGTTTTCCTGCGATCTGCGCAACTGCAGCTGTGGGGTACGGGCTTCTGGTGAATGGCCCCGGGCCGGACGCTGACACGTGCCATATGGCACATCCGGGGCATTCGGCTGGATGTTTCAACGAGGCGTTCAAATGCAGTTGAACGAAGTGTGCGACAATTACCTGTTGGTCAAGATGAGCATAGATGCATTGTGGCAGGACAACACTTGGGGTAGGGGTGGGGACGTGGGGTGCTGGGTTGTGTTGATGCATTTGAAGGTGTGGTGGCTGGTGCACGGGCGGACGGCTGAGAAGATACTCAGTTTCCCGAGTTGACTAATCTCTGGACAGCCCTTGGTCGCGGAACAGCCACAAGCGGCGTTATGGAGGAGCGTTTGCGTTCTTACTTCCTTTCCGCCCTCGCCCCGGAACCAAATTGGACGTGCTGCGCTGTGACTTTGCCCGCCGAAGTCTGCAGGTCACAAGCCAAACGCATCTGCAGTTACATAGGCTCAAATTCAACTAGCTCGCCAGCCTTGCGTCTAGATCCGTCCTTCTTGGGCTGCAATCTGCTGATCTTGCCGAAATGCTTCCCGGAAACCAGGTGCGAGCGCAACATTTCTGCGTACCCAGCAGGGCTCCATGAGAACCATCTGCAGGCAAAGAAGCAAGGCTACAGGCCCTGGGACGCCCTCTTCCCCAATCTACGGCCCGAACTGCACCCTTCCGCCCTTCCCGCGTTTGACCCGCGGTCCTGCGCATGCGCTGCAATGCTGCAGGTCTCGACAAGCAACTTCTTCCAGGTCGTCGGTGTCGTGTGGGAGTACCTCCACCCGTCTACGCAGCAGGCCATACGCCAGAGCAGCAGCACGGGGCGCACGCTCAATGACTCCCGCACCACCGACCTGGTTGTGCGGCTGGGGCACGGCAAGCCCGACATGATTGATGCCGACAGGGAGTGCCACGGTGCCGAGGGTTTGAGGAGTAGCGAGGAGGCAGGTGGAGATGAACCGCTCACACCCTCCGAGCTGCGTGCTATGGTGGCTGCTATCGTGCAACGAGGGGCGCGGCTGTCCAAGCTGCACCTGCGCTGCTTCAAACGGCCCAAGCGCTGGCATTTACCTGTGCGTGAAAGGGAGGAGCAGCTGTAAGTGCCAACCAGTTCTTATTTCAGGAGTGCAAAAGTGCAATGCTGCCCTAGGGGGGATGTTAGCACGAGCGGCAAGCGGCATGGCGGCCCCTTGGCACCTAGAGGCACTGCCACCGTCATTGTGGCGCCTCGCCGCCAGCAAGCTTGCGCCTTGCACTGGGGTCGCTGACATGGAGTGGACGAACGTTGCGTTGGCTTTGGCTGCTTTGACGTGACCATGACGTGGACCTTGCCCTTGCAGGTTGGCTGTGCTGGCGGCCGCACCCAGGGGCTGCCCGGTGTCGGCACTGACGCTGTCTGGAGGCGTGCCGCTGAGCGACCGCCTGGCCACAATGATTGATACCTCACTTCCGAACCTGAAAGATCTGAGCATCTGCCCGTACTGGTACGCGCATGATTTCACGGACGAAGACCCCAATTGGGGGCCGGCGGCGCAGTACTTTTACGGCGCCATGCAGCTGCTGTCGCTGTGCGGGCCGCGGCTGCGGGAGCTGCGGCTCACGCATGGGGTGCAGTGGCCGGCGTTGGCCTTCCAGGCGCTGCAGAAGTGCACAGGCCTGACGACGCTTGCGCTGGAGGCAGGGCGCCACCATGAGGGCCCGTTCGTAGGTGGGTGCCGCCTGATAATCGACGCACTACCTGCATCGCAGCAATTTGACAGCAGAAGGCGTGCTGGAGTTATCCTGCCCAGATAGCCCTAGTTTACCGATACCCTTAGACCCGTGGCTCTGGTGTTGGGGCCATCGCCGGCACTGCTCGAGGCGCCGTACATGCCCTAATGCAAACACCGCGATACCCCTCATTGTGCTCCGTTCCCATGTACGCTTACGTTGTCTGTTACACCTCATCCTTGTGCACAACTGCAGGCTCCTTTGCACACGAGGACGGCATCATATCGTCCATCCTGCAGCTGACCCAGCTGCGGGCGCTCTACCTCACCATTCCTGTGGACCCAGACGAATGGACCCCCGATAACTTCGCGAACTACGCCACCTCCCTGGCGCGCCTCAGTGCCCTCGCCGCCCTGACGGAGCTAGAACTCGACCTGTCCCCCTGCTACCAGATGGGTGGTGACAGTCTACACATGATGCTGGAGGGCGAGGACGATCACGAGCTCTGGGCTCAGGTGCGGGAGGTGCACCGCACCTCCCTCCTCTCCGCCCTGCGCGCCATGCCGCAGCTGCAGCGCCTGCACTGCCCCACGCTGTGGCTGCGGCCATCCGAGGCGGCCACGCTGACCGCCCTGACAAGGCTCCAGTTGGGGGGCCTGCTGCCACCGCTGCCTGGCGAGAGCAGCAGCAGCAGTAACCTCCTGCCGCCGCGGCTGGCCGACCTCTGTCTCGACTTAGCTGTATCTCCCAGAGCGCTGGCGAGCCTGCAGATCCCCAGCACCCTTACTCTGTTGCGCGCGTGTCGGTTGCGCTTCGGCATGTCGGACGTCAACCAGGAGACCTGCCAGCTGCTGCCGGAGACGGTGGCGGCGGTGGGCCCGGCGGTGCGGCTCATCAAGGCCTTCCAGCCCAACGGCTCGCTGGGCCGCTCCTGGCTGCTCACGGCGGACGGTGCGGCCCGGCCGCTGCTGCCACGTGCGGGCGTTCCAGGCGGCCACGCGGAGTGGCTGCGGCAGCTGGGCGCGCTGGACGGTGTGGACTTGGCGCTGAGGGGCTTCGCCCTGCAGGGCGAGGACGTGTGCTGCCTGGCACAGACGCTCGGCAAGGTGCAAGTAAGTCAGCCATGGGGCCTTTCTGCACTCCGGGTGCTGGACCATGCGCAGTTGTCAAGGCCATCCAGTTGCGCTGGCGCTGATGCATTGGTTGCTCGGCAAGAACGGGTGTGCGTGGCTTCGTTATGTCACCCACGCTCGACAAGCTCTCACAAGGCACACGCACTGAGAGAGCGGTGAACTATTGTCTTGCTGTCTGGCCACGCACAGAGCCTGAGCATCAGCCAGTCCCAGTTTCCGGTGGCTGCGCTGTCGGGGCTGCTGGGCCTGCGGGCGCTGGAGAAGCTGGACGTGGACCTGTCCCTAGCCATCGGCCTCACCCGCAGCTCCCTGGAGAAAGCTCTCACGGTGCTGTGCAGCGAGGCTACTGCGCTGCGACGCGTGACGTGCACCAGGTGCCCGCTGTCCAACTGCCAGGAGATACAGGCCGCCATCCTGGAGCGGCTGCGCAGCAAGGGCAAGGACGGCATCCAGCTCATCATTCAGCGCCCGTGGTAGCCGGGGACCTTCACGTTATCTCCTTCTTTGGCGGTGTGTGCTCGTTGCACGGGCGTGTGCTTGGTACGCGGCTAGTAGTAGTTTCCTGCGTATTCCGGTTATAGGGTAGTGTGTGTGGCGATGTATGTCCCAGTGTGCCCCTGTTAGAGTCTGCGTGACGGGGTATTGACCTAGTGGTATGGCGTTCCCATGGCCAGCGCTGTGATGCATAATGGCCACCTACACCGGCTCGTGGTGAATGGTGAAGGCCCCGGGGCGTGGCCTGGCTGGATCAGCGGTTAGTGGCGCCTCCCGGGTAGTGAGCTGGGTGGTGAAATAGAGTTCAGTTACATGTGCGACAACCACCCGTTGTCCACAATGTACATGAAGTCGATGCGACTGTGTCCAGGCCAAGGCTAGACTCGGAGTAAGGGTAGGGGTGGAGGCGTGGGGTGGTGGGTTGCGGTGATGCCCTTGACGGTGGGGTGGCTGGTGCACGGGAAGGACGGCTGGAATGAGGCCGCCGCCTGTGTGCGGCATGCTACGTTTGGGGAAGGACAAGATCACGGGCAGTGCATGCTTGCGCAGAGACGTTCGGGCAATATGCCACTGCAATCAAGGGAGGGACTTACGTGGTCTTACAAGGCAGGGCGCTGCTGGTGTCTAGCGCCTTTGCTCGGAGTGCGCTTTGAGAGTATTAGACTTTTAGTAGACCGTGCCGTGCGTGTTGAGAAGTTCCTACCGGGCGGGGCTTAATAGCTGCTGTGCGTACGGGTTACGTTAAAGGGGTGTTTGTCGCACCTTGCATCGCCCCTGTTTGTCGCATGCACTCGTGCAACCATGTGCATCGCGAGCAGACCTCGTGCCAACGCCCCTCCGCATCGCACCTTGGGGTGCTGGCGGGTAGCTAGAGCTGGTCGCGCAGGGCACGTCCATGTCGCATGCCAGTCGATGAGCAAGGTCTGTACCGGTATTTGAGATGGACGTGGCTGCTGGGCGTGCACCTTGCTACGGCACCTGGTATCTCACAGTATTGTGCTACAGCGTCGCCGTGTCTATCGGACCGCCTTCTTGCTGCTACTTGTAAGTGTGCGCTTAAGAACGGGAAGCCGAGACGCAGTTGAAAGGGTCCTGGTGCTGACGCGGTTTTACACCAGCCACTTGGTTTACAGGCAAGAACTGTTCGGTACAGTCATACAGTGTCACAGATGTCAATCCAAATGCCGATTCCTCATCACGTGCCCCCGACTGACAATGGAGCGCAACCTCACAGGCAGTGCTGTCTGTATGGGCACATCGTATTGCCCGAGGGTCGCATGCCGTACACCGCTACAGCTTGAGCACTGCCCTGCACGCTTCCCATACCGGTACATGGGGCCCTGCTCCAATTACCGTACGGTGCGCCCGCCCTAGGCAGCATCCCACAGACGTACTTCGGCGTCATGGCCAACCCCACGTTGCAACGACGCCTTCCCACCGTGCCCCACGGCTCCGTGGACATGTGGACCAAGTGCCGTAAAGACACGTGAAGCCGACAACCATGCGTGGACAACAGCCGTTCCCGCATGCAAGCAGCCCAGTTACCATTGCAAACCCAGGCAGCTGGAAGCCAAAGAGCTGGCTGGGGGCCTAGCACACCGACAGTATCCGTATCGACGGCGGCAGCACGCTCACCATCCATGCTATGCAACGCAATGGCAGCACCGGTAGCCGTGCCTCTCTGGCTTACTCCGGCGCCTCTATGGTGAGCTGGATACCGTCCTTGCCATTGCTGCGCAGCCAGCTCAGCACGGTGTCCTGTACTCCTTGGCAGTCGAGCAGCGGGCAGTTGGTACACGCCACGCGCCGCAGCGCCGGGGCGTCGCGGCACAGCGCAACCAGCGCCGCCTCCAGGGCGCTGCGCGTGAGGTCGGTGCAGGTGGACAGGTCCAGCTCCAGCCGCTCCAGGGCTTCCGGCTTCACCAGTGCCGGAAGCGCCACGATGGGGAAGTAGGTGTCCCGGCGGCGCAGGGCCTGGGGGGCACATCACGTCGTGCAGTTTAACCGGACGAGCAGCACATCGTAGGAAACAGCATCGATGCCGGAAGAGAAGTACCGGTGCAGCCGAGGCGCAGCGTGGAAGAGAGCCCGATGAATTGCATGCAGGGTACGGTCTAGCCGCCAAGTCCAACAGGTTGTGGCACGTGTCATGGTGCTACGGAACATCTTCCCCGCAACACACAGGCTGTAGTGCACGTGCGGGTCTGTGCATTCCCTACCGGCACGTGGCCGAGCGCGTCGGCCAGGCATGCCACGTCATCCGACTGCAGCTCCAGGCCCTGCAGCTGCAGCATGTCCACCTCCTGCAGCCCCGACAGGTGCCGCAGCCACTCGCCGTGGCCACGCGTGCTGCCCGCACGTGGCAGCAGCGCGCCGTCCCCGCTGTCCGCGACCACCGCCAAGGTGCCCCACACGGGGTCACGCGTGCGCAGCGTTTTGATCAGCTGTAGCGCTGGCCCTACCGCCGCCACCGTTTCCGGCGATAGCCTGTTGTCCGCTACGCTGTCGGACATGCCGAAGCGCAGCCGCCACAGGTGCAGGGCGGTGAGGGTGGTGGGCACCTGCAGGCTAGCGAGCGCCCGTGGCAGCCCAGCGGAGTCTAGGGTGAGCACTGCAAGCTGTGGAGGCAGGGAGCACAAGCCGCTGACGCTGCTGCTGCTGCTGCTTATGCTGTTGTCGCCCCATGGTGGCGGTGGCAGCAGCCCTGCTATGCACATGCTGGTGAGGGCGCTCAGGGTCGCTGCCTCCGCAGCCTTGAGCCACAGCATGCCGCAGTCCAGGTCCTGCAGCTGCGGCATGGCGCGCAGGGCGGACAGCAGGGAGGTGCGGTGCTCCTCCTGCAGCTCGCACCAGGCCTCGTGCTCCTCCTCGCCATTCCACAGCCATTCCCGCCAGCTGTCGCCGTGGGCCTGACAGCACTGGGACAGGTGGAGCGCCAGGCGTGTGAGGGCGGTGAGGGCGCTGAGGCGAGCGAGGGAGGTGGTGTACGGCGCCAGGTCTTCGACGGTGCACCTGTCTGGGTCCACTACGGTGTTGAGGTACAGCGAGCGAAGGCCAGTCAGCTGAGAGATGGGGCCCAGGATGCTGTCCTCCTGCGCAAAGGAGCCTGAAGGCACGGGGCAAATAGCGTAAACGGAGGAAATCGCCACGTGAGTCAGCTGGCTGCCATTGCACTCGGTGCAAAGCCTGCATACCGGTCAATGGTGCCCACGTGTCGGAAACCGCAACGAATGGAGCACCGTAAGCGTAAGGCAGTGACGCACGAAGCTCAGCTGGAGCTATCTGCCAGTCGCCTGCAGTGATGCCGACGCCGGTGGGACAGTAAAGCCACATGCCCTTGTGCGTTTGGAGCGGTGGATCCAACCCAGCGCGACAAGCGTGCAGCTTTCCACTGTATGCATGCTAACCCACCCAGGTGCGGGCCGTGCTGCTGGCCGCCATCCCCGTCCAGCCGCCCCGCCTCCACCTCCAGCAGCGTAAGGGCGGTGCAGCACCGCAGCGCCTGGAAGGTCATACCGGGCCAGTGGCGCACGCCCCCCACCAGCCCCAGCTCTCGCAGCCGCGGCCCGCACAGCGTCAGCAGCTGCATGGCGCCGTAGAAGTACTGCGACGCAGGCTCCGCGTTGGGGTCCCCGTGCGGCAGGTCGTTCTCCTCCCACCGGAACACCAGGGCCAGGCCCTTCAGGTTGGGGAGGCAGCTGGCGACAGCGGATGCGATGGCCCCGCTCAGTGGCACCCCTCCCGACATGGTCAGTGAGGTGACGGGGCTGCCAGACAGCGCCTCAAGCACAGCCAGTCTGGTTAATGAAAGAGAGAAGGGCCACGAGGGCGTAAGTAATAGGTTAAATGTCGGTGTGATGAGAGTTCAAATTGTGGTGTGTGAGCGGGGCCGCCTTCAGGCCGTTTGGTGTGCAGGGCGGGGAATTCGAGCGGCCTTCCCTAGCACGCCCGTAACCCGTACATTGGCGGGGGGGGGGGGGCGTCCAAGCTGGGTAAGCCGGAAGGTTTTGAACGCTTCCATGATTGACTGCATGCGGCCGCCGCCTTCCCTACGTTTGCTCTGCACACTCTGCACAGGGGAGCGCAAGCCTGCTTGTATGCCCTACTGCTCTGCAAGTCAGCCCACAGAAACACCCGCATCCCGCATAACGCTGGACCGGCGCAGGTCGCACGTGCGCACCTGGCCTTGCTGGCCAGCACGCTCACACTCAACGGCACTCCATTATGCGCAACTCTGTAGTTGCATGGTCGTCTGACACTTACAGCTGCTGCTCCCTCTCGTGCGCCGGTAGGTGGCCGTCGTCACCCGCCGGCTCTAAGAAGCGCAACCGCAGGGTCTGCAGGGGCGGCCCCCGCCGTACGGCAGCGGCCAGCATAGCGCGGAGCTCGGTGGGAGTTGGGGGAGGTGTGGGCCCGACAGCCTGGTGCACGTGCGCGCTGCCCTGACCGCCGTCCTTGTCATGCTCGTTGTCTATGGCGTCGGGCTTGCTGTGCCCCAGCCGCACAACCAGGTCGGTGATGCGGGAGTCGTGGAGCATTCGCCCCGTGCAGCTGGTCTGGCGTATGGCCTGCTGCGTACATGGGTAGAGGTACTCCCACGCGGCACCAGCGACTTGGAAGAATGTGTCGGCGGAGACCTGCGGCCAGTCCAGGGTCGCAGGCACGCAGGCAAGTGGGCACCGGACGCCGGACGCCTCTTGCCAGGCAGTGTCAGGACTTGGCCGTTGCTTCTATGAGGCGTGAACTATTCTGAATGCTGTCTCAAGGTAAAGCTGCTCGGTGCTCGCCGCTCGACTGACCTTGCTTGCGGAGCAAGCCATTCCGCGCCCAGCGACACCACGTAAGACTAATATAATGTGACAACTTTTAGTACATCGGAACCTGCTTCTCGCCAACCACTCTGCCTGCCACCAGGCCCTTGCCCCGGAACCACTAGGCAAGCAGTTGGCAAAAGGGCAACCCCCACAGCTCTCGCTCTGAGGACCATACACCGCAGGCAGTTGCCACAACCATTGCATCAGCTGCAGTGTAATGAAAACTCGGATTGGCGCCTTTGGGCGTGCCGGCGAGTGCAAGTTTCTGTTGTAGCTCTGTACGGGATCAGCGGGATCGGTCCAGAACCAAGCCGCGAACATAAACCAGAAACCCAAAACCCTATGCGCCCTAGTCACTTTTGGGATCAGACCCTAGTGCAAGGTATGGTCTCAACCCGGCGGCAACTTGCCATTAACTTGCACATGCGGAAAACGAGCGGTTCCCACTCGCTATGTGCACATGCTGTTTCCTACGCACTTTATTAGGTGCTCAGTTCGCATCAGTGCAGGGAGTCTGCACGACACCTGTCTGATACTGTGTTCCGTGCTTTCGGCGCTCGCACGCGGTTGTGCGCGAAGAGGCTCGCAAATAACCTTCAGATGTGAAGTGCACATGACTCTGTGTTAGGGCAGATACTATGCTGTTCCGGGCGCTGCGCTTTGGGCCGTGACCGCAAGCTGGCAGGGCTGCTTCTGCAGCCAAAACCTCCACGCACAATGCGATCGACACGCGTGCAGACACAATTGAAGACCATTCACCTGACCACCGTTAGCCACGCAAACGGATGCCCGCTACCTGTTGCCTTTCCTCCGCCTCCCCCACCGCAGTCGCCAAGGGCAGTTGCCAACGGCAGCAGCAAGCTGCGCTTGGAGTGGCCCGGCAGGCCTGATGGAGGGACAGGCAGCTGCCGGTGGCAGCGGCGGCGGCAACGGCGGCAGTGGGGCCCAGGGCTGGGGCGGCAGTGGGGGCCTTGGCGGCAGCCGGAGCGGTGGAGGCGCTGGCGGGGTTGGCGGCGGTGTAGCAGCTGCACACGGCGGCAACGCTGCCGGCAGCGGCGCGGCAGCGGGGCAAGGAGGGGCCTTCAACGGCAACGGTGCTGCCGCAGAGGGGTTCGTGGTGAAGTTTCAAAGCGATATCCGGGTCCCGGCGGCAGCAAAGCCCTGGTTCCTATCTCATGATTGCGATGGTCAGGAGACGGTGCCTCGGGTGTTGTACGGCAGGCGGCAGGACGGCTCCGTAACACCACACAGCGTCACACTGCACCTTGACTCGGAAGTGGTACCTGACCGGCATCAGATCCCTGCTCGGGCACCTGGGCGTGCGCAAGGGCAACATGGTGAGGCTTACGCGGGAGGCGGTGGCTGCGGCTGGAGGTGGAGCAGCGGCAGCGGGCGCCATGGGTGTGGTGGTGGAGAAGGTGGCGGGGGAGCAGCAGCAGCAGCAGCAGCACCAGGGGCAATGCCGGCAGAGGCATGCCCGCACGCTAGTACAACATGGTACGTCCAAGCCGTTTGTTGTATTGTTACTTATGCCTGGCCGGTAAACGTGTGGGTAATTTATTGTGCACTCTGTGGCCTGCCATTGGTGCTCATGGCACAGGGAGCCAGTGCATGCATCCGGGCGCAAGGTCAGTTACCCGATGGAAGGCCGCTGCTTCGTATGGGAGCAAAGCAGGCGGCTGGTGTTGACGCCACCCTGCAACGCATCACTCCGCTCACATGTGTGTTTGTCTTGAGGCACTACTGTGATACATACAAGTAGCCTACCGGTATGTTATATACGATATAGCATTGTCCTCGAGTATTTTGGACAACCCCTCCCATACTCTTTTAGGATATACTTTGTCGTGGAGAGCTTGCTGCAATTGTAACGTTCTCCTGCATCCATGTCTGGCCTGTTACCCCTCCCAACGGTGCTTTCCTAAGCACCGCCATCACCCTGCCCCCAGACCCTCCGCTGGACCCCTCCGGTCCCTCCGCCGGCCGTGTGGTGGTGTCAGGGGACCGGCGGTTTGCGGGCGGCGCAGGAATGTGGATCACGCATGACGCAGCTCTGTGCTTAGTGAAGGAGGCGCGAGTTCAGGAGGCGAAGGCCGCAGCGGCAAACACGGGAGGTACCACCCCCAAGTACACTGTGACGGTGTACGCGCGGGGGACAGGTGAGGACGGAGCGCCGATGCCGTTCAAGGATGTCTGGCTAACCCCAAGCTACACAAACAAAAGGAGGAGCCTGACCTGGCGCCTTGGCGGCCTGACCCTTCTTCGCCGGCACCTGGTCCTGGAACCCGGCTCCCCCGCGCGGCTGGTGCGGGAGGTGGGGCAGGACGGCAGGGTGAGGCTGGTGGTGGAGCCCAGGGGGAAGGAGGAGGGAGGGGGAAGGGAGGCCAAGGGCAAGGGCAAGAGGCCGAGGGAGCGCGTGGAAGACAGTGACACGGAGGACGAGGACGATGGCGGTGGTGACGGCAGCAGCACCAGCTCTGGGGGGTCGGAGCCTGTGAGCAGCAGTGACGACGAGGAGGGAAGCACCAGCTCCGGTGGGGACGGTGGCAGTGGCGGCTCTGACTGGGCGCCTGTGGGAGACGATTGGCAGCCCGCCCAAGGCGCCAAGCGGGCTCAGGCGTGGCAGCCCCAGCAGTCACAACCGCCGCTGCCACAGCCGCAGCTGCCGCAACAGCAGCAGCCACCACCAATGCCGAAGCAGCCACCGCGTCTGCAACAGCAACCAGACCCGCACCTGCCGCAGGAAGCCCCGCAACCGCCTCCACCACCGCACCAGCCCCAGCAGTTGCGCCTCATGGGTGCACCACTGCTGCCACGGGCACCACTGCACCCACAACCGCAGCCGCAGCCAAGGCAGTGCCAGGACCCGCAGCAACATCACCCGCACCAGCAGCAGCGGCAGCAACAGCAGCAGCAGCCGGGCAGCGGGGCCAGGGGCGGCGGCGGGGACGGTGCCGGACCCTCGTGTGCTGTGCGGCTGGAGGCGGGTCTGGCGGGGGTGGGGCCCGGGGCCGGGGAGGAGGGGCGGCAGGGCAAGCGGCGGCGGCTGGAGGTCGGGACAGAACACGTGGAGGAGCGGCTGGCTGCGGGCCGGGACGGTAAGGTAGTAGATTTGCGTACCTATCGGCTACCATATGCTTTTGCACAGTGTATAGATGGAGCGAACTTCAGTAACTCTTGTACGGAAACAACATGTACAGCACGCACTTCACACCTGGGCTGTTGTTGACCGCTGTAGCAAGAACTTGATGCCAGTAGCCTGAACTGCAACCCGCCGTTTTCCCTTCCTACCACCTTTTTACCACCTGCTGCAGGCGTGGCGGTGGAGGGTGGTGGCGCGGCGGACGGTGGCGAGGACGTTGAATCGGGCGCCGACCGGCTGCTGGCGGCGCTTAAAAGCAGCTGT
>VFQN01000406.1_pt1 | contig 84515 bp, 132 predicted proteins | sample 3512371 | NCBI WGS metagenome assembly VFQN01 (sample SAMN10412370, study PRJNA504923) | tailings metagenome | isolation source: Replicate 2 from Balatoc abandoned mine | place: Philippines: Itogon, Benguet | collected 2017-08-28
ACGGCGGGCACTGCCCTACCGGAGACCGAACCTACACGGTTTCGGTTGGGGACGTCTGCAACAACATCGCCGTGAGCTACGGGCTCAGCCTTGGAGCTCTACAGCTGGCAAACCCAGGGATCGACTGCGACAAGCTGTTTGTTGGCCAGATGCTGTGCGTGCCGCAGGCCACAGCAGCAGCAACAGCAACAGGTGAGACCGGGGCCCTTTCGCGTTTTACTGAACACCAAGTATGATTTGCAGAGCGCACGTGACATCGGGACCTTTGTTGCCTTGCTGGGTACGGTTGGCATGCGGTGCAGAGTTCCCCGTACATGCTAACTGTGCAGCGCAACAGACCCCGTGTTTCCGATGGCCGGCACCCGTCCGTCCTACATACGGTAACGTATGCGCGCATGGACAATGCTGGAGTTCTGGTACCCCTCCTGGAATGACAAGTGCCTGCCCTTGCACCTCATGCAGCACTGGCCCTCGCCGCCACCCCTAGGCCCTAGCTGCTGCCTGCTGCTGCCTGCCCTCGTTGCCTGCAGCCACACCCACACCGTGGCACTTGGGGACATTTGCTACGGCACCTTCACGTGGGGGGAGGGGCTGCAATTGGAGCCCGACCAAAGCGACCATGGGTCGCGTGCACGCGTTGCAAGAGCCATATATTACCGGCATCTGCGCCCTGGCGTTGGCCATCTCTTCCTACCCACAAACGCCGCATGCACCTGCCCGCATGCTGCCTGCACCAACCCTAAGCAACGCTTCCCACTTGCCCCCGTTGGATGCCTCCCGTGCATCACACCCTGCGCATGCAGCGCCCCCGACGCCCCCCAACGCTGCAGCAGCCACCATTGACAGCGACGGCGGCAGCAGCAGCAGCAGCTGCCCCGGCGCCAACCACACGGTCGTGTCGGGCGACACGTGTCTAGCGCTGGCGGGCCGGTACGGCACTGGCGTGGGGGAGCTGCAGGCCCTGAACCCTGGGCTCAACTGCAGCGGCGGGCTGGGTCCGGGGCAGGTGCTGTGTATTACAGCGGTCACCGCGACAGACGGTGAGTAACCGGGGACCGGACGGAGTGCGTGCGTGGTTCCGTCCAAGAGTCAACAGTGTTAGGCTGAGCCAAGTGGGCCGTGTGAAGCGGTTGGTAGAGAAGAGTGCTGGGGATCGGAAGCGCGGTGTAGAATGAAGGTAAGGGGCAGCTGCTATGTATGTAGTAGGGGAAGCAGCGCGGTGGCAAGCAAGGGTGCGGGGCGTCTGATAGGGGTGCCGTACTCGGCTCGGTCGATGGGATGGTGGCCAAGGTACAACTGCGTCACGGTGAGCAGGGAACTCCCCTGTGCTGCGATTTCTGTACTTGCTCGTACATGCAAGCATTGAAGATTATGCGATGCACGCGTTTCTGTGTACCGGTATGTGGGCTTGCCGTGCACCGTGCAGGCGGGCCACCGTCGCCGCCACCGCCACCGGCGGCTGCCGACGGCGGGCGCTGCCCTACCGGAGAGCGAACCTACACGGTTTCGGTTGGGGACGTTTGCTACAACATCGCCGAGCGGTGCGGGGTCAGCCTTGGAGCTCTACAGGTGGCGAACCCAGGGCTCGACTGCGCCAAGCTGATCCCTGGCCAGGTGCTGTGCGTGCCACGGGCCACAGCGGCAGAAACAGCAGCACCAACAGCAACAGGTGAGCTCGGGGCCCCTCCAGGAAATGCCTCATGCACCTGCCCGTATGCTGCCTACACCAAAGCCAACCAACGCTTCACAATTGCTTGCTCCCGTTGGCTCCTGTGCATCCCGCCCTACACATGCAGCACCCCCGGCAACCCCCGCCGCTGCGGCGGACACCATTGACAGCGACGGCGGCAACAGCAACACCAGCTGCTCTGGCGTTGGCCACACCGTCGCGTGGGGTGACACGTGTCAGGGGCTGGCGGGCCGGTACGGCACTGGCGTGGAGGAGATCCAGGCCCTGAACCCTGGGCTCAACTGCAGCGGCGGGCTGCGGCCGGGGCAGCTGCTGTGTGTTACGGCCAACGCGACGGAAGGTGAGTCACCGGGGACCGGACGGAGTGCGTGCGTGGCTCCGTCCATGAGTCAACAGCATTGTGTCATGGCGGTCACTGCGACGGAAGGGGTGCGGGAAGGTGGGGTGCGTGGCTCCGCTCATTGACAGCTGAGTCAGCAAGCAGGCTGCATCCAAGGTGCAAGGAAGCAACAAGTGTGTGGCGCCATCACAGGACGGATGAGCCCAGTAGTCAGTCCAAGCGTGATGCCCTTCCCTCATGTATGCCGTACACTCCTGTGTGAGCATTTTTGTGTACGTGGGCACGCAGGCAAACCTCCAGCCATTGGTCGGAGACGCATGGAAGTGGACTGCACCCGCTCCGGATGGAGCTGGGCTAGCGGTGCACATCCTGTGGCCTACTGCTTCCCCACCCTGCCGCGCTCCCGCCCGCATGCCACTGCAGGTCGGCGGCTCATCCCAGCCGTTGCTGCATACGGCTCTTCCGAATGGGCTGACTACTGCGGAGGAGGTCCTTGCGGGCCCCAATACGCTATAGACGGCATTGTTAACGATGACAACCGCATTTTCCACACGGGCTTCCCGCCCCAGGACCAAGGCCTGTGGCTTAGCCTGGACCTTGGCAACGCGGTCCAGGTGTCACGCATCGTCATCTGGAACCGCCCCGGCTGCTGCGCGGAACGTACCGTAGGCGCGGAGCTGCGTGTCGGCAACACGTCCATTACCCAGTACAGTGACACCTCCAAGATAATAAGCAATCCGCTGGTATGGAAGCAGCCTCCGAACACGACCTACGCGGACGGCAGTGCCACCACTGTGGATTTGAACACGACGGCCGTGGGTCGGTGGGTCACGCTGCAGAACTTCAACCCCAGCAACGATTTGGAGGCCGTGCTGCAGGTGGCGGAGCTGCAGGTGTACGGAGCAGGTGCGGTGCTAGCTTGTGCGTGCATGCCCAGACCGTGCGTCCTACGCATGCCATCACCCAGGTGCGCTACTGGTCGTGCATGCCAGGTCCGTCCCATCCCGTCCCAAGCATACCGTGGGACTGCGCACAGCCAGATACCGGTATCCACAACCACACACTGCAATGAACGACAACGTATGCGTGACAGCCTGGCTATATACGCGCACAGTGCCATGCATGCCTACCTACGAGAGCGAGGTCAACCGCCGCTAACTGTAAACCACTAACGGTACAGGTAGCTGCCCCCACGGCGCCCACGTAGTCGCGTCCGGCGACACGTGCTGGAGCCTGGCCCTGCCGTACGGCGTGACGCTCCAGGCGCTGCGGGAAGCCAACCCAGGGCTGGTGTGCGAGGCCCTGATCCCGGGGCAGCAGGTGTGCCTGCCAGAAACCGCGGAAGGTACGTTGACAGGCATGCACTCGGCACAGTGTAAATGTTGTATGTTTGGCATAAATTCGGCATGCCGTGTGGCGTTGACCTCGCTCCCAATGGGCATGACCTGCTGCATGCCCGAGCCCAGTGCATGTGCTTGCTGACATGTGTGAGGACGGGGCCCACGCACCCCATCACCGCATGGCCCAGCATGCAAACCAACAACACGTTGCAAGTTTCAATGTGGTTTCCTTATCAATCCATGGCCATTATTGCTTCGGTAGACCAGGGTACAACGCTTCACCCCGCCCCTCCCCCACCCCGTGCATACATCACCACCAACGAGAAAGGTGCTCCGTAAGCCCCTGCCCAAGCCTCTGTCCACTGCGCGGCCTCTGGCGGCGGCCTCCTTTCCGGCGGAGTTCCGGCAGGCGTTGTATGGCACTGTGCTCGGGTGCAGCGGCGGCAGGTGCATGTGCGAGGCGCAGGCTCTTCCCTTGCGCCACCGTGGACCCATCTCGCTGCTGGCTGTGCCAGCCAGCGGCGCTTGGGGAGCAGGTGGTTGAGGACCAGCTAGCAACCGCTGGTGTGTTACGGGGCTTGGACGACCCGCCGCCGGGCAAACCGTGGGGCGTGACCTGCGAAGCGTTGTCAAGGTGTGGGGTCATGCAGGGGCAGCTGGAAGGCATGGTGACATGCGACCTGTGGTCTCGGACCGGGGCAAAGCTGGGGCAGCTGGAGGGCATGGTGAGGCTGCTGCTGCCGCCGGAGCATGCAGGCGCGTGCGGTGGTGGCTGCAGGTGGCGGCGGCGGCGGCAGCTGCCAGTGCTGCGGCTGAACGCCTCGGATACCTTTATGGTGCGCGTAGGGCCGTAGGCAGTGCCGCACGTGCCATGTAATTGTAGAGGGATAACGGGGCCGGCGAGGTCCGGGCGCTTTTGTAGTGTAGTTCCGGGGTGTCGGTGCTGCTTTGCCGATGGACAGTTGCATGCATGGCCTGGTGCACGGGAGTTCAGACGCTGGAAGGTGCGGGACAGTACTAGCGATGGCCGATTAGCCATGAGCACTTGACAGTAGACGCTGGTAGGAGCTTCGGTGCTCGGGCATGTCTTGACGTGGAATGAATGCTGTGTTGGGCGCCGCGTTCCCCTACCCGCCCTGTTGCGCATGAACCAAGCAACTGGTGCCGCTGCGTTCTCGGATCGCACCTGTGTGTTTGGCTGGCACCAGGGACCGCGTGGCATTTGTTACCTGCATGAGCGCCCTGTGTACCGAACATGTAGACAAAATATTACCTGCGACTCGATGCTCAGTGTGGAGTGTAGTAGGGCCGTAGAGGCAGCTGGCGGTGTTTGTGGGAGCCTGCGTTACCCTAGAGGGGGGCTAGCTGCGGAGCCGTGGCCGCCGCTGCTCTGCGGCAGCACCTGGTTGCTTGTTGACTGAACAGCGCCGGATACCGGCAAGGGGAGGAATGTCTAAGAACGATCACGACGAGTTGAAATTGCCAGTCGGTCTGTGACATGTGCCCCAACGGCCATAACGGCCATAACCTGCCGTGAGGCGCAGGAGGCAGGACGGTGGCGCTTGTTCACATTGCGGCACCTGTCTCTCGCATCCTGGCACATGGAACACAACAACACAAGCTGTCAGTGTGCTCTTCACGGCATCACGGCTCCCCTGTTGTACGACGCGCACGCACCCGCGCAGCATGTGCGGTATGCCGCGCTACACAGCTGCTGCTGCCCCGTTGCTGCCGCCCAACTACCAACGCACATCACGCACAAACTGACCAACACCTTGCTGGTGGTGGTGGAGGGTCAAGCTCGAGGGGTCTGTCGGCGCTGGAGATCATGGGCACGGTGATCAGCATGGCGGTTGGGCTGCTGTCGCTGACGGCGGTGGTGGTGGTGGTGGTGGTTATCAGGAGGTGCCCGCTTCGGAGAAACAGGCCAAAGAAAATGAGCAAGCTGGAACTCAAGTTGCTTACCATTGGTAGTGCGTAGGGGGTGGGTGGCGGCGTAGTGAATGTCGTACCGGCAGGCACCACGCGGTACGTTGAGCGTCAGCTTATTGGTTCAAGATAGTGTGTCGTTGACCGACTACCACTTGTTCCGTCCAGGATTTGCTCACTCCGCGCTGTAACCTTAAGCGCAAAGCAAGGCATACCTGACGGAGGACCACGTTGCATTTACGCAAAGCACATCATGATAGTATGTTTGTGCATTTAGCAGGTAGTTAGGCCCGCCTATGCAGTCCCTCAGTCCAGTCTATGGCTCTATGCGATGGAGACCCCAGTCCATGTACTTCAGGCAGGCCATCACAGACACTTCACTCGTACGGACATGCACATTACTGTATCATTGCACTGCATGGGGGTTGCTCGAATGCGTGGGAATTGCTCAGGTTTCCGTTGCTCGTTTTGGGTTATGCAGTATGAGGGGCAGCTAAGGCTGCGCAGCTACTGGTGGGTCCACGAAATTACGATGTGGTACCCGCAGAGATGCCCGATTTGCCCGATTTGCCCGATTTGCCCGATTTGCCCGATTTGCCCGATTTGCCCGGATGCCCGGATTGCGAGCCGAGTTGGGTTGCATGCAAGCACCATGCATGTGTGGTGACATAGGGTGCAGCCGCGGGGGCTGTGTGCGTCCAGCGACGGTGTGTTGGTGGGGGCTGATGAGTCATCGTATCCTGAGGACCTGGTATTGCTTTTGCAGAAGGACTGGGGGGATCCGTGGCAAAGCTGCCCTATGCCACGGTATGGCACGTGGCATACGGTATGGGCACGTGCGCTCCTTCGTACCGTACCTGTGTCTTTGTACCGCGTATGGACAGGACGGTTTTTAAAGCATCAATGCGTCCTTGTCCATGGGGAGTGCTTATTCCGTATGCCGTTCATGGTGCTCTGCTGGCAGCTGTAATGTGTAGTCGGTGTAGACGGACATGGCACGCGCGTGTGTGCAGCCGGACCTTGCAGCAGGCGTTGCTGCAGCACGCACGGGCCTGTTGACTGTCGGAGTTTCTGCTACTTCCTATGGGCAGTCGTAGCATGTCACTTGATAATGGAGGACTTGGGAGGTCAATGCGTGGCGTACGGTACAGACTTGACCCTTGGTCGACCGTAGGCAGTGTGTGGGCACGTGTGTTTGGCGGCCCTGGCCGTGGGGCGCCCATGAGCTCTCGTCTAACTGCCACGGAGACCATGCGTATATGCGGGAGGTGGATGTTATGCAAGTTCGAAGAGTCAATGGGCGAGTTTTACAACACCGTTGCCCAATGCCCACGTGTGCCCCCACCCCTGCAACCCGCATGGCCCCAGGTTCGGTTATCGGTTTGCCGCGACAGATTCCACAGTCATTCCACCGGGCCAGCCCGCCATGATCGTGGGCCATCCTTTTGCAAACTTTATCTGGCAAAATAGTACCGCTTTATGCAAGTATACGGCGTGTGCCGGGAGGCAGTTAACCAGACCGCTTCAAGACCTAGGACTCTTGCGCGAGCACTCGTTGCTGGGCATCTTGGTCCCAGCATCACGCCAACGCCTTCAGGCTTTGAATGAGTGTTGAGATCCATTGCCTGAACACCGAAGCAGCGACTACGCAGGCTCCGGCTCCGGCAAAAAGCACCGAGGATGGCTCGCGCGGGGGCAGCGACAATGTACTCAGCGCTTTAGCGACTGAATTTGTACCAGGTATGTGATTGCATCGGGTGACATAGGGTTGGTCAGTCTTCCCTCCGGGCGCTCTGCCGGAGACGGCTTGAGCAATCGACAGCCCTTGTCTTTGGACTTCATTCAGCTTATATATGATTCGTTGATGTCGCTCATTTCCCTTGCGTTGCGATCTAGGCCATGGGCGTGACGCTGCGGTCGAGCAGGTGAGCTCAGCGCTGCAGCAGTTGAGGCGACTTTGGTCGCGAGTAGCGGATTGCACTCCAGGTCTCACCAGAGCTTGCCTCTTATAGCATCATGAAACGTCCTTCACAGTGAGGCTGGTTGCGCCCGTCAAACGGCTTCCCTGGCCTACGTCACCGCCTGTGCCACCACGCCCCTGCCACTCAAGGCCCTTGACACCTCCTTGACATCCGCCTTGCCACACTGTTGGGGAAACGCTCGCCCCCACAATGGTACTTCTACCACTGCAATTGTTGGCAACGTGCACACGCCGCTGGCTCCTTGGCTTGCCGCTTGCCGACTGGCAGCACCCTTGCGATCGAGCAGCACCACCCTCCCACACCTTGTGCTAACCCACAGGCCGCTCGACCCACACGCCCGTCGGCACCCACCGGTCCGCAGCAGCAGCCTCAGCAGCAGCAGAGAGCTGGCGGCCGCGGCGCCAGGGGCGGCGGCCGCAGGGGCGGGCTGTCCAATGCAATGGGCCGCGATGGCGGAGGAGGCGGCGGGCAGAGGCAGCAGCAGCAGCAAGAGGGGGGTGGTGAGGGCAGCGGCGGTGGCGGCAACGTCCGCGGGCCGGACAGGGCTGGGTCTGGGGCTCTGCCTGTGAGCGGCGGCCGTGGGGGCGGCGGGGGCGGTGGGGGCGGAGGAGGCGGAGGGGCAGGCGCAGGCAGCGGTGCGTTGAGTGTCGCCAACGTCAATGCCAACCACCTTCTCAACTTCCAGTACGACTCGGCGAGGCCGGGTGGTGCACGGGTGGGTTGACCGTGGGTCGGTGGGTGGGCGGGTGGGCCGTGGGGGCTGGTGCGCGCCAGGTTAGGGGTGAGCTCGGCACTCGGACGTGCAGTTGGTTGTTGCACGTAGTTGCAGTACCTTCGCAATCCAGAGGTTCAAGCACTGGGGAGCCTGAGAAGGGGGTATGCCCGGCCCCGGCCAGCTTGATTCATACCATGTGAACCATAGCGTGCATGGACATGCCAGGAGGCTACGTACTGGTGCAAGGGGCAGCCAAAGCGGCCCCGTGTGTAGGGACTGCACGCACAGCTGCACACCGTACGCCCTGCCACCTCCATTGCATTGCGTCGTACGGCAGGGCGGCGGCAGCGGCAGGGGCGGCGGCCGGTCCGGCGGCCCGCGGGGCGGTGGTGGTGGTGGCGGCTCGTCCTCGGCTCGGCGGTACGGCGGCGGCGGCGGCGGGCGGCCCCAAAAGTACGACAAGAACAAGTTCCTGCAGGCCAACTTCCGGTTTCTGGTGTCAGGTGGGTGACGTGGCGATGCGGGCGCTGTCGCTGCGTACCGCAATTATCAGTCAATTGCTTCAGTGTTGGGAACGGTAAAAGCGCCCCTTGCTGCCAAGGGAGTCCCCGAATTCCTCGGTTCTCGTGCGGGATGTTAACGCGCGACCTCGGTGCCCAACCACTCTTCCCAGATGCGCTGGACGTCGCTGCCTACGAGGCGGATGCGGACAAGATGCTTGACTGGGACGACGTGCTGCAGGTGGGCTAACACACAGCTAGCGCTGCCACATGTTTGAGCAACCCCAAGAAAGGGTCGGGTAGGCCAGTTGCCCAACTCCCTGACACGTCTCGACTTTGCATCTCGACATCACTGCTTGCTATGCCATGCTCCAGCCGCCGGCACTGTACTGCACCAGTCCAGGGTAAGCCTTGGCCATGGCCCTTGGCCAACGTGTCCTCCCACCGTCCCGCCACCACTACCGCACCTCCGAAAACGTCGAGATGGCCAGTGCGGCCCCGGTGCAGTGCCCCATATCTGCACTTCCTGCCGCCCACACCAACATACCGTAGTCCCTTCCTTCGTCCCTCCTCAGGTCGAGATGGCCAGCGTCGTGCCGGTGCAGTGCCCCATATCGCTGGACAGCCCGCCGCTGTGCCCGCAGGTGTGTGCTGCACGGGGTGCACGTGTGGTAGCGCACGTGTGGTAGTACCCGCGCCCAATGCAGCTGCGGAGGATTTGAGGTTGCGGATCAGGCACGGCCCGCGTCATAGCATCCTGTCAACCCACGAACCCAGCATCAATGAAAAGGTATCGCACAGCAGAACTGACACGCATAGCTGACTGCACACAGAGTTGCCTGTTGCCAGACTCAATTCCCCTGCGGACCTGCCCATACGACCCCACCACCTGCGCCTCCACCTGATCGCACAGGTCACGCCGTGCGGCCACGTGTCCTCCTTCCCTGCCATCACGGTGTACGGCATTGTTTCTGACCACTTGACGTCTTCCTATCACACCCACTGACCCCGACAGATCACGCCGTGCGGCCACGTGTTCTCCTTCCCCGCCATCATGCACCACCTGGTCAACCACGGGGGCGAGCAGCTCAGGTCAGTAGACCAGCATCATGGCGTACGTGCCGTACGTGCCGTACATGCCAAGGGCACGACCCTGGATGCCGCAACCTCATCCGCCACAGGGGTGAGCACGTGTAGGGGGCACACGTGCCGTACCCGTACACGCCCGTCCATGGCAAACGTACCTTGTGATGCCTCTCAACACAGGCACCCCCCGGCATCTGCACTGCCAGCACCCAACATCCTCCTCCCCTGCGTGCCATGCCACCGGCAGCTTCTTACCCGCTGCCAGAAAGTTTTGCCCCGGCTTCATGCACGCGCACTCCGACCGTCATCTCCCCTCGATGCCCCTCCCCTATCGCCCCTCCCCCCAGGCGCTCCGCCCCCTGCCCGCTGTGCTTCATCCCCCTTGCCACCCACCAATACCACACCCGCACCCTCCCTGATGCTCCATCCGCCTCCCTCCCCCAGGCGCTCCGCGCCCTGCCCGCTGTGCTTCACCCCTGTGGTGGCCCGCGAGCTGCGGCTGGTGCGCATCCGGGCAGTTAACCCACCGCGCCCGGGGCAGCAGCTCACCATGACCCTCATCCGCCGCACACGCACATCCATCATTCCGCAGCCGGTGGCGGCGGTGACGGCAGCGGCGGGGGCATCGGCGCTGGGAGCGGAGGCGGCGGGGGCGGGGGCGGGGGCTGGCAGCGGGCGGGAGAGCGGGGATGGGGGTGGCGGAGCAAAGGGCAAGGGTGGAAAGGAGAAGGAAAAGGGGAAGGGCAGGGAGAAGGAGAGGGTGCAGGAGGAGGCGCCGTCGCCGTTCGACAGAAACCTGTTTGCCAAGTTTGTGGTGGTGGGCAGCGGCCACGCGAGCGAGCTGTGGAGGGCGGCGGCGGAACAGCTGGCGGCCTGCGCGAACCAGGTAGGTTGTATGAAAATGGTGACGTAGGGGTGGCTGCTAAAGTGCGCCTGGGGAGTAGGGCAAGATGGTCATGTCGTGTGACTCAGAGCTGTACACAGGGTGGCGCACCCCCCGCGCCTCGTGAACACGGCTACAGTAGTAAGGCTGCACGGCATGGCCGGAACAACGCGCGTGACAACGCTGTGGTCATAGTAGGGAGTGGCTAACAGGCGCGCGAGACGATTGCGTCAATGCGGTACCTACCGCCTCGGCCAGGCGGGCCCATGCCTCCCTTGCATCTATCAGGACCCTTTGCCGTACACCTGCTGCTGTTGCCGTACGACGTTGCCGTACAGCTGCTGGCGGAAGGCGGGCTGGACGCCGCCCTGGAGGCGCCATTCGTGTACGGCGCGCTGGAGCAGCTGGCGGCCCGGGCGCGGCGGTGGGCGGAGCACCGCGCGGAGGGGCTGGCGGCGCGCGGGCAGCTGGCGGCAAAGGAGGGGCCGGGCGCGGCACCGGATGCGTTGGGGCTGGCGGCGGAGGCGGCGGTGAAGAAGGTGGGAGGGGCTGCGGTGACGAGCTTGGAGATGGCTGTAATTTGAAAGGCATAGCGCAAATGACGCACTGATGGGCCATAGCGCCAGAACGCAAACACTTGCCAGTTTAGGACCGGCTAGGCTTGGGAGCAAGGCCCATGGTCCTTGATTCCTTCCATGTTCCTTAATTCATTCCTTGGTTCCGTGGCTGCAGATGTTCACCGCTGCCGTGACGGGCGGCCAGGAGGCATCCGCAGCCGCCGAGCAGCAGCGGCACCACCACCAGCAGCAGCAGCAGCCGGCAAAGCCCGCTGAGGAGTTTCCGTCTCTGGCGTCCTTGGCGGCCTCCCTGGGTGCCGCTAGCCCGTCTGGCAGCAGCCGAAACGGTGCCCCCGGGGCCAAGCAGCCGCTGCCGCCACTGCAGCAGCAGCAGCAGCCGGCTGGTAGGCCGGGGGTAGGCAGCGCTGGCGGCGGCAGCGGGGCGAAGGGTGCGATCGCGGCGGCTGCTGGCTTGGGGTCGCCGCCGCGGGCTGGCGCCGAAGCGGCAGGGGGCTGGGGCGCAGGGGCTGAGGCGGGTGGCGGTGGCAACGAGCAGCAGCAGCACCAGCCGGCAGCACCGCCGGAGGAGCAGCGGCTGCCATTTGAGGCGGCCTTTTCGGAGGACGACGGCGACGAGGGAGACGCAAGCGATGGCGTGCAGCAGGGCGCTGAGGCGGCCGTACTGGAGGGGGGAGACATTGGCGGGCTGCCTCTGTCGCCGCCGCCGTCAGCTGCGGCGCAGCCGCTGGGCACTAGCCCCACCAGCAGCGGAGCATTGTTTGGCGGCGGCGGCGGCGGCGGGAGCGGCTCGGTGGAGCTGCTGGGCACCTCCCCTAGCATGTCGCAGCTCAACACGCCCGGCACGCAAGGGGAGTTCTACACCTACCAGGCGGCGGACGGCCAGTGGGTGTTCCTAAACCCGCTCAACCTCAGGTGAGCAAGACTGGGTCGGGGTGTGCTGTTCCGTCACGTTCTGTCCTGGCGCATGCGCTGATAGCAGATTGCAGCTGCGTACCGTGGCCACTGCCCAGATCGACCAAGCCAATTGCACCCGCCCCCGGACGTGCTTTGTACTGTTGCTTACGCCGCACGCCTTTCATGTTTGTTCCCTGCCTCCTCCTCCGCGCGGTGCCTGACCCCGTGGTGCACACCCGCACCTGACTCACTGCGCCTCGCACGCCCTTCCCCCTTCCCCCTCTCCAGGTGCCTGCTGGCCCACAACGGCACCATTGCCCTCGCCTCCGACCACGCCCTGACCCTCTCCCTGCCTCCTGTGCCTCCCTGCGTCCTTGTTGCCTGCCAGGTGCCTGCTGGCGCACTACGTCGCCATTGCCGTCGCCTCCGACCACACCCTGACCCTCTCCCTGCCTCCTGTGCCTCCCTGCCTCCTTGTTGCCTGCCAGGTGCCTGCTGGCCCACTACGGCAGCTACAGTGCCGTACCGCCCACCATCACCGGGACCGTGCTGGAGCTGGAGGACGTGATCCAGGTGGGCGTGTGTGTTAGCGTGCGTGGTCGTGGGTGCGCTTGTGTATTAGCATGTGTGCAGCGATGCAGCATGTGTGTGGTGGCAGGGCGGGGGGACACCGTGCTGGAGCTGGAGGACGTGGTGCACGTGGGGTAATGCTGAGTGGATGCAACTGCGCGCAATCGTGCTCGGTGGACCCGCTACCCCATGCCTGTACTCCACGTGAGTGTCGTCCTGTTGCATCGCCTGCTGTGCACCTGCTTGCGGATGCGCATGTTGCTGTAAACGTGTGTCACAATTGGACCATGGCGTCCCGCATTTCCACAGGGCGAGGCCACGCGCCGCCGCTGGCGCTTCCTGTCTCACCTCCCGCTGACGGGGGCCTTTCGCCTGGTGGAGCTGGCGCTGCCGCCGGCCGTGCTGCCGCCAGAGGCCTTGGCGCCCTTTGCGGAGGAGCTGGCGGCGCGGGAGAAGCGGCGGCGCCGCCAGCGGGCCGAGGAGCGCCGCCAGGCCGCCGCCGACGCGGCAGCGGCGGCGCGCGCGGCGGCGGCGCGGCTGGGGCCGACCGCAGAGGAGCTGGCGGCGATGCCGAGCCTGGCGCAGGCCATTAGCGGTGGCTCTGGCGGCGCCGCTGCCGCCGGCGCGTTCGTTGGTCTGACGGCGGTGGCGGGCGCGGCGGCGGCGGCGCTGGCGAGGGAGATGGCTCTTTCGCCGTCGGAGGTGGCGGAGAGCATTGCGCTGCAGGCGTCCATCGAGGACGCTGCCGCCGCCGCCGCGGCGTTGGCCGCTGGCAGCGGCTCGGCGGGTGCCAGCAGCGGCAGCGGAGTCTCCTTTGCCCACATCACCAGGATGGGTTTCGCGGCGACGGGGCCGGTGCTGGGAACGAGCCCGCCGCTGACGGCGGCGGGCCTCGGCGGTGCGATGGCCGCCATGCCGGCGCCGTCAGGGGCGTGGGGCGCGCGGGCGGCGGCCGCCGCTGCGCCGGCGGCGGCGACGCCGCCGGCGCCCAGCGGCGTGTGGGCCAAGGCCAGCAGCGCCGCCGCTAAGGCGGGCGTGCCGCCGCCGGTGCCACTGGCTGGCGGCGCCGCCGGGAAGGCAGGGGACGCGGCGGATGGCGCCGGCGGCGGCAAGAAGGGCAAGGGAGGCAAGGGCACGCTGCTGTTTAGCACGGGTAATGCGCGCAAGTACTAGGTCTCGGGTTGTGGGTATGGGGAGGCGCGTGCCGCAGGAGGTGGCAGTACGGGAAGTGTGAAGCGATGGGGTTTGACACGACGACGCCGTAGCGGCGCAGCAGGGCCAAGCCATGAAGGTATTGCAGGACGGGGTGGTGGCAGGGCGCATAGTACATTGCGGGGTGTGTTGCCATGTTTTCTTATGGTTGAGCACGTTGGCACGCATCGCTAGGAAAAACGACCGTAGACCGTGCTGTCAGTAGGACGACTGCGGCGTGCACCGGAGCATGTGCAGCTACGAAGGCGGTGCAGATAGGCAGGCTCTGCGCCTTCGTTCTAAGGATACCGTAGTTTGATACGATGGAAGGCACGCCCACCGGTACGGCGCACGTCGCGCAGAACGGTCGGTGCTGTTACCGTATGTTCTTCGGGTAACGAGGAAGCAGGAGATGCCGGTATTGTGGGATGCATGGCATGGACTTCTCAGAGACTTGCCGACTGGGATGTAAGCTGGAGGGTAGCGTGGCTCAGCGTGGCTCTGATGAAGTCTGAGGTGAGACCTCCGGCCGCCATGTAGAGCATGACGCATTGCAGGCACCAACGCGCGTTGCAATGCGAGTCCCCCTTGCAAGGCTTGCATCAATACCGGTACCTGGTGTGGGCCGCACACGGCCTGTACACATGCTACCAGCCACAGCCTGCCTCAATCTCGACGCTGGTAGTCTCTTGTAGCGACCAATTGCAACGCGCCTAGCTTAGCCCCTAGCCCCGAGCTACCGTACCCACTGCAAGGCTCAGCAGCCAGCATCAAATCTTGCCAGCCTGCCAGCCCAATCGACATAGGCCAACATGGACCTTGAGATGAATGGTGAATTAGTGTAAGCACAATGAACGATACTACCAATGCTAGCGACAGGATATAAGTAGCACGTACGAGGACTAGGGACAGGGAGGCAAGTCTCAAGATGCACCTCGCTGCATGTGCTGGTGCGCGTACAGTATCATGTCCTTCATGTGCAATGTACGACGTACGCAGTTGTGCAGCGACCTAGAAACGCTTCATCCGAGCCCGTTGGCGTTGCACCCCAGGGTGGTCAGCCAACAAGCACCGTTGAGCCCAGCGCCTGTGTCCACATCTCCTCAAGGCCGCAACAACTCAGTTGCTTTGTCAATCCCACGCTACCGTCATCATCCTCGGCCATCAGAATGACTGCCTGGGTGCCTGTGGCGGCTACACACGTCTCCATGGCCCTGCGGTCCCCAGCTCCCCACCTCCAAACCTCGAGCAGCCACAAACCACACTTGAGACTTCCTATCCACCCCGCATCGTCCACACCTGGTTAGTTAAAACATATCGCGACATTGATATCCTTGCATACTTCAAGATGACGGCATAATGGGATCTGCCCCCTGCTGCCCTCCTACAGACCTACACCACGCACCCTGCTGCCACCAGCGAAGTCTGGCTGCTTGGGGTGTGGGTTAAGCCCCAGCCGCCTGCACAGCTGGTTGCAGGTGTGTGTGGCGAAGAAGCGCTCCATGCCCTCTGTGCCCTTGTCCGTGGCCCCGTTGCGCTTAGCCACGTGGTGGATGACGGGGTCAGTCAGCGTGAAGCCGTCGGTGGGGTTCCACACGCCCTGCGAGGCGCATTGACAAAAATCAGCGGGTCAGTGACTGGGTCACAGCGTACAGGGCAAGGGAAGTACAGAACCCAGGGCCTGACCAGGCCGTACAACGCCGTCGTACACGGGACGCACAGCTCAGACTCCGCTGTCGAAGCCGTTTGCTTGTCCGCCTGTTCGCGGGTGCAGCAGATGTGCACCTGTTGCGGCCGCGGCTGCTGAGCCGCGGCAGGCATGCGCCACACTCCCACTCGGCCGCCCCACAAGACCACGCCATGCAACTCACGGCCACGCTCGGCGTGCCAGCGACCCACGCCATCCCCATCCCCACCCCCAGCGCATCAGCATAAATACACAGTACCGAGGCACGAGGCACGAGGCCATGCGCCACACCCAACTGAACGCGCACGTGCGTGGCAACAGCCCACGCCCGCACCCACTCACAGGTTGCACACACAACACCAAGACACGAGGCCATACCCAGGACAGGACTGAATGCGCACGTGCGGGGCAAGAGACCACGCCCGCACCCACCTGCAGATCGCACACCAGCTTCTGCCCGCACGTGACGTCGAACGTGAAATGCGAAAAGGCCTGCGGCACGTCGTCAATATCGCACACAAGGCCGCCGGCCGCTGCCCCCGCCCGAGGCCACCCTCCAGGAGCCTCCTCCTCCTCCTCCGCCTCCTCCTCATCCTCCTCCTCCGGGCCGTCCTCTGCGATGGCCCCAAGGCCGCCTCCACTGCCCGCGCCATGAGCCGGCCCAAGGCCGCTTCGCCTGACGGCACCACCGTTGTTGTTCCTGGGAAGGGGAGACACACCGATTTTACAGAGGTGGGTAGGGGAGGGTAGGGGATGTACAGCTTCGCCACCCGGTGCTTTCCTTTTTGATAGATGACAGTCCATCGGCAACGAACTGATTCGTTAACCAACAGCACCTTGCAACCCACGCTCCTGCAACAAGAGCTCTCGCACACACAATCCTTACCGTACCACCAACGGGGGCCCAAAAGGGGGCCCTACCAATAGCTCCCATGTACGCTTCGGTGGCACAGCACGCGCACAGCCTGTATCGTTGCGCTCAGGCTGTACCTCGCACACTCTCACTGCCAACGGGGCCCTCCCCTGCACGCGCCCAGCCTGTACGGTACCGTTGCCCGTTGTGCCCACCCGGACTGGCACGCACCACTTGGTGTAGGTGCCGTCCAGCTCCTCCTCCGCCAGCACCTCCATGGACCCGTGCACCGGGTGGGCGATGGTGTACACGTGGCAGGGCAGGAAGCGCAGCTGCACCTGGGGGCCGCCCGCTAGCCGCTCGTTGAACAGCTGGGCCATGTCCTCCGCCTCGGCTGGGGTGGGGGGTGTGGGGTGCGTGCAACGTGTCGAAACCGTGCAAGGCGTCAGGGGTAGGGGGCAACCGCAAAGCCGCACAGTGAACAGAGGCCGTATAAGTGGTGTGCTCCTCTCAAGTGACTGGGTGGGGATGTGGGGATTGGGGGGCGAAAGGTATGGCAGAAGGCGAGCTTACAAGGCGATAAAGTCGAGTTTGGGTCAGTGTGCAGCGCACAACACACGCTAGGCGCGGACGCAGGTAAGGCACCGTGCTGCAGGCGAGCTACACGCACGTCTCGCTTGCGAAATGGCGGATGTGTGTAAAACTCAAAAAGACGCCCTTTCCACTTTCCACGCATAGATGTACGCAGGGCTCTGCCAACTCCCACGCCCAAAACAGAGCAGCAAATCTTCTTGTGCCAACGCTGTCGCGCCCATGGCGCACATACCTTGGGTGCGGCAGAAATCCCGGTGGAAGTCCTCCTTCTTCACGTGCTCCTCGTACCGCGTCTGCTTAGCCACCAGCCTCAGCCCCACGCAGAACCCCGTCTTGCCCCCATCCGTGGACACCACCTCGCTGCACTGGAACACCACCCGCTCGGCGCCCTCGCCAAACTTGCACTTGGCGTGCGCGATGCCGCGCAGCGTGTTGTCGTACACGTTGGTCAAGGACCGCACGTGCGGCGTGTCCACGTACGGCACGGGCTCCCACGTGCGGCTGAACACCAGGTACCGCCGCTTCCGTACGCACGCGTCGCCGACGTACAAGTCCCAACCGTCGCCGTTGGTGACAACCGTCAGGTCCTCGATCAGCTTCCGGGAGCCCTGCGCAGCCACACGTGCATCTCCATCGCTGGTGCGTTAGTTCGTTGGTTCCAGCAGAGTCATGGTCCAAGATAGGCCCAAGACGGGCAAACGCCGATGTGAAAGTACGGTGCCGTACTAAACTGCATTCCACCACCGCCAATTGCTGCACGCCGCACCGCACCGCACCGCCCTTCTCACCGTTTCCGCAATGTCGGAGCGCAGCGTCAGGGGGTCCGTTCCGCCGCGGCCGGCGGCGCCACCCCAACCACCACCACCGGCAGCAGCAGCGTCTGTACGCAGTGTGGTCAGGGTGCTTGCCAGGGAGGTGAAGGCCGTGCGCAGGTGCCCCGCAGAAAGGCCCAGCTTCTGCGGGTGCGGCATTATGACGGGTGAAAAACCAACGCTGGCTTGGCGCATAGTGACGCATGTGGACAGCGGACAGTGCGTTAGTGCCCCGCGCAAAGGCCCAGCTTCTGTGACTGCGGCCAGGGTGCGATACCGTAGCTGCATGGAAGTATGTCGGGACCAGGGCAAGCCGGAATCCATGCACGGGGTCATGGGTTGGCGCAGGTGCATGTGCAGGGGCAGGCGCACCAAGACAGGCCCGGCTTCTGCGTATGGTGCCCGTTGTAGAGTTAGTGGGCGGGGTGCTTGTTGCGATGCGTTGCTTGCCTGGGTGGCGCTACAGGGGAAAGAGAGGGCATCGTGTGATGTAGGGCCAAGCTGGCGCCGGTGCTTGCGCAGTTGTATAGTAGGCGCCAAGCCAGAACCTGAAATAATACCATAATACCCATGCACACGGCATTAATCCCACACATGTCACACGTACAATGGCTATGCCCGCACCTGGAAGCTGCTCCGCGGCAGCACCCCCGCCATGGCCCTCAACACGCCGTAGTCCTCGTCAGGGGGTCCGAATGCCACCGTGCCCACAAACACGCGGTCACGGCCCAGCAGGTCCCCCAGCCGCTTGACGCGCTCCACGCAGTCCGTTGCCACCTTACGGTGCAGAGCAGCCCTGCGGGTGGGCGGTTAGGGGATGAGACGAGTGAGCACAATCGCAATTGACGACTTGTATATCTCTACAGTTGCTTCAAGGCCAGCGGAGCCGCTTCGGCACAGCAGCCCTAAACGCAAAGCTGCCCCTACTCCTTTCCCCAATTGCCTTCCCTGATCATCTGCCTGAGGCGCACAGATCATTGCCTCAGCACTTACAGCCATGCCCAGGACCGATACCCCATGCCATGCACTCGAACCACGCCCTGGCGCACGCCCCCACGCCTGTCTTACCCCCACACAAGCAGCTCCCGTCCTCCGCATCACACCTACCGCGTGCAAACTTCCCTCCCTCCCGTCTTCCATACCCACTTGCAGCCGTTTCAGACTATCCACCTGCATCCACTATCCACGTGGCACTTTTATGTACCAAATGCTTGACTTTGTCCGCTTCTCGCTAAGGACATCCCTCTCCGCAGACCCTACTGGTTTCCGGTTCTTCCACTCGGTCGCTCTGCGGTAACCCACCTGCACCCGTTGTCCACGTGGCACTTCTGCAGCAGCGGCCTGCCATTGACGTTCACCCCGCCCTGCGGGTCCGGCTGCCACACCCGCACCCCGTGTGGGCACGCCATCTCCGTGTGGTCGCTGGGGGCACCATCCGACAGGAACACAAGGAACAGCTGGTTGGTGTGGCCCGCGTCCTCCTTCATCAGCTCCAGGGCTGCGTCTAGGGCGGGCAGGTAGTTGCCGTGGGATCGGGCCCTGGAGGCCTTGCGGCCCTTAATGTAGTCGAGGAGTTTCTCGTTGGTGGGTAAGCGCTTGCAGAGAATTGTAGCGCCGTGGTTCATCTCGATGATGGAGACCTAGGCGGGTAGCGAGCAGCGTGCAGCATGTGGAGTTAATTTAGGGGTTGGGGGCAGGTTGGGTAACCGGGTGAGTGCGCGGGGATTAGTTGACACGTACAGAGCATGTGGGGATGCACAAGCCGGCTTAGTCCCGGTGAACGGCAGCAGCCCGCACCCGGTGCTTCCGTTACAACCATGGCAGCTGTGTACGTGGTGCATGTGCGCAGCGGTGCAGCTGTAATGCTGTTGGCCCGCTTGCTCCCTGGCTAGTAAGTAGTAACCCACCTCCATGCCTGCCGCCCCCCCGTCCTTGAGCTGCGGCTCCACCAGGTCACGTGCAAGGCAGTCGTACACCGCTGCCGTACGGCTGTCGTACCCCGGCACGTCACTCTTGCGCATGGAGCCGCTGTGGTCCACCACCACCACCACGTGTGCAGCGGACGCGCCGGGCTGGCACGTGGCGGAGGGCGCGGGCGGCGGGGCCTCCCCTGCATCCTCCATGCGCCAGCTGGTGATCTCGTGGCGCCCCGTCTCATCCGTGATGAACACCACGCCCTGAAGGCAAGTAGTGCAGCCATTCGGGACGTTTCAGCGCATGTCTTGCAGACTTGGTCCTCCAAAGGAGCGGCCGGCTGGCCGCCACTGCCCCGGCCTGGCTCTGCACAGTCTGCATTGCCAGCCGGTGTTACAACCTGCCAGGACAGAAGATTTTTCCCGTTGCGTAGGCACCTGAGGTGACATAACCACGGTTCCCGCACGAGGCACGGTGGTCCGCGTACAACGCCTTCACGGCGGGCATACCGGTACTTCTACAACTGATGTTCTGTCATCATTTGCGGCATGCTGCACTGCGATCTGGGGCCCAAGGGGACACGCCAGTGGTTGCAGGGCTTGCCGTACGGAGGCCCCAGGCGCCGTACGGGGGGCCCTGGTCCCATGCGTACCTTGTGGATAAAGCGCCACCTTGGCCTCCCATCACGGCCGGGGTTGGCACGCTCCTTCCGCCCATACCTGGATGAAGCAGAAACGGCCACAAAAGATTTATGTAACACTGTTTAGGTACAATGACAAGGTGTACCAGAGGGGCTCACAAATCGCCGGCGCCGGTTCTAGAGCTGGCGGGTTGTGGGCAGGGCTGGGTCAGGCCCAGGGGAGCCCTGCAACCCAGTACGCTGCAGCATTTGGCGCAGCCCTCGTAGCTTCCTCAGACCCTACTTGACAGCTTCTTGAAGCTCTCTTTTTGATATCTTGCGCTCCTCTCGCCGCTGTCGGCTGTGCGTGCAGGAGCGGAGCGTAATTAAGCTCGTCGCGAGCTCTGGGCCGACTGGGCGGGCGACTCTGCATAGTTGCTGGCTAGGGGCCCTCAAAAGCGAGCTTGCGCAGCCGCTTCCTAACGGTACAAGCCGGACCGGGTTATGCAATGGTGCTTCAGCAGCCTGGACTTGCTCTGCTACGCTCGTCACGCCTAGTTTCAGCCCGCACAATTGGCGCTGTAGGTCCTCCATCCTTTATGTTTTATGGAATGACCCGATACAGGTATCGCATACGCATAGGTAAGCCCGAGGCAAAAGATATGCTCGTCCGGTCTGTCGTGCAAGCAGTAGGACATCGAGCAGCCAACAGCCTTAGCCTTCAAGACCGAGACGCTCTTGCCACTTTTATACACTAGCAATCATTACAGCTTACGAAAGATTGTGACACAGTAGTGGGGTGCAGCTCAGAGAACCGGACCCGCCACCTGAAGAAGAAGACCGGGGAAGTGGGGCGCACACGGCTCCCCGCGGCCACGACACACGTGCGGATAATCACACACTGCACAATAGTGTGCAGCAATATGAGCTAGCACGCGAAGCCTAATTGCCCACATACGCATCACACGAGACACAACGCAACGGCGGCTTAGGTTGAGCTTCGGTACCTACCCCCCTGGTTCCGGCAAGCAACCCCCCGTCGGGTGCAACCCCCACGGCCCGACCCCACCCGGGGGTACACGGGATGCTGACGACATCCCCCGTTGCAAGCAATGCACGAACTCATACGCAAGATGGACACGGAAAGAGCTGCGCATCCCAACAACGCCAGCCCCAAAGTGATTCCCAGTGCGCCAGCAAGGGAACATCGCCACGGCCGACCACGACGCAGCTCAGTACCACACAACCCACAACCCAGACCTGCCCAGACTCGCAAATGCGGCAACCACACCAGAGCACCCCACTGCTTACACGACCACCAGCACGACCGCCCCCACCCACCTCTGCAAGCCGCACTCGGCGACCTAAACCTTTGCTGCACAAGCAGCACGGCCACGGCAACGCGTCACCTGTCCTCCCCTCCCCTTTCAATTACTGCATGCTGCTGCTGGCATTGCTGCTTGCACGAGTGACAGGATACACCTGAGCAACTGCTGCTTACTGCTGCCGCTGCCGCTGCGGCGGCGGCCTCAGCTGCCCAGTGCCCCCAGGTCGCGCGCAGTGCAACGCACCCCCAAGCCCTTGCACCCAGTTCCACTCAACTCCTGCTGAATCTCCTCCTGCTGCTGCTGCTGCTGCTGCTAGAAGGAGGTGCGGTGCGCACAGAGCCCCTCACTGCTGCTGCTGCTGCTCCTCCTCCTGCTGCTGCTCCTGCTGCTGCACCAGCTGCCCCAGCGCCCCCAGGTCCAGCGGTAGGTCCTCGAGGGGCCCCGTGCGCAGGAAGGTCGCCACACGGCGTGCAGTGGCCTCCGCGCCGCCAGGCAGCTCGCTCTCCACATTGAGCACCAGCAGCGGGTCGTGCAGCGACTGGTGGGGGGGAGGGAGGGTGTGGGTTAAGACACACGTGGTTAATACACATGGAGCTGGGGGTTTTCGGCCAGCTCGCTCTCCACGTTGAGAACCAGCAGCGGGTCGTGCAGCGACTGGGGGGAGGGAAGATGTGGGTTAAGACACACGTGGTTAATACACATGGTGAATGGGGTGTTAGGGCAGCCTGCCCTGCACGTTGAGCACCAGCAGCGGGTCGTGCAGCGACTGTGGGGAGTACATGAAAACTGCCTGCGGCTGCAGCTGCAAGCACCCAACCAACCAACTTGCGGCGCACTGCTCTCAACACACAGACACCCCGTACCCACACCGCATCCTGCTACACCCCACCCACCTGCCGCAGCAGCGCCCAGCCCCTCCTGCCCTCCCCCTCGTCCACCACCACCCGCCAGCCCTCGTGGTTGACCGGCTCAAGGGTCCAGTCGGGGTGCGACCCGGAGGTGACCAGCTCGTGGAACGCAGACAGCACCTGAGCGGGGGCGGGGGCCAGAAAAGTGCAGTATTAATACACCTCATGGCTGGCCTCAACCCACTGGGGGACCACTCGGGGTGCACCCCGGAGGTGACCAGGTCGTGGAAATCAGACAGCACCTCTGGCCGGGGGGGAGGGGCGGGGGCGGACCAATAGTTCACATTGCTCAAGAAGGCTGGCCTCAGCCCACTGAGGGATCAGAAGGGGTGCGCCCCGGAGGTAACTCAATCGTTCAAGTCAGATAGCACCTGGGGCTGGGGGCGATGTGGATGGGGGCGTTACGCATGCAGGTCGGTCTAGTCAACTATGGCAGGTACGGTGTCGCGTCGGTCGTTGGGCGTTGGCCGTTCTCCCCCATACTTCCACCGTTCGGTTGAACCGCATAGGCCGCATGCACCGCGTAACCGAACCGCGCACAAAGTAGAATACATGAGTTGTCAGTAGCGTGGAATGAGCAACAGCACCCCACCTGCGCCCCCAGCGCCTTGAAGTCAGGGTGCAGGATGCGCACGCTGCAACTGACACAACAGGAACAATAGCAATAGCTCTAGGTCCTTCTATCACAAACAGCACCCCACCTGGCCTCCCAGCGTCTTAAAGTCCGGGTGCAGGATGCGCACGCGCCACTCGCGGCTCTCCGCGGGCTCCGCCAGCCCCGACAGCAGCTCGCTCAGACCGCCGCCGCCCTCCGCACGCCGCCGCACGTGCTCGATGATGGCCTGAGGGTGGTACGGGTCGGTGGAGACACCGTAAGAAGATTGAAACAGGTTATAGGACATGCGGGTTGCTGGACTTTTGTGAGTGGCGGTAGTTTAAAAGGGTTGGAGGGAGCAGCGCGGCATGTGGCCTGCATGCTGGGGTTGGGCGGTGGCACGTGACCGGGGGCGGGAAACGGCACACGTGTGCTTTGTGGGGCCGCGCTGTTGACTGTTTGCTCTCGGCTGCATGCTGAATGATGGCCGGTAGGGGTTGGTGAAGGATGGGGTGAGAGGGTAGAACACATCCACTGCGGACATGCGGGTCACTCCCGTTGTGTAAATTGTGTAGTCACACGAGTTGCAAGGAGCACCGCCGCAGGTGCTGGACGGTGGCCTGAGCACGGCGGGGTGCAGGGGTTGCGCGTGTGTCGCTCGATTGTATAGTGATGTTGGAAATGCAGTGCGTGATTGTACTGTTGTATGCGTGCGCTGGGTGCGTCGTCCTAGGAGCCGAGGGATACCTTACCTTGACCGCCAGGTACGCGCCGTCGTCCAAGAAGTAGTTTTCCTTGAGCGCGCCGTGCCCGCTGGTCTCCATCATCAGCTGGCAGTCGGTGCCGGCGGCGTTGAGGTCCACGCCCGCGCTGATCACGTTCTTGTAGCCGCGCTTGTAGCTGTACGGCAGTGTACGGCAGGGTACGGCGGGAAAGAGAGGGTTTTTTACGGCATGCTGGACGTGCACGGGTACAACAACAGGAGGTGGAGAGTAAGCTTTACGGCTCCGGAGCTGCTGGCAGCAGTGAGAGGCACGTGTTGGAGAAGAGGGTTCACAGGGGCAGGTGCCCATAGGGGGAGGGGAGGGGAAAGAGGGCGGGGCTCCTGCCGCCTGCGCCTCTTGGCAAGCCTTGGTACTAGGTTACTACGCACCACTTGTGCTTGCCGCCCAGCTCGTAAATGAGCGCCGCCAGTCCGTAGCTGGTGACGCTGGCCGGCCGCAAAACACAGCAGAAATGCTGCAAACACGCCGGCCCACCCTCAAAGCGTAAAAATCCGTTCCAGCCCTCACCGCATGTGCTTGCCGCCCAGGCCCTCGATGAAGTCCGTCAGTCCGTTGCTGGTGACGCTGTCAGTGACCACGGTGCTGCCGGGGTGCTGGCGCAGCACCACGGCCGACATGAGCGCGATGAAGCGGTTGGAGTTGATCTCGCGCCCCGAGCCGTCCACGATGGCGGACCTGCAAGGAGAACAGGTTGGTCATCTACTGGTTGGGGCATGGTGGGCTAACCTTGCAGCTGCTGAGGTCAACGGTAGTAGAGCTAGCAGGGCAAAGCAGGGCGGATGCAGCCGGGAGTGGGTATGGTGGGGCGGGGCTGTTGCTTTAGGCACACGTTCTTGTTGTACGTAGTACATATACACCAACAATCGCACGAGCTCTGTGTTGCCCTGGCGCCGGAGCCGAAGACGGACATGTCAACCCCTCCTCCAAGACCATGTTCCGTCCTACAACGTCACGGCTCTGGTCTTACACTGGTACATATACACCCACCTGTTCCGCGTCGGTGTCGAACACCACCCCCAGCTCCGCCCCACTGGCCTCACCCACCACCTCCCTGCACCCACACGCTAATGCACACCCGCCCTCAACACACACGTGCACCCCACCTGTCCACGTCGGTGTCGAGTACCACCCCCAGCTCCGCGCCGCTGGCCTTACCCACCACCTCCCTGCACCCCATGCTAATACACACTGCTAATACACATCCCTGCCCCACCTGTCCACGTCCGTGTCGAACACCACCCCCAGCTCCGCGCCGCTGGCCCTGACTGCCTCCGCGCCCGCCGCCATGGCCGCCGGGTGCTCGGGGTTGGGCGGGTGGTTGGGGAAAGTGCCGTCGGGCTCCAGGAACACGCTGCCGCTCACATTGGCGCCAAGGGGGGCGAGGACCTGTGATGGGAAGGATGAGGATGTGTCTTATATAGTACATTCGACAATGCACTTGGAATGTACTAGGGCTGACCCGTCCACATGAACACGCTGCCACGCACGTTGGCGCCCGAGGGGCCAGCACCTGGGGGTTTATTTGGGCATTGAAGCAGGGCGGGGGCCCGGAATGGCGCAGCGGAGCAGAGACGTCTCTGACGAACGTGACACAACGAAAACACGGAAGCGCGGGTAGATCCTACGAGGCGCTGAGAAGGCGCCCGCATCCACTCCCCTCAACCAGCAACCCGCACCCTAACCGTACACCCACGCTCCCCTTCCCCACATGCTCCATATAAAAGCCACCGGCCCCGTTCCCCAAAGACACCCATACCCAGCACAAGCCCCTTTGCCTCGGCGTGGTCACGCAGGTGATTCAAAAGCTGAGCTACCCATACCAACACACATGCGAGTATCCCCTCCACGCCTCCTACACTTCCCCACCTGCTCGGTGAAGAAGCCTCCCCCTCCGTTCCCGGCATCCACCACGATGTGCGTGTCCAGCAGCGGGAAGTGGTAGTTGGTTGGGTGGTTGACGCCGCGCTTGATGAGGTCGCGCAGGGCGGCGGAGTAGGTGGGCAGGAAGGGCACGCGGGCCAGGCGGGAGGGGTCGGCGGACAGGGAGGCGGACAGCAGGTGGGTGCCCTCGGACACGGGGTCGCCTGGGGGTGGGGCGAGGGAGGGGAGCAGTAATGGTCATGTGCTTTAGCGATGATTGGTTTTCGGGCGGGAGCAGAGTGGGAGGCGGACAGCAGGTGGGTGCCCTCGGACACCGGGTCGCCTGGGGGTGGAGAGGAAAATGGCAAGTGAGGGATGTATGGTTGGCCGGGGTAGGGGAATGGGGGGTTGAGAGGCAGAGGGAAAGGCAGGACAGCATGTGGGGGTTCACGGGGCCTCGGGCGCAAGGCCGCTCGAGCAGAAGGCGGGGCTGGCGGCGAGGGATGAGGGACGAACGTGGGGGCAACGCGCGGAGCGGGAGGGGTGGCGGGTTGCGGCGCGTGTACAGCCCCACACCGCAATGTTGACAGGAGAGGTTGCACTGGTCGTGCTGCCGCACGGCTGGTTGTACTGCTGTCGTACAGCCCACCTATGACCACGCCCGCCTCCGCCGCCGCCAGCGCCGCCAGCTGCAGCAGCTCCGCGATGTCGGGCTTGTCCAGCCCGCCGGCCGCCGTGAAGAACTTGAGGCCGTTGGCGTTGTACGGCAGGTGGCTGGCTGTGATCATGACCTGTAACGGCAGGTAGGCGCGGACGGGTGCATTGGGGGCGTAAGGACAGGTGGGGGCAGGTGGTAGGCAGGCGGTTGGCTGTGATCATGACCTGCGACGGTGGGCAGGAAGGCGGGGGGCGGTGGAGGGTGGCGTTTGGGGGCGAAAAGCAGGGGGCTGAAGACAGAAGGGGGTGCAGGGCAGGGGATTCTTTGGAATCAAGCATACCGAAGGGGGTACACACAGACGCATGGCTGGAGCAGGAAGGAGCGGGTGGCTGCGCATGACCGTGCATAACCTGCAACGGCGGGCGGGGACACTGGACAATGTTTGGGAGGCGCATGCACGCACGCACCGCGCCCGTGTACGGCTTGTGCTCCAGCTCAGCTGCTGTGGGCGTGGGCGGTGGTGGCGCGCCGGCCTCCTGGAAGCCGCCCAGGGGTGCAGCGCGGCGGGCGGCGGAGGCGACGGAGGCGGCGGTGGAGAAGAAGGCGGGCGACGTGGGGCCGCTGGAGGCGCCGCCTGTACGGCAAGGGGCAGTGTATGGCAGGAGGTGCACAAGAAGGCTAGGTTGAGCAGGGTAACGATGCCTTTGTGCGGCAACTGTCCTGTCGCGAGGACGGAAGCAACAGTTTGCGGGTGTCCTGCAGCTTACCCCATCCGCCCGGGGCCCTGGCTTTGCGGCTGCTTTAGCTCACCGGGGACGAGCATTCCCCGCAGCATTGTTCCCTATTTGCCATTACCCCTAGGCTTCCGTTTGCCCTCCATGCACCCCGCCCCGTCAACATCGCGTTGGGCCACCCCCTCTCCTACTGCCAACAAGTAAAAGTTGAGAAGGTACCGTATGCTAAACCCAACTGGCTCTGGTATTGTCGCTTTGTTGACGTTTAGTCATGCCTAATCCCTTCAATTCACCGATGCTTTGTGTACTCTCCCCTGCCCGCCCCTACCCCTTACCCGACAGCACGATAGAGTAAAACATGGCGGGGGTGGTGGCTAGACCGAACAGGTGTACCACACCCGCGCCGCCCTGCAGGGAGGAAGACGGCAGAACAGTCATGCGGCAGGAAAGGGCGGCAGCAGCGCAACACCCCGCCTTGCCAGGGCCCCCGCTGCCCGGGCCCCCGCTGAGGCCTTCCCACTCCAAGTACCCAGCTAAGCTGCTAGGCTGCCCAGCCCTGCCACCCGGTCGCTTGATGCCGGGCCCCAACCTCAAAGGTGCCCACCCTCCTGCCCACGCCGCCCACCCACGCAATGAGCCCCGAGGGCCCTCCCTTCCTGAACCCTTCCCCCTCCTCCTCCCACCCACCGCGATGAGCCTCGACGCGAAGGCTGCCTCCCAGCCGCGCTACGCCACGTGTGCTAACCTCCCGGCCACCCCCACCCCCACCTCCTCCCACCCACCGCGATGAGCCCCGATGCGAAGGCCGCCTCCAGCATGGGGCCAGACAGCCGCGGGTCGCGACCAACCTGGTGGGAGGACCATGCGGGGTGAGAGGGGACAAACCGGGTTCACAAGCGGGTGGCAAGGAGGTGTTGTGGGCTCCCGGATGAGCACCTCGTGGTGCAGAGAAAGGGCGTGCTGATGAGCCCGTATTACTGGCCGCCCAGCACCGAAGTAGAAAGGGCCACGCGGAGCCAGCCTGTGGTACCATGACTTCCATGTCGTGTGCCCACGTGCCGATTGCCACGTGCCACAACGGACGGACCGGCGGGACCCCGGCGCACCCCGGGCCAGCCCCTCCGCTCACAGGCACACTCAGCGAGACTGTGGGCGCGGCGTGTGCGTAGCTGAGCAGCCACCGCGCGTGCATGCCATGTGTCACGTGTGCCGTGCCGACTGCCACGTGTCGCACGCCGCATGTGCGTGTCGCAGGGCACTCACCGAGACCTTGGGCGCGGCGTGCCCCTTGCTGCGCAGCCACTTCGCAAAGGCCACCCCTATGAAGTGCACCGCGCCCGCAGACAGCGTGACGGGCTCGGAGGGAACGCCTGGGGTTGGGGGCGAAGGGAGCACAATACTATTAAAGGGTGTGTAGCAACTGTTGCGTTGCGGTCGGCTAACTTGGGGGAGGAAGTGGACGATTGCAGCAGTGTGTGGTAGGCAGAGGGTGGTGCCTGGGGGCGAGGAACGGGGTGGGGCGCTGTGGCTGCCTGGTGCGTTTGCTTCCGACGCACGCAAAAGCCTGATGAAGACGCCAGCAGCATCGTGCCCGTGGCCCTGCTGCTGCATCCCACCCCAACCGCCCGCGCTCGTCCAAGCCGGTCGAGGCCAAGACTCACACCCCCAGCGGAGATTGCAAGGAACGCAGTGTTCCAGCACGTGCTGAAATTGTAAGGATAAGACATGTCATCTTTGCGCATGTACTTCCGGTCCCAACAGCCCTGGCCTCACCCTCCAGCGCGATGCCCCGGATGTCCGACCCGTTCTGCAGCCGCCTCAGCCGCCGCACCAAGTCCTGCAGCCCCGCCCCCGTGATGGGCCGCCCGGGCGTGGGCGGGGAGGGGAAGACGGTCACAGGGCGACCTAAGCCACCGTTGGCCTTGGGGGAAGTGGCGGCGGGGGGAGGAGCCTGGGCGGGGGGTGGAGGCGCGGGGATGAGGCCGGCGCGGGGGCGCACGGTGGGGCCGCGGCGCAGGGCCGCGGGGCGCAGTGGAACGGCGGCTGCGGGAGGGAGGGGAGGAGGGAAGGGAGGAGGAAGGGAGGGGGGTGTCAAGGGTTTGGGGGTGAGAGCGGCGGGGTTTGGGAAAGGGAGCGCGGTGAGGTGCGTGAGACGTGGCCTGGGCGCGACTGGGGCGAAGGTGAGAGGTGGATGTGGAAGGCCTTGCAGGAGGCTCTCGAGTCCAAAAGTGGCTAGTTGATTGAATGTTAAACGGTATGTGTCGATGTGTGAGAAATGGTATAAAAGCGGCAGTGCGATTGTGTTGACGGGACCTCGACGAAACCCTTGGGTAGCACCCTTGGTTGGGACTCCACAATGCAGGTATCGTATAGCTACCTTTGAGCCGCTGTGATGCAGACTGTTGCCGCAGGGCATGTTGGCGTCCGTCAAAGCGTAACATTGTGCTCCTCATCGGTCCTTGTGTGCTGCAGCTGTCTGCTGATCAGTTACACGGTATTACACCTTTGATCACTAGGTGCAGAGTGCCTAAAATGCTGTCGCTTAGCAACTGGTTTGCCTCGGCGTCCCGGAAGGTGTTGCTCGAAAAGCGTCTGTGTCCGAAAGGGCGCTGTACCGGCGACTGTAGCTTTGCCACCAACTTTGCGCAGATCTGCAAGCAAAAATACATACCCGTTGTTAAGAGGAGACGGCATATGTAAGATGCGGCTCCTGGAACCAGAACCGAACTTAACTGACTGTTGGCTGTTGGGCTCTAAGCTACTGCCAGCAGCATGACTTTGCTGCCAGACGTCCTCGCAAGCCTTGTATGCATACAGGTCGTCATAGATGGCCTGGCCAGGATGCTGGAGCCTCAACTAGGGCTTCCCACGTTCCCAGTAATGCAGGGGTGATACACCTCGCTCAACGCCACGTGCGGCCTACGGCCTACGTAGTCACGGCACCTTGCCTGCATCCCAGCACCCTGAGTTCCTGTGGTACCCAAACTCCGCCCTTCCAACCCACCAATACCTAAATACAATATCATACACCGCGAGTTTTGCACATGTTGTTTGCTTGTTTCACGCCCAGCAGCTCCTGCGCTGTGCTGTGGCAGGTTGTGGCTTTTATTCTGGGCAGAGGCCAGCTCCTGCTGTGCGACGCTTACATGCAACCAGTTCACTGTCTGCAACAGGTTTGTACGGACAAGGTTTGGGCTGGAGGTTGTGGCGGTCTGGACGTCTGATGGAGCAGGGTGGAGGAACTGCTCTGCTGCAGATGCGTGCGTGTGCGAAATTTCAGTGATGTTTGGCCTGTGACACGTGGCCCTTCGTCACAAACAACGGAAGCCCAACAGCTGTTGTTCACGCAGCACTGGACACGTATGAACATCACCATGTAAGCGCAAGCTGTCCAGTTTCCATCTGAGTAAACTAGGCATGTGCCCTCAGGCCAAGCCAAAGAGGAACTGGCCTGGCGGTCGGGCTGCCACACGAGGCGGCGACAGCTGGCCAAGAGCGAACCATTGCACGCAACCGCGTCGTTCCCTTACAACACAGACAAGGTCACTGGCAGTAGTGGAGTCCAGCAGGCACCACATTGCCAGAGCAAACCCTCGCGGTATAGCACATACCGGCATGGGGCACACACACCACCCGCGTTGCACAACTGCAGCATCTGCGGCCTGGGATGCGGCTGCGGCGTGTACAGGCCTCGTTACGATGGGCAGGGTGTACATGCCTCAGCTCAGCCCAAAGATCCACGTCAAGATGGTTGCAACAATCCGTCGTGCACCGCCCACGACATGCAGCCGCTGCCGCACTCGTGCAGGCCACCATGGTCCTAGGCAACCGTACATCTATGCCAGTGTCAACACCCCAGCACCCTAACCCGTGCTGCTGCCAACGCGCTACGCCGCCACTGCAATGTCCCTGTGAGACTGCCACGTGCTATAACCATGTGGAGCTGCACGCTACCTGTGCAACGTGCTGTGCAATTGTGCTGCCGGGTCTCTCCTGCAGCTTGCAACCGTACCCTCCCCATCCGCCTGCCGTGCAACGGTTCCTGTGCGCCACCCGCCAGCCCGTAGCAGCCCCTCCAAATATGGCAGGTGGGCGCCCCAGGGCTCTACACACTCTACCTCACACGTTTCCAACCCACTCGTGTTCCCCTGATACCCCACCGCAACCCATCCCGGCCCCACCCGGAGCATCAACACAGCGCCTCCTCAGCTCCAGAGCTGCTACCCACAACGGCATGCGTTGCAGCCGTTGGGCCCCGGCTGCCAGGAAGCTCGTGTGCGAGCACCGAGAGTTGGCTGCGTGTGGCACGATCCGCTGCCCTGAGCTGCACCAAACCCAGCCTGAGCCTCCTCCCCTGCCGCCACGGCCGCTGCCGCCACTGCTGCTGCTGCTACTGCTGCTGCCAATACTCCAGTATAGTAGCTGCATGCGTCATGAACGGTCTCCTCATGTTGCCTGACCCGCTGCCGAGCCGCCGCATCAGCTGCTGGCCCCGCACATGCGCACCGCCGCTGCTGCTGCTGCTGCTGCTGCTGCTGCACCCCATTACAAGAACACCTCGTCGTCGGACCGGAGCGCCAGCGGCGTCTTCTCCACCACCACGTCATCCGGCAGGGAGTACTTCCGCCCCGTGTGCTTCTCCACGGCCTTGCGAACGCGCTCAAAGGACAGGTTGAGGTCGGGGAACAGACCGTCCAGCACACCGCCCGCAGCCAGCGCCATCAGCAGGTCCTCCGAGTACATCTTGTCAGACCCGTGCCACACCGCAAAGTCCGAAGACGCGGTGATGACCTTGAACGCCCTGTCGGCGAAGCTGACCTCCGTCTGGAACGCCCGCGGCTTGAGGCCATCGCACACGTTCAGGGCCCACAGGACCTCGTGCCAGGCGCCATACAGGTCCTGTAGCCCTAGCTCCCGCAAGATCTGAGCCGCTGAGCACTTTTCATACTTGAGGATGCCCAGCAGGAGCATCCAGGAATGCACCTCGTAGCACTCGGACGTCCGCGCTAGGTCGATGGCGTACTGAATAATGCAGGTCGACGCCTCGCTGACCCCGACGTCCACGTCGGATGCAGGTACAAGAGCAGCTGCGGCTGCACTTGCGTGTGTCCGTGTCTCCCTTGCCTGACGCTCGCCTTGCTGCCTGCCGACGTGCGAGGCTGAGACTGCCACTAGAGAGTTGCTGCCGGCGGACGCCAATGGGCAAGCCCTAGACGACAAATTGGCCCGAAGAGTGCAGACTGGACCAGCAGCAGAAGGACGTGTGGCACTGGCGAGGCGACGGCCCAGGAGGGAGGCCATCGTGCTCCTGGTATGCAAGGCGAGCCTTCTAACAATAGAGGACACGAGCTGCTAAAATGCTACGTATGTAGGATTTGTAGCATTAGTAAATGCGACACTTGGTCAGAGCTGCGTACGTGCATGGAACAGGGCCTCTCGGGCTTGGTATTGGGTTGAGGTCCACCGACGAATGGCATACGCGATCCCATACACAATACAGATTCTTCTGTAGCAATTGCACTTGGACTAGCTGCTTCTAGGCCTGCCGCCTTGTGCTAACATGGGCAAGAGCCGGGGTGGAAAGTACCACAAGAAGGCCCCACGGAGAGGCCCTGGCGAGGAGGAGGAGAGCTCAGAGGAGGAGGAGTTTGTTCAGCGAGGCGTCGGTGAGGATGGGTGTCCTGTGACATAGAGGGGAGATGCGATCTGGTTGACAGGCGACACTGTGTCCTTCACTTAGCCCCGACCTCCAATTTAAATATGGCATGGCCTGCTTAGCTGACCTCTAGCATCTGGTCGGCAAGCAATTTCCGGGGTATTGACTGCGTAGTCCGCCTTCCGCATGGCGACAGCGCGGGTTTCCCCGACTGCACGACTGCCGTGGACTTTGCCGTATGCTAGTGTGCTTGTGCTCGCTGCTAGGCTGATGTACCTTGAACCTACCCCCCGTGTCTGCCTCCGCCCTCAAACCCAACGCCTCCCTCCCGCGCCCCTGCTTTCCTTCCCCACCCACCCAGGTGGGCAGCGCGCGAATGCAGGCATGCTGCCCCCCAGCGACAGCGAGGAGGAAGAAGGGGAGGAGGGCGCTGAGCCCAAGCCCAAGAAGGAGGCCGACGCCTCCACATCCGCTGCTGCCGCGGGCGGGCAGAGCAAGAACGCTGGCAAGATGCCGGCCAGCGACAGCGAGGAGGAGGACGATGACGATGATGACAGTGACGATGACGATGACCCCACACCCGAGTACCTGAGGGCTGCGCCTACGGCCAGGAAGAAGTGGGTCCGGGTCGGGGAGCCGTGCGGGGCATCTGGGGGCTGACACAGCAGTGGGTAAAGGCCCTTGCGTACGGCAGTCGTACGGCTGTGACGCAGTTATTGCAGCTGACTGGGATCGGGAGCAACGGGCGTGTGAGTATTGGACTAGGCGGGGCTTCCCTGGTCTGCTGCCCAGCGTGTGCCGACAGGCCTTGTGGAGGGCGCTTCCTGCTTGGAGGGCTGCGAGGAGGGGTTGCACATTGCTGCAGCCCTAGACAGGCCGGCCCTGCGGGCGCATGCACTGCTGAGCATTTGGCATGCTGTCAAGCAAGCTACCGGGGAACGACGTGACTTTTGGATGCCGCGGGCTCAGCTTAGGTGGATCGGGCGACGTGGAGCAATGGGACTTGGGGAGGGATTGTATGCGCCCCGGCGCATGGCGCTCCTGCGTTAGGCCAGGTGGCCGGCGCTGGTGCCCACGCTGCCTTGGTGCTCATCGCAGCCTGCCCTACCTAGTTGGAGATCACAGTCACAGCAGGGTTGCGGCAGGCTGCGCCCCTCCGTCGAGCAGGAGAGGGCAGTAGGCGTGCAAGCTTGCGATGGCAACTCGTGGGGTGCGGTGCGGGACGAAACCGTCTTTCCGCAGACCTGCAGGCAGACGCACAAACGCACAACTTACCGTACACGCAGCCTGGCGGACCTGCTCTTAGCGTGTCGGGCATTGTCGTGGGTTGTTCGGTTTCAAACACCACCTGGGCCCCGACCCTTGCACGCCGGCCCGGCCCCTTTGTTCCCCCCCTGCCGCCCTGCGCCGTGGCCCCGGATTTTGACCTCAATGGGCTTGTATGGTACCGTACACGCTTACAACTCCATGTTCTCCGCTGCCCCGCTCGTGCTGCAGGGAGCCGGCCGTGGAGCCGCGGTCGGAGGAGCAGCTAAAGAAGGACTTCGAGAGGCTGGAGATCATAAAGAAGAAGCGGTGAGGCGGGGGTTTGGAAGTGGGGACGAAGGACGAGGAAACCGGGGGAACGTAAGCTACACCTAGACGTTGGGAGTGCGCATGGCAGTGTCGGCGTTCGTTGCCTGGCCGTCAGGGACGAAGCGACGAGGGTGGCGGCGGGGCATGCAGGTGCGGCGAGCTTGGTATGCACAAGGCTTTGTGGGGCGCAGCACCCTGCTCCAGAAGCATGCTCGGCTGAGCAAACGTCAGTTGGTCAGGGCGGCCCCGCACGGTGGGCTTCTTACGGCAAACCTGTCTCAATGTGTATTTGTCAGCACCATTTTGCTGCACGACATGCAGCGGAAATTGCCAGTTGCAAAACACTCGCTTGTTTACCTTGTCCTCGGCACTGAACTCGTGCAACTGGCGTGCTGACTTACCTTCGGCTTGTTCCTAATTCGTCAACGCTGAAGCCGTGCGGCCCTGGCCAATCTCCCGTCCGCAGTGAGGAGGACCGGCTAAAGCGGATAGCGACCGAGGGCTGGGACCGCTACGCGCCCGTCTCGGACACCAACAGGCCGTAAGTAACCCGCTGAAGTGTCTGTGACACCAAGTCAGATACCGGCTTCTGTGATCCTGCGGTGGGCTGTGCTAGGTTGCCGGTCACTTGTGAGGTGTCAACATGCTGCTGTTGCATGGGCGACACGCAGCAGTGCATTTTGGCCAATGGCTGTTTGCTGTCGCGCCCAACGCCTCCCTGATAAGACGCATGCGCTGCGTGCCCCCAGGCCTGGCGCGGTCCCCACTGACCACCCCAGCAACAAGAAGTGAGGAGGCAGTCCAAAGTCGCAAGCCCCAGTCGACTCAAGGACCAACAAGGCTGTGCGAGCTCGCGAGATGCAAGCGTAGCACGCTGCTGAGGACTAACGAGGCTGTGCGTGCCATGGAGGGCTGTGTGTGTCCTCCAGTGTATGTTCCTAACCAAGATGCCAAAGGCATGCGTTCGATCGCGTTGCTAGTGCTCTGCGCACGCTGCTTGGCTAGACCAGGGCAATCCAATTCGATGCTCGACTGTAACATTACACGTCCATGAATACGGACGCGGCACTCAGCCATCTTGCGCTTTGCAACAGCAATTCGAGGTTGGTAGCACTGCCAGCCTCACATAAGGCTTTATTCGTTCACGAAGCTGCCTAGCAGGCATGGCCAGATGGCTCGTCTCATTCGTTTTGGCCAGTACATGTAAGAACCGCTGCCAAGTGCATGTTCGGTCCCAGCCACCCATATGCAACGCTCCCGATCGGGTCCGTGCGCAAGTGCCAACTCCTGTACAATGGGCAGGCACCTCCAAATACAACCACATAACGTGACATTAACATACGCCCCGAGCGGAACACGAACCCCATGCATGCTGCGCCAGCAAGCGTCAAGACCAGGGTCGCGCAACGCATCACGAACTATGCACATTGCACAAGACAGGGGCCCATTGCGTGCCCTCGCGCACTGTTTCTAGTCCTGCTGCCAGCGAAAGCGCTCTGTAGGAAATACCGGCTGCACATTGCATCCAACCGCTTCAGTGCAACCTCGCGCCAACCGAGAAACACAGCGCTGTCACTACGCGAGCAGCTGCGTCCCTTGTCCGTCGCAACCAGATGCCAAAGCTGCTGCCAAGACCTCACAGCCTCTCCTGCGCGACAACAGCCAGTACTCCCGTACTGCCTGATCATATCGCAACTGCTGCTGTAGCCGTACCGCAACCATGCGAATTCCGTCCGCCAGCCTCTACACGCAGTCCTGTTCGCCATGTCATCTAGTCTACGCCCACCAACGTGCCCTTGCAAACCCTGCTGCACCCACAACAACCCTGCCTCTCGCACTCATGCCCGGAGCACCGGGCCCCCACAGGACACCGTGCCAGACCAACCCCAGCCGGTGCCCTGCCTTGCAGTATCCGCCGCGCCCACTCTAGCCCCCCGGCCTGCCCCACCGCAACCCCCTGCCCCGCCGCAACCCTAATACACTACCGGTACCGTTGGTACTGCAGCTACCTCCCATCCGCCGCCGTGCGGCAGCACTCATGCTGCTGCCGCGGCGGCGGACCAGGCGCCAGCGCTTACGCCACGCGACAAACGCCGCCGTCGCTCCTGCTGCTGCTGCCTCCACCGCCGCCACAAGCCGCTGCTGCCGCCACCGCCCAACTCCGCCACCGCCTTGCGGCAGTCTCCTCCCGCACCCCCGCCTCCTCACCGCTACGCCGCTACGCCGCTGCCCCGCCTACGCTGCTGACGCTGCCCCCTTACGGCACGTACTCCAGCGCCTGCACCAGGTCCTCCCAGATGTCCTCCACGTCCTCAATGCCGATGGAGAAGCGAACCAGGTTCTCCTTGATGCCAATCTCCGCGCGCTTGGCCGGCCCGAAGCCCCAGTACGACTGCACCGCCGGCATCTCTATCAACGACTCCACGCCGCCGAGCGAGGGCGCAATGTACGGCAGCTTGACGTTGTCGATGAAGCTGATGCACTCGTTGAGCCCGCCGCGCACCTCAAAGCTCACCACGCCGCCGAAGCCCGACATCTGGCGCTTGGCGATGGCGTGGTCGGGGTGCGACTCCAGCCCGGGGTACCACACGCGGTCAATCTTGGGGTGCGACTCCAGCCGGCGCGCAATGTCCATGGCGGACGCGTTCTGCCGCTGCACGCGCAGCTCCAGCGTCTTGAGCCCGCGCAGCAGCAGGTAAGCCGCGTGCGGGTCAACGACGCCGCCCATGATGTGGTGGAACTCGCGGACCTTGTTGACCAGCTCGGGCTTGCCGCACAGGGCGCCCGCGAGCACATCGTTGTGGCCGGCCAGGTACTTGGTGGCAGAGTGCAGGACCAGGTCAGCGCCCAGGTCAATGGCGCGGGAGTTGATGGGGGTGGCGAAGGTGCTGTCCACGCAGACGAACGCGCCCTTGGCGTGGCACAGGCGCGTGATGGCGGGGATGTCCACGCAGCGGAGGTAGGGGTTGGTGGGGGACTCAGAGAAGAACAGCGTCACGTTGTGCTTGTCCAGCGCCTCCTGCAGAGCCACCAGGTCGTTCGGCTTGATGACCGACACGCCGATGTTCATTTTGGGCAGGAAGTTCTGCATGAATTGGCGAGTGCGCCAATAGCAGTCGCTGGTGGTGACGATGTGGCCGCCCGCAGGAACCAGCGACAGCAGCATGCTGGTAACCGCGTTCATGCCCGAAGCGGACACCAGGCAGTCCTCAGCGCCCTCGAGCGCCTTGATCTTTGCCTCGCATGCCTGCGCGGTCGGGTTGCCATAGCGACCATACTCGTAGGAGTCGAAGCGGCCCTCGTTATAGTCGATAAGCTCGGCAGTGTTGCGGAAATGGTAAGTCGACGTCTGAACGATGGGCGTGGTCAGCGCGTCGGCCACCCTTGGCCTGCCGGCGCGCTCGCCGCCATGCACCGCGGCAGTCGACAGCTTCTGCGGCGCCGGCTGGTGCTGCTTAGGGGCTCCATTGGTGCTGGCTGCGGGTGCCTCCACATCCTTGGCTGCCGTGCCGCAGGCGACCGACCTCACAGGAAGGACCGCATGAGCAGTCCGCTGGTAGTGCGCTGTCCGCACAACAAGCCCGCTACGCACCGCTGACCGGTGGGCCGCTGGAACAGGACACCGCGCCGAGGTGTTGGCGCCCAGCTCCGTCGCCGAAACGTGGCAGAGCGAGGCCGCACGCATTTTCAGCCTCAGTGATGGCAACACCCCAGTCAGTTCAATCGACGCAAAGTGTGAAGCTGCACAAGTATTCTTATATAGATTATGCGTCTGGTTACCTCACAGGGCCTCCCGCGGACCTGGCCTGCCGTGCGAAATGGCACAGGGCATCTCCTAAAATCGAGTACGCCACATATCAGTATACTTGATTCCATCACTACAGCAACATGTTACCAAACATACCCAGCCAGAGTGCTGCACAAGCTTCCGAAAGGTCACCTGCTGATTGCCGCGAAGGAAAGAGCCTACGCTTGGCCAGCTTCAAGCAACAGTATCATTCGTGTCTAGCTCCTGCGTCATACCAAGCCCATGTTAGCCGGGAGTAGAAGGGCAAGCGGGAGCGCGCCCAGCTGGTGGGCCGACACCCGGGTGACACGTCCAGTCGTGCTTCAGCAGCCCCCACGATATCACCTACGTACTTACTAAATTCTCTGCCATGTCAGAGCTACTGGTCTGGAGCTGCAGGTGTGAGTTTCGTCATGCTCCTGGTGTTGCCCAGGAGTAGAAGGGCATGGCGGGAGCGCGCCCCAGCTAGGAGTGCCACCCGCGCACCCCGCCACCCACGGGACATGTGCTTCAGGCCGTGCTTCAGCAGGCCCAAGGTAGCACCTACGTGCCTGCATAGATAGCTGCCACGCCGGAGCCACTGACCTGGACCTGCAGGCCTGCAGCGGGCAGGCGCGTCCTCGCGCAGCACACGTGTATGAGGTCCGCTGCACCCTGAGGAAATGGCTTTCAGCCCTGTGAGCATCACGCATCACCTATTTGCTGAGTCAGCTGACACCCCCATGTTACCGGCCTTCTGTACGGGTTGGCGTACCGTATGCCAGTGCAGTAGTGCTCTTGGGCTCTGCACCACGCACAACTCCGCACCCCAGCTCTGAGGCCGGTCCGTCGTGTGACCTGCACTTCAAAGCTCGCTTGCCATCATGCCACACCGTGGATCCACGGTAGCGGGGGATTCGTGCCCGTCGTGTAGCTCAATGAGCATCAGCTGGTATATTCCTGGCTTGTCTCAGGAAGAACAATTGGTGTTGGCTGCGTGTGGTAGCAGCAGCGGGCAGTGCGTTCAGTGCTGAGGTCGGCGGGGTGTGTGAGCGCTGCCCTGATGGACGGGTGGACGCGGGCAGGCGCGGGGCATCAGGGCGGCAACAGCAGAGACTGCTGTCCGCAGCAGGCTCTGCGACTGGTGCGTCGCTGGTGGCGGGCTTTGCCCGGTCAGGCGCATTACAGTTGCTGGGTACCTGTGTGGGCTATGCGCCTGCCTTTTTGCCCGTTGTAGGCGGCTGGGCGGCCTTGCAACGCAACTGGTTTGCTTACTGCCAGGTGTCTCGTATGCACGCATTCGCCATTGTGGGTATCGGTGTGAGAGCGGAGGGCTGTGGTCTACGTAGGGGATCTCCATCACTCCATGTACGCATTACGTGCTTTTGTGAAGGGATTGGGTCTGGGGTTCAAAAACCTAGGACGGGTGCGGGGCTTGGTCACTCCGTTGCGCGCTGCTAGCATACGGTGACGTTGCCTGAGCCAAACGTACTTGGGATCTTTGGTGGCCTTACTGTGGTCTCTTCGGTCTCCTTGGCTCAGGTGGGCCTGGCTGGTAGTGGGCTCCTGCAGGCGATCTGTAGGCAGGGAAGCTCCCCTGCCTGCTGGTACGGGCCCCACGACGGGTGGAGCGAGGGTGAAGATGGAAGCTGGAAGCACACGGACCTCCAGGGCCTAGCAGCAGTCCTTTCTGGTGCGTGGGGGTTGCTGAATCGTGCAGCCAGGTGCAGCGTGGGTGTTTAGGGCCCCGAGCTGTTCCCAGCTGTCGGCAGTCGTGTTGGGGCAGGGCGGCAGACCCACCTCCCCTTCCCATGCACTCCAGCAAGTTAACGCAAACTGTCACTTGTTGCCTAAGTTTTGGAGTATGCCCCAACAGTAGGGCTGACTGCGGAGCGGCCGTATGGCGGTCATTCTGGTCACAGCCCAGATCGTGCTTGCCTGCGCCTACCTGCCCCATGTAGACGGAGTGCTCCTGAAAGCTAAGCGTGTCCAAGACATATAATAGCTGCTTACATGTTGTTGTGCAAAGCCGAAAAGGGTCGACAGCTCGTAACAAGCGCCTTCGCTGCTGTTTCTAATCGCCTGCCTAGAGGTACAGACAACTTGCAGCAGATCTACATTTTGCTTGCAAGCAACGACCTCCAGCTGAGGTGTCCTTTCCGCTTGGCGTCGGTAGCAACAGCCAAGAGCATTGCCCGCAGCACAACCGGGGGCATCTCTTCCTCGTGCACCAACAAACCCACATAAGTTCATAAGTTTTGTCTATAGCGCCATGTCTGACCGTAACGGGAGCCGGGGCGGCAGCGGCCATCGCGGTGGACACTCGCATCTCCCGCCGCAATACCGCAGCTACGACGACTACGATGATTCCTACGGCGCTCCAAGATCCCGAAACCGCGGCTACGGCGGCGATCGCGGCCCACGGGGGCCCCCGCCCAACAACCTGTTCGGGCCAGGCGCGAACGCGCCCCCCGGCCGCTACCCCTACATCCTTCCCCAATCCCAAGCCATCCAGCAACAGCCCCAGCACTTCCAGCAGCCGCAGTACCCATCCGTCCCGCTACAGTCCTCCCAGCCCCTCGGGCCCCCGCCCGCGCAGCCCCAAGGCTTCGGCAACGGGGCCCCCGGCCTTGGCATCCCGCCCATGCCCTACGGCGGCCAACAGGGTCCCCCGCGGCGCTACCGGGCCCCCTACATCACCATGATGCAGCACCTGCGGCCCCACGGGCAGGGCCAGGGCCAGGGGTACGGCCAGCAAGGCTACGGGGGTGAGGGCCAAGGCCACGGCCCGCATGGCTATCATCATCACGGCCCCCGCGGCCACCACGGGCCCCGCAAGTCCTTCGACCGGCACCACCACAACTCCCACGGTGGCAGCGGCGCGCAGGGCTCAGGCGGCCAGCAGCAGCAGCAAGGCCACGGGCACGGGTCCGGGCAGCAGGGCGCGGGCCAGGGGCAGGGGCAGCGGCGGCAGCGGCAGCCGTCGGTGGGCTCTGAGGACGACCTGGCGGCGGCGGTGCCGGCGCCGCGGCCGCGCCTGACGCTGCCGCCGCCGACGCCGGTGGACGCGGCGGTGGCGGCGCTGGCGGCGGCGGCGCGTGCGGCGGATACGGCCGACAACGACGCCTTCGTGACGCCCGCATTCCCGCGCCCGCCGCGCACGCGTGAGTGGGGCCGTGTAGGTTGGTGGTCGGCCCGAGAAGGACGAAAGGCTAAAGTTGGAGAGGTCTGCGCCAAGTGTGCCTCGTTGCAGCCGCTCTTATGAACCGACAACTGCCGCCCACCCTCGATGCAAGCCGGACCCAAGCACGGCTAAGCTTACGAGACCGTGTGACCTTGAAAAGCTGTAGGTGCAACGCAACTCCTGCTCCCGTTCAACCCCTCCCGTCCACTCAGCATTTCGAGCTTTGACTGTGAACACCAGCAACTGGGCGCCTTTGCCCTTGGCCTTGGCCGTTGACAATTAACTGTTTACAACCTGATATCGCTCCCTGCCCTCCTGCCTCTGCCTACACATTCCCTGCCTAACCTCCTCAGTCACGGACAGCACCAACACCTGGCGCTGATGCCCATGGCCCTATGCCCTTGTTCAAAATTACCTACCCTGCCTCCCCCATCGCCCGCCCTCACCCCATGCAGTCACCAAGAGCACCAGCAGCTGGGCGCTGATGCTCTTGGTCTTAGCCCAACTCCGTGTACGTTCGGTCCTGTCCGTCCGCCCCTGCCTACCCAACCCCACCAATGCAAATAGTCACGTGAGCACCGGCACCGACTATGCAGTATGCCCTTGTCGAATGCTGTCTGTCCGTTTGCCCATGCGCATGATCCCCATGCACCCTCAGTCACGGAGAGCACCAGCACCTGGGCGCTCATGGTGGAGGCGGGCTGCCAGGCGCTGGAGGCGGTGGCGGGGCCCTTCCTGGAGGGGGCCATGATGGAGGTGCGTGCCTTGGGGGGCGGGCACAGAGCGGCGAAGTGACCGAAGGCGGGAACCAGTGGCGCCTGCAGGAAGCCATACTAGTGGAAGCCACGGTGGCAGGGGTGGGGTGGTGGTGGGATGCGGCCGGGGTTGCAGTGGCGGAAAGGGTCATACGATCTGCCTGAAACGCGTTGACGTGCTTGCGGGGTGCCGCCGTGCGGCAGGACCCTCGCGTGGGGCTTGCTGCTGGTCGGGCGCATGCGGGTCATGCCTTTGAATGTGGTACAGGGCCAATGAGGCATGCATGTAATCCTCCTCTTTTGCGTTGGCTTTCCTGGCTTGAACTTACAATGCGCCAGCCCTGCTATTCCCACTCCGCAGCTGTTCGGCTCGTCTTGGGAGCGCGAGCTGTTCGCCGCCGACCTGCCGCTGCCTCCCTTCGCCGCCGCCACCTGCGCGGCGCTGGTGGGAAGGTGCCAGCAGCTGCAGGTGGGGTGCGTGGGGGAGTGAGGGAAGAGTGGTACCGGCGTGCACGGGCAGGGCCCAGGGACTCGCAGGTGCCAGCAGCTGCAGGCGGGGTTGCTAAGGGTCTGGGGATGCGGTACCGGCATGCACAGGGCGGGGCGTGGGGCCCCGTGGCAGGAAGCGGGTTCCAGCAGTTGCACGTAGGAATGGGGGCTATGTGGGAACATTGGAGGGGAGGGAAGGCTGGTGGGTATGTAGACCTACGGGGCAGTAACAGGTGGTGCCCGCAGCTGCAGGTGGAAAAGCGGAAGGGTAGGGAAGCGACGGGATGGGAGCGGCGGTGCCAATATGTGCAGGGGAAGGCATGTGGCGTCGCGGCAGGGGTCGATAGGGCTCAGGGGCAGGCATAGGAGCATGCACTTGGCGGCTAGACTAGACGGGAAGACGTGATGCTGAGGATGTATACCGTATGGGGGTGTGGGTCTGCACCTGGGAGGGTCCTGAGTGAATGGGAGGCAAGTGGTTACAGTTGCGCGGGATTGAGGTGGTGAGCGGCAGGCAGCGGGCCAGGGCACCAACAGGGAGCCTCGGCTGCTGCGCCGCCTGTAGACAAGTCTGCACGCTCTGTTTCCTTCGTGGCCCCGTCCCCACACAGGACAAGCTGCCCATCACCATCCGCAAGCGTGCGGAGGGCGTGGTGCGGGTAAGCGCTGGGGGTTCACGTACAAGGCGAAGGTCCCACCGCAGGCCTAAGGGGGCGTGGTACAGCATAGTATGCGCGTCAGGTTTACGGCGACCGCCACGTTTCACCATGTTTGTCCTATCGCTACTCTAATTACACAATGTATACTGTATACTCCTCTGGACAGAAAGACAACGAAGGAACGCGGGCATTTTCATTCCTGCTACTCCCCCATGCAGGCCGCCGAGGCGCTTCGCTCCGACCCGGGGGCGCTGGGCCCCGAGGACGTAACGGCGGCACACACAGCAGCCAAGGGCATGATGCAGGTAAGCGCGTGATGCAGGTGGGCCGGGCGGCTGTTCAAGGGAGACAGGCACAGGCGCACGCCTTCAGTTATGCGGCTGGCGCCGCTCTCCGTGTCTCCTGCGTGCTGCATTTCCTTGCACAAGCTAGGCCAGAAATGGGGTGTGGCAAGGGGGCCTGCCGCGTACGGTAGCTCGCGGAACCGGACCCAGCCCGGCGTGCTGCGGCCCTGCCCTGCCACGCCCACCCTGCAAGCCCTGCTCCCGCGCGTCCCTCCCACGCCGTGCACACCCGCCGCACTCCGCCCCCTCTAAGCCCTTACCCCCGTCCCTGACCCTGACATTTTGCGCATACCCCCACCCCCAGGACCTGGTCAAGGCCCTGCGTCTGCCCAGCCTCATGGGAGCAGCCGGCGGCCCCCCGCCCTCCCCCTCGCCCTCGCCCTCGCCCGCCCCAGCCGGCACCTCGCCCACCGGCCCGCCCGACGCCGCCGCCGACCCCATCACCGCGGCTGCCGCGGCAGCCGCCGCCGCCGTCGCTGCCGCCGCCGCCGCGGCGGCGGCCTCCGCGGCCGCTGTTAGCGGCGCGCCGTCCCCACGTGGCGGCTCGCCGACGTCGCCCGGCGCCGCCGCCGCCGACGCTGCGGCCAGCGGCGCCGCCTCGCCGCCGACCCCCGCGCCCGCTGCTGCTCCCTCTGGCCCCATCACGTCCCGCTCCAAGCAGTGGTGCGCCTTCGCCGCGGAGCTGCTGCCGCACTGCGAGAGCGCCGTGCTGTACCTGGACGTGCTGCTCAAGGTGGGTTAACCGCAAGGGAGAAACAAAAGTCCCAATTGAGCACCGTACCGGTTTGGAGGGTGGAGGCAACACAGTATGAGCATAAGCGAAAGGAGGGGTAGGTGCAGGCAAAAGAAGGCGCGCTTGTGCGAGGGGGGAGCGAAACGACTTGCTTGCGGGACAGGGGTGATGGGCTCGAGTGAGAGCAGGTGACAGCGCAAACACAGTACATTAGTCACTCAGAGGTCAGGGTGGCGACAGCGACAAGGCCAGGCAAACTGTATGCACAGCGCGATTCCGTGCATGTTGCGCTATTGCCCAGTGACGGACAGTGTCTCCGCTAATGTCGGCATGGAAAACCTCTGCAATGACCACTCCGACAAGCCCTGTTGCCTCGCACTTGATGCGGCTACTGAACCCGCTCACCCATTGGTGCTCCCTGCACCGACCTTCCCCGCTGTGCAGGACTGCGCCGAGGCTGTTGCCGCGCGGGAGGCGGTGCGGGCGGCCGCCGCCTGCGGAGCCGCGGCGGGTGCAGCAAGCGGCGAGGGCGATGTCCCCGCTGCCCCGGCTCTCCCTGCGGAGGTTGCCGCCGCCTGAGCAGCACGGGGTGCTGCGGGATGGTGGCGGTGGCCGGCGGTGATGGCGATGTCCCCGCTGCCCTTGCGGAGATTGCTGCGGCCTGAGCAGCCTCTGGGGCGCCGCGGGGGCGGGTGGCCTTGCAGGCGGGAGTTGCAGTCGCCAGAGCAGTTTGAGGGGCTGCGGGGTCGCGGCGGCCAACGGTGGCTGTGGCAACGCCGTCCCGGTCAACCGGCGGAGGTTGGGTCCGTGTGGGCAGCCTGGGGTGCTGCGGGGCAGCTGCCAGCTGTGGTGGCGGCAGCAGCAGTGGCGAGATGCTGGTGCCGCCCTGGCGCACATTGTAGTGGAGCTGCCCCATGCGTGGGAGTGTGTAGGCAGACGGAAGGTGGCAGAGAATGGCGGGCGGCGAAGGGAGAGGGATGGCGGCAGTGCTGTGTGGTGTGCAGAACGCAGGAGAGGAGTCTGCCATGTGTAGAGCGCCGGCCGTAACACACGTTGTGGGCGGCGGCGCGCGCTTGGTTTGGCGTGTGGCTGCGGAGTACCAGTGACCTGTGGGTTGCACCGACGGTCTTGCGGGCACGAACGTAGCTTGTGCGGCGGAGTGCTTCCGGAGGCGGGCCGCTTGCGAAATGCATGTGCGCTAAGGGTGTGTGCTTGAGCTTTGCACGCAGCAATGCTGGGGTCCTGCCGTAGTCATGTGGCACCGATGGCATGTGGCCAGGATGCTGCATGGTGTGGGGCAGGTGTATGCATGGTATGCGGCAGGGGGAGCTTGGGAACTAGCGATCGGGCGAGTCCGAGATTTTGGGGGCAGGGTCAACGGGGGACTGGACAGAGAAGGTAATACGTGTCTACAGTACACTGCGGTGGTCGGGCCTCTGGCCTCTAGCGGCTGATGGGTGCAGTGTGGTTTGGCTGCTGAGGGACAGCAGTTAGGTGCAGGGGTTGTTGCAAGGATGGGCAGGGGAATGTGACGGCGTACGAAGTGGAGGAAGGAGTGAGCGACACTGTCCCCTGCTTGCTTTGGCCTGGTGTACGGCAGCCATAGTGTCGGTAAAGTGTGCTTGTTTGTGGCCTATCGTACCGGTACCATTACAGGTACGTTCACGTCTGCAACAGCATGTTAATTGGCGGTACGTGCAGACTGCGCCGTGGCTTGTTGTTCCAGCGGTGTGCGCTGTCTGGCGCTGTTTAGCGCAGCGTGATACTGGGATCCGGTTCCGGGAAACGCAGGACGCGAGCTGCGACCTGCTGCGACAGTTGCACCACATGCTGGGTCCCTTGGTTGCATGAAAAGTCATCTCAAGATTTGCGCTTTTGCGCCCAAATACGAGTCCATGATGTGTACGGCAAGGGCGCTAGTGCGGCTGTAAGGGTTTTGCCCTGGTGAGTACCTCTGCGCACGGATGTGAGCAGCAGATGTGAGCACGCAGTATACGGCTGGCTGCCCCGTGGCTGCAATACGTAGGAGCTGCGTAAGAGAGCCTGTAACGCCATTGCATACTGCGTGCCCGTGCTGCGAACCGCTGCACCACATGCTACGTGGCACGTTGCAACTGGCCATCGGCAGCCCCATTTCAGTGACAGCGCTGACACTGGTCAGTATCGGCAGCCTGAGGCAACGCATACGTGCACGACCCGCAGTCACTTCACAGTTCGCATTCTGCTCCAGCCAAGCCAATGGGATGCGGGTTCGTGCGTGCCCTGCCTTGCAACGTCGCTCTCAGGAGCAGCGGCGTCAGCTGCGCACAGGCCATCACAATACGAACGGTAGAGACTCACGATGTCGCCGCAGCAGGGCAGGCTCCGGCCTGGAAATTGAGGTAAGTCATACAGGCAGAACAGTACCAGCGGCACTGCACAGGCTCGCAATGTCACACCGTCAGGGCCTGGCCGGCAAGCTACCATTTCCCAACAGTCCCGCTCATCAGCACCCCACAACCCACCAACTACACACCAGGCTCCTCGTGTGCTTGCAGCCCCGCCCACTATCAACGCGTTAAGCTCTTTGCCTCAGGCAGCGCAGCAACTGTACCCGCACGTGTCCAATCTTGACTCCGTGTATCGTACTACAGCCACGCCTACAGCCAGTAAGAGCCTCAGCCTCCCGCGCTCGCCAACCTCGTTGGAAACCACCTATGCCGTGATGCTCTCTAGTCATGAAACTGTCTCGACACATGCGTCTTATGTCTGCACGGCATCCTACCACACCACGAGCTGCGTAACGGCCAACGGCGGGATTTAAAGCTAGTTCCAACTGGTTTCTACACGCCCTCTGCAGCTCCCTCTTGTCAGTTCCTCACTGTCCCCATGTCGCATGCAGCACTTCAGCACATGTAGCACACGGGCCCTGCAAGGTGAGTACAGTCAGGTGAGTTCGTTGTCGCAGTCGCAGTCGCCAACCTCTGCTTGCCCTGCCGCCGGAGCCGAAGCCGGACATGTCAACCACTACGCCAAGACCCAGTTCCGTCGGCAACGGCATGGCTTGCATATAGACTGGTTGAAATGCAGCACATGCAGCACATCCAGCGCAGCGGCGGTCCGTGCACCCCTGGTGCCTGGTCAGTCCCTCTCACAGCCCGCCGCGTCAGGACCTGCCCCATGCCACGTGCATGCAACTATCGCGTGTAACACGCCCCTCCATCACGAGCCGCACTCTGCCACCTCAAGGCGAGCCACTCAGCACACTCCCGCCACTGCGCTTCGTCCCTCGCCCGCGCCTTTGCTTTCTCCACCGCCTCCCTGCCCAACGGCGCCCCCTGCTGCACCAGCCACCGCACAGCCAAGGGCGGCATGCTAGCGTGCTCCACCGCCCAAATCACCATTCGCTCATTCCACGGCACACCCAGCCGGCGAAGGCATCCCAGAGTGGCCATGTCTCCGTTTCCAGCGGCCACCACGTAGGGTTCGTGGCTCCTAAATTGTCCTTCTCCTGCACGGCACCCCGCGCCCACCAGCCACTCCAGCACCTCCTCGCAGCCGCCCCGGGCAGCCGCTGCCAGCGTCCCCGGCCCGAACCCCACCCCCAGGTCCTCATGCAGGTAGCGCAGCAGCGGCAGGCGGCCCGTTGCCGCAGCCCCGTCAGCCGCCCCGGGCTTGGCGTCACATGGGCAGCCCGCCTCCAGCAGCAGTCGAACCGCCTCTTTCAGGCCATCGATGCTGCTGCCTGGTTCATAGGCCCAGCGCTCGACAATGTTGGTGTAGGTATCCGTATACCAAGGGCATTTGGCGTCCAGCACCAGCCACCGAATCATGGCCACATCCCCCGCCCCTGCTGCCACCTCGTACACCCTAGGGCCCATGCGGCAGCCCGCCTGCAGCAGCCACTGCGCAGTAGGGACGCTGCGCGAGCCAGCAGCGTCACACAGCGCCACGTGTTCCAGTCCCAAGCCGCACTCCTCGTGCAGGAAGCGCACCGCCCCCAGGTGTCCGAACTCCGCGGCACTTGGCAGTGCGTAGGCGTCAACAGGCACCCCTCGACGCTGCAGCCAGCGCAGGGCGTCCACACTGCCGCCCATGGCTGTCACTGCCCACAGGAGCTCTCGCTCCGCCTCCTGCTGCTGATTGTCCTCTTGCTGCGGCAGAGGGTATCTCGCCACTTCCACCAGCCAGTCCGCCATTGCCACGTGCCCTGCTTCCAGCGCCTGCGCAAGGATCAGGCCCCGCGCCTTCCCGTCCACCACACGCGACCACAGGTCCTCCATCGGGACACCTCCCCGCAACGCCACCTCGAGCAGCCACTGCAGTACGGGGAGGCGGCCGGAAGACGCAGCGCCAGTAGCTGCGTTGAGCAGCAGCCACGGCCCCTTGTAGAAACTGGACCCATCCGCCATCGCCATTAGCCAGGTCAGCTTCGCCATGGCATCGCGGCCGTATCTGGCAGCTGAACAGGCGAGTTTGCCGAGTAATGTTGCGTCGTGCCGGCCGGGCGGGTCCGAGCCACAGCGCAAGAGCTCCCAAACGCGCTGCAGCCCCACCAGGTCGCAGTGCTCTGCTGCAGCCTCGAGCGTGCTGCGCACATCCAGCGGGCAGCCGTGCTGCAGCAGCCAGGGCAGCAGGTGCAGGCGGCCGGACTTGACTGCAGCGGCGCCGGCGTCCGTGGCGTCCCAGAACTCCCCGGAGGCCATGCCATGCACAAGGCACGGGCACAGCACGTCCCAGGCAAGCTCCAGGTTAACCCCGCTGCCACTGGATGCGGCGGCCGAGAGCATCTGAAGCTTGCCGCAAAAGGTCAGCTGCTTAAGGGATTGCCGCAGGTGCGGACGCCATGCTCCGCAACATGATGCGGGCGGGAAAGGCAAGCCGAACCGCGCCGTGCGGTAGTCCGGCTGGCTGAAGCGCCTCCGAACCTCCTTGCAGGCAAGCCGACAGATCAGGACGACCTCATTGGCGGGGAGGAACTCGAAGACGCGGAAGATAAGATCCCAGGTCAGGCTCGGGCATGAGAACGCTGCGCCGTTGTCCGCGGCCTGCATCATTTTCCCTGGTACAATATCACAGGACGTGTTCAAGGGATGCACCAAGCAATGGTGCCCTGGTACTGGAGTGGTTTGTGAATGTGAAGTGAGAATGGCTGAATGTGAAGTGGGATGGGGCGGGAAGAGGTTCCGCTGTGGCCTGTTGTGGCTCCACAGCCGGCGCAACTCCTGACTTGGTACAATTATTGTGACTATAGAGGCAGGTGACAGGAACAGATCACAAACAAGGCGGCCGTGGCGGGGACCATAACGGCACATGGGCTGGTGCACATGGCAGAGCGCGGCGCACTGTGTCCGACATACTGTGGCAGGGCGCACTGGGGTTGGCAGCACCACGTCATTCAGCGGGGCACGTGCCTGGTAGCTTTCCCACCCGGACATGCACGCAGATCAGAGCTGCACAGGGCCATGCTGCTAAGGAATGCCTCATACTCAGTGCGTGCACGGGTGTCGGGTGCCCCGCCCTCCACATGCCGCAACGACCTGCCTCCTCCAGTACGGCACCGGCACCCTTCCCATCATTTGCACGGGCAGACGACGCACCAAAAGACATCATGGTTCGATGGTTGTATGGGTTTACGGTTTGGGTCCCCTTCCAGCGCCCAGCCCCGTCCCAGCCCAGACAGAGGGCTGGTCCCGGCCATCAGGGGGCACCAGGGGAGCAGGGTGGGGGGCACAGGGTTTCCTCCCCGCTCTCGCTGTACGGGCAGGAGCCGTTGATATTGCGCCTGCCGGCATCAGAGGAGGACATGCAAACCATACTAGTTACCGTACGTTCTGGCCACAGCATCAAGCCGCGAGTGGGGGCTGGTTCCCTACGCTTGCAAAAGGAAAGGTAGCCACCTTTCGTGCCAAACAGGTGATGAGGGAGCTCACAGGGCTGAGGTGAGCATCGCAAGGTGACTCAAGGACAGCAGTGGCGCTGGTAATGAGGCAAGGCCCCTGCGAGCGGAACGGTGGAAGTTTGTCCATTCAAAACAGTGCCGTGGGACCGTAGATTGTGTCTGCACTGCACTTTTGCCGTCGGTGCGATCTCCAAGCGCCACTCGGGTGTGCCAGGGTGTGCACTGTTGCTGACCGCTACCCTGCCATGGCTGCCTCCCAATCCACGCTCTTGGCGTCTGGCCCGCTGTTTAGGACTGTGCCGAGGTGGGTGGCTGCACGGGAGGCTGTACGCGCAGTACGGGCGGCCGCCGGATGCGGAGCGGCGGCGGCCAACGGTGGCGCTGGCAGCAGGGCCTTTTGCAGCCGCGTTAGCAGCGTCTATAACTGCAAACACGCAAGACCCACTTGCCGTGTCATCCCACTTGCCCCTGAGAATCAGAGGACAGGTCTATCCCAAGGATTGTCCTGTTACGCCCACAAGTCTGTGATGGATGCGGCAAGTACGGCATCGGCAGATTCCTTGGCGCACGATATGCATACGGTGAGCAGCCAATGGCTGATTGATGTACGGAGACGAGCCTGTAACGCCATTGCATACTGCATGCCCGTACCGCTCGCTCACCGTTCTACCACATGGTACTCTGTGGCACGTGGCACCCGGCCAACGACAGCTAACTAATCACAGGCTGCTGTAGATAGGCACCGCATGTGGACACAACCCGCAGCCATGCAGCCACGTCGCAAACGCGCTTCGGCCAAAGCGACGGGATGTGGGTGTGTGTGCGACATCGTCGCTTTCAAGGCCGATGGCCCCAACTATGCACAGACACGCCAGCACCAACGCCAGTACCACAGTACCGGTACCAACAGTAGAGACAGAAAGAGCTCGTAAGGATTGAGGCAGCATTGCGTTGGCCTTGCGTTGGGCTACAGGTAGGACTCGAGAAAAGGCACACAAGCGGTATTCGAGACACAACGTAGGCTCGCGAGGAGGTGTACCGTTAGGGCCTTGCTAGCCCACTATCTCCTCTCAGACCCGATGAACAGCTCCCATCTCCCAATAGTAATACACCGCTCACAACGCACCGAGCCCTTCGCCTTGTGCAACACAAGACCAGCAGCCGCGCGTGCCGAACTCTGATACCGTTTGAACCCGTATGAAGCCGTACTGTGCCTTGCCGTACCGGTAGCTGCACGTGCCAATTACCGTTGACGTACACAACTGGCAAACAGTAAAACAACGCCTGTAAGCGCTACACACCGCAATCGTGGTACCGTGCACCTGGTATACTTCAAGCCTTGCGTCAGGGAGGCGTGCCTGCATGCAGGAATGGAGTTGCCTTGCCCTACCGACCGTTCGCCGACAACCCAACCACATACCAGCGGGAGACCCCCTGGTCCCCTGCCACCAGAGTTCGCCGCACCCAACGGCAATGCATCAGCCCCGCCGTCACCACAAGCACGCAGTTCTTGCTGTCACAGCGCAGCGCAGCAGCTCCCCGGCAGCCTCACGTCGGTTCCATTTACCGACTCCCTAGTGTGCCACACGCATGCAAACCGCAGCGCACCCGTCTTGCTCCAGTATGAGCATCAACAGCCCGAAAGCTGCCTCAGCACACCTGCATGTCGCCCGATGCGGTACGGCTATCTGTTGATGCCTGCCTTGTCCATCCAATGCCCGCACCCCCGCACCGCACTCAACACTTCGCCACGTACACGCAACCAGCAGCTAACACCATTTCCCCATCACGAGCCGCACTCCGCCGCCTCAAGTCGAGCCGCAAGCCACTCAGCGCACTCCCTCCACCCCGCCTCGGCCCTCGCCCGCGCCTCTGCCCACTCCACCGCCTGCCTGTCCAACTGCGCCCCCTGCTCCACCAGCCACCGCACAGCCGACGGCGGCGTATCATACTTGTGCACCGCATCGCACACCAGCCCCTCACCCCACGGAACCCCGAGCCGGCGCAGGCACCGCAGGGTGGCCATGTCTCCATTGTCCGCCGCTACCATGTACGGATTGCCGCTCAGTTCGTCGTCTCCTGCACGGCACCCCGCCCCCACCAGCCACTCCAGCACCGCCTCGCAGCCACCCCGGGCGGCCGCCGTCAGCGTGCCCGGCCCGAATCCCACCCCCAGCTCCTCGTGCAGGTAGCGCAGCAGAGGCAGGCGGCCCCTCGCCGCAGCCTCGTCTGCGGCAATGGAGTCGGCAGCCCCGGACTTGCTATTGAAAGGGCAGCCCGCGTCCACCAACAGCCGAACCGCCTCTTTTGGGCCGTCTATGCTGCTGCCTGGCTCACAGGCCCAGCACCCAACAATGTCGATAATGGTATCCGTAGACCAAGGGCATTTGGCGTCCAGCACCAGCCACCGAATCATGGCCACATCCCCCGCCCCTGCTGCCGCCTCGTACGCCCTAGGCCCCATGCGGCAGCCCGCCTGCAGCAGCCACTGCGCAGTGGGGATGCTGCGCGAGCCAGCAGCGTCCCACAGCGCCACGTGTTCCAGCCCTAGCCCGCACTCCTCGTGCAGAAAGCGCACCGCCCCCAGGTGTCCGCTGCGCGCGGCGCATGGCAGCGCATAGGCGTCCACAGGCACCCCCCGGAGCAGCAGCCAGCGCAGGGCATCCACACTGCCGCCCATGGCTGTCACTGCCCACAGGTGCTCCCGCTCTTTCACCTGCTCCGGGTCCGGGTCCGGCCCGAATGCCAGGCCTTCGCCCTCCAACTCCTGCGGCAGGGGGTACCCCGCCTCGTCCACCAGCCAGTCCGCTGCTGCCAGCTGCCCGGTCTCAAGTGCTCGCGCTAGGGCCTGGCCCCGCGCCTCCCCGTCCACCACACGCGACCACAGGTCCTCCATCGGGACACCCCCCTGCAACGCCACCTCGAGCAGCCACTGCAGCACGGGGAGGCGGCCGGACGACGCAGCGCCCGTAGCTGCGTTGAGCAGCAGCCATGGTCCCTTGTAGTGCTGCTTTGACCCTTCCGCCATCGCCAATAGCCAGGTCAGCTTTGCAACGGCATCGGGGCCGTACCTGGCAGCTGTGCAGGCGAGTTCGCCGTACAGCGTTCCGTCGTGCCGGCCGGGCGGGTCCGGCCCACAGCCCAAGAGCTCCCAAACGCGCTGCAGCCCCGCCAGGTCGCAGTGCTCTGCTGCGGCATTCAGCGTGCCGTGCGTATCCAGCGGGCAGCCGTGCTGCAGCAGCCAGGGCAGCAGGTGCAGGTGGCCGGACTTGACTGCAGCCTCGCCGGCGTTCGTGGTGTCAGAGAGTGCCTCGGAGGCCATGCCAGGCGCAATGCACGGTCGCAGCATGTCCCACGCAACCTCCAGGTTGACCTCGCTGCCGCTGGATGCGGCAGCCGATAGCATGTGAAGCTTGTCGCAGAAGGTCACCTGCTTTAGGGATTGCTGCAGGTGCGGAAGCCATGCTCCGCAACATGAGATGGGCGGGAGAGGCAAGCCGAACCGCGCCACGAGGTGGTGCGGCAGGCTGAAGCGCCTCCAAAACTCCTTGCAGATAAGTCGACATATCAGGACGAGGTAGTTCGGCGGGAGTGACTCCAAGATGCGGTATACCAGGTCTATTGGGAGGCTCGGGCACACGTCCGCTATGCAGTTGTCTGCCAACTGCTTCATCCTTCAGACCTGCCAGATATATGCTTAAGCGGAGGTTGACTCAGGTGTCGTCCCTGGTGCCGAAAGGTTTTGAAGGGTTCCGGGGGCGGAAGTGGCCTACCTAACTCGCTCTGAATCACGTGAAGTCAAGTGGCAGATAAGGCAAACGTACGGCACGTACATGAGGGAGGTATAAAGCTGGCACATGGGTTTGTGCAGATGGCAGAGTGCGACCAGGGGATGCAGCGATGCACCACTGTCTTGTGGTAATTATTCACAAGTCATTCAGTGCGTCACGCGCCTGATAGCTATTCCACATCAACACGGACGCAGGCCAGCGTTGCAAATGACCTACCGGTACCGGTAGCCTGCCAGGGAGCAGCTCTCAGCCTAAGAGAGTGCGTGCGTGCGTGGCTCGCATGCCCGCCCTCCGCCTGCCTTTGTCAGTGCCCTTGCATTGGCGTGCCTGGCATCATCAGGTGCCTGCCGGCATCAAGCGAGGACATGCAGGGCTACAGGCAGCTACAGGCCCTGAAGCACGTGCTAGCCAGAGCACCAAGCCACGGGCCACACCGCCGATCCTTCCCTTCGGATGTGGTTCCTTACACTTGCAAACACTAACCTGTCTCACAGCACCCCTTGGGCAGCATACCCACACGCACGCCGTTGCTGGCACGTGTCGGCTGTCCAAACACCCTCTGCATGGAAAGCACATCATCAGTCGCACGCATCTGGCCAGCTGCTTGTGCGCACTTGGCACCCTGCCGTCCTCGCCCTGAACATGCCCCGAGTCTTGCCCCCACACTCCTGACAGGTACTCCACCATCGCCTCGCAGCTGCTGCTAGCTACCGCAGCTGCCGGCGTACATGGCTGCGTCGAAGTGCACCCCAACCTCCTTCCAATAGCAGGTGCGGTCGCACGCACACAGCGGCCAGATGCATGCCCCTTCCCTGACGCCTCACACGGTTTCTCGCGTTTTACGCGTACCCCCACTGCGGCAGCGGCAACTTACACGCAGTCCGTGCAGGCCCGTGCCACCGAAACGCGTCCCATCCTCCCATGCCACGGCCTCGGTCCAGCCAGCCCCGCCCCCCACCACAAGCAGCGGCGTCACCCTCATAAGACCCTACCACTACATGCAGTTCCTACATGCCACTCAGGCCATACCTCTGGCATGCAACAGGAACAGCAGCACACGCCCCGCCTGGCCCCGCCTGTACCGTAACAGTTGCTCATCATGTCGTACACAGTGCGACAGTGGGCAGCATTCATGCAGCAGCTTGCCTGCAACCGCTACTGCGCGGCGGGTATGCTGCCTGACCTTTCCGCTGCCTTGCCGCCATTCAAGACTCGGCCCCCGTAACCCATCACTCACCCTCCGCCTCAAGCAGCGAGACACCGGTAGCTGCACGTGCGAAATGCTGTCAAGATGTGCAACCGCAAACCGTAAAACCGCAAACCGTAAAAACAGCGCCTAACAGCCGTACCACACCGCAAACGTCCAACGCACCCATGCAGTACGTATAGCACCTCGCATACTGCAAGCCTTGCGTCAGGGAGGCGTGCTGGCATGCAGTAATGGAGTTGCCTTGCTCTACCGACCACTCGCAACAGTTACAACCCAACCACATAACAGGGGAGACCCACTGGGCGCCATACCAAAGGGAGACCCCTGGGCGCCTGCCACCAACGCTCGCCACACCCGATGGCAACGCATCAGCCCGCCCGTCACCGCAAGCACGCAGTAGTTGCTATAGCAACTCAGTACAGTGAGTGGCCCGGCAGCCGCACATTGGTCCCACTGGCTGCCTCGCCCGTGCGCCGCATGCTTGCAACCAGCGCACCCCTCTCCACCACCAGCATCTGCAACGCAGAGCCGCCGCAGCTCATCTGCCAGCCTTGCATTGCGGTGCAGCTGTCTGTCAATGTCCACCGGAAGGCATGCTATGACCGCAACCCCGCACCCCACTCAACATTCCCCCGCGTGCGTGCAACCAGCAGCTAACACACACCTCTCCATCACAAGCCACACTCCGCCGCCTCAAGTCGAGCCGCAAGCCACTCAGCGCACTCCCTCCACCCCGCCCCGTCCCTCGCCTGCACCACTAACCTCTCCACCGCCTCCCTGTCCAACGGCGCCCCCTGCTCCACCAGCCACCGCACAGCCGACGGCGGCGTTGAACACCTGCTTATCGCCTCGCGCACCACCCCCGCACCCCATGGCACCCCCAGCCGCAGCAGGCACTGCAGGGTGGCCATGTCTCCGTTCTCCGCCGCTGCCACGTACAGATTGCCGCTCAGTTCTTCGTCTCCTGCACGGCATCCCGCCCCCACCAGCCACTCCAGCACCTCCTCGCAGCCGCCCCAGACAGCGCTCGTCAGCGTGTACGGCCCGAACCCCACCCCCAGCTCCTCGTGCAGGTAGCGCAGCAGCGGCAGGCGGCCCGTTGCCGCAGCCCCGTCGGCAGCCCCGGCCTTGCTGCTGCACGGGCAGCCCGCCTCCACCAACAGCCGAACCGCCTCTCTGAGGTCATCAACGCTGCTGCCTGCCGCATAGGCCCAGCCTCGAACAACGTTGGTAAAGGTATCCTGCGACCAAGGGCATTTGGCGTCCAGCACCAGCCACCGAATCATGGCCACATCCCCCTTGCGCGCTGCTTCGACGTACGCTTCAGGGCACATGGGGCACCCCGCCTGCAGCAGCCACTGCGCAGTGGGGATGCTGCGCGAGCCCGCAGCCTCCTGCATCGCATATTCTCGCAGCCCCAAGCCGCACTCCTCGTGCAGGAACCGCACCGCCCCCAGGTGTCCGCAACGCGCGGCGGTCGGGAGCGCATACGAGTCCACAGGCACCCCCCGGCGCTGCAGCCAGCGCAGGGCATCCACACTGCCGCCCACGGCTGCGCAGCCCCACAGGTGCTCCCGCTCATTCTCTTGCTCCGGGTCCGGGTCCGGCCCGAATGCCAGGCCTTCCCCCTCCAACTCCTGCGGCAGGGGGTACCCCGCCTCGTCCACCAGCCAGTCCGCTGCTGCCAGCTGCCCCGCCTCAAGTGCTCGCGCTAGGGGCTGGCCCCGCGCTTCACCGTCCACCACACGCGACCACAGGTCCTCCATTGCAACGCCTCCTTGCAACGCCACCTCGAGCAGCCGCTGCAGCACAGAGAGGCGACCGGACGACGCAGCGCCCGTAGCTGCATTGAGCAGCAGCCACGGTCCCTTGTAGTGCTGCTTTGACCCCTCCGCCATCGCCAACAGCCAGGTCAGCTTCGCAACGGCATCGGGGCCGAACCTGGCAGCTGTGCAGGCGAGTTCGCCGTACAGCGTTCCGTCGTGCCGGCCGGGCGGGTCCGGCCCACAGCCCAAGAGCTCCCAAACGCGCTGCAGCCCCGCCAGGTCGCAGTGCTCTGCTGCGGCATTCAGCGTGCCGTGCGTATCCAGCGGGCAGCCGTGCTGCAGCAGCCAGGGCAGCAGGTGCAGGTGGCCGGACTTGACTGCAGCTGCGCCGGCGTCCGTGGTGCCCGGGCGCCCGGGGCGCATGCCATGCGCGATGCACGGGCCCATCAACTTCCACGCAACCTCCAGGTTGACCTCGCTGCCGCTGGACGCGGCGGCCGAGAGCATTTGAAGCTTGCCGTCGAAGGTCAACTGTCTAAGGGATTGCTGCAGCTGCGGAAGCCACGCTCCGCAACATGAGATGGGCGGAAGAGGCAAGCCGAACCGCGCCACGAAGTGGTGCGGCTGGCTGAAGCGCGTCCTAAGCTCCTTGCAGAGAAGTCGACATATCAGGACTTGGTAATTAGGCGGGAGTGACTCCAAGATGCGGTATATCAGGTCCATGGGCAGGCTAGGGCACACGACCGCTGCGCGGCTGTCGTCCAACTGCTTCATCCTTCAGAGCTAATAAATGTATGTTTCTATAGGAGGTTGACTCCAGTGTCGTCACAGGTGCCAAAAGTTTTCGAAGGGTTCCGCGGGAAGTGGCTCCACAGCCAGCGGAGTACCTGGCTCGCTGTGAAGTATATGAAGTCAAGTGGCAGATTTGGCAAACAGCACGTACGTAAGGGAGGTATGAAGCTAACATATGGGTTTTGTGCACATGGCAGATCACAGGATGATGGCAGTTGGTCGAAGCCAATCACCACTGTTTTGTAGTTCCGGCACTTGGTCACAAATTATTCAGCGAGCCACGTGCCTGATAGCTTCCCCACATCAACACGGACGCAGACCAGCAATGCAATTCACCTTGTCTGCTAAGGAGTACCTCCCACAGAGAGAGTGCGTGCGTGCGTGGCTCGCGTGCCTTCCGCCTGCCTCTGTCAATGCCCTTGCATGAGGTAGCAAGGCAGAAGGTGGTGCCTTTCGGTGTATGGTCACAGCTGTGTCTACGGCTATGGTCCTTTTCCGCATGGACCGCACCCCACGCTACACACTCCTTATGCACACAGTAGAGGCACTTGGTAAAGCAAGAATCCCAGGCCCCCTGTAAGCATCTCACAAAGTTTAAAAGGAGGGCCCACACGCGGCAGCGATCTGCAATCGAGTACGGTAAGCCCCAATGGTGGCTCCTTCGACACGCATGCAGTCCGTACAATCGTTACGAAATTTTACATGCAGTCCGCACAGTCAGACACAAAATCCTACATGCAGTCCGTGCAGTCCTGTATGCGTGCCATCACCGTGCGGCCAGCCCGCCACACATAGCCGCCACACCCTTCGCTCCAGCCGCTGCAGCGCATGCCCCCCGCTGTTTATTGCACTTCGTTCCCTGTTCCATTACCAGTTGCGCAAGGGGCCAGCCACCTGGCGGGCCATGCCAGAGCCCAGCTTCGTTGCCGCCTTACTAGCCCCAAGAAGCAGCGGAGCTTATCCGCTCCCACGATCCGTCACCCGGCCCTTGCATTTCCCCAATGTCATGGCCGTACCTGCGTGGCCCGTAGACAACGGCGTTGCCTGCCCCCGCCACAAGCGCCATGCAAATGCAATCGCTCCCACAATAGCACCACCGCATCCTACCACCAGACCCAGCTGCCCCCGGTGGCGTCCATGTGCCGCCCCGTTGCCGCACCCCCCTTGTTCACGCACCATCCTGGGAACCCTGAACACCGCCAGCGGCTCTGCCACCTCCTTTCGAGCTGCCGCAAGCCATTCCGCGCACTCCCTCCACCGCTCCTCGCCCCTGGCCTTCACCTCCGCCTTCTCCACCGCCTCCCCATCCCACGGTGCACCCTGCTCCACCAGCCACCGCACCACGGGCGGCGGCGCCCCCATGTCGACCGCTGCACGCAGCACCCACTCACCCCACGTCACCCCCAGCCGGCGCAGGCACCGCAGGGTGGCCATGTCTCCGTTCGCCGCCGCTGCCACGTACGGATCACTGCCCAGTCCTCCACCTGCACGGCACCCCGCCCCCACCAGCCACTCCAGCACCTCCTCGCAGCCGTCCCGGGCAGCCACCGCCATCGTCCCCGGCCCGAACCCCACCCCCAGATCCTCGTGCAGGTAGCGCAGCAGCGGCAGGCGGCCGCACGCTGCCGCAGCATCCATGCTCCCCGAATCCAAACCATAGGGGCAGCCCGCCTCTACCAGCAAACGCACGGACGCCTCCAGGTCGGGTCTACCCGTCTCATCGTAAGGCCAGACGGAGATGACGTCCGCAATGCTCTCCCGCTGCCAGGGGCAGCCTGCGTGCCCCACCAGCCACCGTATCATGCCCCCATCAGCCATGCTTGCAGCGCTGCGGTACGCTTCTGGGCCCATGGCGCAGCCCGCCTGCAGCAGCCACTGCGCGGTGGGGATGCTGCTCGAGCCCGCCGCCGCCCGGAACACACTCGCGGTCAGCTCCGCACCGCACTGCTCGTGCAGGAACTGCACCGCCTGCAGGTGCCCTCCCCATGCAGCAAACTCCACAGCCTGCTCCATGTCTCCCGCCACCCCACGGCGCTGCAACCACTGCAGAGCCGCCACGCTTCCTCCGCGTCCAGCCTCCTCCCACAGCGTCTCCTGCTCCCCCCGCTGCTCCTGCTGTGGTAGTGGTGCCCCCGCCTCGTCCACCAGCCAGTCCGCTGCTGCCACGTGTCCGTGCTGCAGCGCCTGCGCAAACACATCCACCACGCTGTACACTGGCACAGAGCCGTTGCGTAAGGCACCGCCCAGGTCCATCCCAGCTGCTCGCAGCCAGCGGAGGACCGGCAGGCTGCCGGCCGCAGCGGCACCGACCGCCGCAGCGCACAGCAAACTTTGCTGGCCTTGCTGAGCCGTATCTTTGCCGGCCTTGACCATTAACCAGCTGAGCTTGGGAATGACGTCACGATGCGACAAGGCAGCCTCAGACTGGAGCTCGCAGTGGTAAATTTTGCCTGCGTCCCGGCCGCGAGAGTTCGGGCTGTTTGCCAGCAGCGCCCACACCCGCTGCAGCCCAGCAAGGTCGCAATGCCGCGCTGCGGCCTCGAGAGTGCTCTGAACGTCCAGCGGGACGTCATGATGCAGCAGCCAGGGCAGCAGGTGCAGGTGGCCGGACCGCACGGCTGAGGTGCAAGCGTCCGGGACGCCCGTGCCCGCGCCGCTTAAGCCCTGGGCCAAGGCTGGGCGTAGCAGGCCCCACGCAACCTCCAGGTTGACATCGCTGCCGCTGGACGCGGCAGCCGAGAGCATGTCCAGCTTGTTGCAGAATGTCAGCTGCTTAAGGGCTTGCTGCAGATGCGGCTGCCAAGCGGCGAAGGTCGCGTGCGGAGGCATCGGCAGGCTGAACCGCGCCGTGCGATGGCGCGGCTGGTCGAGGCGCTTGAAGAACTCCTTGTTGACAAGCCGGCATGTAAGAGCGCAGTCGTTTGGTGGTAGAGCTTCCAGAATGCGACACTTGATGTCCATGGGCAACTTCCGAAACAGGACCCTTGTTTGCTTCATTGTGTCTGTCCTTTTTCGTATTCAGATCAGTTATCGAGGCCGAGAGGTGAGGCGTGCCTGGATGCGTGCGGTTTGGGCGGCAGTACGGCCTTGCGTGCTTTGCGTGGCACGGCGGGAACACGACAGGTCAACGGCCAGACGCCAGCCAGCCACGCTGCCGCGCTGCCGCCAACGAAATGTCAAGGGAGCTTCACTGGAGCGGTGAATGATAACAAAATCACGATCAAGGATGCAAACGTCCAACATGAAGTGGTTGCACTTTGACGTACCGGTAGTGGCGGCGTGGCGCAGGGACGTTGCGTCGTTGCCCACGTTCCCTGGGCCTGGCACACTGTCAAGTGCTCAGCTAACACCCCAGGTGCGGGCGTGCGAGGTGCGGCGGCATTGACAATGTGCAGCCATCCCTCGCCGCGCATCTCTCACTCCCACAATATCACCTGCAGTCTGGGCACAGAGACACTGCTGTGCAAGTCAGCTCTGGTCAGCTCCAATACCGGTATGCTTTTACGTGTCCACCAACTCGCTGCACGCGCGCCACATCCTCCTAGCTCCTACAGCGAGTGCAACGCGTAACCCGTCAGCATATATTGCGAGGAACGTGTTACGTCATTGCCCCACAGAGCAGTGCGTTGTACCAGTGCGGTACCCTTGAGTCCCTTGCACTTCGCCGTCGCCAGCACGGCACCACTTGCTAGAATGTCACCAAGCCATCAATCGTTGCAAGCTTCTAACCGCTAACCCACCGCCACAGCCCCGCCTGCTGCCGCCCCCACGCCTTGCGCCCCGGGCGTTCCCACCAGCTTGGCCATCCGCAGCTCATGCGGCACGAAGGCCTTGCCACACTGCCTCGTGACGACCACCCCTTCTCCCAACGACCCCTTCTTCCCCTTGCCGCCCTTCGGGGTCCCCCCTGCCCCTGGCCCCCCTGATTCCTGCGTCTGCCCCCGAGCATCCGAACCCCTGGGGGCTGCCCCACATGCCGTTGCGCCCGCCGCCGCCGCCAGGAGTGCCGTACCGTCTACGGCAAGGTACGGCAGGCTGGCGGCGGCGGCGTCGGGTGGCGGCGCCCGCCGCTCTCGGAAGGTGTCGGTGAAGGGGCGGGTGCCTTCCGGGAAGATGGGAGCTTCTGCAGCACAGAAGAGGTATAGGGATGGATGTGTGATTCCGACGGCATCGGTGTAGCTACGGTGTCAGGGCTGTGAGCGCAGCGCGACGGCAAGTCAGCCACGGCACCAGCCCAGGCACTATCAGGAAGGTGGGCCACGCACCGGACCTACCTGTCCGTCGGAGGACCCGGCCCTCACCCGTTCCATGCGTTTTTGCCCCACAATTGCTTCCCGTCACAACCCACGTGGTACCACCTTCCGGACCCGCCACTCACGGCGATCACGGTAACTGTAAATTCTTACCAACGGGATTCGCAGTCGCTGCATGTATGCACAAAGTGCTCCGCAGCGTGGCAGTGTGGAAGCAGTACTCAACGCGTAGAATGACGGTTGTGGGCCCCGGGCCCCAAATTCACCCAAAGGCCAAAGCTAACGCACACACCTGGCGTTTCCATAACCACCGCCGTGCCGGGCGCCACGCGAGCGAAGAAACGGAACGAGCCGTCGTCCCCATCGCCCCACCAGCCCTGACAAGTGGCAGCGCCGCCGCCGCCTCTACCACGGCCACCGCCACCGCGACACCCCGCCGCAGCAGCTCCTGCTGCTCCGTCCACACCCTGCTCCCCTCCACTCGCGTCCCCGTCCTCTCCCGCCTCCACCTTCTGCTTCTTTTTCTTCTTCTTCTTTTTGTCCTTCTTCTTTTTGAGGCCACTGTCGCCACCACTGTCGCTGTCTCTACCGCCCTCCTTCCCCGACCCCTCGCTGTCGCTGCCGCCGCGGCCATCAGCCGCCCCGCCCGCCTTGCCCTTCCCCCGCGCCTGCTCCTGCTGCTGCTGCTGCTGCTGCTGCTCCTTCCGCCGCCGCTTCATCTCCTTCTTAACCTCCTTCGGCAACTTGTGTTTGAAGCGGCCCTCCAATAAGTTGTCAAGAGCGTTGGCAATCTGTAGCGGGAGTGCCACGGCAGCGGGCAGGCACGGCATGCATGTTTGACACGTGTGCCAGGCACGCAGCCTGACACAAAAACTGCTGGCGTGTGCCAACATCGTCTTTGCTTCGAGTGAAATGTGCAGAGCTCATTTTTGTGACCCCGTGCGCAGTGTTAGGTCAGGCGCAAGGGCCTGCGGGGCCAGGCCCCACATGGGCATCCCAGCTGTGTAGTTGCCCAATTGCCTAACAACAGGCTCAGCACAAAAGACGTGCGGGGAGTGGCCCCGCCCTCCCATGTGTGCCCTTGACTCAGCGGGTGAGCAGACATCTACCAAAACACGTAGAGAGTCCCCGGCATTGACCTGCTCACGCGCCCCACCCGACCTTGAGTTGCACGGGGTTGAGCGGCTGGTCGTAGGCGCCATCGTCCTCGTCCCCGCTGTTGTTACCCGCCCCCGGGCCGCCCTCGCCATCCCCTTCAGACTTTTTGGACTTCGGCTTTGATCTCACTCCCGAAACTCGTCGCTTGGCCTGCAAAGACATAGCCAGCTCGTCACACACGGCCATCGCGCTCGGCCGGCGCAGGTCATACTCCGTCAAGTACACGCGACAACCGTACCTTTTCAGCTACTTCCTTTTGCTTGCTGGTGATCTCCTCAAAAGAAACTGCTACGGATTGAAATGCAGCAAGGTCCTCTTCCGACGAAGACGAGCTGCTCGCCGGCATGCTGCCCGCCTCGACGGGCCCAAAAAAGACCTATATTACCAGCAGGTGTAATGATGAGAGCAGTAAGAGAATGGGGTTATGGGCTGCGTGGCGTGCACTTGGTATCGGATGCCGTTTGGAGAGGTATGATATTATCGCACGCAGAACAAGTGGGACCTGAATAGTGACTGCATACAACTGCTGCAGGGCAAGATCAACCGACTTGCTGCAATTGGCCCGCGGGTCGTCAGTTGTGCCTGTGGGGACGCGCATCGTGTGACATGCTCCCACGCCGCCGTTAGCCCTCCCTTGGGGCACGTGCCGAGGTCAGCTCCCGGCAGGGTGTAACACGAGGCTCTTCGGGATGAGGCACTTTCCTGCCGTTACAAAGAGAACTCGTGCAAGGAAAGACTCGCTTCATTAGCACGGTTTCCACATTTGCCAGGCGTTGCCAGTAAGGCGCTCCTGGGGTGCTGCGTGCGTGCACGTGCATGCCGCGCTCCCCTGTGCAGGAGTATATCGCACACGCACATCACGTTATGCATGTCCGGTTCCCGACTACAGAGACCAACATTAACAGTTGCGCGTATGTGTAGCCAACAAAGGGAGAACCTGCGGACGCTCAGCGCCCTACTATCAACCCTTCAACCGCGCCGTGAATGTACGGTATGTAGCATGGGAGCTACCCCGATACATAGTTGCCATAACCTTGCACACCGTGTAGTATCGACATTGGGTGCATGCCCTTATTGGTGTGACAAGTGCACAAGTATGATGATGCCAAGTGACGGACGGTACTACTGAGGCTCCGATCCGTCTACAGGATTACCAGCACAGCCACATGTATGCCTGAGGAACAACCCCTTCGTGGTGACCAACAGGCATGCAAGGCAACATGCAGCGGCAGGGCCAACAAGCATGTAAGCGTTTGGCCCTACCACACGCCAATGCCGCGATTTATTCGTGCCGCAGCACCACCCGGCCGCCGCAGGAGCACACATGCACAGTGGCCGGGCGCAGTCGACCGACCGGTTATCCAGCCCAAAACACCGCCAGCGCACGTGCCTCTTACATGTCCCACCATGCCAGGCAGGCAGGCACCATGCATCGCACCGGATGCCGCCGTGCTGTCCATCCCCGCCAATCGTTCGTACCGTGGTCGCGGACCCCGCCCCCTCGATGCCACCCGTACCGCTGCTTGTACATCGCAAAGGCGCCTCGAGCTGCCCCCGGGGAGGGCGTGCATGACTAAGCATGTGCGGCGGCCACTCCGTACTGCCGTACCATGCCGTACATACTGTGCGTGTCATTGTGCTACTGGTACATGGCACGCACATGTAAGTGCACAAGGGAACCGTCCCGCCTGCAACCGTCCCACCGTCCCGCCAATCAACAACATGCATGCCACAGTGTGGTGCAATACGACGCCAATAGGACAGATGAGAGCCAAGCCAGTCGATGCGAAAACCCCGTGTGCATGCTGTGTACCTACTGTTTGATTCTTGGACATGACGTTGCACACTCGCATGCCAAGCCAACAAATGCAAAGCCTTGCACTACCTCGAGCCAACCCAACCGTACCAACTGGGGCGTGACAGGCACGCAGCCTGCCAATGCTCCGCCGGCGGCACAACCCGCCGATTAGTGTACGCGGCACGCGGACACTCAAATTTCAATGCGCAATCATTCAGCTGGTCTAGACACGTGCAATTCCTTGGCCTCGCTGTGAGCGTCTAAAGCTTCAATGCATCCACAGCCCTCGTGCAACCAAACCAGTCAACGCCAACCCCTGCAGCACGAGCCATGAAACTATGAAAGCAGCTGCAATACCTCATTCTTGGCATGCGGCACGTTTGCATCTGTCCTTCATACACACTATTGCCTTGCTTCCTAGCGCTCTCATGACAGCGGTTGCAAACTCCCACCGTCCACGTCAAGCGAAGGTCTGCGCACACGCTCTGGTGCTGCGCCGTTTGTGCAAGCGCCCCGGAGCTGCAAACGCGTAGCTACAGACATACAGCTCCAAGACATGAAGAGATGCTGCTAAGGAGCCCCATCGACACGGCAGCTTACGCTCATGCAGGCCCTTCACATACAAGGGCATAACGCCTCGGCTTGCGTCTCGTGGAGCTGGCCCCTGGACGCGCACATTGGGTACCTGTGCCAACAAACTCCAATGCTCCCAGAAGGCTTTGATGACAACAGCGTATTTCGAGCATGCTACTTTCAGATCAAGGTACGCAAGCGAAAAGCGTCCGGCAACTCGGATGAAGCCCCCGCAACACAACGCAGTGCAACTCGCCAGAGGCTCACAGCGTCGATGCTATCATGCATGCAGTGCAAGGGCATATGTGCAACGGCAACATCCTCGTGCACCTACGCCTGCCCGCAGTTTGCCCGCATAGGGCTTATTAGTTCGACACCGCCGTCCTCTATCTGCATCTACACTTTGCTTGCTGGCATCCTCCCCGTACGCGTTTAGGGCCTCTGCCGTGCGTGAGGCATGCATGTCCCAGCCTGCCCGCCATCCTCCTCCCAACTCCACGTGTGCGGCATCCTAGACCCTAACAACTGTCTCCTTATCACCTTGTCAGCCTACTAACGCTCGAACCCGCACTCGCACCAGTGCCTGCGCCATGCAAAGCACTGCTCTCAGCCACATGCCACGCGCCAGGTTCCACACGTGCCACATGCCACGTGCCACGCCCCACGCGTGCAAACACACCTCACGACGACAGCAACCGCGAACGCAGGGGGGCCACGTGCCACATGCCACGTGCCACCTCATGACGACATCATCAGCGAGCGCAGAGAGGGCAGCTCCGGCAGCCCGCTAAGCCACTCGTCCACCATCCGATCGGAGGACAAGGAGGGCAGCGAGGGCACGGCAGCCACCGCCGCCGAGGCAGCCGTCGGCGCACCACCGTGCTGCTGCAGTTGGGGTGCGGCGGCGGCTCCGGCACGGTGGTCTGCCGCCGCCACGGCATGAGCAGAGCCGTCCTCGGCGGCGGCGGGGGGTACGGCGGCGGCGACGGCGGCGGCAGTTGGCCTGACGCCAGTCCCATACAGCTCGCAGCTCCCGGTGTCGCTCCGTGCAGCGCCATGCCACTGCGGTAAGCTGCTCGGTGGCGCGTCGGCTGCAGCGTCAGCCGGAAAGGGTCGGCTCGCCGCTGCCACCGCCGCTGCCACCAGCGGCGCCGCCGAAGACAGCGATGTCGGCACCCAGCCGCCGTCGCTACTCGTAACCGCAGCCACGGCCGACACCATGGGGTCGGCGTCCGGCGCTGCCGCCGCAGCCGCCTGCGCCGCCGCCGCCCATGCCTCCGCCGCCTCCCCAGCCGACGCCTCCAACTCCGTCAGGGCGGCGTCAGGGCCAAGGTCGTTGAGCAGCTCCTCATCCTCCTCCTGTCGCTCCTCCGCAGCTGCATTGACGTCCTGATGCGCGGTTGATAGCTGCTGCTGCTCTTGCATGACAGGCACCTGCAAACGCAAGTGGCATAATGCAGAGGTGCGACGCTTCAGGTGCACTCCGGGTACGGTGTCCGTACAAACCGTACGACAGTAAGCAGTAGCAGCATGCACCACTTTCAGCAAAGGTCTTGTATGCCAAATACAATTTATATGCCGCACATTAAGGTATGCTGCAGTGCCCCACCTGCGGCCGCTCGTGCGCGTCGGAACCTGCACCGCGACCGCCGCCTTCCTCCATCGCTGCACCAGGGCTCTGAGGCCCTGCCGCGACAGCCAGCTGCTGCCCCTGCCCCTGCTGCTCCTGCTGCTGCGGCTCCTGCCGCTCGCTCGCCATTGGCAGCGTCAGGCCTGCGATCGCCAGCACCTCTGCGATCTGCTGCTGGCACTCCGGGGCCGCCTGCAGCAGCTGCATGAGCAGATGATGCTGCAGCTGCTGCTCCTGCTGCAGTCGCACTTGGAGCTCCGCCGCATCCACATCCATTGCGGCGTCTCCGCCCTGCTGCTGCTGCTGCTGCTGCTGCTGTGCTTGCTGCTGCTCCTGCTGCCACGAGGCTGTCGCTGCCACGTGTGGCGCAGCGCCGGCCCCTGTGCATCCCAGCTGGTACTGGTGGGGCTGCGGCTGTGCCTGGGTGTGGCCTTGGAGCTGGTCCTGCCAGTAGGTTGCCTGCTGCTGCTGCTCACCACACGAGTCCGGCTGGGCCACTGCAGTGGTGACCACGCACCGACCGGCGTGTGGCTGCGCCTGGAACTGCACCTGCAGCTGCTGCTGCGGCTCCTGCTGCTGCTGCGGCTGCAGCCAGACGGGACCTCCTAGCCACGCAGGCGGCTGCTGCTGCTGCGGCTGGTGCTGCTGCTGCCAGGGCGACGAGGGTGGCGATGCCTGCTCACGCAATGCCCCGCCAGCCCAACCGGCGGCCGGGGTGCTGGGCGGAGCTGAGGGCAGCTGCGGAGAGCCCTGTGCGCCGTACGGGCCGTACGGCACAGGAGACCCGTCACCGTACGGCACCTGCTGCTGCTGCTGCCCCCCTGTCCAAGACGCATGCATCTCTGTGCCTCCGCCCCTGCCATCCCCACCGGACGGACCTGCTGGCTCTTGCGCCTCGTCTCCAGATCCCAACAGGCTGGTCAGGGACTTCCACGCCCCCACGCTCAGCTCCTGCTGAGGCAACAGCTCAGGAGCAGACAGCGCTCCCCAGCCGCCGCCACCGCCGCCGCCGCCTGCGCCGGGCGCCCCCGCCACTCCACCTCCCGCCCAGCCGCTGAGGCTGAGGCGGCTGAGGGGACCGGACGGCGTCCACTGCTGCTGCTGCTGCAGCTGCTGCTGCTGCTGCTGCTGCTGTTGCTGGTAGGCCGCAATGACCTGGTTTGACACGGCGTCCAGCACCGCCGGAGCAGAGGACATGAGCCGCAGGTGCGAGACCACCTGGGGGCATGCAGCCACAACCTGCTGTTGCTGCTGCTGGGGTGGTGCATCCCGGGGGCTGCATGGCAGGCTGCAGGCGTTGCCCATGCCGAGGCTAGCAGGCAGCGGCGGGCCTCCCACTGCCGCGTGTCCATCACCGCTAGACGGCGGGGAGTACGGCGACAAGGGGCCGTTGTACGGCGGCAAGGGGCCGTTGTACGGCGGCAAGGGGCCATTGTACGGCAGGGGCTGGCGGCCCTGGAGGCCGTGAGCGTGGCCCTGATGCTGCTGGGACTCCCATGGGTGCCCCTGCTGCTGCTGGGGAGCAGCTGGGCTCGGCTGTAGGTCAACGGAATGTGCGCGCACAGCGAAGAATGGCTCGGCTTGACGCAGGGCCTGCTCCTGCATGTGCTGCTGCGCCTGCATTCCAGCTACACCGCCCTGACCGCCGCCACCCGTCGCTTCTACGCCCTCCATCGCCTCCGCCTCCGCCACCGCCTGAGTGAACGGGCTCTGCAGCGCCGCCGTGCCCATGCCGCCGCCTCCCAGTCCGCCCTCCGCCGCCGCTGCTGCTGCGCCGCCGCCGCCGCCGCCACCGGCGAGGGCACCCGCCGCCACCAGCCGCTGCAACACGTGCTGCAGCACCTCCCTGCCGCTGCCGCTGCCAGTGCCGCCGCCACCGCCGCCGGCGTTGCCGGCGCTGTCCACAGACTGAGCCCTGGCGACGGCGCTGCTGTCGGCGCCGCCGTCGCCGCCACCGCCACCGGCTCCGCCAAGCGCCCTGCTCCTCGCCGCCGCCAGGCTCTCCACCCGGCGCAGGACATCCCCTGCCACGTAGCCCCCGGAGCCCGATGAGTTACCACCGGAGGCGGCGGCGACGTCACCGCCGCCGCCGCCACCAATGGGCGCCGCCGCTGACGGCGGCGTCAGGTGCAGCAGCTGCATGAACGGGGACATGACGGGTGACAGCAGCAGCTGATGACCGACGGTGGCGGTGTAGCCCTGGGTCCCGGCGGCGCCGCCGCCGCCCGTGCCGCGGCCAACGTCTCTCATCTCCGCGGCCGCTGCCGCCGCCGCTGCAGCCGCCGCTGGCGATACTGCAGCTGCATCTGACTGGCTCCGCCGTCCAAGGCTATGTGCCGCCGCCAACGCAGGCGGGTGGCGCTTGGTGGGCGAATGGCGCACACGTAGGGGCCTTTTGTGCACATCCACTGCGCCGCTGGTTTCCTTCTCGTGGGGGGTGTCGGCGTGGCGGGAGCGGGGGACGACCTGTTTGGGGCTCTTGGGCGAGCGGCGTGGTGAGCGCCGGGTAGTGGGCAGAGGGTGGAGGGGGCCTTGAACCGCCGGGCTGGCCGCAGGGGTGGAAGGTGACAGTTGGTATGGGGAGCGCGGACACGGAGCGGGCTGCTGCTGCTGCTGCTGCTGCTGCTGTTGTGGGAAGTTGACCCAATCCGTGGGCTGCGGGTGCAGGGCCTGGGGTCTGGGGGCTGCGGCCAGGCCCTGCCAGGCGATGGCCGTGGCAGCGGTTGTGCATGGTTGCTGGGTGGAGGAGGGTGGGGAGTTGGATGGGGGTCCCGGGGCCATACAGAGCCCTGGGCTACCCGCGCCGTCCGCGCCAACCGCGTGGTGCTCCTGATGCAGCGGCGGCGGCGGCGGCGGCGGCAGCTGCCCAAATGCGCTGCTGGGTGCAGCTGTGGCGAGGCGGGGGGCACCGGCGGCGCCCGCACGGCTGCCTGTGGGTTCCCCTTCGTGGGGCACCCAAGCACAGAAGCTGGCGAAGCCTGGAGGGCCCACGCCCGCTGCACCAGCCGTCGGGCTTGGAGCCGACGCTCCTGCTGCTGCTGCTGCTGCTTGTGGCGAAGCACGAGGGCTGAGGTGCGGCGACGCGACACCGAAACCATCCGCCGCCGCAACCGGCGTCGTCGACGTCAGGGTTGTAGTGTCGTGCAGCGCGGGGGCAGCGGCGGCGGGGATGGGATGCAGCTGCCCCCCTGCGCAGGGGGCTGTTTCCATTGGTGTTCCACCGTGGGGGACCCACGCCGAAGGCGATGCGGCGAGCCCTCCAGTGAGCCAGTGGGTTGGCGGTTGGGATAGCGGTTGGGTTGCTGGCGGCGGCGGCTCCGCTGCGCCGGCGGCCGTGCCGTACTGGAGAGGTACGAACGGGACTGAAGCAGGTGTGGTACCGGAGGGCGTGCCGTACCAATCTGGCGCAGGGCGGTGGCCTGACGGCATGCCCTGGGCCGAGGCGTAGCCAGCACCCGTGCGGAGGGGGCTGCCGCCGCCTGCCGTACCGCCGCCGCCGTCGCCGCCGACGACGGGCACCCAGCCGGCGGGAGTGCTGAGGGCTCTCGCTTGCGTGGCGGCCCGAGGTGCCATCGGCACCGACAGCAGCGGCGACGAGGCGGCGACGGCGTCGCTGCGGCGGCGTTGGCGACGATTGCCGCCGCTGTTATCCGCCGCCGCCACGTCCGCCCCCGCCGCCACCTCATTGCCGCCGCCGTCAAGCGGCGGCGCGGCCGGCGGCGCTGCAGGAGCCGCTGGCGGCGGCGGCGGCGGCGGCGGCGGCAGTCGCATCTCGCACACCTCCATGGACGCCTCAAGGCCGGCCGCCAGCGCCGCCGCCATTGGCAGGTCGCCCTGCAGGTCCCGAGTGAGCTCCTCCTCCCATCGCTCCAGCGCCGCCGCCCCACCCAGCGGCGAGGCAGCAGCCAGAGCGGCGGGGGCTGAGGCAGCTTGAGCCAGCGTCACAGGTGAGGCCGCAGCTGCCGGCGTCGCCAGCGGCGGAGCGGCGGCGTATGCCGGCTCGAGATGTGCAGGCGTGGGAGCGGGCTGCATGAGGAGATGCGCCTGTGCGTGCAACTGCACTGGCAACGGCACGAGCTGCAGCTGCACCGGCTGCATGTGCTGCTGCTGCTGATGATGATGATGATGATGATGATGATAGTGATGCTGCTGCTGCTGCTGCTGCTGCTGCCACAGGGGCGGGTGCGGCGGTGCGGCCGCGGGCGACGGAGGACCGGGAGGCAGCGGCTGCGGCGCCGACAGCGCCAGCGGCGGCGGTGCCGGCAGGGGCAGCGCCGCCGGCGCTGGCGGCGGCGGCGGCGTGGGCTGACGCGACGGAGGCAGCTCGCCGTGGACCAGCTGCTCGTCCTCCTTGACCATGCCACCACCAAACTCGTCGGCCCCTGCGTCTTCCAGCTGCTCCTGCTGCTGCTGCTCCTGCTGCTGTTGGTGCTGCAGCAGCTCGTCTCCCTCCATGTCCTCAGGCGGCGTGGTGCGCACGGCCAGGATGAGCGCGCGCTTGGTCAGGCCGCGGAGGCGCTGTGGAGAGGGCAAGGGGGAACAGGGCCCGAGAGTCAAATTCGTATGACTAAACCGAACAGACGAGGCGATAGGAAGGCCGCGGAGGCACTGTTAAGGGGGCAGGGCGGCGAGCAAATGCCAATCGCCGCCACTTGGAGGGATGCGAGGTACGACCGGAAGGCAACCGCTCCTGCACCATACTAGTCTGTTAATCTGCGTTGCTGAACAACAACAAGCTGGTAGCAGGGCAGCTTGTATAGTATCAAGTAGACCGGAGCTGTCGCCACGGTAGCTGTGCCTTGCAAGTAGTGACCAAGCCGATCCCTTATTCTCAACACCCACGTCCCATTCATAGCACGCTATGACGGGATGCCGCAAATACCCACCTACACAGCACACCCCGCACGCGAGGCTCTTTGGTAAATGACTGGATCCCGCACACCCCAAACGTGGTGTCCACGCGCCCACCTGCAGTACGGGGTCATTGCCATACTCTGCCAACGGGTAGTTGATCTCTGCGCTGTCGCCCCGCATGCACAGCGCGGCCCTGTCGTACGCCCTGCATGGGAGAAAAGGAACTAATTGATTGAGAAGGATGTAAAAACGAATCACAAATTAAAAAATCTTAATGTCACGTCATGCACAGCGCGGCCCTGTCGTACGCCCTGCATGGGAGAAAGAAAGGAGAGGGAGGAAAGAGAGGACAGGTCAGCCGAAACTGTGTGCACTACGACAAACACACCAAGGTACGGTGTACACATGGAGGGGGCGCAGGAAGGAGAGGGAGGCAAGCGGCGGTACGGCAAGTGTCAGCCCAGACTTTGTGCACTACTACAAGCGTGCTACAAGCGGACTGAGGGTACGGAGTAAGCATGGCAGGAGGACATGGTGCAAATCAGCAGGTTCAGGTGCGAGCGAGGGGGCACCTGCAGGTGCAGGTGGTTGCCAGGGTGGCCCGCAGGCCGCAAGCAGGGCAATGAAGGGTGGACAGCGGGCGGCGTGGGGCCATACCAGGTAGGGCGTGAGCGAAGGGGTGACGGTCCATGGCTAATAAAGATGCGGTACACAAACCCCACACCGTTGCAAGTGGAGTGCTGCCCAGGCCCGGCAGGGCGCTGCTCACTCCGCCGCCTGTCGGGCGCTGGTGACGGCAAGCTGCTGTGCGACTTAAGACACATGCAAAATATTACATTTGTTGTCGAGGGCTGCTGATACTCACTTGGCCGCCTGGCGGGCGCTTGTGAAGGAGCCCAGGTGCAGCTGACGGCCCTTGCCGCCGCCGGTGCCGTCCCCGCTGTCCCAGATGTGCGCCTCCCAGCGCCCGGTCCGCTTGTACTAGCGGGCAGGGGTAGGTGCAGCGGCGGCGACGGGTGGGAGCAAGTCAGGTTGATGGAGCAATGATAGCGGGGAGGGCATGGCAGAGGGGGCAAGGCAAGGTCCGCTTGTACCAGTGGAGTGGGGGAGGGGAACGAGATGTCAACAAGGGGTCGACGGTGCGAGGGCAAGCAGCACCAAGGACCTGGCCTTACACAAAGCACGTGGGGCAGGTAGGAGCAGGTAGGGCCAGGTAGGAGCACCGGTACGGTATGCATGGGGCGAGCTCGAGATTCGTGGTTGCGCATTCGTTGCCACGTGCCTCACAGCCGCAGGCGTGCAGGTCAGCCCGTGTACCCGCCTGCCCACACATGCCCACCTACCTGCGACACGCCGATGTAGGGGCTGCTGCGGCTCTTGGGTCCCGACCTGCACTTCCGCTGCTGCTGCTGCTGCTGCTTGCTGGAAGGGGAGCCGGAGGCACAGGGGAAACCCCCGTCTGAGGGGCCCAGGAGGCCGCCCTCGTCGGTCCCGGCGGGACACAGCAGGGGGTCGGTGTAGGTGAGGCCGCACTGCGCCATGAGGCCGGACCACAGTGGCACCTGCCCCGCCTGCTGCTGCTGCTGCTGCTGCTGCTGCAGGAGGATCTCTGTTGGTGTGGAGAAGTCGCTTGCGGCGTTGCAGCCGAGGATGTAGCCGTTGCAGTAGCCCGCGTAGCCGGCAGGCTCTGCTGCAGTGAGGTACGAGCCATGCTGCTGCTGCTGCTGCTGCTGCAGCGGCTGCTCCAGTGGCTGATGAAGCATGATCGCTTGGGTCTGGGCGTAAGGCGCGTTGGGCGCCGTGGGCTGCAGTGTGGGGGACGGGAAGCTGGGCAGGCGCGCGGTCGGGGCCACGGGGCCGCACATCCAGGCCGGAGCAGGTGCGAACTCCTGCTGTCCTGCTGCGCACCTGCTGAACGCGGCAGCGGTGGAAGCAGCGGCCGCTGCAGCAGCCCCGGCGGGAGGGGATGAAGGTGACGGCGGGTGAGACCAGAGCACTTGGCCGCTGCCGCCTCGGTAGGGGTTTGTTGCCGCGCCTTGATGTTCAGCAGCAGCGGCAATGGTCGGCGAGGCTGAGCCGCACAGGGCAGCGGCTGTTGTCGCCGACAGGGTCGTCGCGTCACCGTTGCACAGAAAAGCTTGCGGCGCGGAAGCGTGCATCTGCGCGGAGGGCTGCAGTTGGCCCTGGGCGTGATCTCGGGGCACATGAGTATATGTTCTTTGCTGTTGCTGCTGCATCGCTGTTGCAGGGTCCGAAAAGCTGAAAACGCATGACGGGGCTTCCGAGGCATCCGACGAGGCGGGGGCCGCCGCCAAGGCGTAACCACTAGCTGCGCGAGCCGCGTCTGCAACATGATGTGTTGTAGTAGTTGCCAGTATTAATTTGGCATGATGCCGCTGCGATGCCGAGCCGGGCTGACTGGCCGTCTCGGGAAACGACCCGTGGGACGTCGCGAAACGACCCTGCGAGGTGGCTGCGAACGCAGAAAGATCCATGGGAGGAACTACTGCTTCGTTTGGCGCTATTTGCGCCATAGGAGGGCTAGGCTGACCGGCGCGCCTCGGTGGGCCCGCCTCTCAATACCGTCCAACCGGACAGAAGCGCTGCGCGCGGCTGAAGAAACGCGCAGAGCGCTTCTTCGTGAACCAAGGAGGTCTGCTCTAGCTCTAGGCCGATGTCGTGAGGGTATTTGTACAGAGGTCTGGCCTCCAACGTCGGCGAATCGTATCGTGCAGCTGCTCGGGTCGACTGGTGGTCCGTCGAGTGTTTAATAAGTAGTGGGAGTGTGCGCGTTCCATATCGAGTGCTTGTCTTTGCGTTTGCTATGTGTAGACCGATGTCGCTACATATGCCTGGAGGTGTGGAGTGCGATCCGGGACCGTGCGTACCATGCCACAAATTTTTGTCGTCCTCCAATCCTCAGATCCGATGCCCGCGGTAAATCTTCCCAGTGAGAGTTCTACGAACTTGCATGCGACGAGCACCGCTTGCCACAGGCGCCCGTTTGGCAACAGCACGCGTTGCGACATGCGGCAAGCGTGTACGGTACTGTCTGACCTCCTTTCAGACACAGGTGCTGCTGCCTCGGGAAGTGTTGTGCAACGGCTTCCAAAACAGCGCTACGGAACGCTTGCAAACGCAGGAAGTCATATGCTGTATACGAATATCCTTTCCCATAACGTTTGCGCGATCACGCCGTCCGAGGGTCACCAGTTCCGAGGAGCCGCAGCCCGCCGGCACACTTCAGTAGAGCCAAGCCTCCCAACATCTAGTTTTCCACGAAAGACTGCACAACGCTCACATGCAACAGCGCACGCCTCCAAACCCGGAACTCACTGCTCAATGCTCGCCACGCCACAGTATCGGTAGACGAGTCAGCGGCCCCCAGGCTCAGCGGCCAGCCAGGCATTCCCAATCGGCCCGCCTCAAGCAAGCTGCACCCGCCGCACCCACTGCAACCCCTCCCCCACCGCCACGCCGGTTCCCCGTCGCCACATCCGCCAGCCGCCACGCCCGCAGCCTCCTACCCTGCTGCCATCACCGCCCACCAGCACGCACAGTTCCGCTCTGAACCTTGGCCCCAGTGCCGCCCGTGGCCCCAGCAGCAGCAGGGTGCGACGGCAGCACCTTGTCCCTGTCGCTGCACCACGCCCTCGCCAGCCGGTCCGCCTGGCTCCAGGGCAGGGCCGCATCCAGCTTCTGCCCGCCCTTTTGCACGCGCCCGCCCGTGCCAGACCCCTGCCTCGCGGGACCCCTGCTGCCACTGGCAGCAGAGCTGGCGCTTGATGTTGCTGCTGCTGCTGCTGCTGCTGGTAATGATGCTGCTGCTGCTGCTGCTGTTGTTGTTGCCGTGGGGAACAGCGGCATGAGCGGCAGGAAGCCGCCCCTGCCGCGCAGCTCGTGCTCCACGTCAAGCAGCACATCAGCCAGGCCCGGGTCGTAAAACACCTGCAGGAGCAGCAACAAGAGGGATGCAGGGAGTGTGGAGTATACACCATCGACCATGCGCATGTACCCAGCATGAAAGAGCATGGACACGCAGGTTTTGTTCCCCAGCGGAGGTTACGCATTCATTAAGCATTCCATCATTAACCTCGTCTACTCTTGCTTTCGGACTGCACAGGACGCCCATGAGGCTTTCACACCGGAAGGTACTGCATGTAGGCATACGCTAACACCCCAAACCGAGACCACGCCGCAATTTCACCGCCATTCACGCTGCCTCCCACCTCTGGGTATGTAGCCTGAAGCACCTCTCGCAGTCGCCGGTCCTCCTCGCTCTCCTCAAACCCCTCCACCTCTTGCCCCGCCTCCCTGCCCAGCGGAGCCTCCCCTGCCGGTGTAGAACTACCACCCTCCTGCCCCTGCCCCTGCTCCTGCTGCTGCTGCTCCTGCTGCTGCTGCTCCTGCTGCTGCTTCTGCGCTTCGTGGTGGCGGCGGTAGCGCCTCTCGAGGCTCAGCATGGAGACCATATCCTGCCGGTCAAGGGGCGAATTGGAATGCAACCGTGAGACCGTGGCGTTGACTGCATCCTCCGGTTACAGGACGCAGGGAGCGCCTGATAGCACGTCGAACATCCCGAGCGCCTGACTCTGACCACGCTTCGACGGGCGGCCGAGGGGCCCCGGCGCCGCGGTAGCCCTACCGAGCCGCTTCCGGCGGCAGCCCGCGACACAAGCACGGCCCATGGCCCACACGCCTCGTTTACAGAGCCCACATGCGCAGTGGGCCCTGCTACTCCGCACAACGCCAACGAACCCCAACCCACACACATGCACGGAACGCAGATACAGGGCACCGGCACCCGGCACCCCGGCCTCATCTCCTACCACGCCGCCCTTGTGCTCACCCATGGCCTGCAACTAGACATCCAACCTACACACGTGCCCTGGTAGGGATACACGCAAGGGTGTCGCACCCACCTTGACCATGCCGCCCTTCTGCTGCCCTATGACCCGCTCCACCGTGGGGTCGGAGTGCGCCACCGCCAACGAGGGCGTCGCATTCACCTCCAGAAGCCATGGCCTGTAGTTGTGGCGGCGGCGCGAGGCAGTGCATGTGCTACTTACTTATGTAAATCTCCACACTTTTCACCTAGATGACTGGCCTAGGTGACCTGCGGTAACCCCCAGCAGGCAGGGCCTGATGGTGGAGCAGGCAGGGCCTGACGGTGGAGCAGTGTCGGTCAAGGAGACCAGCGCTGTGTTTAACCCCCGCACATGGCTGTCCACCTATCTTGCAGTTGCTTCGAGCCAAGACAGCCACCAGCCTAACCCGCGGATTAAGAGCAACGCCTAGCTGTCAACTCTCTCCGCATACACCAGTGCCCTTCTCCCGGTGGGGCCTACCTGAGCTGGTCATCCACAAGGTAATCCAAGCCGAACAGCTCAAAGCAGCCGCCGCCGCCGCCGCCGCCGCCGCCACCGCCGCCCCGTTGCTTGCCCGTCAGCCCAAGGCGCCGGCCCTGCACCCTGACCTCGGGCAGGGCCGCCGCCAGCGTCCGGGCCGCGTTGCGCAGGATGCGCTTGTAGAGCAGTCTGTGAGGCAAACACCACGGGAGGGGCGAAAAAGCGCGAAATGAAACGACGACTCACGTGAGCATCGGGGTCAGCGTAGAGCGGGAGTAGAGTAGAGCGAGAGTACATGGCCCATTGCACACCTCTGTTGGCTGCTTGACCACCAGGAGGCTGATGCACGCCGTATCGGCCGCATCTGTTCAGCAGGACGTCTTGGAACCCAATCAAAACCCCACACCCCCAATGCTTCAGTGCGGTTTCCTAGCGCCATGGATCATGGTTTGGGACCTTGGTAAGCCCGGCTCTCGCACTTCCACACATCCACTCACCCGAACTGCTCCTGCCCCATCCGTCCAGTGACACTGGTGAGTGCTCTCCTGCTTGCTCCGTAACAATGATCTTGTCTGTATTCGGGTTATGCATTGCGGATCCCGCAACAGAATCTCTACACTCACCCGAACCGCTCCTGCCCCAGCTCCGCCGCCAGCTGTCGCAGCCGCCACACCACCCCGTCCACGTTCTGCGCGTAGTTGGTCACGTGGCCCCTGGCGGGCGCAGGCGTGGGCCCCGCCCCGGAACCCAGCACCGCCGCCGCCAGCGCCGCCGCCGCCGCCGCCGCACCACCACCACCACCAGGGGGGCTCCCCTGCACCTCCGCACCCCCGTCACCCCCGTCCGAGCCTTGGCCGTGGCCTCCGCCCTCCTCCTCGTCCTCCGCCTCCTCCGCTGCTTCCTCCTCCGCGCCACCAGAAGCCAGGCCCCTTGCGGCCCCCGCGTCATCACCACCTCGAGAAGCAGTACTGCCAGTGCCGCCGTCGCCATCCGTACTGCCGTCGTACGGCGTGTCCCTGTCGTACGTCTCCGTACTGAACAGCACGAGGCCGTTGCGGTGCAGGTAGGCGCGGTAGGGGTCGGGCCCCGCCACCACCGCCCACAGCCGGATGCCGAACTTGCGGCCGCCCGCCAGCAGCAGCGGGTTGGGCACGTACTCCTGGGCGATCTGGAGGAGCATTCCAAGCAGGTGGCACACTGAGTTTGGCAGCATGCCCACCTTGTGGCATCAGTATACCGTTCCGAGTCTGTTTGCGCACAGCAACATCGGCTGTTTGCGGCTCGACAGGGCCAAGGGACACAAGGGCCACGAGGCACAGCCACCCGCACCAGTCAGAAGACACCAGCGTGTGCCCTCGTCGCCGCCAACACACAGGAACCACCAAGACAGCAACCACGCACCCACCACGTAGGGCGCAACACCAGCAACACAAGGTAATACACATGTGGTAACAAACACACGCACGGTAACACACCTAGCCTCTAACCTCACACCCACCACGTAGGGCCTTGGCTGGTCTGGGTCCACCGACGTGACCCGCACCGTGCCTCCCGGCACCCTCCCCTGCCCCATGACCCCTTCCCGGACCTCCGCTGCATGGGCGGGCCCCTGTGTTGCTGCGCCCTGCTGCTGCTGCTGCTGCTGCTCCTCCTGCTCCCGCCGTTTCTGCTCTGCTCGCCGCTGCCTCCACGCCAGCACCTCCGCCTGCCGCCGCACCACCGCCGCCAACGCCTCCGACTGCGGCACCAGCGTCAGGCCCTTGCCTGCAATTAGATGGAAAACGACAAGCAGGTGAAGCAATGCCTGGCTACATTCACTCAATGTGCGCTCAGTCTCGTCGCCATGTAGCTAGCGAACAAGGTTGTCATGCCACCTGGATCGTTGTGTGCTGACGGCCGACACCTCTGAGCTGTCGGCCGTCGGATCACGCACAGCACCCAAACGCATCACCGCCTCACCGCCTCACCGCACTCGCATGTCGCTCTTCACTCGCTTTCGCACCGCTTTTCACTCCTTCCAGGTTACTTTTGCGTAGTGCCAGTATTACCGTACACCATCCCTTTATGCTTCACGCGGTAACCCCTCCACACGCCCACTTGGACCACGCCACCAACCCACAAGTCTCCAACCCTGCACCTCCAACCCCTCGCCCACCCACCCAAGTGCTGCGGTGTCTTGAGCATCCACATTCGTTCCCCGGCCGCACCGCTGCCGCCGTCCCCACTCTTGGCGGCTCCCTCCGGCCCATCTCCTTTAGATTTGCTTGGCCCTCTTGCCCCCATCGCTGCTGCTGGGCCTTGCCCTGCCGCGGGCGTGTCTGTGGCGGTCGCCATGGTGCCATGTCTGCTGCTGGACGAGGCTGAGGGCGAGGGCGAGGGTGAGGCTGAGGCCGAGGGGTGCGCGGCCATCCACTGCCGCCACTCGGGCAGCTGCTGCGGCAGTGTGAAAGACAGCGGCACAAGACCGCCGCAATCGGGCCCGTATGCCTGGGACAGGGGGCACCGGGGGTTATACGACAGGGACGCAAGTTGTGACTAGGAGATACGATAGGGATGCGGGACGCAAGGTGCTTGGCAGGTCATACCACAGGGGCGCTAGCTCAAAGGTTGGCTTTCCAGACCTGTGCCCTTGCTGCTGCTACCGCACAGCAGCCGGCGCCCGCACCCGCACCCGCCTGCACCTGCCGAAGTGTGTCCGACAGGTGCTGATCGTGTCCATACTAGATGCCTGTGCCAACCGCCCTGTGCTCATGCCTGGGAGGAGCAAGGCCCTGCCTGGCGCCTTGCTCCTCTCAACCCCACACCTGCCGCAGCGTGTCCCAAAGCGCCTGTGCCTCTTGCCTACACCCCTGGGCTCTGGAAGGGAGAACCCACGCGAAATGGAATGTTTCACGTTGAACAGTACTAAACGATCAAAGAGAGAGTGTGCTACTCCCCGCACCTGCCGCAGCGTGTCGGGCAGGCGCTGCTTGCGTGTGAGGGCCTGGCTGCCGGGCAGCGCACACAGCAGCTGGTGCCGCCGCAGCCCCTGCTCCGCTGCCTGGCCAGGGGCAGCAGCAGAACGCAGGGTACGGGCACAAGCGAGCAGTCAATAAGGGCAGGTGAAGGTTGGACACGTGAACTGGACAACAGCTGGGTCCGCCGCAGGCCCAGCTCGGGACGGAAAGGGCCAGGGGGCCGCAGAGGCGGGTGACGACATGCTACGACGTAAACCCATCCATCGAGGGCATCACCTTCGGGCTTCTCCATTGAACGTGCGCACCCATGCTCGCCCTGCCGATGCCGCCATCCCCTTCCTCGCGCACCCACCGTCCCACCACGTCAACCCCAACGCACACCCTGCTCGCACACCCACTTTGAGTGCGGTGGCAGATGGGCTCACAGCACAGCACGTCCCGCTGCGTCCTCCTCCTCTCGCACCCACCTACCCACTGCTTCCAAGGGCACCCCTCCCCTGCAATGCAGCAAAGATACGGTGCGTTATACCCTCCTCGCTCACCCACCTTGAGTGCGGTGGCCGATGGGCTCCACAGCACGTCCCACGCGGCCATGCGCTGCCAGCCCAGCGGCCCCGGCTGCGGGTCGTGCTTCACGTTGCCGCCCACACGGCGGCCGCCCGCCGCCAGCAGCGCCCGCTGCACAAGGGAGTCCTCGCCTGTGCCCTTGAACCGCTTCTCGTCGTGCCAGAAGCTGGGGCCGGGGAGGGGCGGAGGGGTGCGTTTATATTGTTGTGTGCTCGTCATGCCAGAACCGGTTACTAGGGAGTGGTGGGGAGGGGATGCAGGGCCATGCGCAAAGGCGCCTCCTGCACTTATGCGGGGTAGAGAGGGTGATTGCGCCCTCCTTGCGCGGGTCTGGGGACTGTGCCTTGCAGTGGCGGTAGCCACCGTGTGATAACAGATGTTCCTCCGTGCCTGTTAGCACGTACAGCACGATCACAAGACGGGGACGTGCATTGGCTGAGCACTACATTTTGCCCGGCGCACGGTCAACCCACCGGAAGTACGTGTCTGCCTCACTAGCACCCTGTTGCTGCTGGACCTCCAGCGTCACACTTCCACCTCCACCTGAGCCCTGTTGTTGCGACTGCTGCCCCTCAGACCGCTGCTGAGCAGCCGCTGCCGCCGCCGCCACCTCCCGCTCCCGTTCCTGCCTCCGCCGCTCCAACAGCGCACGAGTGGACGCTTTGATCTCGTACGGCGCACGGTTTACGGGCTCTGGTGCAGGCGCTGGGGACTGCCTCTTGGGAGGGCCCATCAGGGGCGGGGGAGGAGGCTGCCGGGGTGCCGGGATCGGCCCCGTGCGGGCGGGAGGGCGCTGGGGGCTGGGCTCAGGTGGAGAGGGAGTTGGCGTGCCGCCCCCTGCGTAACCTGCTGCAGCTGCATGAGATGTTGCACGGCCAGGAAGTTTGTATATCGTGCTGTAGGGTGTTGTCCCGAGGTAGGTAGAGCGCAGGCAAGGGGGACGGGCTGTCGGGGCGCCCAAGGCGCCGACGGAACGGCCGGAAGCGCGGAACTCCATGCCGCCTCCCCCGAATGAAAACGCAGTTACACAGAATTGTGGCAATGCCCTGTGCTACTTGTGGTGTCTTACAGTGGTCGTACGCAGGACGCAACCTGCGCGTCTGTTTGGCTTGCCTTCAAACAATCGCGACCTACAACAGCGATACGTCATATAAGGCACTTTTATAAATATACAAGTGCATTGCATTTCATTGCAACTCCTCCTTGAAGCTCACGCGACACAATGCTCACAACCACAACCACTGCCTCCCGCTCAGCGATCCCCCGCAACGTGGCGCACCCTCGTTCCATTCAACAACATACTACCTCATATACTTGCAAGTCAACTGACAAGGATAGCGTTGGTCAGCCCGCTGTGGGCACGACTTCCCCATCGCCATCCCCTACCACATCCGCGCCCTCCCAGTCAAAGTCAACACCAGAGCGCGGTGCGTCTTACTACACGGGGCTGCTGACCAGCGACATCAAGGAGGACAACAAGGCCAGCTCTGCGGACATGCTGGGGCGCAGCCTGCAGCTGGCGGGTGGGTGGGGGAGCTGGGGGGGCCAGGGGACGGGGTAGGGGAAGGGGAGGGTCATGCGTAAAATGCGCGGAACCGTGTAAGGCGTCAGGGAAGCACGGAAAGGGGAAGGGCGTGAGGGGAGCTGCCGCGCGGGGTCAGGGCGGTTCCGGGGACGTGCTTGGCCGCAGCCTGCAGCTGGTTGGTAATTGGCAGACCTTGGGGGTGGAGGTCGGGGATTGGCCAGGGGGGAAAGGGCGTACAACCGTGCCTGCGCTACTGGACACAGAGGCAGCAGCAGCGCGCAGCAGTAGGGGACAGATTCTGGTTGATGGCCAGTTTTGCACACATTAGATGGGGGCAGTGAGGGGTTCTGCGGCTTGCTGTCAGTCGTATTGTGGTGCGTTGTGGGTTGCGGGTGGGTGGAGGGGCCACGGCAGTGGAAGCGGGCAGATTTGGGTCACGGTGTAATGTCGCTCGGACGGCAACGCGCTGCAGGCTGCATCTCAGCGTTGCACTGAATCAGAGAGGGCTAAGCGTAGAAGGCCCAGGGGTTGGGGTTATGAGGAGTGCTGGGGCGTTTGGGCGGGGCGGTTCCGGGGACGTGCTGGGGCAGCAACCTGCAGCTGGCGGGTGGGGGCACGGAGGCAATTGGATCCACGCTACCGGTATGCTGACCTGCGCATTACTACGCTGTCTGTCACCCCTGCTGTCTGTGTGACCGCAGGTGGCGTGGCCGGGCTCTTAGGGCTGCTGGTCGTTGGCTTCATGGCGTCGAACGGCCTGCTGTGAGCCGGAGGACAGGAAGGCATGTCCCATGTCCCATATGGCATCAAACGACCTTCTGTGAGCCGGAGGATTGCGTCCACACATGATATGAGGCGGAGGAGAGGAAGAAACGGACGAGTCACTCGCTCCCGAGCTGCAAGCGGGCAGAATGGGAAGATTTCTGTCCAAGTTGCTACGTGGACGAGCAGGCACAATAGGGGCCCGCCGAGGTTTGTGTCCAGATTGCCACGTGGAACGAGCAGGCGCAAGTTCCTTGGGCTGTCCGGCAGAGCCGAGGGTAGCTGAGGCCTGGCTGCACAGCCCCAGCTCAGCTCCTGGTGCATGCGAGCCTTACGGGCAGCTGCCCATATGAAAGTCAGGAGGAGACGTGCATTGCCTGCTGCTACCACGACGGCCGAAGTGTGTCGTGTGGCACACGTGCTTGGTGGTGTTGAAGTTGTGGCTGCTGGGTTCGTTGCGTTGAGGGGCCGTTGCTGTCGTGTGGTGGCCACGTGGTGTTTTGCACATCGTACGGGGTTATGGGTATGGTCATTTCATGCTATCAGTGTCTTGGCGTCCCGGCGGAGGCTGCTGCTATGTATTATGTGCTGATACGTATTATGTGGGTAAGGACCGTCGCTGTTCGCGGCGTCTCGACGTACGGGCGCGAGGGCTGCTGCCATGCGACCTTAATGTGGGGGTCAGAGGAAGCAGAAAGGTGAAGTGGGGCTAGGGGGCCTGCGGGCGCGACAGCTGATTACTCTGGTCTGTCTGCCGGCAGGCGCACAGAAGTACTAAATAGGTACAATGTGAGCAGGAGCAGGAGCGGGCTGGCTGGAATGTGCTGTGCAAGGTTCGCACGTCAAAGGCTGGGCCGGAGAGGCCGTGTCAACCAAGGGAGAGAGGGGCTCGGCTCAACACGCACTGAGGTGGCAGCATCGGGTGCATGATTTTGTTTCATGTTCTGCACGCACGTGTTTACCTGTGTCTTTTGGGTAAATGGCAGGATGGTGAGCTTGAGTGTCTTGCAACTGGGACGGGCACGGGGGGCAGGGGGCTGCAGAGCCAATGGCCAGCAAACCTCCCCTGCTGGCACGGACGCCCTCTGCACTCTCTTATAGCAGGATGCGGTGAGGGGATATGCAACGCATGTATCAGAGCAAAGTTCAAAAGACTAGACCGCGATGGCATGTGCGGTTACTAAGGAGGTAAGCGACCGAGGACGGAAGCTGTAGGCTATAGGCCAAGCCGCTGACATCTGCACTCTGTTGTGGTATGGTAAGCTGTGTTGAGCAGTATCCCGTAATGTCGGCGTGTCCTCCAGTACCGGTATTTTGGCAATTTGTGGTACTCGTGTCACATCCCGTGGTGTCACGTAACCCGCTCGTGAACCTGCCCGACGCCCAGCACACACCCTACCGGTGGCCACTTCCCCCCGGGCTGTTTGGAGTCACACCACCTGCA
>VFQN01000407.1_pt1 | contig 84388 bp, 79 predicted proteins | sample 3512371 | NCBI WGS metagenome assembly VFQN01 (sample SAMN10412370, study PRJNA504923) | tailings metagenome | isolation source: Replicate 2 from Balatoc abandoned mine | place: Philippines: Itogon, Benguet | collected 2017-08-28
GAAACCAACGCTGGATCTACATTACAGCGCAGGAATTGCTATTTTTAACCGGACAGGAATGTTATCTAATATTAAATTACCTAGACCTAAATATATTGCCCGAATACCATCACTAGATAAATAGCCATTAGCATAGGCGTTTGAAAAATAGAGACTATGTTTTTTTAATGAATCAAAAAAAGGCATTTCAAATTTGCTTGGAGAGCTTTGATTGAAGTTCTCCTCCGAAGCACTTTCAATTATAATCAAAAAAATATTTTTTCCTTTATATTGACCAAAAACTGAACTTTTTTCATCATTTTTTGATAAATCAAAAGATATATCTGACTCAAGCAAATTTATAAACAGATCTTCTGTTTCAGTATCTTTTAAATATGAATATGCAAAACTGAATAATGGATTTACAATTAAACTCCTGTATTTGGCTTTTACAAATCTGAAAGAACTATTAGGTGTTAACCATCCTGCCTGATCGAATTCTCTTATAGAATAAAAAAGAATACCTGTTGTCACAAAAAAACAAAGAGCCAGCTTTTTATGATTATTTATTGTGAATGAATAGGTCCATTTTTCTTTTATTTGAACCATATTAAATATCCAGTACACAATAATTATAAAACTTAAAATAAAAACAATAACATACCAGAAATATAAGCGAATAAAGCCACCTAAAAAATTTCTATGCTCCCACATAATTTCAAGTGTCCTGTTGGAAGGCAATTCAAAATTAAACTTATAAAAAAATGCTCCTAAAAAATTAAAAATTGAATATAGAAATAATAAAAAAACAAGGAATAAATAGCTAACACGTTGATAGATTAAGACAGTAGGAAATGCGCTATTCACCAAAACTACAATCCAATGAATGACCCAAAAAAGAAAAATTAAAATAAAATCATAGTGAAAACTACCCAAAAGAACAGACCATATATCAGTGGACTTATCTAACGAAAAAGAATTTAAGTTTGTGAAGAAAAAAAATGCTTTATTCCACAATAAGAATATATAGTAAACCAGATGAAATCGAATACTTTTAGATATAACCCCCATCAATTAACTATTTATTATTTATTATTCAGTATTTAAAAAAACTGGAATATTTAAACTTCAAAGTACAACTTCAACAGCTTTTAAAACTATTCAATTCAGCGATTATATTAATTACTGCGTGAATTCTGAATAAAAATAATTAGTCAGTAAGTCATAAGTTCCATATTTCTGTTATTCCAGTATAGTATCGTTGCGGTTGAGTCAATTGCGAACTTTTCAAATATTTTGGTTTCTCTATTAAATGAAAGAACTGTTGATCTGTTTAAAAACGCTGTATTTACCCCTATCAAAAGGCTACCTGAACTGTCGATTACCGGTTTCAGAACTTCATTTAAAATTAGTTGCTGAGATGGGCCCTGAAGGGAAAGCAATTCAATTCCCGTTGTATCTAACCCCATTAGGGTTAAAGCTTCAGGAAAACCATTCCGAAAAACATGCGCTCCAAAATATTCTTCAGGAAGATTTACTATATACATTTTATCTGCCTTACTCCTATTTGCAACCATATCATCTAATATAACCTTACTTATTTCATCAGCTTTCTTCCAGATTTTGTTACCGTTATGAAGGCAAAACAAAAAATACCCTACAAGTAAACCTACAGCCCAACGCAACTGAACACTGGAACATAACTGAACTAAACTATATGCCAGCAAAATAGAGAAGTAAAAAGAAGGGAAATAATATAACCTGTCGCCTTCCAGTGTTCTGGTACTTATTCCAAATAATGAAGGCAAAACAAAGGAAGCCCCAAATGAAATCAGGATTGAGAAAAATACGCCACGTCCCAACTTTTCATGCTTTAAAAGCCTTAAGGAGACAAATAACAAAACAATCCCAGCAACAAGACTAAGAATTATCATCCAATTTTCAGCCATACCAGGTGGCAAAATAAATCTTCCCGATGCTTTGAATATTTTGAGTACCAACACAATTGGAGAAAAATCAAAAATCCGGTCACCATAATCACCAACAATCACTCCAACAAGGTAATATCGCACCAATAAGTTCAAAAGTGCTGTTATGAGAAAAATCAGAGACCATTTCCACCAATTCTTATTTGCTTTTTGATTAGCCCGTATTAGTACAGCAACAATCAGGGGAACAAGGATTGTATTTTCATAGGTACTTAATGATAAAAAATATAAAACACTAACTATACCAACCCAGATACCATCCGGTTGTCGAATTAAAGAAAGGTAAATGGCAAGAACTGCAAATAATGTAGCAAGACTAGAACCACGGCCAACTGCCCACAATAAAGACTCATGATGAAATGGATACAGAACAAAAAACAATGTTGCGTATATTGCAATGACCGTTTTTTTTTCTTTCTCAGAAAATAAAACCAGACAGCTCTTGTAGATCATTAATCCGCATAACGCATGTATTATTATATTAAACAATACATAGGACCATCCCTGATTTCCGCTTATTTGGTAACATAGGTATAATGTAATATCAGATACTGGTCTGAAAAAACTGTTCAGATTAAAAAAAAGACCGTTGGAAACCTTTAATACTACTTCATGATCATCAGAAGAAAGACCTTTGTTTAGTAAAGAACCATAAGCTAGCAGCGTTATTAAAAGGCTCAGGAAGAAAACAACGACCTGTTCAATTCGAGAGCCATTTCTTGCTGAAAAATTTATCATCGTATCAAATACATTTTCCCATACCCTCGAGTAAAATATTTATCAGTATTATCACCGTCGGCTCTGAACTTATCCATTTTTATTCCATTTAATGTTGAGACTACCCGGTACAGGTATACCCCATTTGCCAATCTTTGTCCAAACTGATCTGTTCCATCCCACTTGTATTCTGTAATATTCCGTCCTATACGCAGAGGTCCAAGTTCATCCCCCGTTATTTCACGAACCACCTTTCCTGTTACAGTAAGAATCTGAATCTTGAAATTTGTTGGTATTTCACTTCCTGTAAGCGTAAACACAAATGCGGTAGATGTACTGAATGGATTTGGATAGTTCAATAAATTGGATATCATTGGCTTATTAACCACCTTGAATTCAATTGAATACCCAGCCCTTCCCGCAGTATTTTCACTGGCATCTTTACCAACAACAGTCAGTTCATAACTATCAATGCCGGATTCCTGATCAAATGTTTGCAAAAATGCCGGAGTAAAATCGATAGTGGCCGTATTATCAGTACCTGCAACAGCTGGAGTAAATCTGACGGTATCATTATCGAAGCGATAATTTCTGATTGTGCCATCAGGAAATTTAACCTGAATCCTCATCAAGGAGGTATCTTTTAACAGCAAGAACTTTGATTCGTCTTTCAATTTAATCTGAATCCTAGGCTTAGCAGATACTATATCACCATTTAAAATATGGACTCCATCAAATGTAACATCCAGTAATGGATTGGTATTATCACCTTTCACAAATAAATTCCTGAAAAGGAAATTATTAAATCTATACTGCTCAGGTTGATGAAAATCCGGATTGAAGTCAACAAACAATGTGTTCAATCCTGGATAATTCTTTGTGTCGATGGTATAATTGAATCTCAATGTATCCTGGCCCGGGAGAGGCTTTTGCATTTGAACCGGAAGTTCAGTAGTAACATTATTTGCATCGGATATAGTTACCTTAACTTTTAAGCTATCAAATGCGACACTCGTGATGTTTTTAAATGCAATACCAAAATTTACAGGTTCACCAATATCAGCGGTATCTTTCGCGGAAAGATACAATTTCGGAACTATGGCTCCTTCAGGAACGGGATCATAAATTAACTTCCAGTAACTCAATTGGAAAGGTGTATAGTTAACCGCATCCTTATTCCGCATATATAACTGAACATAAGGATAGGTTTCCGCATTTATATCGGAAATATCAACTATTCGCTCATCGGCGTTTATTTCCCTAAGAACAACCGGGTTATTATCTCCCCTTATACCCAGCAACTGAATTGTTACTTCATCAGGATCACCTGTCTCCAAATATTTACCTTCCCATCGCAACTCTTTCCAGCTTTTCGCAGGTCCAAATCTGGGTGAGGTAATCATCCCAATGGAGTCTTGCGATGCTGCATTAGTCGAAATAAAAAAACGGTCATACAGGCCAGCTGACACTCTTGTTTGAGGTACAAAAGAGGGATCATTTTTCTTATAGATAAGGCCCCAGCTTTTAGGAGCATTTACTTCATCAATATTAGTAAACCCTGCGTTAAGTAATTTGTGATAAAGAGAGTTATTTGATCCATACAGTGTTGTATCTGCTCTCCAGGTAGAACTGAATGAAGCGTTAGTAGCATAATCAATTGATCGTACTATTACATAATAACCATCCGGAATTGAATCCATCATATCCATCATTAATTTTCTGGATGCAGCTGTCATGTAAGAGAACTCAAAATTCCAGTTTCTTGAAGGCTGACAATTTGCAGATGCACTCCCAAACCGATTTAGATTCTGACCATTTTCATCCACGTTTTTCCACGGCACCATCGTTTTGGGGTCAATAACTATGAATATAAGAGAACGACCCAAACAGGCACTTTTAATAAAATCATCATCATTGATCACAACGCTGAAATCATTGTCTTCTAATCCGGATGTTGGATAAATACCATGTCGAATCTGAACTGAATTATTTCTGATTCCGAAATCCCATTTATTACCTTCTGCCAAAGTCATTTGCTGTATTTCAGAATCCTTGTGTTGATAAAAATGCGACTGATTGAAACCAAACTGGCCGTTAGCACGATATTGAAAACTTGAAACATTCCAAATAAATTCGCCACCTTCCCCTGGAACCAATGCCGTTCTCCAATAATATACCACACTATCCTGAAAACTCATTTGCGGGTCAAATTCAAGCAATCCACCTTCAGAACTGACAGTTACAGCTTTTTTAAGCGTTGAATTAAATTTTAAAGTAGTATCAATTTCCATGATATACTGCTTCATGGAACTGAAGGGGTTTGCAGTAGACGCATAAAACTTTTGCAATGGATCTGTTACGATTGAATAATTATATGGGAAAGCCGGGGAGGCTTCATCCTCATAAATAAAAAAGGTCTTGGAAATGTTGTTATTATCCTCAACCATTTCTGAAATCCTGTCCTCGCCATCGATGATAACAGTTATTCTACCCTGGCCTTTATGAAGTGTACTGACGATGGGTAGTTGAAAATCCAAAGAATCTACAAATTTGGGTGCGAGTCTCTTCTGGTTAAACAAGATTACTTCTGTACCATCCGGATTGATCCGCTTAATCTCAATGTTTACAGAATCATTTATGGCCTTGCCAATATTGTAATATTTTATTTTGACATTAAATGTCTGATCGGATACTGATATGAAGGAAGGACTGATTTCGACTGTAGACTCCTCAACAGCATAATCGGGCTTCTCCTGAAAATTCATTACAAGCGCAGGATCTCCGTGCAAATTAACCTGCTCAGCATGTGCACGGGCAAGAAAATCAATCGGAGAATAGCGTTGCTTCATTTCAATTAAGGCATCCTTATTAACTATTCCCAATGGTCTTCCATAATCAGTTTTTCCAATCTGATTATAAAAAGAAGTTAAGTAGACACCCAAATAATTTACTACTCCAAAATGCGTACTTGCAATGAAAGCAATTCCTCCCCGCTGTTTTGCTAACGTGAATTTTTCAGTTAGTGTTTCAAAAAGCTGGAATCTACCAACAGAATATTGGAAAAAATCTCCCGCATAGCAACCATTAACAGAGAAAACTGGATATTTCCCCTGGTTGTTATAATCATTGGGATCTTCTATGCTAAATTCAAGTGTATTGGCAGATGAATGTCCGAAGTAGGTCAAAAGGCTTATACCTGTTTCAAATTTATTGCGAATAACCTGCGCTCCCGACTGATCTTGCTGCCCACCAGGAGTTTTACACAATACTGTTGCATTAGCACCAGTTAATGTGTCATCAATCATTGTTTTATAGGAATTCATAAAATTGCAAAGCTGAACTCCTATTAATGCATCTGTGGCTCCTGTCACATGTAATACATTTTTCTTCCATATCTGCTCCTCAATCCGTCCAGAAACTGTTTTCTGAACCTCTTCATATTCTTTCACCTTTTCCAAATAATCGGCAACTTCTACCGGCCGAATTACCGAAAGCCTGCCAATGGGTGTCTGAATGATAGGATCACTTGATGATAATGAACTCAAAAAATTATCAGAACCGGGAAATCCAAATGTGGGTATAAGATTAAGTTCTCCCAACTGTGGCCTCATGGTTACAGTATTCGAACGGTAATAGTTATAGGTTACCCCCTTGCCAATAAGGAAAATATTCTGCAACGGACTATTGAAATTTGCTCTTGCATACCTGACAAAATTTTTGACTGATAAGGGGTGACCTGTTTGCCCAAATGCAAACTGATCCGTTAACTCTTCTATGTCATAAATTTTTGCATTGAAACCACCACCCGCAAGACTACTTCTATACTGGCGATAGTCTTCAACAGGATTAGATCCATCCGCCCCATTGAGCAAGAGTTTGTTGGTGATAATTAAGAAATCACCCTGCAATGCTGAATTTGAAAAATCCGTAAATGTTCTGGAACTGAACGCACTGACACTATTTGGATAACCCGTAACGGAAGCCTGACTGACCATTACCAATTTCCTGGTATTAACAGAACCCGGTAGTGCAAATCTGAATACACCAGCAACTTGTGTATTCGCTACATAGCGCTCCTGGTTTTCCAGGTCATACAGAACAGGAGCTACTCCCCCGCTATTGAAATTTCTGATTTCAAGAAAATATCCATTTGTACGCGGCTGCAGCTCAAATGCAAATGTTCTGGCATTATTAAAATTAAACTCCCTCGCATAGGTTAATTCGTAAAAAGAAATTACCATCCTGTCCAGGTAGGGATCTGGTCCGGTTGCAGGAGCAGGCGGCTGAACATTTGTAAATGCTACTGAAGCAGCACCGGTTGCCAGCAAGGCATTCGGAACAGGAACCGTAGCAACCAGATCAGAAAAAAAGTTCATTGAATTTTCATAGAGTTGATTACCATTCAACTCCACTCTTACTCGCCTGGTTTTTGTTGTATTTCCAAAAGCACCAAACTGGAGCGTACCGTCGGGACCGCCCACAAAAGGTCTCAGGTTTGTCTGGTTGTCCGTACGCGTAATACGTTGCCTAATTTCATTACTGGAGAAAAATTCTCCTCTATCGTAGGAAGAAGAGAAAACATACTGCTCAAGATCAGCCGCAAATCCCGGATTCAATCTTTCCTTATAATCTCTTGCTAGTTTATGAATGAAATATGGCTCAACCGGCAATGTATTGGAAGCAACGTCATTATTAACTGAAGAAAATCGTTTGTTCGGCAATGACGATTCAACAGTCAAAAAATAAATCGCAGTGTCAACATGCAAATTATATTTTGTCCGGTGCTGAAACTGTTCTTCCCGATATAAAATCCGATCAGTTGTTCCGTCATTGGCCAATCCCCAGAATTCAATGTAACCATCTGCAGGTAAAACCCCTGAATTGACAGAAGTGAATATGGGAACCTCTACGCCATTTCGATATAAACGAAAATGCTCAGCAGGAGTAGAATTCAGACCAATAGTCGAAAGAGATGCAGCGGGAATTCTATACAACCCATCGGCCCCCACTTTGAACTTATAATAGGTTTTATTAAAATCAATCCATTCATTGTTAAAGGGCTGAGCAAATGAAGTAAATCCGGTTGCCAGTAACACAACCAGCATAATCAACAAACGATTGAAGGAATTCTTTCGGTTCAGATACATATGCTTAATCAGTTACTTTTGTTTTTTGATTTTTTGACCAGGTCAAGTTTCAATGAAAATACGTGCGTATAAAGGGGATTGGATTGGTTCGCCAGGTTGGTAAAGGCATAATCAATCATCACGTTCTGCAAACGAAATCCTGCTCCAATAGCAGGTTGATAAATCCAAACCTTTTTCTGATAGGTACTGTCATTATCATCCAGGGCTTTTTGAAAATTGTTGATGCCCGCACGTACAAAAAATACTTTTTTAACGGATGCTTCCAAACCTATTTTAGGATCCACACTCAAAGCTGAGCTACTGATGACCGTATTACGCCTGCCATCAAACGTAAAATCCAGATTGGCTTCAGCCAGCAGGTCAATCGACTTACTTAACTTAAAATTGTAGGACGCTCCCGCAATCAGTTTGGGTGCAGTTAGCTCATTCGACTTTACAGGAACATCGTTCTGCGTAACATAAAACACTTCCCGCATTTTGTCATTGATGTTGTACGTCCATGCATTGAAGGTGGTGGTAACATCCCTTGCTACCACTCCTATCTGCAACCTTTTATTGATGTACTGCACACCCGCATCGAAACCAAATCCCCAGGCTGTTGCAAAATCACCCGCCTTACGATGTATGACTTTGGCATTAAATCCAAGATTGAGTTTTTTATCAGGGGACCCCTTCATTTTCAGTTCCTGCGCATAAGAAAAAAGAAAAGCATAATCGGCAGAAGAAAAGGTGGTGATGTTATCAAAATTGATGGTACCATCCGGTTCTACCAGGAAAACCGTATTTGGAATATCATCTACTGCAAACCGTAGTACCGTCAACCCTATTGTTCTTTTACCATCTTTCAGGGGAAGCGCAATATTGGCATAATCATATTTGCCAATACCCGCAAAATATTCTGCACGCATAATGTTCACCTGGGCCTGGTTCTCAACATGCACCAGCGCAGCCGGGTTCCAATAACCCGCCGTACCATCTGAAACAGACGCTACCTGCGCAGAGCCCATCCCTAAGCCTCTGGCTCCGGCACCTATATTCAGAAATTCATTGGAATATTTTCGAAACTGTGCCGACAGTGCTATGGGCACCATCAAAAGGCAGAATAAGAATCCTCGGTTAATTAGGTTCATCAGACAACTTTCAGGATAAGCAAAGATTACGCTAATGTACTAAAACGCCGCCGCCCGGCCAATATTGCCTTTCGCCGGCTAATCCGATTACGTTAGTTTTGCTGCAAATTGCAGCATTTTTTATGAATTTAATAGAAGAATTACGATGGAGAGGCATGTTGCAGGATATCATGCCCGGAACGGAGGAACAATTAAACAAAGAAATGACTTCAGCCTATATTGGCTTTGATCCAACCGCAGACAGCCTTCACATTGGCAGCCTGGTTCCCATCCTTCTGTTAATTCATCTGCAAAAAGCCGGTCATAAGCCATTTGCCCTGATCGGAGGTGCTACCGGAATGGTGGGCGACCCGTCTTTCAAGGCCGAAGAGCGTAAAATGCTGGATGAGGCCACCCTTCAGAAAAACCTGGCCGGCATCCGTGCCCAATTGGAAAAATTCCTGGATTTTGATCCTTCCCGGTCTAATGCCGCCGAAATTGTCAACAACTACGACTGGTTCAAAAACATCAGTTTCCTGGATTTTATTCGTGATGTGGGCAAACATATTACAGTTAATTATATGATGTCCAAGGATTCCGTAAAGAAAAGAATTGAAGGCGACAGCGGTATCAGTTTCACGGAGTTCACCTACCAACTGATCCAGGGATATGATTTTTACTGGCTAAACCAGCATAAAAACTGTAAACTCCAGATGGGCGGCAGCGACCAGTGGGGGAATATTACCACCGGTACCGAACTGATTCGGCGAATGTGCGGTGGTGAGGCTTTTGCCTTTACCTGTCCCCTCTTAACCAAAGCTGATGGCGGTAAATTCGGTAAATCTGAAAAAGGTAATGTTTGGCTCGATCCGGAGAAAACATCGCCTTATCAGTTCTATCAGTTCTGGCTGAATGCTTCTGATGAAGATGCTGCCAAATGGATCAGGATCTTCACTTTCCTGCCTAAAGCTGATATAGAGTCCCTCCTGCAGGAACACCAGGCAGCCCCGCATCTGCGACTGCTTCAGAAAAAACTGGCAGAAGAAATTACCAGTCTGGTACATGGCAAGGATGCTTATGAGTTTGCGGTTAAGACTTCCGATATCCTTTTCGGAAATGTTACCACAGAGGTCATCAGAAGCCTGACTGAAGAGCAGTTACTCCAGGTAATGGAAGGAGTGCCCCAGCATGAGTTTCCAATGGAACGAATTGGTGATTCAACAGATGTTGTTACCCTGCTCGCAGAAACCGGTATCTTTCCCAGCAAAGGCGAAGCGCGTAAAATGGTACAGAGTGGAGGCGTAAGCATCAATAAAGAAAAGATCCCGGCCATTGATTTTAAACCCGGAACCGAACAGTTGCTGCACAACCGCTATCTGCTTATCCAGAAAGGTAAAAAGAATTATTACCTGGTTAAGGCGGTCTGAATTTCGTACATTAGGGAAGACGCTTGCACTATGAAAAAATCTTCCCTTTTGCTGCTGTTAATCAGCTGGGCTTGCCTGCTTCAGGCACAACCTGACATTCAACGAAAGCTCCAGGCACAATTCATTGAAGTGGATAACAACGGATTGGTGGAACTACCGGAAGGCATTTTCACCATTAGTACCACACTTTCCATGGATGGCAAACAGGGCGTTACCATTCGCGGAAAAGGACCTGATAAAACCATCCTGAATTTCGCCGGACAAATCTCCGGAGCAGAAGGCATCCGCATCACCAATGGTTCCAATATAACGATTGAACAACTCAGTGTACAAAATACCAAAGGAGATGCTATCAAAACCCAGTTAGTGGATGGCATCCGTTTTCTTAATGTAAAAACAGAATGGACCCGTGGTGCACATTCGTCCAATGGGGGTTATGGAATTTATCCTGTTCAATGCCAGCGGGTATTGATCGACAGTTGTTATGCCAGGGGAGCAAGTGATGCAGGTATATACGTAGGGCAATCACACCATATTATCGTTCGTAATTCAACCGCTACAGAAAATGTTGCAGGAATTGAAATTGAGAATTCCCTTTATGCCGAAGTACACAACAATAAGGCTTTCAACAATACCGGCGGAATACTGGTATTTGACTTACCTGATCTCATTGTAAAAAGAGGCGGATTTACCAAACTTCACAACAATGAAGTGCTGAATAACAACCATAAAAATTTTGCACCTAAGGGAAATATTGTTGGCAAAGTTCCACCTGGAACCGGGATAATGATACTGGCTTCCAATCATGTTGATATATATGATAATCGCATTATTAATAACCGTACTGCAGGTACTGTAGTTGTCAGCTACTATATCACTGAAAATCCGATCAACGACAGCAGTTATCATCCCTATCCATCAGCAATTTCCATCCACGACAATTTCTACGAAAGAAAAAACCAAAGGGCTACTATGCAAGGCAGGATGGGCAAATTATTTCGGTTCAAATTACGCTTTGGGAAAAAGGTGCCGCATATTCTGTATGACGGCATCCCCGATCCGCAGGCAGCAGGCAAACCCGCCATCTGTATTTCCAATAACCATAACCAAAGTTTTGCAAACATTGATGCTGCTAATGGATTCAAAAATATTAGTCGCGATGCCGGTCCATATTCCTGCAACCTCTCCATTCCCGTCAATGTGCAAATGCAATGAAAACCTTTTCAATTATTTGTGCACTATTGCTCAGTTTGGGACTGATGAGTCACCTTGATAGCAGCGTATCATCATTCACTCCCAAAGAAAAATTATCCGATTATCAATATTTCGTTGGGCCGCTGGCGGAATTAAATCCGGCGCCAGGAATCATACCCTATGAATTGAACAGTTCACTCTTCAGCAACTATGCAGAGAAACTAAGATTTATCGTGTTGCCTGAAAACAGCCAAATGAATTACCACCCTACCCAACCATTTGAGCTGCCCAAAGGAACTGTGCTTATCAAGCACTTTTATTACCCGCTTGATTTCAGCAATCCAGGCAAGGGGAGAAAACTGATTGAAACCCGTCTCCTAATCCATGAAGCAACCGGATGGAATGCCTTACCCTATATCTGGAACAAGGAACAAACAGAAGCTTATTATGATGTAGCAGGCGATACGCGTACTTTTTCATACATCGATCATAAGGGTAAAAGACAAACCACCAATTATGTGATTCCGAATAAAAACCAGTGTAAGGGATGTCATACCAATGGTAAAGAATTTCTTCCAATAGGAATCAGCGCAAGGCACCTGAACAAGACCGTTAGTTTCGCTGGTATCAGAGGAAATCAATTGAGCGAATGGGCAAACAAAGGCTGGTTAAAAGGATTACCTGCTGACGGGGTTCCAGCTAATGCAGATTGGGAAAATCCTACAGCTTCGCTTGACGCGAGAGCCCGTGCCTATCTGGATATCAACTGCGGGCATTGTCACAGTCCAGGCGGACCTGCCAATACCTCGGGACTTTTTCTTGATATACATAACAAGGACCCTCACTTGCTGGGCATCCATAAAACACCGGTAGCAGCTGGCAGGGGGTCAGGTAATCTGAGTTATGCAATCGTGCCCGGTAAACCGGAAAAATCGATTCTTGTATACCGTATGGATACAAATGATCCTGGTATTTCCATGCCGGAATTAGGCAGGGAGCAAATTCACAAGGAAGGCGTAGCCTTAATCAGCGACTGGATCAGGTCTTTGCAAACTCAGTAATTGCCTGTACCAGGGTATCCAATTGACGAGTAGTGGTGTACACATGCGGAGTGATACGAACCCCCTTAATATTTTCCCACTCAATTCCTACAGTGTGAATTTTATATTTATTAAAAAGGAACTGATCTAATTCAGCTGGCTTTCGGTTTTTAACTGAAACTAATCCAATAGCGCAGGCAAAGCCAGGTTTTAAAGAAGTACCCAATTCCACGCCTGGTAATTTTTCAACCCTTTCCATCCAATAATTTTTGAGGTATTGAAGTCGCATTTCTTTCCGTTCCGCACCAATCATTTCCTGGAATTCAATTGCTTTACCGATGGCCTGCTCAATGAAAAAGGGCCGGGTACCCAGGTTTTCAAATTTGCGGATATTCGTTTCTTGTCCGGCTGGTGCACCAAATAACGGATACAACTTTTCAATTTTCTCTTTTCTTACATATAGAAATCCGGTTCCGATACAGGCGCTAAGCCATTTATGTAAACTGGTACCAAAATAATCGGCCCCCAGTTCATCGATACGAAATTGAAAATGCGCAAAACTGTGGGCTCCATCCACTAATACCTCAATTCCGCGTGCACGTGCCTGATCAGCAATTTTACGAACCGGCAGTATCTGTCCATTCCAGTTGATGATATGGGTGATGTGCACCACGCGTGTGCGATTGGTGAAAGCTTTTACATATTGCTGCGCCAGGTAGTCATTGTCTTCTGAAGGAAGCTCCAGGTTTATCCAAACCAGCTTGATCCCGTCTCTTTTTTCGCGCTGTTTCCAGGCATTGATCATGTTGGGATAATCCTGCTTGGAAAGCACTACTTCGTCTCCCGCTCTTAGTGGAATACCAAAAATGGCTGTTTCCAGTGCTTCCGACGCATTGCGCTGAATGGCCAGTTCTTCGGCATCACATCCCGCCAGCCTGGCAAGGTTGGCACGCAATGGCTCCCGACCCTGGTCCAGTATTCTCCACATGAAATAACTGGGACCTTCATTACTAAGGTCATGATAGCGTTTCATAGCCTCCTGAACCACCTTTGGAGAAGGACTCACACCCCCATTGTTCAGATTAATAATAGCCGGGGAAACAGTATAGGCCTGCTGAATGCTATACCAGAAATCCTCTTCTGAAGCCAGGCGCTCCGGATCCATCGACTGGAACTTTGAAAGACTTTCTTCCAACTGGCGGCTCCATGCAGGTGCAGGTACTGAAGCGCCTATGAACAACGAGCCTAAACCTAGTTTTGATAACTGTTGCAGAAAATTTCTGCGGGAAGGTGCTAACATGTTTGAAAATTAAGCATTTAGAGGATTTAAGAAGATATCCTCTTTTTGGAATTTTTTTTTGGCAGAAATGGACACACCCTTTATTTTTGCACTCCCTTAAGGGACGGATTGCCCGATAGTATAATGGTAGTACGACAGATTTTGGTTCTGTTTGTCTAGGTTCGAATCCTGGTCGGGCAACAAAAAGCAGGTTTAACGACCTGCTTTTTTTATATTGCCAACCCAATGGATATTGAATCTTTCCGCCACTTTTGCCTGTCTTTTCCAGATGTCACCGAAGAATTTCCATTCGGACCCGAAACACTTGTTTTTAAGGTTAAGGGAAAAATGTTTGCACTCACAGATGTGGATTTATTTGAAAGCATCAATCTAAAAGCTGATCCGGATGAAGCAATCGAATTAAGGGAACGCTATCCTGCCGTGCAGCCTGGATATCATATGAACAAGAAACACTGGAATACAATTGTTATGGACAACTCCATTCCTGACAGGCTTATAAAGGAATGGATTGATAATTCCTATAAACTTGTCAGGTCCAGCCTTCCAAAATCACAGCGGTGAAGATGATCAGGCCAGGAATTGTTGCATTTTAAGTAAACAGGTATCCAGGCTATCTTCCCAGGGATAAACAGGCACCCCAAAATCGCGCTGGATTTTTTCCGTTGCCATGAGGCTAAAAGCGGGCCGCTTTGCGGGTGTTGGATAGTCTGATGAGGGAATGGGCAGGACTTCACAGGTTGCATGAATCTTCTGACATATAGCCTGTGCAAAATCAAACCAGCTAATTTTTCCGCTATTGCAGTAATGATATATTCCACCCGGCCGGGATGCCCCTCCTGGTGTATCAAGAAACTCAATGATTTGCAGAATTGCTTTTGCAAGGTCTGCAGCATAGGTTGGCGCTCCGATCTGATCATTTACAACTTTGATTTGCGGACGCTCATTCATCAGCCGAATCATCGTTTTCACAAAATTATTTCCATAGGAAGAGTACACCCAGGAAGTTCGGATGATGATGGAGGAAGGTGAGAAGGCCAGCGCCTGCTCCTCTCCTTTCAGCTTGGAAAGCCCATAATAATTGACAGGATTTACCGGAGCAGCTTCAGCCAATGGAACTGAACTATTTCCATCGAATACATAATCTGTTGAAATGTGAATCAGCCGGCAACTGTACTCATCACATAACCGGGCAATTTTTCCAACAGCCCAACCATTAATCAGCATTGCCTGTTCACGCTCTGTTTCTGCCCTATCAACAGCAGTATAGGCAGCACAATTAATACAAAAATCAGGTTGATGGATGGCAAAAAAATCGGCCATTTGTTTTTCCTGGTCCAAAGGAAAATCCGTACGATCAGTAAACAGAAATTGATATTGATGCTGGAGCAAGACCGACAGCTCCTGTAATTCTGAACCCAACTGACCATTTGCTCCTGTTACCAGTATTTTTTTCATGCTTCAAATTGAAAGACATGTTCAATATCTGCAAAGCAGGGCAGTATCCGGTCTTTGTCAGAAATTTTTCTTGCTTCCACGGGAATTTTCCAGTCGATCTCCAAAGCAGGATCATCAAACAGCACTCCCCCTTCTGCAGCTTTATTGTAAAAAGCATCGCATTTATAAAGCACTTCAGCAGTTTCACTTAACACCGAATAGCCATGTGCGAAGCCTTTTGGAACCAATAATTGTTTTTTGTTTGCTGCACTTAATTCAATGCTGAACACTTTTCCGAAACTGGGAGAGTTCTTTCTGCAATCAACTACCACATCCAGGATGCGACCTTCCAGTACTCGAATCAGTTTGGTTTGTGCAAAAGGTGGAACCTGGTAATGTAACCCACGAATCACCCCATAACCTGACCTTGCCTGATTATCCTGCACAAATTGGTAGTAAATCCCTGCAGCCTCAAATATTGCTACATTATAGGATTCAAAAAAATAACCCCGGTGATCACCATGAATAGTTGGTTCAAAAATCAGGAGTCCGGGAAATCCGGTTTCTGTAAATGCCATCAGGAACGGTGTTCGTATTGTTCTTTGTAATAATGCTGATAATCTCCACTTGTAACATGCTCCACCCACTCCGTGTTATTCAGGTACCAGTCCACAGTTTTCTCCAAACCCTCTTCAAACTGAAGCGATGGCTTCCAGCCCAATTCGCGATTCAGTTTGGTGGCATCAATGGCATACCTTAAATCATGTCCCGGACGATCGGTCACATAGGTTATTAGCTGAGCGGATTCTCCGGCAGCACGTCCCAATTTACGATCCATGATAGTGCAAAGGAGATGCACAAGGTCAATATTCTTCCATTCATTAAATCCACCCACATTGTATTTGTCTCCAGTTGTACCTTCGTGATAAATCAGATCAATTGCCCTTGCATGATCTTCCACCCAAAGCCAGTCGCGCACATTTTCCCCCTTTCCATAAACCGGTAATGGTTTTTTGTTCAGGATATTATTGATCATAAGCGGAATCAGTTTCTCCGGAAAATGATGGGAGCCATAATTATTGGAGCAGTTGCTCATAACCACCGGCAAGTGGTAGGTATGATAATACGCCATCACAAAATGATCAGAGGATGCTTTGGATGCTGAGTAAGGAGAACGTGGATCATAAGGAGTTGTTTCTGTAAACATTCCATCTTCACCTAAAGATCCATACACTTCATCTGTGGAAACATGATAAAACCGCTTTCCTTCAAAGTGACCCGCCCAACTCTTCCTGGCCACATTCAGCAAATTTGCGGTACCCAGGACATTGGTTTTTACAAACTGTAAAGGATCAGCAATACTGCGGTCTACATGGCTTTCAGCTGCCAGATGGATTACGCCGTCAAAATTATAGAGGTCAAATAATTGCTGCATCCCTGTTTCATCGGCGATATCCCCCTTCTCAAAAACATAATTGGGGGCCTGTTCTACATCCTTAAGATTTTCCAGGTTACCGGCATAGGTAAGCGCATCAAGATTGACAATTTTATATGCCGGATATTTTGTAACAAACAGCCGTACAACATGCGACCCAATAAAGCCTGCACCTCCGGTAATCAGTAAAGTTGACATTCCGTTAATGTTTATGGTTGGGTGATGTAAACTCTTTTGGTTGCTTGAAGAGCTCTTCATATGGGAGCGATTTAAAATACTCATAAGTAATCTTTACTCCCTCCGATCTGCTTATGGTAGGTGCCCAGCCCAAAATTTCTCTGGCTTTGGTTATATCCGGCTTCCGTTGTTTCGGATCATCTTTAGGCAATGGGCGGTATACAATCTTCTGCTCTGTACCGGTAAGACGGATGATTTCCTCTGCAAATTCCTTCAATGTGATCTCATCCGGATTACCAATATTAACGGGGTTTACATAATCACTCATCAGCAGCCGGTATATACCTTCAATCAAATCGTCTACATAACAGAAGGAACGAGTCTGTGATCCATCTCCAAAAACAGTCAGATCTTCTCCGCGTAGTGCCTGTCCGATGAATGCAGGAAGGGCCCTTCCATCATTGAGTCTCATCCTGGGACCGTAGGTATTGAAGATGCGTATGATACGTGTCTCCACCTGGTGGTAGGTATGATACGCCATAGTAATGGATTCCATGAAACGCTTGGCCTCATCATAAACTCCTCTTGGCCCAACAGGATTAACATTACCCCAATACTCCTCCGTTTGCGGATGAACCAGCGGATCACCATAAACTTCTGAAGTGGAAGCCACCAGTATACGAGCCCCTTTGGCTTTTGCCAATCCAAGGCAGTTATGTGTTCCCAAGGCGCCCACTTTTAGTGTCTGTATGGGAATTTTCAGGTAATCAATCGGACTGGCCGGTGAAGCGAAATGCAGGATATAATCCAAATTCCCCGGAACATGAATGAATTTACTTACATCGTGATGGTAAAACTCGAATTGCTCCAGTTTGAACAGATGTTCAATATTCTTAAGATCTCCGGTAATCAGGTTGTCCATCCCTACTACACTGAAACCTTCTTTTATAAAGCGGTCGCAAAGATGAGAACCCAGAAATCCGGCTGCACCGGTAATTAATACTCTTTTTTTCATAGCATTATTTTGAAGAACCGGTTACTGTATTTCTGCCAACACTTTCATAATGAAATCCAAGTTCGGCAATGGCTTTTGTATCGAACAGGTTACGGCCATCAAAAATCACTTTGTTTCTCATTCTGACCACCATTTTCAAAAAATCAGGTGTTCTGAACTCATTCCACTCCGTTGCGATTACCAGAGCATCTGCATCTTGCAATGCATCATACTGATTTTCTGCATAACTAATTTTATCTCCTAGCACCTGCTTAACGTTTCGGATTGCTTCCGGGTCAAAAGCAGTTACGGATGCCCCTTCCCTAATCAATGCATCAATCATGTAGAGAGCCGGTGCTTCCCGGATATCATCAGTGTTCGGCTTGAATGCCAAGCCCCATAGCGCAAACTTTTTTCCCTTTAAATCATTTCCAAAATACCTGCGAATCTTGGGTAATAAATGAGTCTTTTGTTTCTCATTTACATCCATAACGGCATTCAGTATACGAAAATCATAATCTACTTGTGATGCTGATTGAACAAGTGCCTGTACATCCTTTGGGAAACAACTTCCGCCATAGCCGATACCGGGGAATAGAAATCGTTTACCAATTCGATCATCACTTCCAATTCCTAATCTCACCATATCCACATCAGCTCCCAGTCTTTCGCACAGCTGGGCTATTTCATTCATGAAAGAAATCTTGGTTGCCAGGAAAGAGTTAGCGGCGTATTTCGTTAATTCAGCAGAACGCTCATCCATGTAAATTACCGGGTTGCCGGAACGCACAAAAGGGGCATACAGATCTCCCATCAGTTTGCGGGCACGTTCTGAACTAACTCCAATAACCACCCGATCTGGTTTCATAAAATCATCTACTGCTACCCCCTCGCGCAAAAACTCAGGATTGGATACCACATCAAACTCACCACTGTAATTTTTTGCTACAGCTTCCCGCACTTTATCCGCGGTACCTACCGGTACTGTACTTTTATCTACCAGTATCTTGTAATCAGTCAGTAATTTCCCAATATCCTCAGCTACACCCAATACATAACGTAGATCTGCCGCACCATCAGCACCCGGAGGTGTTGGAAGGGCCAGAAAAATAATAACTGCATCTTTAATTCCATCCGCAAGACTGGTAGTAAAACTCAGCCGACCTTCTTTCAGGTTACGGAGAAATAATTTTTCAAGTCCGGGTTCATAGATAGTGATCTCTCCATTAGACAAACGATCCACTTTTGACTGATCGATGTCAACACAAATAACTTCATTACCTGTTTCAGCAAAACAAGTTCCGGTAACCAAACCAACATAACCGGTACCTACAACAGCAATTTTCATTCGGATTTCAAGTTTAATTATTATCTGCGAAAGCTAACACTTCCGTTGTTATATAGGCCAATTGTTCCTGATCCAACTCAGTATGCATCGGCAAGGATATCACTCGCTCTGTCAACCAGTCGGTAACCTCCAGTTCAAATTTATTTCCTCCCAGGGCTGCAAACATATTCTGTCTGTGCGCCGGTACCGGATAGTAAATCATGGATGGAATCTGTCTCTCAGCCAGGTATTGGTGTAAACCATCCCTGTTTATTCCTTCCAAAGTCAGCGTATACTGGTGAAAGACATGTTTATTATTGGAAGCGCGGTATGGGGTAGTAATTTTTTTATGTCCGGCAAATGCCTGATCATAATAATCTGCCGCTTTTCTCCGGGCTTCAATATACTGGTCGAGCTTGGGCAGTTTAATATTCAGCACAGCAGCCTGAATACTGTCGAGCCGGCTATTGCAACCCACCATTTCATGATAATACCGAACCTTCTGACCATGATTGGCGATCATACGCATTTTGTCTGCCAGTTCATCGTTATTGGTACAGATAGCGCCACCATCACCATAACAGCCCAGGTTTTTGGACGGAAAAAAGGAAGTGCAACCAATGGTTCCGATAGTTCCGGTTTTGCGCGAGCTACCATCTTTATAATAATAATCACTTCCGATTGCCTGGGCATTGTCCTCAATCACAGTCAATCCATGCCTGTTCGCGATTTCCATGATAGCTTCCATATTGGCTGCCTGGCCATATAAATGAACCGGTACAATTGCTTTAGTACGGGGAGTGATAGCTTTTTCAATGGCTGCAGGATCAATACAAAAGGTTTTGGGATCCACTTCCACAAATACCGGCTGCAAACGCAGTAATGCCACCACTTCGGTTGTTGCTATATAGGTGAAAGAAGGTGTGATCACTTCATCACCTGGCTGAAGATCCAGCGCCATCATAGCAATTTGAAGGGCATCCGTTCCATTCGCACAGGGAATGACATGCTTTACATCCAGATAATTGGCCAGCGACTTACTGAAGTCCTGCACAGCCTTTCCATTAATAAAGGAAGCCGAATCAAGTACTTCATGGATTGCCGCATCCACATCGGCTTTAATTTCCTGGTATTGCTTTTTTAAATCAACCATTTGTATAGGTCGCATAACTCTCCCTCCTCTTTTAAAATGGGCACAAAAATAGCAAAATATAGGTTGGGTGGAACTTTGAATTTAGCTTTGCCAGATATTAACCAATTGATTCAGTGAGTCTTTTACTATACAATCTGTTTATTGTTTTCTACCGGTGGGCATTACTACTGGCAGCCCGCTGGAATCCCAAAGCCAAAAAATGGGTGGAAGGCCGGAAAGAATGGGAACAGGCACTGATCCGGTTTCGACAGCAGGATCAGCGGCCGCTGGTTTGGATGCATTGCGCTTCCCTTGGAGAGTTCGAGCAGGGGCGACCCATCCTGGAATGGATACGCGCCAATTACCCGAATCATGGTATTCTGCTTAGTTTTTTCTCTCCCTCCGGGTATGAAATCCGGAAAAACTATGGAGGCGCTGATTATGTTTGCTACCTTCCAATGGACAGCGCCCGGAATGCCAGCAAATTCATTGAAACCGCCAACCCATCATTGGTTATCTGGGTGCGCTATGAATTCTGGTACCATTATCTCAATATCCTCTCTGGTAAAAATATCCCGGTTATCCTAATCGCCGGCCGATTCCGCAAATCCCAACCTTTTTTCAGGAGTTATGGGCGGTTGCATCGCCATATGCTCACCTGCTTCCGGCATCTTTTCCTACAGGATGCAGCATCCGCCGAACTACTGAGTAAGGTCGGTATTCACAAAACCACGGTAGCTGGAGACACGCGGTACGACCGGGTTTCAGCTATTGCGGAAAAATTTGAACCCATTCCGGAGATAGAACGTTTTGTAGGGAATCACCCCGTCATTGTTTGTGGCAGCACCTGGCCGGAAGATGAAGAGGAACTGGATCATTTTGCCAATACCCGCCCTGATATCCGGTTCATAATCGCTCCGCATGAGATTTATGAGGAGCACCTGCGAGACATGGAGAATTTGTTCCAGCACACTGTCCGATTCTCTGTATGGAAGCAGTCACCGGATGCCGGAACTACTGCAAATGTGCTGATCATCGATAATATCGGAATGTTATCACGCCTGTATAAATACGCAAAGCTGGCTTATGTAGGGGGTGGTTTCGGAGACGATGGTCTGCACAATATTCTGGAAGCGGCGGTATATGGCGTGCCCGTCATTCACGGCCCTGTATATGATCGGTTTCCAGAGGCCATTGAACTCATTGAAGAAGGTGGGGGCTTCGCTGTTTCAACAGCATTGGAACTGGAAAATCGCTTCAATCAGCTGCTGACGGATGAAAATGCTTTAGTAACCGCCTCCCATGCGGCTGCAAAATTTGTTGCGAGTCGCCGTGGTGCAAGTTCATTCATTCAGACTTATTTGGAGGAAAATCGTCTTCTTACAAGTTGACAAAAATGTCGCACAGTTTCTTTGGAGTCATCCCAGGCAAGCTTCAGCTTGAGTTCCCGCTCAATCCAGTATTCAGCTTCCTGCAGAATATTAAAGGAATTGATCGTTTTAATGCTGCGCTCATACATCACTTCATCACCGCGGAATAATTCCTGTACAAACACAAAACGATCATTAATACCGATGGCTTTTTTGAGATCCCGCACAGGCTCCCGGGTAAGCACATCCGCCACTTCAACGGCACCCTGTTTCAATTTATCATTAAGAGAAGCACCGGTCAATTGCTGACTCATTACATCATTCAGTTCTCTTATTTCCTTCTGATGAGCCAGGGTTGGAATCTCCTGCATCAGGGAATGCAGCCAATCGGAAGGCAGGGCTGTTTCCGGCTCCGGCACTTTTGGAGTCACCTCCACCACGGTTTCCGAAACAACCGGAGCTGGTTCCGCAACGATTTTCTGAATGGGATTATTAAGAGAAGGTAATACAACAGCTACTTTTGAGTTTCCATTTCGGTGTACAGAAGCAGCCGAAGCCTGTTCCTGAAGAGCCGCTTGTAACAGTTGCGCAGTCATCAGTAAAACGGAAACCTCCGCTCCCTGGTCCGCCTGTTCCTGAAGCTTATTAATCAGTGCTCTAACTCTTTCCATTTGATATGGTACTTTTGGGTTAGTATTGGATTTCATAAAGTTATTAAAATAAAGTTGGAACTGAATCAATACTCATCAAAGGATCTGTTAACCTTTGAAGAGTTGCCTGTTCCGCATCAATTGTATAGATCGTGTTTATAGAACCTACACTTAATGGCGGCCGCCGTGGATGGATTGAAGTCATCTGTGGCTCCATGTTTTCAGGCAAAACCGAAGAACTGATCAGACGCCTGAAACGTGCCCGGATTGCCAATCTGAAAGTCGAGATTTTCAAACCGGCCATCGACGTTCGTTACGATGAACAACAAATCGTTTCCCACGATGAAAACGCTATCACTTCCACACCGATCGACAATTCCCAAACCATTTTATTGATGGCCTCCAATGTGGACGTGGTGGGTATTGACGAAGCCCAGTTCTTTGACGACCAATTGCCCGATGTCTGTGACCAGCTGGCCAGGCAGGGTATTCGGGTGATCATAGCCGGACTTGATATGGACTACCTTGGAAAACCCTTTGGGCAGATGCCCTTTCTGCTGGCCAAGGCAGATTATATCACCAAGTTGCATGCCATTTGCGTAAAATGTGGAAATATTGCCTCTTTCAGTTACAGAAAGATCGCCCAGGGTGGCCAGGTTTTGCTGGGAGAAAAGGAATCTTATGAGCCACGTTGCAGAACCTGTTATGACGAAAAAAACTGATGCATGAAATCGGTCATTGCCCTTTTTAAAAAAGACTTGCTCCTGGAATTCCGCCAGCAATACACATTTTACGGAATCCTGTTATACGTGGCCAGCACCATTTTTGTACTCTACCTGGCTATGGGTCAGCCTGAAGACCAGGTCTGGAATGGCCTCTTCTGGATGATCCAGTTATTTGTATGTGTGAATGCAGTAGCCAAGAGTTTTCTGCAGGAAAGCCGCGGCCGGCTGCTCTATTTTTACAGCATTGCCGGGCCCCGGGATTTTATTTTATCAAAATTGCTGTTCAATGTTTTGCTCATGGGTTTGCTAAGCCTGGTATCCTGGATCCTCTTTGGTTTGCTATTAGGAAACCCTGTTCAAAATGGACTCCGGTTCATGGGTTTGGCGGTTTTTGGCGGATTGGGGCTCAGTCTTGTTTTTACCTTTTTATCAGCGATCGCTGCCCGTGCACAACAGAATGCTGCCCTGATGGCCATCCTCGGATTTCCGTTAATTATTCCTCAAATTTTATTGATGATGAAGCTGGCCAATACCGCATTTAGCCAGGTAATTCAGGATAGTTTGGGCATGATTGTACTATTATTGGCGGGACTTGATCTGTTGGTGATTGCCCTGGCCATTATCCTCTTTCCCTTTCTGTGGAAGGACTGATTCTTTTCCCCTAATTTTGCCGCACTTATTCGTTATTATGCGCTTAGCCTGGTGGAAAATCCTTTGCATCCTGCAGCTACTCACCATTTCAGTAGCCGGCTTCCTGGGCGATGTACCCGCCAAACCCATTCTGAATGAAACCATACGGAATTACTATTTCCATGTGCCGATGTGGTTTGGGATGATGATCTTCTTTATTGTTTCCGTTGTTAATTCAGTTAAATACCTGCGTAGCGGGAATCTGAAACACGATAGCCTGGCGGTTGAATATGCCAATATAGGGCTGCTGTTTTGCATATTAGGATTATCAACCGGCATGATCTGGGCCAATTACACCTGGGGCAAACCCTGGAGTAACGATCCCAAGCAAATTGGTGCAGCGATCGCGTTTCTGATCTACTTCGCTTACCTGGTGTTGCGGAATTCCATGATTGATCCGGACAAAAGAGCAAAGATTGGAGCGGTCTATAACATTTTCGCCTTTGCGATGCTCTTTCCAACCATCTGGATCATTCCCCGGTTGCTGGAGAGCCTGCACCCCGGAGGAATGGGCAATCCGGCATTAAATCCGGGTGATGTAGACAGCCGTATGAGGTACTTATTTTACTTCGTGGCTTTCCCCGGCTGGACCCTTTTGGGAGTGTGGATTGCCAGCTTATCCATCCGGCTCAAAAATTTGGAAGAAAAAAAAACTTCAACATGCGTAATATAAAATGGCAGGGGCTGATCGCGATCCTGCTCCTACTTTCAATCCGTTTATCTGCTCAGGCGCCCATGAATGATGATGGGCCCGTACAGATGGCCGACGCCCTGCATGCCAATGGAAAAATCTATGCAGTAGTTGCAGTTGTGGTACTTATCGTAGTAGGAATATTAATCTACCTGATCCGCCTGGACAGAAAAATCACCAAACTGGAAAACGAAGCCTGATCTTTTTTCGTTGTAAGAGAAGACGATTGCGTAAACACATATAAAAAACACCTAACAAAAAACGAACGTTATGTCTGGACATCAAGAGTACAGCTTCTTTGGAGCAGTAGAGAAGAGCTTTGACAAGGCAGCCAAGTTCACCAACTGGGATCCGGGAATTCTTGAACAAATCAAACAATGTAATTCGGTTTACCGGATGCATTTTCCGGTTAAAATCGGAGATAAGATTGAAGTTATTAAAGCCTATCGTGTACAACACTCTCATCACAAAACACCCTGTAAAGGCGGTATCCGCTTTGCAACTGCGGTTAACCTTGATGAAGTGATGGCACTCGCTGCACTTATGACCTACAAGTGCGCTATTGTGAATGTACCATTCGGGGGTGCAAAGGGCGGTATTTCCATTGATCCCAAAAAATATACCCCTTATGAACTGGAGAAAATTACCCGTCGCTATACACACGAACTGATCAAAAAGAATTTTATTGGTCCGGGTACCGATGTTCCTGCCCCTGATTATGGAACCGGCGAACGCGAAATGGCCTGGATCCTTGACACCTACATGAGTATGAAACCAGGTGAAGTGGATGCCTTAGGATGTGTAACAGGAAAGCCTGTTACGCAGGGAGGCGTTCGTGGACGCAGAGAAGCAACCGGCCTGGGTGTTTTCTATGGTATCCGCGAAGTGTGCAGCATGCCGGATGTAATGCAGCGCCTTGGTCTGGACCTAGGAATTGAAGGAAAAACCGTTGTGATTCAGGGCCTTGGTAATGTGGGTTATCATGCTGCCAAATTTTTCCGTGAAGGTGGTGCTAAAGTGATTGCCATAGCTGAATACGAAGGAGCAATTATGAACCCCGACGGACTGAATGAAGACGAAGTATTCCAGCACCGCAAGAAAACCGGATCTATTCTGAATTTCCCCGGAGCATTGAACCTGGCGAATTCTAATGATGCACTGGAGCTGGATTGTGAGATTTTGATTCCTGCCGCCCTTGAAAATGTAATCAATGGTGAAAATGCACCTCGTATTAAAGCACGTATTATTGGAGAAGCTGCGAATGGTCCATTGACCCCTGAAGCAGATGAAGTTTTTGCTTCCAAAGGAACCCTGGTTGTTCCCGATATGTACCTGAATGCGGGAGGTGTAACCGTTTCTTATTTCGAGTGGTTGAAGAACCTGAGCCATGTTCGCTATGGCCGTTTGGAAAAGCGCTTTACTGAAAATCAGAATAAAAATATCATCAACCAGATTGAGAGCCTGACCGGTAAAAAAGTAGCCGAGAATCACAAAATTATGATCGAACACGGGCCGGATGAAGTGGACCTGGTATATTCCGGACTGGAAGAAACCATGATCACAGCTACCCGTGAAATTATGGAATGCTGGAAGCAGAATCCATCTATTCCGGATATGCGTACAGCCGCCTATGTAGTTGCTATCAACAAAGTAGCTACCAGCTACAATGAACTGGGCATTTTCCCATAAGAGATTGTTTAGGTCTTTTGAAAGGTGTTGGTGTTTTCATCAACACCTTTTTAATATGCGGGAAATTCTGCGAGAACAGATAACCTTCCTTCTGCCCGGTGATAAATCACCGCTTCAGCACCATTCGTAATAACTAGATAAGTGACCGGAATTGCGAGGTTATACCGCAAAATCTGGTGCAATACTGCTTCGCTAAGTTGGATATCCATTGCCTTGCATTCCACCATCATCCAGGGCTTGTGCTGCTGATCATAAACCAGCAAATCAAATCGCTTTTTCAATTCACCCAATTGCATGGTTTTTTCAACAGCGATAGATGCCTGCGGATATCCTTTCACAACTAAGAGATATTGCAGCAGATGCTGACGCACCCATTCTTCAGGTGTCAGCACCAGCCATTTTTTTCGGATCGGATCAAAGACAAGCCGCTGACCATTTGCTTCTTTCCATTTCAGGTTGATATCAGGATAAACCATTCGGATCATTTGCCAAAGCTATGATTCGAAAATCGTATATTGCTGAAATTGATTTGTAGGAAAGGAAAAACTAAAGCCATGAAAACAAAAGAGGAAATAGTGCAGAACTGGTTGCCTAGATATACCGGTCAACCGCTTGAGAACTTTGGAAAATATATACTGCTCACCAATTTCAGTAACTATGTTGAATGGTTTGCCCAATGGCACAAAGTTGAAGTTGTGGGCTTAGGCAAACCAATGCAATGTGCAACAGCTGAGGATATCACCATTATCAATTTTGGAATGGGAAGTCCGACTGCAGCCACGGTAATGGACCTGGTAACCGCCATCGAACCCAAAGCTGTGTTGTTTCTTGGAAAATGTGGAGGTTTAAAAAAGAGAAATAAGGTGGGAGATCTGATTTTGCCGATAGCAGCTATTCGTGGAGAGGGTACTTCCAATGATTATTTTCCTCCGGAAGTACCTGCACTTCCTGCGTTCGCCTTACAAAAAGCGGTATCCACTACTATTCGGGATCATGGTGTGGATTATTGGACAGGTACCGTTTATACCACCAACAGAAGGGTTTGGGAGCACGATGAATCATTTAAGGAATACCTGCAAAAAGTCAGGGCCTATGCAATAGATATGGAAACCGCCACCATTTTTTCGGTTGGATTTTACAATAAAATTCCAACCGGCGCCCTGTTGCTGGTAAGTGATTCCCCCATGATACCCGAAGGCGTAAAAACAGAAGAGAGCGATAAAAAAGTTACCACCGAGTTTGTTGAACGGCATATCAGAATAGGAATAGATTCGCTGAAACAGCTGATCAACGATGGACTAACGGTAAGGCACCTGCGCTTTTAAACTTTACTTGATGCGGATGAATATACTGCTGGTCAGTTTATTATTGACTATTACGGGCTGGAGTTGTAAATCAACAGCAGTTCAAAACCAACCAGTCGCGCCATTTACCGGCAAACTGGTGATCAGTGAGATCTGCAATCACTATGTTGTTGCGCTGGTTTCAGGAAAGCTGGATCCGGTTTTATTAACTGCGAGATTTTACGACGAAAAAAGAAAGTCGGATTACTCCAATGTTTTCACCGTGGAAAGCAGATGCAGCTTTGCTGAAGCAGGCCTCAAAGAAGGAGACCTGTTTACATTTGAGTTAGCCGCTGCCGATTACAAAGAAGACTGTATGGTTTGCATGGCTTATTATCCCACCCCGCCTACCCGGCTCAGCATTATCAATGTAAAAAAAATAAATCCCTGACATGCAGGAAGCCTTACCCTTGTTGTCAGTCGAAAACCTTTCTGTAGGCTTTCACCAGGAAGCTGAAATTCGAACGGCCTTGCACGATATAAGTTTCCAGGTTAACCGGGGAGAAATCGTGGCAGTTGTTGGCGAATCCGGTTCGGGAAAATCAGTCAGTTCCCTTTCAATACTGCAACTTTTACCCTCAAAAACAACCCGGTACCTGAATGGCAAAATTGCATTCACACCATCGGGTAGCAAGGAGGCACTGAACCTGCTGGAAGCATCCGGTATGAAACTTCGCTCCATCCGGGGAAAGGAAATCGCCATGATCTTCCAGGAACCAATGTCTGCACTCAACCCGGTTTTTACCTGTGGCAACCAGGTAATGGAAGCGATACGTACACATACAGGTGTATCTGCAAAAGATGCCCGGTTAAAGACAGTTGATTTATTCCAAAAGGTTCAATTACCTGAACCCGAGCTGGTATTGAAGAAGTATCCGCATCAACTCAGCGGCGGACAGAAACAACGGGTGATGATTGCCATGGCACTGGCATGCGAACCTTCTCTGCTGATTGCAGATGAACCTACTACGGCCCTGGATGTGACCGTGCAGAAAAGCATACTGGAGCTATTAACCAACATTCAGGAACAAACGAAAATGGGGATGTTGTTCATCACCCATGATCTGGGACTGGTACGCGATTTTGCACATCGGGTGATTGTTTTATACAAGGGTAGAATAGTGGAAGAAGGCAGTTGTGATGAATTATTTGCCAAACCGCAACATCCCTATACCAGGGCACTCCTGGCATGTCGTCCAATTTTGTATGAGAAGGGACAGAAACTTCCAGTAGTGGATGATTTTTTAGGCGATAAACCAGTAAACAAACAACTGGAAGAAAAAAAACCGGCAGAAATAGATTCAGCTGCAAATCAGGAGGCGACTCCCTTGATCTCGATCCGTTCCTTAAGTGTTTGGTATCCGAAAAAACGCCGGTTCTTTGGCCAGCCAACTGAATTCACCAAAGCGGTTGATGAAATCAACCTGGATATTTTTAAAGGGGAAACACTTGGCATTGTTGGTGAATCCGGTTGCGGAAAAACTACATTTGGAAGAGCTCTGCTGCAACTGATACCTTTTCAACATGGAAGTATCCGGATATCCGGAGTTGAACTTACGGAGTTGCCCATGCGAAATTTACGCCGGTACAGAAAAGAGATGCAGCTGGTTTTCCAGGATCCTTATGGCTCCCTGAATCCACGTATCCCTATTGGAGAAGCCATCCGGGAAACGCTGCAGGTACATCATCCGGACTTACCCACCGCAACTCAAAAAGAACAGGTGATGGACTTGCTCAAAAAAGTCCATTTGCAACCGGAACATTACTACCGGTATCCGCATGCATTTAGTGGTGGTCAGCGACAGCGGATTGGAATTGCAAGAGCATTGGCACTCAACCCGACTTTTGTAGTGTTTGATGAAAGTGTAAGTGCCCTCGATGTGAGCGTTCAGGCGCAGGTATTGAACCTGATCAATGAATTAAAAGCTGAATTTGGCTTTACCGCCTTGTTCATCACACACGACCTGGGGGTGGTGAAATACATCAGCGACCGCATCCTAGTAATGGAGAAGGGCAGAATAGCTGAGTTAGGAATTACAAACCAGGTAATCAACCATCCTACCTCATTGGTTACCAAACGATTATTAGACGCAATCCCTGGACGGTCGGAGATCTTTGCGAAATGAAGTTTTAATCCTACCTTTGCACCCATTTAAACATCATGCCGTAACATGATATCAATACCGGAGCCGTAAGTCCGGGTTGTGAAAGACACCCCTCTTCCCTGGATGTTGATATGTGTCGTGTGGCTGGTGGTTGTAAAAACCATTTTATACATGAAGCTATCACAGTTTAAGTTCGATCTCCCCCTTAATCTTATTGCCCAGAACCCTGCGAAAAAAAGAGAAGACAGCCGCCTGATGGTGGTACATCGCAAGACCGGAAACATCGAAAACAAGACCTTCCGGGATATCCTGGATTATTTCGACGATAAGGATGTATTCATCGTAAACAACACCAAGGTATTCCCTGCACGTATGTATGGCCGTAAGGAAAAAACCGGTGCCAAAATTGAAGTATTCCTGCTTCGTGAGCTGAACAAACCCAATCGTCTTTGGGATGTAATCGTAGATCCGGCCCGTAAGATCCGCGTAGGTAATAAACTCTATTTTGGAGACAACGATGAACTGGTGGCTGAAGTAATCGACAATACTACCAGTCGTGGTCGTACCATCCGCTTTCTCTGGGAAGGAACCGATGAAGAGTTCCGCCAAATGCTGGAGTTTCTGGGAGAGACGCCATTACCCAAATATATCAAGCGTAAGCCGGATGAGGAAGATAAGGAGCGTTACCAGACTGTATATGCCAAGCATGAGGGTGCAGTTGCTGCTCCCACTGCAGGCCTGCATTTTAGTCGCGAGTTAATCAAACGCCTTGAGATCAAAGGCATCCGCTTTGCTGAAGTAACCCTGCATACCGGTCTTGGAACCTTCCGACCCATTGAGGTGGAGGATCTTTCCAAACATAAAATGGATGCAGAATATTATCGGATCGATGATACTGCCTGCCAGATTGTGAACAAGGCGAAAACCAATAATCACCGGATCTGTTCCATCGGTACAACTACTATGCGGGCAATTGAATCCTCCTTTACAGCTGAAAAATTATTGAAACCATCCGAGGGCTGGACCAATCACTTTATCCACCCGCCTTATGAGTTTTCTATAGCGGATTCACTGGTAACCAATTTTCACCTGCCAAAGACCAGCCTGCTGATCATGACCTGTGCCTTTGCCGGTTACGACCTGGCTATGGAAGCGTACAAAAAAGCCATCAAGGATAAGTACCGCTTTTTTAGCTACGGTGATGCCATGCTGGTGATTTAACAGATGAGGCACTGAAATTAGCCAGACTGTATTTATATTCATAGGATGAAAGCGAAACAAATGAAAGCGTTCATCCTATTTTTTTTAATGTCAAGTCTAAGTCTTTTTGCTGTTGGCCAGGATGTGTTTGAGCTTTATCCGGCAGATTCAATTCCGAATTCAAAACCATCTTCCCTGGTTGAGAAGGCTGAAACAGCAGGCAGTGGACGATTAATTATTTCGAATGTTACGAAACCAACCCTCACAGTCTATTTACCAGACCCTTCTAAAGCCAATGGAACAGCAGTGATTATTTGTCCGGGTGGCGGATACAGGGTGCTCGCTGCCGACCATGAAGGTGCTGCTGTAGCAAAAAAATTCAATGAGTGGGGCGTAACTGCTTTCGTACTGAAGTACCGGCTTCCTTCCGACGAGAGCATGGAAAATAAAACCATCGGTCCTTTGCAGGATGCACAGCGTGCCATCCAGTTCGTTCGTGAAAAAGCCAAACTCTGGCAACTCAACCCGAAACAGGTTGGGATCATGGGATTCAGTGCTGGCGGACATCTAGCCGGCTCTGCAACTGTTCATTTCGATCAGGCATTCATCCCGAATCCACTAAAAACATCGCTACGCCCGGATTTTTCAATCCTTGTGTATCCGGTGATCAGTTTCTCGGATGAATTTTCGCATAAGGGTAGCCGGGAAGCTTTACTTGGACAGGAACCTGATCCGGCACAGGTAAAGTTTTTCTCGCTGGAAAACCAGGTGACGAAAAAAACACCACCTGTATTTCTGGTGCACGCCAAGGACGATCGTACTGTAAAAATCGACAACAGTCTCAAACTAAAAGAGGCTTTGGATAAAGCCCGTGTCAAAAATGATTTATATACGTATGAAAAAGGCGGACATGGCTTTGGCATGAACAATCCGAACAGTGATGTCGAATGGATGAAATTCGTTTACCAATGGATGTTCGACCAGGACCTGATCCTTAAGAAACGATAAGTAACCAAGCCCGCCTTGTCATTAAAGTCCGAATAAACCGGAATTCAGCAATTGCAAGGTTTGTTGTTTGCTGTCGGAAGGTATCAGAAGGGATACATTGTGCCTGCTGCCACCATAAGAAACCATGCGTACTGGCACCTGTTTCAGTGAATCAAACAGACGACTCAGCACATCTTTTGTCTCAGCAATTTCATTACCTACAATTGAAACGATGGTCTGATCGCGATCCACTTCAACAGAACCAAAGGGTTCTAGTTCCTTCACAATCTCCTTCAGATAGACATCACTGTCAATAGTAACCGAAACGGCTACTTCGGAAGTAGTGATCATATCAATTGGAGTGCGATATTTTTCAAAGACTTCAAAAATTTTCCGCAGGAATCCATAAGCCAGCAACATGCGGCTGCTTTTGATTTTAATTGCGATGATACCATCTTTGGCAGCGATCGCCTTGACGCCAACCGATCCTGCTTCCTTAGTGATGGTTGTACCGGCCGCATCCGGCTGCATGGTATTCAAAAGTTTCACCGGAACGCTTTCCTGTTGTGCCGGCCAAATGCAGGTGGGATGCAAAATTTTAGCTCCGAAATAGGCCAGCTCTGCAGCCTCTTCAAAACTGAGTTGTTCAATAGGAACAGTTTTATTTACAACCCTTGGATCGTTGTTGTGCATGCCATCAATATCTGTCCAGATTTCACAAACCGTACTGTTGGTTGCTGCTGCTACCAGTGAGGCGGTATAATCACTGCCACCACGTTTCAGGTTATCCACTTCTCCCCTGGCATTACGGCATATATAACCCTGCGTAATAAATAATTTCTTGTCGGAATGCTGCGCCAGGATGGCCATTAATTTTTTACGGATTGAACCCAGTTGAGGCTCATCATTGGCATCAATGCTCATGAATTCAAGCGCCGGCAAGAGTTCATGATCAATACCCTGCTCTTCCAGGTAAATGGAAAAAAGTTTGGTGCTCATCAACTCGCCCTGGGCCAGGATATCCTTATTCAGCGCATCGTTGAAAGATATTTTCGTAATGATATTCAGGAATTCAAAATGTTCGCTGATTTGCTGGTTGGCTTTGGTGCGGGTATCGTCTTTTTTCAACAAATCCAGAATGAACTGTTTGTAATGAGCTTCCAACTGATCCACGATCTGTTTGGCACCTGCCTTATCACCTTTGGAAAGTGCATCACCAATTGAAACCAGTGTATTGGTAGTGCCGCTAAGTGCACTTAAAACAACAATCTTGGGTTCCCCGTCTTTGGTAATTAACTGGGCAACCTGGTGCATTCTCTCCGGCTTCCCTACAGAGGTGCCACCGAACTTCATTACTTTCATCAGCCAACCTTTTTAAAATTATTAAACAAAATCACCTAATCTCTGATCAAGCGGCAGCGAATTTACGCCAATCGTAATGGAATTGAAAATTTTTGAGCAAGTGATTGAAGATCTTCAATTACAAGATTCAGCAGGGGTATGCCCTGTTCTCTCCGCACTGATTCCAGTTCTCTTTCCGGATCACCTGGCACCAGTACGGAGGCTTCTCCCGGTACTGTTTTAGCACTGCGGAACCGACGAATCCAGTTATCCATATCTTTTTTAAAATCAGCAGCCGGACGAAAAGCATCAATGCGCATGGCGCCAAAAAAATGACCAATGCCTTTGCCTGGCATATCGGTTGGCATTGGAACATAGGCGGGGAAGGGAGGCACCCAGGGGCCATAGTTGGCGCCGCTTAGTACAGCTGAAAAAATATCTACAATGGCTCCCAGAGCATATCCTTTATGACTGCCGTGTTCACGATCGCCACCTAGCGGTAAGAGAGCACCACCTTTTTTTAACGCATGTGCATCAGTGGTAGGCTCCCCTTCAGCATCCTGGATCCAGCCAATGGGTGCTTCCAGGTTTTTTCTTTGTAAAATTTCCAGCTTTCCATTCGCAGCTGTGGTAGTTGCCATATCAGCCACAAAGGCGGGTTCTTCTCCAGCGGGAATCGCAACACAAATAGGATTGGTACCCAACAAACGTTCTGTTGAAAATGTAGGTGCAACCAACGCAGAGGCATTGGTCATACTGATGCCAATCATTTCCTGCTCCAGGGCCATCATCGCATGCCATCCTGCGATACCATAATGGTTGCTGTTTTGTACACTCACCCAGCCTGTTCCAACCTGGGCAGCTTTTTGCATGGCCACTTTCATGGCGTAGGGGGCAACCACCAAACCCAACCCACTGTCGCCATCCACTACTGCAGTGGAAGGTGTTTCATGTATGATACGGATGGATGGAGTTGCATTCACCCGACCGGCTTCCCATAACCGGATATAGCCGCTGAGCCGCGCGATACCATGTGAATCAATACCTCTTAAATCTGCACTTAGCAAAACGGCTGTTGCTGTAGTTGCATCTGCTGCTGAACATCCGATCGATTGAAATAATTGCCTGGTAAATTCAACCAGGTTTTCATACCGTACTACTGTTTCTGCCATTCTGCAAAGAAACAATAAAAAAGGTGCACCCAACCGGATGCACCTTTTGAAAAGAAATAGATTTCAATTTTAGAACGGCAGGTCATCTCCCCCCTGATCCATACTCACTGGTGCGGGCCCCATAGCTGGTGCAGAATAGCTGCCACCCTGGCCATATCCCTGTTGAACCGGTGCACCACCCTGGGCATATCCACCAGCCTGACCTTCAGGACGTGCTCCCAGCAACTGTACATTTAAAACCCTCATTGAGAGAGAAGCACCGGTGCTACCATCATTTTTCTGATACGTGCGTACTTCGGGAGTTCCCTCCACATAAACCTGGGTTCCTTTTTTCAGATAGGGTGCTACTGCTGTTCGATCTGACCAATAAGCACAATCCACCCAAATGGTTTTATCCTGCTGGTTGCCCTGGGCATCCCTGTATCGTTCTGTATGGGCTACTGTGAAATTCATCACCGAGCGGCCATTTACATTATTCACTGTGCAATCTCTGCCGAGATTTCCGATTACCTGAAGCTTGATCATAACTTAACAATTTTAGCTACGTAAATAAAATTAGAACAGGCAATATACGTTGGTAGAGACCTTCAAAAAACCGTTCTTTCACCCTTGTTGATAACTTTTGATTAGTCCTCATCCGCAGTTGCAGATCCTGCTTCAATCAGTCGCCCGAAAAACACCGCATTCAGGAATAATTTTGTTCCTCCCAGCCAGTAGGCCCGGAAATTGGGATTGTCTCCTATGCAGATAATTCTTCCGCTTCCACTTGCCTGCACCTGAACTGCTGCCGATTGCTTAACGGCTTCCAGGTTTTGCTGGGTAACGAAGCCACTTGCCAGCGGATCTTTACCATAACGGAAAGGAACTGCAAAACTGTTGGAAGGAATTTTCATAAAAACATTATTCTGCTTAAAAAGATACACCTGCTCCTCTTCATATCCATAGCTCAATGGATGCGTCAGATCCATTTGTGCCTGAAAAATTGCTCCTCTTATTTGTTGCGCATTTACAATCATAGAACGCTGGGCGTACGGATACTGTTTCGTACTGTCCAGTACCGGAGCTGTTTTCTTAAACTCCAGTTTAACAATGCCAGCCTGCTTTGCCCACTCAATTGCATCCTCCGTAAGGATGAGTGTTCCTCCCTGCTGAACCCATGTTTTTAATTTCTCTGCCTGGAAAGCATTGTAGTTTCCACCCACCAATACCATGGTATTATATGCAGCCAGGTTGATACGATTGAATACGGCCGCTTCCAGCATACTGGGAGGCATACCAAATCGTTGATCAAGCAGATGCCAAACTTCCCCCGCATCCAACGCACTTACTCCCGCTCCAACCAACATAGCGATGGAGGGTTGTGTTACAGGCTGCAGAGAACGACTGCCCAAATCCACTCCTCCTGCCGACATTCCGGTATTCAAGCCAAACACATTGACATTGGCAGCAGCTGCTTCTCTTTTCAATAGAGCATGTAAATCAGTTCGCGCTTTTGTTTGCAACTGTACCGGAACCAGCAAGGTTCCCAGGGGGAATGTTTTCGGTTGTCCGTTTATGTTAGCTGTAAATGTTTTGGTTGCCACCCGTACTACAACTCCCTCTTTCAATAAATTATTCAGCATTCTGGGTGCATAATATTCACTCCATTCAAATACATAAGCGTAGGCGTTCTGATCCGCAAGCAAGTTTCCTTTTGTTCCTTTCCAATCAGTTAATACAACAGATTTTACTGTACCTACTTGTGCTGCTGTTAATGCACTGTTCTTCAGTCCCATCGCCATAGTCATAGTCCAGGCCGTGATATCATAAAACAGACTGTCTTTGTATTCGGGAATTTTCTCAAAAAAAGTCTGAATCAATTTATACTGCGGTTGTTGTGTTCTTACGAGGTAACTGCTTCCTTTTTTAAAGCTTTGTTTACCCAGGTTCAGATCCTGCTGAAGTTGTTCCACCACGATTTGGTGACGACGCAACATTTCAACAAAAATGCCGGTCCGGGATTCATCTGACTCATTACCGAAAACCCAGGCTTTAACCGGAGCCGCGGCAGCTTCCTTTGCCATTTGCTGATAAAATTCCCGCTGGTACTTTAACAGTTCTACCCGCAAGTCTCTTGCCGCTGCAAGGGTAGATAAGGTAGTGGTAAACTGATTGCGAATCGTGAAAGGGAAAGTCAATACACCATTGATGGTTTGCTGGGCATGCCCACGGGATGAAGCCTGCTCAAACAGGATCCCGATACATCCCTGCGCATCTGGGTAAGTAGAGCCCTTGCCATAATAGAAATCATCATAACCTTCCTTGGTATAATAGAGTGAACCGATCTTATCCAGGAACTTTGCATGATAGTTTGCTACAGCCTGGGTAAGTTCCTGGTTTTTTACAGGTGTGAGCGGATTAACCCTGCTGGGCTCTCCGGGTTGAAAAAAGAAGGTAGCATCACTTCCCATTTCATGGTGATCCGTTAAAATATTGGGGCGCCATTGCTGGTAAATACTTAACCGGTTCTGACTTTCCCGGTGTTGGGCTGGTAGCCAGTCGCGGTTCAAATCAAACCAATAATGATTAAACCTTCCTCCGGGCCATACTTCATTAAACTCCCTGGTTGCGGGATCGGTTACCAGGTGCTGACTCTTATGCATATTGGCCCAGGTCGCAAAGCGATTGAGACCATCGGGATTGAAAGATGGATCAAAAAGAATAACCACTTCATTAAGCAAGGAATCCATAGCCGGACCTTCAGCTGCGGCCAGGTGATAGGCTGTCAGGAGTGCGGCGTTCGCTCCGCTGGGCTCATTTCCATGAATGGAAAATCCCTGGTAGACAACAGCCGGCATCTGCTGGTAATTCAGTACCCCTGTATAGCCTGGATCACTTAAGCGGAGATGTTCTTCGCGAATACTTTCCAGTTTGCGATGATTCGCCTCACTGGTGATAATCAGGACCAATTGTTGTCTCGCCTCGTACGAGGTACCCATCACCTCCAGTTTAATGCGATCCGGTGCCGCAGCCGCCAGTGCCTTCATGTACATGACCAGCCGGTCGTGGGTAATATGCCACTCTCCTACTTTATGGCCAATAACTTTTTCCGGTTCCGGTACCGAAGACCGGTATTGTTGTCCGGCTGGGAGATAATAACTGAGATCCTGCGCCTGAACCAACAGAGCAACTAATAAGAAGCCGAAAACAAATAATGATTTCCTCATATGTGTAGTTTAACCGAAATGGAAGATAGGAAGTATGGAAGAGGAAACAAAGGAGACGGGAGACAGAGGAGGCGGGAGGCGGGAGGCACGGAGCAGGAAGCAAGGGAGACAAGGGGGAGAGTTCGTATATTTGCAACTTCAATGCAGATCAAATGAGCAGAAAAGGAAAAGTGCTGGTGGCGATGAGCGGAGGTATTGATAGTACCGTAACCGCCCTGATGCTGCACGAGCAGGGATATGAGGTCGTGGGCATTACCATGAAAACCTGGGACTATGCCAGTTCCGGTTCCAGTAAAAAGGAAACCGGCTGTTGCAATATTGACTCCTTCAATGATGCGAGGATGGCTGCTGTACAACATGGCTTTCCCCATTTTATACTTGACATCCGGGAAGAGTTTGGTGATTTCGTGATTGAGAATTTTGTAGACGAATACCTGGCCGGACGTACGCCCAACCCCTGCGTGATGTGCAATACGCATATCAAGTGGAGGGCCCTGCTGAAACGGGCAGATGCCCTGGATTGCGACTATATCGCAACAGGCCATTACGCTAATATTCACCAGCATACCAATGGACGGTATTTTATCAGCAAAGGACTGGATGAAACCAAAGACCAGAGTTATGTGCTCTGGGGTTTGCAACAGGATCTGTTAAGCAGAACCCTGTTACCATTAGGCACTTACAGGAAGACTGAAATTCGCCAAATGGCTCATGATTTCGGCTATCCGGAACTCGCCAAAAAAGCAGAGAGTTATGAGATCTGTTTTGTACCGGATAATGACTACCGCGGATTCCTGAAGAAAAAAGTGAGTGGTCTGGAAGAACGCGTAGACGGAGGATTATTTGTTGACAAAACCGGCAAGATCCTTGGCAAACACAAAGGCTATCCCTTTTACACCATCGGACAACGAAAAGGGCTGGATATTGCATTAGGTAAACCAGTGTATGTAACCGGCATCTTTCCTGAAACCAATACAGTGGTTCTGGGTGATGAAGAAGATCTGAATCGCTCTGTTATGCAGGTGAATAAGATTAATTGGATCAAATACGAAGGAGTGCCCGAAGGAATGGAAGCAACCACCAAAATCCGTTACAAAGACAAAGGCTCCTTATCCACCCTGCACCAGAATGAAACAGGTGTGGAAGTGCGGTTTTTTGAAGAAGTGAAGGGTATCGCACCCGGACAAAGTGCCGTATTTTACGAAGGGAATGATGTGATTGGTGGAGGTATTATTCAGAGACCCGCCATCGATCTGATTTAAGCAATAAACCAACCAGAAAATCGTTACATCGCTATGAGAAAAAAAATCGTAAACTGGCTGCTACTGGCCGGGTTGATCACACTGGTTGCCTGCGGCAAAGAAACAGCCAATCCGGATTTTGAAGATGTTTCCGACTATATGGTGCTGGAACCTGGCAAAACCCTGATCTACCAGCTGGATTCGATTGTCAAAACTCCTTTTAACGATACCGCTTTTACAACTATCAGCTACCAGGCCAAAGATGTAGTTGATGCTGAGATCACTGATAATTTGGGCAGACCCAGCTGGAGGGTCTTCCGCTACCTGCGCCCTATTAGCAGTACAGATGAAAATGCGTGGACTCCGAACATGACCTATATGATTACTCCAATGAGAAAAGCAGTGGAAGTAATCGAAAACAATCTTCGCTTCCAGAAACTGGTGTTTCCAATTGACCTGAACACCGTTTGGCGGGGGAATTCTCATATTAATACTACTCCAGGTGGTCCGCTGGATTACCTGGATGCATGGGAATATAGTTATTCTTCCATCGGCGAATCTTTTAGTCCCTTTGATACTCCATTTGAAAATACAATAACCGTATTGCAGGCAGATGAAGCCCTCGGTGTGCAAAATGAAAAACCGGAAGATCCAGACCTGGATGCCTACAGGACCTATAGTGTGGAAGTGTATGCAAAAGAACTGGGACTGATTTATAAGGAACTTCGCTACTGGACCTATTCAGCCAGAACATTGGACAATTTGGGAAATCCGGCGCAACCCTTCCCTTATGGAAGAACTGAGGGTGGGGGTATTCGCTTACGCCTGATCAGCCACAATTAACTATTACTGTTTTTCTCCCGGAAGAATTCATGAAAATATAAAAGCTGGAAGCGAACTGCTTTCTTCCAGTAGTCCCAGTTGTGTGCCCCCGGCCTTGTTATGTATTCATGCGGAATATTGCGATACAGTAATTCCTGGTGCAGCCTTTCATTTACAGCAAAGAAAAAATCTGCCGTTCCGCAATCGATCATCAAGGCTGGTTTACCTGGTTGTGCCAGGTGCAGCAAATTGATCACAGTATTTTCTTCCCATCGTGTTTTATTCTCAGCATATGATCCGAGCCTTTTTGCCATATCCCAGTTATTTGGAAATGGGCGGATGTCTACTCCCCCACTCATACTTCCCGCTGCACCAAAAACATCCGGATGTTTTAAAGCCAGATACAATGCGCCATGTCCTCCCATGCTGAGACCGGTAATAGCACGACCGGCAGCAGTTGGAATGGTTTTAAACTGGCGATCAATAATCGCTACCAGTTCCTCAGCCACATAGGCTTCATATTGAAAAGCAGGATCAACAGGACTGTTCCAATACCAACTGCTGTAACCGCCATCCGGACAAACAATCAGCACATTATAGCGGTCCGCATCTTCTTTAATGACAGGCACTTTTTCAATCCAGCCACGATAATTATCACTGTAACCATGTAAAAGATAAACTACCGGAAACCGTTTTCCGGTTTCATAACCAGCCGGTTTGATTACCACCGCTTTGATATCCTTCTTCATAGACGCACTCCGGGTCAGCAATGTATCCACCGTTGCAGCTTGAAGGGAAAATGTAAAACAGACAAGTAAAATAACGCAGAAGAACAGACGATTTCTCATCCTATAAACCTACAACTTTTGCAGTAATGCCGCGAACATGGAGTCCGCCTTTTCCGAATATCCATTCAGCGTCTGCATTTTTAAACATTGAAGCGGATAGGTTTCCAGCAGCCAGTTGATATTCGCTTCATTTTCCTTACTAAATACAGAACAGGTAATGTAGAGTAAGTAGCCTCCATCTGCCAGTTTGGGAATGAGCAAAGCCAGGATTTTTTTTTGCAAGGCAGCATAGTTTTCAATAGTACCTGCATCAAAGAAACAGAGCTGTTCCGGCGTCCGGCTCCAGGTACCGCTACCGGTGCAGGGAAGATCAGCAAGGATCAGCTGTTGCGGTGCCAGCTTCCTGTACTCCTCTCCTGCTTTGGCCGGATCAGATAAATCAGCCACAAAGCCATTATATGAATAAAGTCCCGCCTGGCGGAAACGCTGGTATAAATTCTGTAAAATAGAACTACGTATGTCGGACACTGTTAGTCGGGCACCAGGTAACCGGTCAAACACAAAAATGGATTTACCACCGCTGGCTGCACAGGCATCCCAGATAGCCAGGTCTTCCTGTTGACGCAGACTGCCGACTATATCCTCTACCATCGCACCCGCAAGTTGTGAATTCAGGTCCTGCACCACCAGTTCCTGGTTCAAACGGAACAATTCTTCCACCTTAAATCCATTCGGAAGCCTGCAACCATCACTGGTTTCCATAATAAAGGAAACACCGGCCTTGCTCAGTTTTTTCTGAACCGACTCCAGGTATGCAGGCCGAATACGGATAAATAAATCAGGTTGTTCAAGATGTGAACAGGCAAACGCTGTGGCATTTATGCCGGCACTTAATGCCGACTGCAAAGGGAATAGCGCTGCAGCAAATGCGGTAAGTGAAAGACTGTTTTCAGGATCAATCAATGCAAGTTTGGCTTCTGTCGGAAGCGTTGTTTTTTCATTCCATTCCTCATGCAAAGACTGCAACAAACCATTGGGTTCTTTTGAACAGAGAAAGAGCCCGGCTATCATCCGGTCAGCCGGCTCCAGGTGTTTGAGTGCATGACCCAACCGGAACCAGCAATAACAAAGCTGCGCGATCTGTTTACGATCGCGCGAGCCATGTTTTTTATGCGTTGAAAAATACTGTTTGAGATGGTGTACAAAAGGGATATCACCAATGTAGCCCTGAACAAGTTGCAATGCAACTACCAGATGTGCACGGGCAAACATCAGAGTTCCAGCAAGGTCTTGACAGGATCCTTACCGAACAGCAGTTGTTCAGGTTTTTCCAGCAATTCTTTCACCCGAACCAGGAACCCTACAGATTCACGACCATCAATAATGCGGTGGTCGTAGCTGAGCGCCAGGTACATCATTGGCTTGATTACCACCTGTCCGTTTACTGCCATGGGGCGATCTTCAATCTTATGCATACCCAGAATGGCTGACTGCGGAATATTAATGATAGGTGTACTCATGAGTGAACCAAACACACCTCCATTGGTGATCGTGAAAGTACCACCTGTCATTTCTTCTATGGTGAGTTTATTATCACGGGCCTTGGTTGCGAGCTCCACAACTTTTTTCTCGATATCTGCCATACCCATGCTTTCCGCATTCCGGATAACCGGTACTACCAGTCCTTTTGGTGCAGAAACTGCAATGGAAATATCACAGTAATCATGGTATACGATGGAGTCTCCATCAATGTAAGCATTCACAGCAGGCCATTCCTGCAGGGCAAAACAAACAGCCTTGGTGAAGAAGCTCATGAAGCCAAGGTTCACCCCATGCTTTTCCTTGAACTTGTCTTTATACTGAGCTCTTAAAGCCATAACTGGCCCCATGTCCACTTCATTGAAAGTGGTAAGCATGGCGGTTGTATTCTTAGCTTCAACCAGGCGGCGGGAAATGGTCTTACGCAGGTTGCTCATCTTTTCCCGCTTTTCATTGCGGGTGAAGAGTTCAGCACCGGGTTTACGGCCCGGATTATTCAGTGCTTCCAGCACATCGTTCTTCAGGATCTTACCACCGCTACCACTGGCAGGCACCGATTTAGGATCAATTTTTTTATCAGCAATGATAGCTGCAGCAACCGGAGTTGCTTTAACATCATTGGGAACAGCAGTAACCGGTGCATTGGTGGCAGCAGGCTGTGCGGCAGGTTTAGCTGCAGTAGCAGCAGGCTGTGTGGCAGTAGTAGGAACAGCCACATCCGTATTAATGGAAGCGATTGGATCTCCAATTTTGATTACATCACCTTCTTTGGCTTTCTGACTGAGTTGACCAGCATCTTCTGCATTCAGTTCAAAGGTCGCTTTTTCACTTTCCAGTTCACATAGCACTTCATCGCGCTGAACCAGATCACCTTCTTTCTTCAACCATTTAACCAGGGTCACTTCTGTGATAGATTCACCAACAGTGGGCACTTTCATTTCAATGATACCTTTTCCAACAGCTTTTGCCGGAGCTGCTTCAGCAGGTGCTGCAGCTGGCTTTGCTGGCTCTTCTGCTTTAACTGCCGGGGCATTACCTGCAGGTGCTACAGCAGTTTCATCAATGGATGCAACTACGTCTCCGATTTTGATGGTATCACCTTCAGCTGCTTTGGTAACCAGGATACCTGCCTGTTCGGCATTGAGTTCAAAGGTCGCTTTTTCACTTTCCAGTTCAGCAATTACTTCATCCCGGTGAACATAACTACCATTTGGTTTTAACCACTTGATAAGCGTTACTTCTGTTATAGACTCCCCAACTGTCGGAACTTTTATATCTATCATAAATCAAAATTCAAAGTAATAATTTTATTCATTCACCTCCTATATCGAAAAAGCTGTTTCAATAATCTCCGCCTGTTCCTGCGCATGCACTTTCGCATAACCGGTAGCGGTAGATGCACTTGGCTGGCGACTGATCACTCCAAAATTAATGGTAGCCAGGTTCATTTTAAGGAAAGAAGCCGCTCCCATATTCAATGGTTCTTCCTGCACCCAGAACCAAGTTGCTTTATTGTACTTCTGATACAATTCATCCAATTGTTTTTGAGGCAGCGGATATAATTGTTCTACCCGAACCAGCGCTACGTCTTTCACCCCCTCCTTCTGCTTTTTAGCAGCCAGATCAAAATACACTTTACCACTGCAGAACAATACTTTTCGAATGGCACCTGCATTTTCAACTGTTGCATCATCAATTACTTCTTTGAAAGTGCCGGTAGTGAAATCGGCTTTCGTTGAATAGGTATCCGGCAAACGCAGGTTCGCTTTTGGAGAGAAATTGATCATAGGCTTCCGGAAAGGCCAGGTGATCTGTCTTCTCAACGCATGGAAGAAGTTGGAAGCAGTAGTAATATTAGTAATCACCATATTCAACTCTGCACACATCTGCAGGAAGCGTTCCATCCGCGCAGAACTATGCTCTGGTCCCTGTCCTTCGTATCCATGAGGCAATAGCAATACTACCCCATTCATGCGGTTCCATTTCTGTTCACCAGCTGCGATGAACTGATCAATCATGGTTTGGGCACCGTTACAGAAATCTCCAAACTGTGCTTCCCAGATTACCAGGCTAAGCGGATTGGCCATCGCATAACCATATTCAAAACCCAGCACGCCATATTCACTCAGCAGGGAGTTATATATCCGGAATTGTCCATTTGCACCGGGAATTCTGCTCAACCGATTGTAGGCCTTATTCGTTTCTTCATCTCTCAATACTGCGTGGCGATGACTGAAAGTGCCTCTGCGAACATCCTGGCCACTCATCCGCACGTCATGCCCCTGTAATAACAGGGATGCATAAGCGAGTAATTCACCGGTAGCCCAATCTATTTTTCCTTCTTCCTGGTATAATTTCACTTTATCCTGGATGATCTTATCCACTTTTTTAAGTGGCTTAAAGTCATCAGGCCATTGCATTAACTGTTCAAATAATAAATCAAAATCCGGATTGCTGATAGCAGTTACGGGCGATGCATGAAAATCATCTTCAGTTGCCCGACGTAAACTTCTCCAGGCCTTCTCAGGCAACTGGTATTTATAGGGAAGTGGATTTTGTTTTACCTCATCCAGGCGATCCTGAAGATCACTCCAGAATTTCTTTTCCATTTCCTGGGCCATCTGCCTTGCATCTGTATCTCCGCTTTCCAGCAGGTGGGTAACATATACTTCACGCGGATTAGGGTGTTTATCAATCAACGCATATAAACCAGGCTGGGTGAATTTCGGATCATCGCCTTCATTGTGACCATGTTTGCGATAACAAACCATATCAATGAAGATGTCCTGGTTGAACTGCTGGCGGTAACGGGTAGCAATTTCCACGCATTTCACTACTGCTTCCGCATCATCACCATTTACGTGAAGTACCGGTGCCTGCACAGTTGCGGCAAGAGAAGTACAGTAATCCGAACTTCTTGCCTCATCAAAATCAGTAGTAAAACCAATCTGGTTATTTATTACAAAATGGATGGTACCACCCGTGTTATAGCCTTCCAGTTTGCTCATCTGCAATACTTCATACACGATTCCCTGTCCGGCTATGGAAGCATCACCATGAATTAAGATCGGAAGAATTTTATCGTACTCACTTCCATATAGTACATCTGCTTTAGCGCGGGCAAAACCAACTACTACCGGATCAACAGCTTCGAGGTGGGAAGGATTGGGTGCCAGTTTAAGGTGCACTGTTTTACCATCGGGCGTTTGCACATCGGAACTGTATCCCATATGGTATTTAACATCTCCACTACCCATGGTCTGGTCCATCACTGCGGTTCCCTCAAACTCACTGAAGATATGCTCATAGGTTTTACCCATGATATTGGCAAGTACATTCAGACGCCCGCGGTGTGCCATTCCGATTACCACTTCCTGAACCCCTAAAGAACCGGCAGTGTTAATAATGGCATCCAGGGCAGCGATGGTAGTTTCTCCTCCTTCCAGTGAAAAGCGTTTCTGCCCGATATATTTGGTATGAAGGAATTTCTCGAAAATCACACCCTGGTTGAGTTTTTCCAGGATTCGCTCTTCCTGCTTTACCGTCAGGGGTTTGTGAAAATCCTTTTCCATTGCATTGGTCAGGAAATCTACCTTACCCTGGTCGCTGATGTATTTGAATTCAATACCTACTTTAGACGCATAGGATTTTTCGAGGTGAGCCAGGATATTCCGCAAGCTGGTTGTGCCAAGCCCCACCCTGTTGCCAGCATAAAACTGTTTGTCCAGGTCTGCCTCTGTAAAACCAAAAAAGCCCAGATCCAGATTTGCACCACGATCGCGGCGTGTACGAATAGGGTTGGTTTTAGCAATCAGGTGCCCCTTATTCCGGTACCCCAGGATCATGCGATAGGCCGCAATTTCCTTTTTGATATCCAGATCAGCAGGTAATCCGGGAGTAGTAGCTCCCCCTGAAACCGCCTGTTCCTTTCCATTTACATGGCCCTGTTCTACTGCAAAGTCAAAACCTTCAAAAAACTTCCGAAGCTCGGGGTCAACCGAAGCCGGATCTTTTACAAAATCCTGGTAAAGTGATTCAATAAAGGCTGGAGACGAATTGGTTATATACGAAAAATCCTTCATATGGATAGCCCTGTTTACGGGTAAAAAATGGGTCAGCAAATATCGGGAAAAGAAGTGAAGAAAGCCACTCAAACCGGTAATTTGCAAATCGGTTTAACAAACGTTAAAAGGGTTGTTTTTCAGATATCCATCGTTTTTTTTAATTTTTATTTTTTAGTATTTAGTTTTCCCATTACCTTTGCCGTCCAAAATTTAGAAGAATGGCTAATCATAAGGCAACCAAAAAAGATGTGCGTCAGGCAGCCAAGCGCCGTGATAGAAATCGTTACTACGGTAAGACTACCCGTAACGCAATTCGTGATCTGAGGGCCACTACTGAAAAGAAAGCGGTTGATGAAGCTTTGCCGAACGTGATCTCTATGATTGACAAGCTGGCCAAGCGCGGTGTTATTCACAAGAATAAGGCTGCCAACCTGAAGAGCAAGCTCGCCAAGCGTGCCAACGCTGTGGCTTCAGCATAAGCAATTTCGATCCCGACCTATCTGACCTAAATACGGGTCCAGTCACCAGACTGGACCTTTTTTTGTTTATTTTCCCGTCTTAATTCACTGGAAATGAAAGCTCCCCGCATCTTACTGGTCCTTCTTATGTATTGCTGTCAATCCCAGGCACAGCTCGCCCCTACCCCTTATGAAAGAACGAAAGGAGCAGAAACTTCCACCTACCCGGAAGTGATTCGCTATTACCAGCAACTGGATAAGCAATCAAGTCGCCTGGCATTGAAAACCATGGGTCCCACAGATGCCGGCCACCCATTGCACCTCGCACTTTATTCAAACGATGGATCAGCTGACCCGGTTCTATGGCATCGCCAGAAGAAGGTGGTACTGTTCATTATCAATGGAATTCACCCCGGTGAACCTGACGGTATTGATGCCAGCATGCTTTGGTTGCGCGACCTGATCCAGGGCAAAAAGAAAATCCCGGATAATGTGGCCCTGGCTATTGTTCCGGTTTACAATATTGGAGGAGCCCTGAACCGCTCTCCTTATTACCGGGTGGATCAGAATGGTCCGGCTGCTTTTGGCTCCAGGGGCAATTCCCAGAACTACGACCTCAATCGCGATTTTATAAAAAACGACACCCGGGAAGCCCGCAGTTTTGTTCAGATTTTTCATTATCTCCAGCCGGATGTTTTCATAGACAACCATGTTTCAAATGGCGCGGATTACCAACACATCATGACGCTGATTACTTCCCAGCATAATAAACTGGGAGGTGTGATGGGCGAGTTTATGAATAAACAGTTTGAACCCGGATTATACAGTCTCATGAAAAAGCGCGGTTACGACCTGATCCCCTATGTGAATGCATTTGGTGATACTCCTGAATCCGGCTGGCCGGAATTCCTGGAAGGCCCGCGATATTCAAGCGGTTATGCCAGCCTGTGGAACTGCTTTGCTTTTGTACCCGAAACCCATATGCTCAAACCCTATCCGCAACGGGTAGACGCAACCTATGCCCTGATGGAATCCTTTGTTAGTTTCGCGTCTGAAAATGCCGGCACCATCAAGTCGCTGATCCGTCAAAGTTTTGAACAACAACAGCAGGCGGATCAATTTGCATTACAGTGGAAACTGAATCGTGACAAATGGAGCGACCTGGTATTTAAAGGGTATGAGGCGGGCAAAAAACCAAGTGGTATATCCGGCCTGCCCCGACTCTATTACGATCGCAACAAACCTTTCGAGAAAACCGTCCGGTTCTTTAATCAGTATGAGGTAGCACAGGAAGTATCCAAACCAGCGGCCTATATCCTTCCGCAGGGCTGGTGGAAAGTGGCAGAACTTCTTCAGCTCAACCGGGTGACGATGATCCCCCTGGTAAAAGATACCACCCTGGAAGTGGAGTATTATAAAATTGACCAGTACACACCATCTTCCAGAGCATTTGAGGGCCATCACCTGAATACCAATGTGAAGGTTAGCACACACAAGGAAAAAGTTCAGTTTCGCAAAGGCGACTGGTACATTCCTCTCAACCAGCGAGCCAACCGGTTTTTGGTAGAAGTATTAGAGCCACAGGGAATGGATTCCTATTTTACCTGGAATTTTTTCGATCCAATACTTGGACAAAAAGAAGGATACAGCTCCTATGTATTTGAAGACACGGCAGAAAAATACCTGAAAGAAAATCCGGCATTACAAAAAGCACTGGAAGACAAAAAGGCAACCGATACCAGTTTTGCCAAATCAGCCGGTCAGCAACTGGATTTTATCTTTAAAAATTCTCCCTATTACGAACCTGGTCATAACCGCTACCCTGTGTACCGGGTGGTACGCTAAGAAAGATTAGAATATAATGAGGCCTGAACTAGATTACCATCGGCTTGTTACCTTGTGCCTGAACAAGTACTTGCGTCCATGAAACAAATACTCTATACATGGCTGATACTTATCGGGAGTGGCACTGCGCTGTTATGGTCTGGCCAACAGGATGGAAATGCTGCTTCAAACGGGTATCGTTTCACGGTAAGCTATAAACGAAAATTGCCTCATGGTTTGTACCAGAGCTGGTTTGATTCAGCTCAAATCCGGGACAAAGGCAATTTCATAATGGGGATTCCTGATGGCGAATGGAAAGGCTGGTACAGCAATGGACAACCGAGATTTATCAGAACCTACAGTGCTACCAAACTGCAACGCGTAAAGCAGGAAATAAAAAAACATCCGAAACATGTGCTGCTGCCATTGGCCCAGGAAGCGCAGAAGGATCGAAATGCGTTCACGCAGGCAACCTCCCCAATTCAATCTTTCTGGCACCTGTATGGAAAAAGGCATGAGGAACTGCCTCCCGTCCCCATCGACAGCCTGGTGCTGGCAAGTGTGCAGATCAATGAGCAGGCAGGCGATAATGCTTATATGGCTCCCTTCAAGGAATGCCTGCATCATGGACTGTACATGAATTATTTTCCAAACGGAACACCCAAAGACTCTGGCTATTACAGAAACGGATTACGCGAAGGTCATTGGGAACACTGGCTGAGCAAAGGTTTGCTGCGCGCTTCCGGCTCCTATACTCATGGAAAAAGAAGCGGCACCTGGTCTTATTATGATCCCCAGGGCCGCATCCGTTCACTGGCCACCTATGATCGCAATGGCAAATTGGTGCACCAGCAGTTTTATGACAAGTAAGGTTTAATCCAGTTTTTTAATGTTACCGCTACCATGAATATCGGAGCGAATGGAGGGATTTCCTTTGTAGCTAACATCACCACTACCCTTCACATCCACCTGCAGGCTTTTGCTGGAGTTCACACTGGCATTGCCACTTCCTTTTATATCTACATTGGCTTCTTCAGAAAGCAGGTCAACCGCATTTAAATCACCACTGCCGGTACATTCCAGGGTTACTTTCCTGGTTTCTCCCTTGAGGGTAACATTCCCGCTGCCATAGATGGAGGCAGTTACTTCCGGCGCCATGATTTCCATTTTGATATCACCACTGCCCTTGGTTCCCACTTCTATAGGCTCATCATTTTTCACCATAGAATTAGAAACAATGTTACCTGAACCATAAGAGTACACTTTCTTATAAGAAGGGGCAGTTACTTTAATCCGGACATCCCGGGTAGGGCGAAGATCAAATCCATCTTCGGTCTGGATCTTCAGCGTAGAACCATCTATATAGGTTTCAATTTTCGAGATAATATTCTCTTCTCCTTCCAGCAGCACAGCATGTTGATCACCTACCAGCAGTTCCACATCAAAAGATCCTTTTTGCTCAACTTCTGAGAAGGAACCGGGTGTACGATTTGCACTGGTAACATTTCCATCACCCCTTACTTTTTTGCCGGTAGAGAATACGCAGGCGGAGAAACCAAGACTGACAAGGAGAGCAGCCATTAAAATTTTTTTCATGTGAGGTTATTTAGTCAAAAAAACAAAATATTTACAGTCTTAGACGCCCGTTCCTGTAAAAAGTTACCGGAATCTGAAGGGCTGGAAAAAGATTGTAACTTCGCGCCACCATGACTGAAAAAATTCTCATCCTCGATTTTGGCTCTCAATATACCCAATTGATTGCCAGGGCTGTACGGGAGGCCAATGTATATTGCGAAATCATCCCTTATCACAAACCTTTCGAATATGAACCCGGCTTAAAAGGGATTATCCTGTCAGGATCACCATTTTCTGTGAATGATGAAAACGCCCCGGATGTGGATATTCAGTCCATGATTTCCCGACTTCCGGTTTTGGGAGTATGTTATGGCGCCCAATTGACGGCAAAAAAATTCGGAGGAAGAGTAGAAAAAAGCAGCAAGCGCGAATATGGCCGGGCAATCCTGCAAATTTTGAAAGATGACCGCATATTTGAGGGCATGTCCAAACAAAGCCAGGTGTGGATGAGTCACGCAGATAGCGTGAAAGAAATCCCCGCCGGATTTGAACTGCTGGCGGATACGCAATCCATCCCCATTGCAGCATTTCGTAAAAATGACGACAAGGAAATCTTATACGCTGTGCAATTCCATCCTGAAGTGTACCACAGCATCGAAGGAAAAAAACTGATCCGCAACTTCCTGGTGGAAGTATGTGGTTGCTCGCAGGACTGGACACCAGCCCATTTTATTTCTGATACAGTTGCTGCCCTGCAAAAGCAGATCGGTGATCGTAAAGTAATCATGGCACTTAGTGGTGGCGTGGACAGTACCGTGGCTGCAACACTGATTTCAAAAGCAATTGGCGACCGGCTCTATGGTATTTTTGTGGACAACGGAGTACTCAGAAAAGGAGAATTTGAGCAGGTATTAAAAACCTATAAAGACAATCTTCATCTGAATGTAAAAGGGGTGGATGCAAAAGATCGCTTTTACTCGGAACTGGCAGGTAAAACCGACCCGGAAGCTAAAAGAAAAGTCATCGGAAAATTATTCATTGATGTTTTCCAGGAAGAAGCCAAAAAGGTAGAAGGAATTGAATTGCTTGGCCAGGGAACCATTTACCCGGATGTGATTGAAAGTGTTTCTGTTCACGGTCCTTCTGTTACAATCAAATCTCACCACAATGTGGGTGGATTGCCGGAGCAGATGCACCTGGAGCTGGTAGAGCCCCTGCGCTATCTCTTCAAGGATGAAGTAAGAAAAGTAGGTCGTGAACTGGGAATTCCGGACGAATTAATTGATCGTCATCCTTTCCCGGGCCCAGGGCTGGCCATCCGCATCCTCGGTGAAATAACAGAAGAAAAAGTTAAACTCCTCCAGGAAGCCGATCACCGATACATCTCCGGACTCAAAGAACACAACTTATATAAATCAGTATGGCAGGCAGGCGCCATCCTGCTGCCAGTAAAGAGTGTAGGAGTTATGGGCGATGAAAGAACTTATGAATACACAGTTGCACTCAGAGCAGTAACTTCCGTTGATGGGATGACTGCCGACTGGGCTCATCTGCCCTATGATTTTCTGGCACATATTTCGAGTGATATAATCAACAACGTTCGGGGTATCAACCGGGTGGTGTACGATATCAGCAGTAAACCACCAGCTACCATTGAATGGGAATAAGTAACTAAACCCAAGGCACATGCGCAATTACAGCAGGCTTTTTTTTCTTACGATTGTTCTGATGAGTTCAATGATTGTCCCGGTATTTGCCCAGGACAGTGCACTGGTAACCCTGCCACAACAACCGGCTAAAAAAAAGCAGGTAGTAACTTTCCTGTTACCGCTGTACCTCGACTCTGCTTTTGATGCAGGTGGACAATATCGCTTTGGGAAACAGTTTCCGCGTTATTTATTACCCGGACTTGAATTCTACGAAGGAGTTCAGCTGGCCATTGATTCCCTTAACAAGGAAAAAGTAGAGCTGGATGTGAACGTGATAGATACCCGCTCGAATAAAAACCTGCAGACATTGATGCAGGATCCTGCCGTGCAAAATGCCAATCTGCTGGTTGGACACATTGGTAATAATGAAGTAAGGCCCTGGGCTGATTTTGCGAATAAAAAGCAGGTGCCTTTTTTGAATGTGAACCTGCCCAATGATGCCGGCGTCACGAACAACCCCTACATGGTGATTCTCAACAGTACACTGGCTACCCATGCACAGGGTATTTATGAATACCTTGAGAAAAAAAGAAACCAGGCCTCCATCATCGTATTCACCCGAAATGGCGCACAGGAAACGCGCTTAAAAGGATACCTGACTGATGTGGAGAAATCCAAGCCAGGCGCCCAGTTGAAACTGAAATATGTAACTCTGCCATCTGATTTCGAAGCAGAAAATCTGCTTCCCTACCTGGATAGCACCAAAAATACGCTGGCAGTAGCAGGAAGCCTGGATGTGCAGTTTGCCCGCAAACTCGCCGGACATTTAGCAGAACTCAATAAAACCTATCCTGTTCAGATTATGGGAATGCCCACCTGGGATGGCATCCGGGATTTTGAAAGTGTTGAATACAAAGACCTCGAAATCTTTTATACCATACCATTCAATCCTGTTCGGACGGATTCTTTGAGTGTCTCCATCACCAATCATTTCCGCGACAAATTATTTGCACGTCCCAGTGATATGGTATTCCGCGGGTATGAGGTGATGTATCGCTTTGGGAAAATGATAGCAGAACAGGGACCCAACCTCGCGCTGGGACTAGGAGAAAAAAAATACCAGGTCTTCACTGATTTTGATATCCAGCCTGTATTACTCAATAAGCAGGAACAACAACTGGATTATTTTGAAAACAAAAAAATGTATGTGGTCAAACTCCTGAATGGAACAATCACGACAGTGAATTAAGGCGGGCCTGGCTTTTGCATAAACCTTCCCGGCTGAAGGGTTGTTAATAGGTTATGAAGCAAGTCAAAAAAGCCAATCTGCCACAGAAGATTTGCATTACCTGTAATCGCCCTTTTACCTGGAGAAAAAAATGGGCCGCGGTTTGGGATGAAGTAAAATATTGCAGTGAACGCTGCCGCCGCTCCCGCAAATCATAATTCACAATTCATAATTCATACTTCCATTGCTAAGCTTTACTCCATCAGGTATCTATTGCTCCCCAGGAGGATTTTATATCGACCCCTGGAAGCCTGTGGAGAAGGCAGTTATCACGCATGCCCACAGTGATCATGCGCGTTGGGGAACCAAACACTATCTCTGTCACCCGGATACTGCCCCACTCCTGCAATTAAGACTGGGACCGGTGGAAGTGCAATCACTGGGCTGGGGAGAGCAGTTAGATATCAATGGGGTTAGGGTAAGTCTGCATCCGGCGGGACATATCATCGGCTCCTCCCAGGTGCGGGTGGAATACAAAGGAGAAGTCTGGGTAGTCAGTGGCGATTATAAAGTAGTGTCGGATGGTATCAGTGGCAATTTCGAACCGGTACCCTGTCATCATTTTGTAACAGAATCTACTTTCGGATTGCCCATCTATCAATGGGAAGACCAGGAAATTATATACCAGCAAATCAGGCAATGGGTACTGGATAACCAGGCAGCAGGATACAGTTCTGTATTGCTGGCGTATAGCCTGGGAAAAGCGCAACGTGTAATCAGTTCTTTAGCTCCCCTGCAACAACCCATTTATGCTCATGGTGCAATCGCCAATGTGCAGGAAAGCTTGATCCAATCGGGATGGAATTTAACACCGATAATGCGGGTACCGGTGGAGCCTAACCGAAATCAACTGAAGGGATCGATAGTAGTAGCACCGCCCAGTGCAGATGGCAGTAGCTGGTTGAAGAAATTCGGTCCGGTTAAAGTAGCTGTTTGTAGTGGCTGGATGCAGGTCAGAGGAAATGCCCGCAGAAGAAATGTGGATGCCGGATTTGTGTTAAGTGATCATGCCGACTGGAATGGATTGAAAACTGCAGTCAAAGCAACCGGCGCATCTGCGGTATATGTAACTCATGGATTCCAGGCAGCATTTTCACGGTATTTAACTGAGCAGGGAATCGAAGCAAAAGAAATTCAAACAGATTATGGAACCGAAGAGCAGGAATAGCAATACCGGCATGCGCTTGTTTGCTGAACTTGTGCAGCAACTGGGTTCCAGTACCAAAACCAATGATAAGCTGGCAGCCCTGCTGCGTTATTTTGAAACAGCACCGGAAGCAGATAGTATTTGGGTAATCGCACTCTTCACAGGAAGGCGGCCTAAAAGAACAGTCAGCAGCACCTATCTCCGGGAATGGTGCATTGAACAAACCGGTTTACCTGCCTGGCTGTTTGAAGAATCCTATCATACCGTAGGGGATCTGGCTGAAACCATTGCCTTGTTATTACCACCTCCCACTAATGAATCCAGTCATTCTCTGAAGGCATATTTGGAGGCTTTGCAATCACTCAGCGACCAGGAAGTGGAAGCAAAAAAATCATTTGTACTGCAGGCCTGGGATGAGTTGAATCGCGAAGAACGATTTATGTTCAATAAGTTAATAACCGGGGGATTCAGAATCGGGGTATCGCAACAATTATTGGTGCAGGCACTAGCCAAACTGGTAAAGCTGGAACAAAGCCAGGTGGCCTACCTGATCAGCGGTAAGTGGGATCCGCGCCAGACGAGTTTGCAACAATTGCTTTCCACCAGTTATGCAGCCACCGATTTCTCCAAGCCCTATCCTTTTTATTTGTGTTATCCGATAGAAGGGGTATTGGCTGAATTGGGGAATCCGGCCGACTGGCAGGCAGAGTGGAAATGGGATGGCATACGCGGACAATTAATCAAACGAAATGGCGAACTCTTTGTCTGGAGCCGGGGAGAAGAACTGATAACAGAGAAGTTTCCGGAGTACCAGGGGTTATTACAGTCCTTACCAGATGGCCTGGTACTGGATGGTGAAATCCTTCCGGTAATGGAAGGCAAACCCATGCCCTTTGCACTGTTACAAACCCGGATTGGCAGAAAGAATATCACCAAAAAACAACTCGAGGCAGCACCCATCCATTTTTTCGCTTATGATTTATTGGAATGGGAAGGAACCGACTGGAGGGATCAGCCCCTTGAACAAAGAAGAATCAAATTAGAAGCGCTGGTAGCACAGGTGCAAAACCCTAAGCTACTGCTCTCTCCTATGGTGATCTTTAATACATGGGAAGAGCTGGCGGAACTCAGAAGCCGATCCAGAGAGTTTGTAGCCGAAGGCATCATGCTGAAGAAAAAGGACTCGGTATACCAGGTAGGCAGGAAACGGGGCGACTGGTGGAAATGGAAAACAGATCCCATGACCATTGATGCCGTACTGATATATGCTCAAAAAGGCCATGGGCGCAGAAGCAATCTCTATACGGATTACACTTTTGCAGTGCGAAAGGAGGATAAACTGCTGGCTTTCACCAAAGCCTATTCAGGACTCACGGATAAGGAACTGATGGAAGTGGATGCATTTGTGAAGCGTAATGCGCTGGAGAAGTTTGGTCCGGTTCGAACCGTGCCAGCCGAACTGGTTTTTGAGATCGCATTTGAAGGAATTGCAGCTTCTTCCAGGCATAAAAGTGGAGTGGCACTTCGTTTCCCCCGAATCCTGCGCTGGCGAAAAGATAAAACCGTGCAGGATATCAACACGCTGGAGGATCTGCAGCAATTATTGCAACAATTTGGCAATGATAAAGCAGATTAAAACCGCCAACGCCTGAAATTTGTTAGATTAAGGAACAATACTGCAATTATGCTTACCCGAATCTTTTTTTTATTGGTGCTGCTTGCCGGCAATGGCGTGGTGTTGCTAACCAGCCATACAACCGCGCTGAATCCAGATAAACCGGTGCCAATTCCTCCTTCCAAACAAAGAAGCGGTGATGCTGCCAAAGGATTTGAGTACCTGACCACCGGAGATTATGTAAAAGGAGGAATTCCCTATGATTTTTTCCTGATGGGCAAAGGCAAGGAGCAGCAGAATTACCTGAAAAGAACCGGGCTGAATGCAACCGTACCGCATGATTATACCGTGGTGAAAGCAGTGAATGGAGAAAACCTGGTGGCCCCCAACTGTATGCAATGCCATGCGCAGGTATTCAATGATTCATTGATTGTAGGCATGGGCAATACCCTGATTGATTTCTCCATGGGCCAGCAGTTGAATCCTACTGCTATTAAGATGATGGGTACCATGATGAAAGCCAATGCACCAGCTAAATACGAAGCAAGCAAACATTTCCTGCAGGTGGCAGGCACCATCGGTCCCTATTTGACAACTGCCGTACGGGGTGTAAATGCTGCAGACCGGTTGGCAGCAGTACTGGTGGCACATCGCGATCCCAAAACACTGAAATGGTCCGACTCTGCTTTTATGGATATCCCGAAAGAAGTAATTCCCAGTGATGTCCCGGCCTGGTGGTTGCTCCGGAAAAAGAATGCCATGTTCTACAATGGATTCGGTCGCGGTGATTTTGGAAGATTTCTGATGGCATCCAACCTGCTGACTGTTACCGACTCTTCTGAAGCAGCTGAAGTGGATCGCCGAATAAGTGATGTACTCGCTTATATCAACAACCTGCGCCCACCTGCTTATCCTGGAAAAGTGGATAAGGCATTGGCTGAAAAAGGGCGTATACTTTTTATTGATAACTGTTCGAAATGCCATGGGAAATATGGTGAAGAAGAAGAGTATCCGAATTTATTAATTCCCGCTTCGATCATTAAAACGGATTCGGCCTTGTACCAGAGCAATTATCAGAATCCGCAGTTTGTAAACTGGTTCAATAAAAGCTGGTTTGCGCAGGGAGATCATCCTGCAAGCCTGGTGCCCTTCAATGGATATATTGCACCACCACTGGATGGTATCTGGAGCACAGCCCCTTATTTGCACAATGGTTCAGTACCTACACTTGAAGCCGTGCTGAACAGCAAACTCCGTCCCACCTACTGGCAACGCAATTTTGAAAAACCCCGCTATGATATCGAAACCATGAGCTGGGAATACAAAGTGGTAGATAAACCAGGTGGCAGCCAGATCTATAACACCACACTGAAAGGTTACGGCAATTATGGTCACTATTTTGGCGATAAACTAACAGACACAGAACGCAAGGCGGTACTGGAGTATCTCAAAACCATCTAAGTATTGAAGCTCCGGCAAACGATAGGATACCAGGTCATACGGGATTGGTTAGCCGAAAACAACAGAACCCCATTCGACTACCAGGAAGAAGCCTGGCAGTTGATATTGTCGGGTTCATCCGGACTGGTAAATGCACCTACGGGATATGGAAAAACATTTTCTGTTTTTTTAGGTGCCCTGATTCAATACATCAATGAACATCCGGAAACCTTTAGAAGCAAACGACCACAGGCGCTGCAACTCTTATGGATCTCTCCTCTGAGAGCACTGGCAAAAGATATCGGGCGCGCTATGGAAGAAGCATTGCAGGCCTTAGGTATTCCCTGGACCGTGGGTATACGAAATGGTGATACTCCAACCAGTGAACGACAGAAACAAAAAAGAAAATCGCCGGAAATTCTGATCATAACACCTGAGAGCCTGCACCTTGTGCTGGCACAGAAAGGGTATCCGGATTTTTTTAAATCACTCCGGCTCGTTGCTGTAGATGAATGGCATGAACTGATTGGCAGCAAGCGGGGGGTGCTGGTGGAACTGGCCATGTGCAGAATAGCGGCACTCAGAAAAGAGCAAGAACCCGAGCTAAGTTTTTCCATTGTTGGCATATCTGCCACCATCGGTAACCTGGAGCAGGCAATGGAAGTATTGTTATCTCCCTTGGAACAACCTGGCACAATAGTCAGGGCCCGTTTACCCAAACAAACAGAACTTATTTCTATCCTGCCGGATGAAATTGAAAAATATCCATGGGCAGGTCATCTTGGATTGAAGCTGGTAGAAAAAATCATTCCCATCATTGAAGCGAGCACCACTACCCTGCTCTTTATTAATACCAGGGGGATGAGTGAACGCTGGTACCAGACTATTCTGGATGTAGCGCCGCAACTGGCAGGTGCCATCGCCTTACATCATGGAAGTATTGAGCAGGATTTGCGACTCTGGGTGGAAGACGCTTTACATGCAGGTACGTTGAAATGTGTGGTCTGTACAGCGAGCCTGGATTTGGGTGTTGATTTTCGGCCAGTCGAGACTGTTATACAGGTTGGTTCACCGAAGGGAGTCGCGCGCTTTTTACAACGCGCAGGAAGAAGTGGTCACCAGCCGGGTGCGGTAAGCAGAATTTATTTTCTTCCCACCCATTCACTGGAACTGGTGGAAGCTGCTGCATTGAAAGAAGCCATGGACAAGGAAATGATTGAATCCAGGGAGCCCTTCCTGTTATGTTATGATGTCCTGATTCAATACCTCAGCACACTGGCTATTTCAGAGGGATTCAATGCTGAACAGGCATTTCGTGAGGTAAGATCCACCTTCTGTTTCAGAGAGATGACGAAAGCAGAATGGCAACAGGTATTGCAGTTCCTTGTGCATGGCGGACAGGCATTACAGCAGTATGATGAATACAAAAAGGTTGAACTGATTGATGGACTGTATCGCATTACGAGCAGACGGGTAGCAATGCGGCATCGCATGCATATTGGAACCATAGTAAGTGATGCCATGCTGAAAGTGAAATTCGTATCCGGTGGATATATCGGTGTGATAGAAGAATGGTTTATCTCCAGACTGGAACCGGGAGAAGTCTTTACCCTGGCGGGAAGAAACCTGGAGCTGGTGATGATCAAGGACATGACTGTGTTGGTGCGAAAATCGACAAGTAAAAAATCGATTGTACCAAGCTGGATGGGGGGACGTATGCCCTTGTCAGCCAACCTGGGACAACTCTTACGGCATACCTTAAACGAAGCCGGAAAAGCGGGACCAGAAAATATTGAACTCTATGCGCTGGCTCCCTTGTTTGAATTGCAGAATCAACTCAGTCAGGTACCGGAGGAGAATGAATTACTGATTGAACAGATTGAAACAAAGGATGGGTTTCATTTGTATGTGTATCCCTTTGAAGGACGTTTGGTGCATGAAGCGATGGCCGCCATCCTGGCTTACCGCATCAGTAAAATTCAGCCCATCAGCTTTTCCTTTGCAATGAATGATTATGGATTTGAATTGCTAAATGACCAGCCCATACCGGTAGATGATACCAATGTGTATGAACTCTTCAGTACCGACAACCTGTTTGCAGATATCCAGCGAAGTGTGAACAGTACGGAGATGGCTAAACGAAAATTCAGGGATATCGCAGTGATCGGTGGCTTGTTGTTCCAGGGTTATCCGGGTGAGCATAAAAAAGCGAGACACTTACAGGCAAGTGCCTCGCTTCTGTTTAAAGTATTCCAGGAATACGAGCCGGATAATCTCTTAATGCGGCAGGCCTACCAGGAAGTATTTGACCAGCAGATGGAGGAAACCCGCTTACGCAATATGCTCGAAAGAATTCAGCAAAGCAGGATCATATTGCGGTTTCCGGAAAAACTGACCCCCTTCTGCTTCCCTATAAAAGTAGACAGCAAGCGGGAACAATTATCATCTGAAAGCCTGGAAGACCGGGTGCGTAAGATGCAATTACAGTTGCTGAAATAATTATTTCAAATGTTTCAGCTGGGTAGCATATAAAATGATCATGAGCAGTGGCAATCCAAGGTTGGAAAAATAACTGCTGGTACCAATAAATACATTTGAGAATCCCAGTATGATACTGAAGCCAATTACGGGAAGGATTTCACCCACTACATAAATAAAGAATCCATCCTTTTTCAGTTTCCTCATCTGGATGGCGCCGTAAATACACAGCACTGCAGCCAGAATGGTAACGATCCAGAGTGCAGTTGAATTCGCCTCCATTAAATCAAATACACGTACGCTTTTTTCAAGATCAGCCACATCTTTTTCACTCATGGCTTCCAGTGCTTCCGGGTTCTCCAGTGCTTTTTTGGCGAAGTTCATTCCAAACTTGGAAAGCGGAATGGAGAACAGCTGAAATGCAGAGCCAATAAAGGTCAGAATGGTCAGCACATTCAACATGGTAGGTAGCTTTTTCTTCTCCTGTTCGAATGGATTAAGGACGTTCATATTGAGGTGATTTGATTTAGGAATTCTTAAAAATAAAGCATTTAGCTTTGTCCTCCGATGAAAGCGCCGCATTCTTTTACCCTTTTCGGTCAGCAGCTCTGGCTCACCCCAATGAAAGCGATCTACTGGGAGGATCAATCCGCCCTGATCCTGTCTGATCTGCATTTTGGGAAAACCGGCCATTTCAGAAAGTCCGGCATCGGAGTACCGCAGGAAGTATTCAAGCAGGATCTGCAGCGCCTCTTTCACCTGGTTCAGTATTATAAACCGAAAGAACTCATTATTGTAGGTGATTTCTTTCACAGCAGTTATAACCTGGAATCGGACTGGTTTGCGCGCTGGAGAAAGGATCATGCTGCCTTAGCGATTACCCTGGTAAGAGGTAATCACGATATTTTGCAGGCAAGCTGGTACGAGGAACAGGATATCCAGGTACAACAAGGTATTTTTACCAAAGGTCCGTTCCGTTTTATTCATGACCCGGAAGAATTACCAGAAGAAGAAGACGATACCTATACTTTTTCAGGTCACCTGCATCCGGGGGTACTGCTAAGTGGATCTGGTAAACAATCGCTTCGCCTTCCCTGTTTCTATTTTGGTAAAGCAACAGCGATCCTGCCGGCATTCAGTGGATTTTCCGGATTGGCATTATTATCTCCGGAACCAGGTGCTGCGGTATTTGCTATAGCCGGACAGGAAATCATCCCCATACAATGAAGCCCAGCGAACGATTTATAGCATTTGATCCGATCTATGCACACCCATTACCTCCCGGGCACCGGTTCCCCATGTTGAAATATGAACTGATACCTGAGCAGTTACTCTATGAAGGAATCATCACAGAAGAAGCACTGGTGTCTCCTGCCAATTGCCCTACCGAATTGGTACTGAAAACCCATGATGCCGAATATGTACAGAAGCTCCTGGATCAGACACTCTCAGCCAAAGAGCAGCGCCATATTGGATTTCCTCAATCGGAGGCTTTGACCAAACGGGAATTCATCATCACCCAGGGTACGATAGATTGTGCCAGGCATGCCCTCCAACATGGAGTAGCGCTTAATGTAGCAGGAGGAACCCATCATGCATTTGCCGACAGAGGCGAAGGCTTTTGCCTGTTGAACGATGTGGCAGTAGCAGCCAATGTATTGCTGGAAGAAGGAACAATTAAGCAGGCAATTGTAATTGATCTCGATGTGCACCAGGGCAATGGAACCGCCAAACTATTTGAGCATAACCCGAAGGTATTCACCTTCAGCATGCATGGCCGGCACAATTATCCTTTTCATAAAGAGCAATCGGATCTGGATGTTCCGCTGGAAGATGGAACCACAACTGAAGAATACCTGGAGCTTCTAGCAAAACACCTGCCCGCATTGCTGGAAAACGTACAACCTGATTTTGCCTTTTATATTTCAGGAGTGGATATCCTGGAAACCGACAAGTTTGGTAAGCTGAAAGTAAGCAAAGCAGGTTGCCGCGAAAGAGATCATATGGTATTCAGCACGCTTAAAAAAGCTGGAATCCCCTGCGCTGTTTCCATGGGTGGGGGATATTCTCCGGATATCCGGGATATAGTAGAAGCGCATTGCAATACATTCAAAGAAGCGTTTAGCATTTACTAAAAAAGAAAGCCCCGTAAAAACGGGGCCTTACTAACCCATAGTACTAAAAACAACCGATTTATCTCAGGGGTAAGCCTGCTAATTCATTTTTTTCTTCAGGGAATTAACCTGGTCGTGCAGATTGGAAACAATCGAAGCAAGTTGATCCACATCCCAGCGCTGTTGCTGGTTGGCCCGGGTAATCACCATCTGTGCCTGCCAGATTTCCAGCACATCATTGGCATCGATCTGGTAAGGCTGGTAAACCGGGTTATCACTAAGCAGGGTAAGTTTCTGTTTAGACCGCCCATTTTTCATGATGCGTTTGTAAACAATTCCTTCCTGGCGGGAAACCACGATATAGGTATTGCTGGTTTTAAGATTTTCAGTGTCTTCCACCTTTTCTCCCACAATAATAGAACCACTGGGAGTTGGCAACATGGAATCACCAACAATTTCAAAGGCCCTGTAAGAACCTGGGGCCAGCATAGGCAGGGTGAAGGTATTCAACTCATCGATGAACTCGGGATCTGCATAACCATTCAAATAACCAGCTGCGGCTTTCATAGGCACATACTGAATGACAGTAGGCTCTGCAGCCAGTTTCTGTGCGCGGCGTTTCGCAATATAACTGCCCTTGGTCTCAGACAAATCTTTCAGGAAGAGCTCATCCAGACTCACTTTAAACAACTCACTCACCATTTCCAGCACTTCCAGTCGCGGTTCCGCGCGCTCTTCTTCATAAGCGCCCAGCAAGGAACGCTTGATCTTCAATTTGGCAGCAAAATCCTCCTGCGTCCATCCCCGCAGCTTACGTAAATGTTTTAGATTTTTTCCGGCAAATGACATGCTAACAGATTTAGTACGAAAATACTAAGAAATTTATCAAATAGAAATTTTTTTGAGAAAAATTTCTATTTGATAAATGTGAAAGGTGAAAAGTGAAAGGTGAAAAATGGTCAAAGGGAAAAGGTGAAAAGGAGTTCTACTCTCTCACTTCTCACCTTTCATCTTTCACCTTATCTTCGCTCCATGCCAAGCAGAAAGAAGAAAGAAGAACCTATTATCCTGATCACGAATGACGATGGCGTTACTGCCCCGGGAATCCAGAACCTGGTAGAAGCAGTACGTGGATTGGGGAAAATTGTAGTGGTTGCACCAGATAAGCCTCAGTCGGGTATGGGACATGCCATCACCATTGGATCTCCCCTCCGGTTACACCCTGTTCAATTATATGAAGGCATTGAAGCCTATGGTTGTACCGGAACCCCGGTAGATTGTGTAAAACTCGCGGTAGATAAAGTATTACATCGCAAACCGGATATTTGTCTGAGTGGTATCAATCATGGTGCGAATCATTCCATCAATGTGATCTATTCCGGTACCATGTCAGCTGCTGTTGAAGCAGCTATTGAAAGCATTCCTTCCATCGGCTTCTCCCTGCTGGATTACAGCATTGAAGCTGATTTTACCGCCGCAGCACATTATGCCCGAATCATCACGGAAATGGTGCTGAGTAAAAAACAGGATAAACACCTGGTGCTAAATGTGAACATCCCCGCTGTTCCAAAAGAACAGATCAAAGGAATAAAACTTTGCCGCCAGGCCTATGCCAAATACCAGGAAGATTTTCTGGAGCGCCAGGACCCTCACGGTCGCCGCTATTACTGGCTTACCGGAGAATTTCTCAACTTTGATAAAGGAAGAGATACAGATGTTTGGGCCTTGCAGAATAACTATGTTAGTGTGGTGCCTGTACAATTTGACCTTACGAATTACGTTCTTAAAGCCAAACTTGAAAAAAGCTGGAAACTCGATGCTAAAAAAAGATAATCTCCAACTGGGACTTGTACTAGGGTTCATTGCACCTTTAATCGGACTGGTCATCTACTACCTGATCGTGTTCATGCCCCGGCATGTGAGTTTCACAGAATACCTTGGTTACCTGAAGCAACTGAAATCACTGTTGACTGGTGTGAGCAGCATTTCATTAATTGCGAATGCCATTCTCTTCACGATTTATATCAACAGCCGAAAAGACAAAACCGCCAAAGGTGTTTTTGTTTCAACGCTTATTTATGGCGTTGTTGTTTTGCTGATCAAACTGGTTGCATAATCCACAATTTCCTCCGCGGCTTTCGCAGAAGCATTACCTCCCTGTTGCAGGAGCCGCCTGAGTTGATCGTAATCACCTGTGATACGATTCCTGTATTCCTGGTTATGTAAGAGATTTTTCAATTCCTGCACCAGGTTCTGTGTATTCATATCGTCCTGGATCAACTCCTTTACTACCAGCCGGTCCATGATCAGGTTTACCAATGAAATGTATTTGACTTTGATGAGGCGCTTCGCGATGAGATAAGAAATCTTGTTACCCTTATAACAAACCACTTCCGGCACTCCAAACAGGGCCGTTTCCAATGTTGCAGTTCCGGAGGTGACCAATGCTGCTTCAGCCTGCATCAACACCGCATAGGTTGCATTGCTGGTGGTACGTACATTGGGGAATTTCGCCAGCAGGGGTGCATAAAAATCATCGCTTACTCCCGGTGCCTTGGCTACTACAAATTCATACTCCGGAAAAGAGGGTGTTACTGACAACATCACCGGTAATTTTTTCAGGATCTCCTGCTTGCGGCTTCCAGGAAGTAAGGCAATCAGTTTCGGATTGCGCTGCAGCGATGCATTGTCCTGCTTGTATTTTTCTATCACTTCCGCCAGGGGATGCCCTACATAACTCACGGGGTAATTCCATTTGCGATAGAAATCCAGCTCAAAGGGAAGGATGACCAGCATCCTATCAACAGATGTTTTGATCGTTTTCACCCGGTTTTCTTTCCAGGCCCAAACCTGTGGAGATATATAGTAAACATTATGAAAGCCTTCTCTTTTTGCCCAGTCCGCCACGCGCAGATTAAAGCCAGGATAATCAATGTAGATCAGCAGATCCGGCTGGAACTTCCGGATATCCTGCTTGCAGAAATCGAGGTTGCGAAGTATCGTCCGGAGGTTGGCAACCACTTCCACAAATCCCATAAAGGCCAGATCGCGATAATGTTTCACCAGGGTAGCACCTGCTGCCTCCATCAGATCACCCCCCCAGCAACGTATTTCCGCTGCCGCATCTCTTGCCTTTATCTCGCGGATCAGGTTGCTGCCATGCAGGTCGCCACTGGCTTCACCGGCGATGATATAATACTTCATGCAACAAATATAGGAAGCCGGAAGTACTTACTTTTTGAGGAATACCAGTTTGATAAACAGGAAGATGAGGGCAGCAAGAAACATCAGGATGGAAATCCGGTTGATCCCGTGCATGTACTTGAGCCATTTCGTCTCCGGTGTATTGGGGTCCTTTTTCTTGATATACAGATATTCTGCTATCTGACGCATGATGCCCATAAGTGCTTTTCAATTTTAACAAAAATAGCCCTTTTTTGTTCCGGGCCTTCTCCCCTGCGTGATGCTTATCACAGAAATGCTGCCCCTCTTTTTCCAGCTTTGCACCACCATTATGAACCGGATTCTTATCATACTTTTAGTACAACTAACCCTGATCAGCGCCGCAAGCGCACAAAACCTGCCTGAACCGGAAACCACCAGGGATACCAGTTCCCTGTTGCATGTGTTTAAGTCAGGTACGATCAATGGCCACGCGCGTCTCTTTACGATGGCAACGGATAATGCAACTGGAATCCGCGACTATGCAGCTACTGCCATCGGGGGCGGATTACGCTATAAAACAGGCTCCTTTCATGGTTTCACGTTGGGCATCGGAGGCTATTTTATTTATGACCTCGCTTCCTCCAATCTGGCCAAACAGGATCCCCTGACCAATGCGGCCAACCGTTATGAAATCGGGCTGTTTGATATCCAGGATGTAACCAACAAAAATGATATCAATCGCCTTGAAGAATTATACCTGCAATACAAAAACAAAACATTCAAGTCCACGATCGGAAAACAATTACCCGATATGCCTTTTATCAACCAGCAGGATGGAAGGATGAGAGCTACCGGTATCGATGGCTTGCAGTTACACTGGAAACCCGGAAAAAATACTGCCTTACAAGCTGCTTACCTCTGGCAGATTTCTCCCAGGAGCACCGTAAGATGGTTTTCCATTGGAGAATCTATTGGCGTTTATCCGGCAGGAATAGGCCCAGATGGCAAACCTTCCAATTACAAAGAAGCACTCAAAAGCAAGGGTGTTGTGGTTGCCAGCATCCAACAACAACTCCATCCTACCCTTAGTATCCAGGTATGGAACCAGTTTGTAGAGAATATTTTTAATACTTCTATGGTGCAGGTTGATTTTCGAAAACCAATCGGAAATCAAAACAACCTGACAGCCGGTTTGCAACTTATTCGCCAGGATGCGATCAATAATGGCGGGAATGAAGAAGCTTCCAAAACCTATTTCACAAAAGATGGCAAATCTCTTGTGCTGGGTGGTAGTATTGGTATTGAACAGCAACCCTGGAATATTTCCCTGAACTATACCCGCATCACGAAAGATGGACGGTACCTGATGCCGCGTGAATGGGGCAAGGACCCTTTTTATACCTTTCTGCAAAGAGAACGAAATGATGGCTATGCAGATGTGAACGCGATTGCACTCAAAGCAAATTACAAACTGAATAAACTGCATTCCAAACTCTTTCTCGGCTACGGACATTATTACCTGCCGGATGTGGAAAATGCTGCATTCAACAAATATGCTACTCCTTCTTATCAGCAACTCAACCTAAGCTGGAAATACGATTTCCAGGCTTTCCTGAAAGGAATAGATATTCAGTTTTTATTTGTTCACAAATCCGTGTTGGGCAATGAATCCTATGCAGCCAAATACCTTGTGAACAAGGTCAATATGTCGAATTACAATCTTATCTTAAACTACAGCTTTTAAATCCGTTATCATGTTAGAGAAAATCAATCCTGTCTGGTTTCACCGCATCCTTCGCTTTGGCTTAGGCGGACTCTTTATCGGCATTGCATTTTTCTATAAAGATGCCTGGCCGTTATACATATTTGGCGGGATTATTTTTATAACCGGATTTATTCGTCCGCGCAGGTGTATTGATGATCAATGTGAATTGTAAATTCAGTTGCGCCGCTGTTTAAAATAGAAAGTAAACAATACAAAAATCAGACGGATACTGGTATAACAGATCTTCTGCCAGGCACGTGCAGCCCATCCATATTTCTGTTGTGCTTCTGATTCCGTAACAGGAACCGATTCCTGTTCAATAATTTCCAGCAGCTCCTGTTTTACATTCGCTGCAAAATTTCCATTGAGTATTTCCAGGTTGAGTTCAATGCTGGCATAGGCACTGATAAAATTGATATTAAAGGAACCTACTGTGGCCCATTTTCCATCTGCACAACTGATCTTGCCATGCAACACATTCGACTGGTATTCGAACAGTGAGATCTTGTTTTTCAACAACCAACGGTAGAGATAACGCTCGGCTTCTTTGGCCATGATCACATCTGATTTTCCTGCAGCAATCACATAAATTTTTACACCTCGTTTGACAGCATTTTCCATTGCCTTGCGCATTTGCCGGCCGGGCAGGAAATAACTAGATAACATATACACTTCCTGCTTTGCATCCTGCATCATACGCATGTAACTGCTGGATATTTCAGTACGAAAGCGTACCCAGTCCTGCCGCCTCACCCGAACCAGGCAGTTCTCCTCCGGCAAAGCTTTTCGATGTGGAGGCAATTTGAACTGAATCTGTTTGGATTTTCCCCAGCCCGCTTTGTTCCAGAGTTCCAGGCATACCTGGTATAATTTCTCCGCGGCTTCCCCTTCCACCAGCACCCCCCAATCGAGCCAGGCAGTTTGTCCGGGTAAATCATTGTAGCGGTTACTCACATTCACCCCTCCTACCAAAGCAGTATCCGCATCCACAACACAAACTTTCTGGTGCAGTCTGCGACCAAAATAAAACTTGCGGGCTCTGAGTAAGGGTTCGAACCATCTGAAATGCACACCGCGACCCCGTATCTCGCGGATTCGTTTTTTGGTGAGGTGTAGCGACGCATAACCATCCACAAGCATATAGACTTTGACGCCTCTTTCTGCAGCGCGACAAAGATGTTCCAGCACTTCACCACCGGTTTCATCTTCATCGAGAATATACATTTGGAAATGGATGGAATGGGTTGCTTCATCCAGCACCCGAATTAAGTTTTCGAAATAAGCTTTCCCACCCCGAACCAGATCAACCCGGTTGCGTGATGTATACCCTTTTAATGGATTCGGCTTTTTCATCCTACTGTTAATATAGTACATTTAGGCATAGCTATAGAAGTATGAATCAGGTTTGGGAATTATTAGCAGGAGTTGTGATTTTCATCATCGGCATGCATTGGCTGGAGGATGCCTTGAAAAGAATTGCGGGCCGGTCGTTCAAACTGTTCCTGAAAAAACAAACCAGCAATAAAGTAAAAGGCATACTCGGCGGAGCCCTGGTTACCGCTCTCCTGCAAAGCAGTTCGGTAGTGAATATCATGGTACTTGCCTTCGTGGGGGCGAAAGTGTTACAAATGGAAAATGCACTCGCCCTGATGCTGGGTTCCAACCTCGGCACCACCTTTACCAGCTGGATCATTGCATTGGTTGGATTCAAAATCAATATTGAAGCACTTGCATGGCCTTTAACCGGAATCGCGGGATTAATCTGGACCATGCTCTCACCGCATAACCGCTTTTACTCCTGGATACAATTTCTGCTGGGATTTGGTTTCCTGCTGTTGGGATTGTACTTCATGCAAACCGGGGTTGCCTCCAGCCTTGAGCATATTGATCTGCTGCAGTTCAATCGCTATCCACTGATTGTATTTCTTTTATTGGGGGCAGTGATCACTACCATCGTGCAGGCCAGTTCGGCTACGATTGCATTAACACTTTCGGTTCTCCATGCAGGTGGGATCAGCCTGGAAGCTGCAGCAGCTATTGTATTGGGAGCGGAAATCGGCACCACATCCAAACTGCTGATCCTTGCACAAGGCAAACTGGTTGATAAAAAACGAGTGGCGCTTGGTAATTTTTTATTCAATACCATTTCCTCCATACTTGCTTTTGCTGCTATCGGACCTTTGCTTTATATCATACAGGACTGGATCGGTGTAAAAGATAACCTCACTTCTCTTGCCTTTTTCCAGACCCTGGTGAATTTATTAGGCATTCTTCTGTTTTTTCCTTTCCTGCAGCTGTTTGGCCGCTTCCTGCAAAACCTGTACAGCAACAACCAGCAGGATACCAGTTTCATCCATAAAGTGTCTATCAAGGAAACCGAGCTCGCCCTGTTGGCTGCCCAGGAAGAGATCAAACATTTTATGTATCATACCATCCAGTATGCAGTGGAAGCAATTGGTATCAAAAACTTTCAGTTACCGGAAACAGCCTGGAAACCCAGCCATCAATTTGCCAATGCTGACGACCGGTACGATTACCTGAAAGATGTACATGGTGATATCCAGCAATACTATGTACAACTGCAGGCATCCATTACCGATAAAGAGGATACTGTTTTGCTGGACCAGTTGGTAGCTGCACTGCGCAATGGCATGTATGGTGCCAAAAGTCTGAAAGATGCAAGGCTGGATGCAGAGCAGCTGCGCAATTCTTCGAATGATATAAAGTTTGGTTATTACCAGATGAGCAGGCAGCGCATGGGAGAATTTCTACTGGAACTAACTCCTTTTCTTACGGGAGAAAAACCAGCTACCAGTGAAGAGCTGAAGAAAGCATTTGCGGAGCTGGCAGATCAATATCAGCATTCCATTATGGAGCTCTATGGTAAAAACCGAAGCAAGGAATTAACAGATATCGAACTATCTACTCTGGTAAACTATAACAGGGAGTTGTATACGGCGAAAAAATCACTCCTGCTGGCAGTATCGGAACTGATACTGAACCCCGCAGATGCAACCCGCCTGCGCGAATTACCGGGCTTTATCCGATAAGTTTTGTAATTTTTGATCAGCCAATTATGACACTACCACCCAATACCAAACGATTCCTGGAAGAAGCCGGAGCCATTGCACAATTCACGGGGAGATTTTTTCGGGAAGTATTTCGTCACCGGTACGAATGGGCTGCGTTTATTCATCAGTGTTATATGATCGGATACAAATCACTGCCCCTTGTTGGTCTCACTGGTTTTATCATGGGCCTTGTACTCACGATGCAATTGCGCCCCTCCTTAATTGACTATGGTGTAGAAAGTGAATTACCTGCCATGGTGGGTATTGCCATCGTGCGGGAAATTGGTCCGGTTATTACAGCCCTCATTTTTGCCGGTAAAATTGGTAGCAGCATTGGTGCAGAACTGGGCAGTATGAAAGTGACAGAACAGATTGACGCCATGGAAGTAAGTGGTACGAATCCTTTTAAATACCTGGTAGTAACCCGCGTACTGGCTACCACATTTATGTTGCCGATCCTGGTGTTACTCGGCGATGCAATCTCCCTGTATGGCGCTTATCTTGGTGTGAACATCAAAGCCACTACCAGTTTCAGTTTGTATTATACCCAGGTATTTAACAACCTCAGCTTTGGCGATGTGCTGCCTGCCTTTATAAAATCCTTTTTCTTTGGATTTGCCATCGGTATTATAGGCTGCTTTAAAGGATTCAATTCCAGCAAAGGCACAGAAGGTGTGGGCCGAAGCGCGAACAGTTCAGTGGTGCTGGGCAGCCTGATGGTTTTTATTATCGATTTGCTTGCTGTACAGGTAACAGATATACTCGGACTTAATTAAAAGAAAACAGTATGTCAAACACGGAAGCAGCCATCCTCATTGAGAATCTTTACAAAGGCTTTGGATCGAACCAGGTATTGAAAGGATTTAACCTCCGGTTGAACAAGGGAGAAAACCTGGCGGTGTTGGGCAAATCCGGCAGCGGCAAGTCTGTCCTTATCAAATGTATTATCGGGCTCATGAAACCGGATGAAGGAGAAATCACTGTCTTGGGCGAATCCATCAGATCCCTCAACCAGGATGAGATGGATCACCTGCGCGTGAAAATTGGCTTCCTCTTTCAGTCGAATGCACTCTATGATTCCATGACGGTTCGCGAAAACCTGGAGTTCCCATTACGCCGGCACTGGATGGAAATCAGTGATAAAGAAACCAATGACCTGGTGATGGAATCACTGGAGAACGTAGGGCTCGCGCATACGGTTGATTTAATGCCGGTAGAGTTATCTGGTGGCATGAGGAAACGTATCGCGCTGGCGCGCACCCTGATCCTGAAACCGGAAATTATCCTGTATGATGAACCTACGACGGGATTGGATCCCATCACTTCCAAAGAAATCAGCGACCTGATGAATGCCTTGCAGAAAAAATACAACACTTCGTCCATCATCATTTCGCATGATATGAATTGTATCCAGCGCACCGCCGACCGGATGATCCTGCTAGTGGATGGTATTGCCTATGCGGAAGGCGAATTTGACACTTTAAAAGCATCCACCGATCCGGTTATTTTACCGTATTTTGAATAAGCCAAGCACCCATGCAGCAAAAGAAAACCAACCTGGTCAAACTCGGAATTTTCACCATCAGCGGACTGCTATTCCTGGTGTTGTCCCTCTATCTTATTGGCAGAAATCAACAATTGTTTCGCGCTTCCATTTTGGTTAAAACCTATTTCCGTCATGCCGGTGGCGTGGTTCCCGGAAACAATGTGCGGTATGCAGGTATCCAGGCAGGTACGGTGAAATCAGTGAAGCTGATCAACGATACTACCATCCAGTTTGAGTTATTGATTGACAAAGACGCTTCCAAACATATCCTGAAAAATTCACTGGCATCAATAGGAACAGAAGGATTGATTGGTAACAGGGTGGTGAACCTGATACCGGGTGAAGGTCTGGCTGAACCTATCCAGGAAGGAGATGAAATTGCTACCAAAAAAAACCTGGATACGGATGCCATGCTGGAGACCTTATCTGTCACGAATCAGAATGCAGCCGTATTATCTGCTGAACTGGTGCAAACCATCAGCCGGTTTAACAACAGCAGTGCGGTCTGGAAATTACTGGAGGACAGCAGCCTGGCGGTATCGATTAAAGCAAGCCTCAACAATATTGAGCAGGCGTCTGTTTCAACGCGGCAATTGACAGAAGAATTGAACCAGGTAATTCATGACCTGAAGCAGGAACGTGGACTGGTACAACACCTGATCTATGATACCGTGATGAGTGGCCAACTGGAGAGGACCCTGGCACAGTTGGAACAAACCAGTCAGCAAACAGTTACTATGACTCAAAAAGTGAACGACCTGATTTCCGGGGTGCAAAATGAGATCAAAGAAGGCAAGGGTCCGGCGAATGCCATCCTATCAGACACCAGCATGACAGGCAGCCTGCATCGCAGCCTGAGTAATATCGAAAAAAGCACTGCCACCTTTAATGAAAACATGACTGCCCTCCAGCATAATTTTCTGTTCAGAGGGTATTTCCGCAAGAAGGAGAAAAAGGCCGCTAAAGAGAAGAGCAACTGATTTTTATCATAATCTTTAACAACCTGTATCAGGGGATGCTGGCACTGTATTTGGTAACTTTAGGATGAAACAAGATTACCTCATTCTACAACCATTCGTTATGACAAACACAAACAAGATTTTGACAGCATTGGCAACAGGCGTTATCGTAGGTGGAGTATTAGGGGTGCTGTTTGCTCCTGATAAGGGCGAAAATACCCGGAACAAAATTGCTGAAGGTGGGAAGAAACTCTCTGACTCCATTAAGGGTAAAATGAACCAGGGAAAAGAAAAGCTGGCAGGTATGCGGAATACCATCCGCGACCGTGTGGAAGAATTTTCCAGCTAAACTAATCTCGCGCATCTTTTCCAATAGCCCTTCTTAACAAAGCAAGGGCTATTTCTTTATCCCACCTGGCAAAACGACCCCGCTGCACTACCAGTTCATTGCTTTCGGGATGTTGCAGGTAATAGTGGAATACAAATTTCTCCCGCGGATCTTTCCAGCCGATGATCTGGCCAAAGCGCAGGTCGTTGAACACCAGGCTATCGCCATATTTTTCAACCGTATAGAATTCCTGTGAAAAGCGGATGAGGTCTTTTACTTCCTGGTGATCTCTTATAGTATCCAGCAATTCATCCTGCCTGGGAAAATATTCAAAATGCAGGGTACCGGGAGGATCAAAGAGTGATCGGAATCCAACATGATAGCCGGAATCATTGCCTGCTACGATATACCAGAGCCAGTTATTCAAGGGAGCAGGTGTGGTGAAATACCGGGTGTAGGGAATTTCTCTTTTAGCCAGCACTCTTCTGGTATCGCGATCGATTTTTAATTTATTCAGACAGGCATAACAGAGGTAAACAACCGGCAGGATAATACCAATTTTCATCCAGAAGGTACGCTTCGGACTCATGATGGGAATCAGCAGCAGCGCAACAGCAGCCAGGGCTGGCCAGAAAGAAAAGAAAGGATCGGCTACATAGAGAGTATTAAAAGAAAAACGGCAGTGACTAAAAGGTTCGAGCCAGCCGGTGCCATAGTTGTTGAATCCATCCAGGAAAATGTGCACCATGATTTCAATCCCGAAAAAAAACATCCAGCGGTTCAGTGAAATAGGAAGATCGCGGTGCAGCGCTCTGCCCAACAGCGCCATCAGGGGCGTTATCAATACCAGGAATAAAATAGAATGCGTAAAGCCCCGGTGCGCGAGTAATTCTTCAGAAAGAGGCATCCAGAAACCGGCCACAAAATCCGCATCCGGAATGCTTTGCGCCAATCCGCCCCAGAGCAATGCCTTCTTACCGATTTTCTTATCCAGGAAAGCTTCCCCGATACAGGCACCTAATGCGAAATGTGTGATTGAATCCATGCTGTATTTTCCAGTGAAAAATTAAGAAAGAAAAGCCGCACCCTTTGAAATATCCTTGCTAATTGCTTCAATAGAATTGGTACGAAAGATATGCTCCAGCTGATCCCGCACTTTCGCATAGGCATAATGCAGGGGGCAGGGCTTGGAGGCCGAACAATGTGGTAATCCGAGTCCGCATGCTGTAAAGAGCTCATCCCCGTCCAGGGCCAGGACCACCTGCAGCACAGGCGCTTTCACCTGATCAGGGGTCATGAAAAAACCGCCACTGGGCCCCTTACTGCTACTGATCACTCCTTTTTTGACCAGCATTTGCAGGAGCTTTCCCAGGGTATGTTCATTGCCTTCCACCCCGGAGGCGATCTCCTGGATGGAGTATTTATCCCCTGTTTTTAGTCGGGTTGCCAGAAAAAGTACCGCACGTATGCCGGTTTTGCAGGTAATGCTTAGCATGGCTCAAAACTGCTGCTTTTTTCCGATTCATCCATAGCCAAAGCAGGTTCAGTGAAGAAAAATGCGGGATCGGCAGAATTGGCTGGTGGGGGCGCCTGCCGCCAATGAATTTTGGGTTTCAAACTTATATGTATGAACCTATCCATGATCTGGCAGTTCTTGATTGGCTGCCTTCTCAGTACCGGGCTACAGGCCCAGCAAAAAATATCACCGGCTCAACTGAAAGAAGACCTGGCACTGGCAGATCAGGCTTTGCAGGAAGCGCATCCCGGGCTTTTTCGGTATACTAACCAGGCCGCCTATACGCAGTTGGTGCACTCTATAGAAAACGGACTGACAGCACCCCTGACAGAAAAAGAATTCCTGGTCAGATTACAGCCGCTGATTGCACAAATCAGTTGTGGGCATACCAAACTTCTGCCAGCTGGGTACCAGGAAGGAAAATTTTTATACCCAGCAACGCAGGCTTTTCCGCTGCGATTATATTTTGAGGAGCGGGAAGTGTATGTGTTGGGAAGTTATGGTGAAGAAGCAGGCATCCCAGCCGGAGCGCGCATTACCCGCATCAATGGAGTTCCTATGCAGGAAATCAGAAAAAAACTGAGTTCCTTACTGCCGGCGAATGGAGTTATGCAAACAGGTATAACAGCAACCCTTAACCGCTCCTTCAATTCCTTATATGCAATATTTGTGGGCGAGTCGCCGGTTTATACAATCAGCTATGAATACAAGGGCAAAAAGCATCGTGCAGCAATAAAAGGGATTGCTGCTGAAATCATTGAGCAGGCAATTGCAACACAAACAACTGCTGCACAAAAACCCTTTGAACTGGAGTGGAAAGGCAGTACTGCCTGGTTAACCATCCGGACCTTCATGGCGGATAAGCAACAATATCCTTTTGAGAAATTTGCAGACAGCGCATTCAGTGAATTAAAAGCAAAACAAACCAGTAACCTGGTGATTGATTGTCGGGATAATGAAGGTGGCATTGAAGACTGGGGCGGATATCTCTACTCCTACCTGGCAGACACCAATTTCCGGTATTACGACCGCATACTGGTCAACAAAAAAGACAGTTTCAGTTTTCAACCCTATGCCTGGCTGCCTCCCTTTTATCACCAGGCCCGCAACCTGATACAGGAAAAAGACGGTAAGTTTTATTGGCCACTGCAAACCTATCTGAAAGAGCTACCTGCAAAGCAAAACCACATTACCGGAACTGTTTACCTCTTAGTGAATGGTCGCAGCTTTTCAGTAACTTCCGAATTCGCCGCGGTAGTAAAGCAAAATAAAAGAGCCATCATCGTTGGGGAAGAAACCGGTGGTAACGGATACGTGAACAACAGTGGATTGTTTGCCATCCTGCGATTGCCTCATTCCAAGCTGCAAGTGGGCATCCCCCTGGCCTCCTTTTATATGAACAGCGATCCGGTGAATGGAAGAGGAGTAGTGCCGGATTATAAAGTGCACACCACCATCACTGATATCCTGAACAAGAAAGATCCGGTTGCAGCATTCGTGCTGAACAAGATTAAGACAAACCGTTAATGCATACACAAAAACATACAAAGACCTATCGGTTAAAAGATAACTGGATCCGCTTTATTGGCATTCCGCTGATCGCCTTTACATCTCATATCATTTTTTTCAATGAACAACATTATGAAGAAGAGCGATTCGGTTTCTGGCAGATCTTTCTGATCAGTCTGGCTGAAGCTGTGCTGCTTTGGGAAACTAACCGACTGGTATTACTCTATTTCCACAAACGCTATCCGGAAGGGAAAGATGGAATCAAGCGCATCATAGGCATTTTGATAGGCTGTATGCTGGTAACCATATTGGTGCGCTATCTGAACATCTGGTTCTATGATAAGACCTTGTTCTGGGGTTATCTCTTTCCGCCGGAAGGTTATCTCTACAATATCCTGATTGCATTGCTCTATGTGGTAATAGTGGTGGGCATTTATGAAGGCTTTTATTATTTCAGGGAATGGAAGCGCACGTTTGAAGAGAAGGAAGCATTGGAGCGGGCATCGCTTACCATACAACTGGAATCACTTAAAGCACAAATCAATCCGCATTTTTTGTTTAACAACCTGGGCTCACTGGCATCGCTGATCACAGAAGACCAGGAGCGGGCGGTTGAATTCGTGCGACAGTTATCCTCTGTGTACCGGTATGTATTAAAGGCCAATGAAAATCATTTGGTGCCACTGCATATGGAACTGGATTTTCTGGAACATTATTTTCGTCTCCTGAAAACCAGGTTTGAAGATGGCATTGAACTGGAGATTCATATTTCGGAACAATATGGCAAATGGCAGTTGCCTCCTCTCACGCTGCAGGTATTGCTGGAGAATGTCATCAAACACAACAGCATTTTGCCGGATAAGCCATTGCTGGTGAAGCTCTATACCACGAAGGATGGCAAACTGGTGATGGAAAACAATCGCCAGCCGAAGCTGGTGCTGATCGGATCAGAAAAAATAGGCTTATCCAATCTGCGAAAAAAATATGAGTTGTTGCATGAAGGCACTGTGCAGGTGGAGGAAACGTCCTCACTATTTAAGGTAACCATCCCTTTAATCAAAAAAGAAAACTATGCGCTTGCTGATAGTGGAAGATGAGAATTTGCTGGCGAGTCAGCTCACCAAAATGGTAAAGGAACTGGAGCCGGATGCTGAGATCATGAGCCGGACTAACAGTGTAGCATCAACGATTGCTTTTCTGAAAGAAAATGAATCACCTGATCTGATCCTGATGGATATTGAATTGGGCGACGGCCAGTGTTTTGAGATTTTCCAGGAAGTGAAAATATCTGCCCCGGTCATCTTTACCACAGCCTATGATGAACACACCCTGAAAGCCTTTAAAGTTAACAGCATTGATTACCTGTTAAAGCCGATTGAGCCAAAAGAACTGAAAGCGGCTTTTGAAAAATACCGCGAGCTCTACAGCAGTCAGCAGGTACGTTCGTCAACTGAAAAATTGAGTCGCCTGCTCAGCCAGTTACAGGGTGAGAGCCAGGTAAAGAACCGGTTTCTGGTCAAAAAAGGGCAACAATACCTCACCATATTAACCAGTGAGATTGCCTGCTTTGAATCGAAGCAGAAATTAACTTACCTGCATACCTATGCGAAAAATAAATATATAGTGGATTACACCCTGGATGAACTGGAAAACATGCTGGAACCAGGAGATTTCTTTCGGATCAACCGCCAAACCATCTTACATATTGGAGCCATTGAAACGATTTATCCCTGGTTTAAGGGCAAGATCAAGCTGGAATTAAGAATACCACTGGAGGAGGAAATGCTGGTGAGCCGGGAGCGGGTGACGGACTTTAAAAACTGGCTGGGAGCTTGACCGGTGCACCATCTAACGGAATAAATGATCCATTCATCTAAAATAAATAAAACACTTATACTATAACTAAGTAGATACCGTTAGTTCTAGGTAGTTTTGCTTATTGATCGTAAGTAGAACCCTTAGAACACTCATGAAAAAGCTGTCCGTAACCCTTTTAGCTGTTTTTATATTATCTGTAGCTGTTGCAGCCTGGTACAGCTCCAATACTACCCTAACCAGCGGGGTCTATCCCAATACCGGCTGGAATCAAACCCTTACCATTGCAGCAAATAGTACGGTTCGTTTTACCGGCAATACCAATTTTGCCGGGGGGAATTTGGTAATAGAAGAAAATGCCAGCCTGACCATCCAATCACAGGGACTTTCGGCCAATGGGAATATCACCCTGAGGCCAGGTGCCAGTTTAATTGTAAATGGCAACCTAGTGATCAATCATGGAAGTGCCAGTTTGAGAATCAACCAGGCAACAGTAACAGTCAATGGAAATTTTACCCAATCCACCGGTCCGGTAGAATTAGGTAATGATGCCTTGCTGGATGTTTCAGGAACAGTTACCTCTAATTCAGGAGGTATCACCGTGTTGGACGGGGGCCGCATCAACGCGAATAATTTTGTTTTTAATGGAACCAATACAATAGCCGGCTTACTGGTTGCGAACCAGAACAGCCGGATCAACAATGGCAACCTGGCCTTTACGGGATGTGGGGAGCTACGTACCAGTACCCTGGACATAAGGAGCCCCAATACCGTATCCGGAAATGGCTTCCTGGTAGTATCGCAGAGTTTTGCCAATGGAAGAAATTCTGGGTGGACAGGCCATCAGTTAACCAGCAGCAATGCAATTGGGGTGTTTTATACGGGCCCGGCTATCAATGCCAACTGGGGAGGAGCCTATATGAATCCAACAGCCAATAATCCTTGCCTCGACTTGCTACCTGTTTCATTTGAAAAATTCCAGGCGCGCCCGCAAACCAATAATCAATTCCTGCTGGAGTGGACAGCCCCTGAAAACGAAGAAACAGAAAGTTATGAGATCCAGGTATCCGAAGACAATATCAATTTCCGAACCATAGAAATCGTACCTGCCAAAGGGGAAAAAGGCGATAAACGATATCAACAGAAAGTTCATTTAGGATTTTAATCACGATTTCACTTAAGCCCGCCCGTTATGAAAACTACTATAGCTACAACCCTATTCACCCTCTTTGCGATGTTCCTGCTCAGCTCCTGCGCAAAAGAAACTGCCGAACCAGTACAAACCGGACAGAAGCAAATGATCATACGCATCAAACAGGTGCAGAAGGATGGAACAGTAACCTATTCACCAAGGGTGAGGGTACAGGTACGGAGTGTAAGCAATTGATGTTATTGAAAAGCTAGAGTCATTATTTCAACTTCATTTCGTGGAATATCAATAGCTACTGCAATATCTCTCCAATTGGAAACAACCTTTTTAACTTCAGAAATGATTTGATCCATTTCAGTTTTCTTTACTGCCACTATTTTGAAATCAATGCTAAATCCTGCAATTTTCTGCCATACTCATCATCTGCTCCAATTTTCAGCACATCGTTTTGCAGCCCCAATACTCTAAGTGTATTGAAATAGGCTCCCATAGAAACACTTGGATTTCCTTTTTCAATTTCCACTAATGTGGATCGATTGATAGCAGCTCTTTCTGCAACCTGAATCGATGTGAGTTTACGACGCTTGCGAGCCAGTTTGATATTCTCCCCCATCTGCTGGAGCAACTTCATATGTTGTGGGAAAACAACCGCCTTTTTGCTCTTCATGTTGGATATTTTCAACAAATTTAATAATATTGTCGTAATTATCCAACATTTTTGAAGTATGCAAAGCCCGATCAACCTGAAGCAATGGCAATGGTTACATCAACCAGCCAGTTTTGAACTGACTGAAACCAGTGTATCCATTCATACTACTACCAAAACAGATTTCTGGCAAAGGACCTATTATGGATTTCGGGTAAACAATGCGCCCGCACTTGTAATGGAAACCGACGCGGATTTCAGTTTTTCTGTTACTGCTGAATTTCAGTACAAGGAGCTGTACGACCAATGTGGGGTGCTGGTATATCACGATGAAGAAAACTGGTTCAAGGCATCTATTGAATTCGAGAACGCATCCATCTCAAGACTGGGTAGTGTAGTCACGAACCTGGGTTATTCAGATTGGGCAACAACTGATATTCCCACCGGTTTACAACAAATTCATTTCAGGTTATCAAGAAGAGGTAAGGACTTTTTAATAGAGCAACGCAAAGACGGTAATGCCTACGCGCAGATGCGCATCTTTCACCTGCATCATATTCCCGGCACCATTAAACTAGGCGTATATGCCTGCAGTCCGGTTGGCGCGGGATTCCCTGCAAGCTTTTCAGCATTCAGGATGGAGCCTTGTATTTGGCCTACATATGGTTAAACCATTCCTATTTCCTTAATTAAGATTTCTAAACCCCTGGGGCGTTTGTCCCACGCGTTGCTTAAACAGCCTGCTAAAATGCTGCGGATATTTAAACCCTAACTCATACGCGATTTCACTCACTGTTTTATTTCCTTCAAAAATCAATCCCTTTGCCACTTCAATAATTTTCGACTGAATATATTCCTGTGCTGATTTACCTGTTTCCTTTTTAACCAGGTCGCCAAAATAACCGGCAGACAAGTTCAACTCAGCTGCACAGTAGGCTACAGAGGGCAAACCTACCAACTGTGGTTTTTCAGATTGGAAAAAATCATTCAATAGTTTCTCAAATTTTTCCAATATTCCTTTGTGTACATTTTCACGCGTGATGAATTGACGTTCATAAAAACGCGTACAATAATTCAGGAATAATTCAATATTGGATACAATCAATTTCTTGCTGTGTTTATCAATATCACGCTCCAGTTCATATTGAATTTTTGAAAAACAATCCAGCACAATTTTTCGCTCCCGGTCTGATAAATGAAGGGCTTCATTTGACTGATAACTAAAAAAACTATACTCCTGCATATGCCTGCCCAATGCCGTACCAAGCAACAAATCAGGATGGAAGATCAATGCATACCCTTTGGGCTGATAGGTTTCGCCATTGCTGTTCATGTCGGCTACCTGTCCGGGTGCCAGGAATACCAGGGTCCCTTCCTGATAATCATAGGTATGTTTTCCATATACCAGGTCACCGCATTTCACTTCCTTTAGAAAAATGGTATAAAAACCAAAATACATTTTCGACCCCTGCCGGGGAGCTGCTTTTGAAAGATCAACCACACTTACCAGCGGGTGACGGGTTTCATTATTGTTGAAAACATTGTAATCATTAATGGTTTCAAACCTGCGTATGTAGTCCATACCTTTGTTTTTTGCTAGGTAAAACTACAGTTTTCAACCAGCTAACCCTGCACCACCAGACCAAATCCGCAATACTGGTAGGAAAATCAGGGATTTGTATACTTCCGGCAACCCTCAACAATAGGATCTTTAAAAAAGTATTTCAGGTAACTTACAACAAAATAAATGACCATGAGCCAACCCAATAACTCCGTTAACCGGCGAACTTTTCTGAAGTCGTCCGCACTTGCCGGAGGCGGACTCTTACTCAGCTTCACCTTCCTCTCCGCTTTCAAAAAAGGAGAACTGCCTGCAGATCTAGAAGCCGAAGACCAATGGTATGAAATAACCGGTTACATTAAAATCACGCCGGATAATAAAATCAAAATATTGAATCCAAACCCAGAGTTTGGGCAGAATGTAATGACATCGCTCCCCATGATCGTGGCGGAGGAACTGGAAGTGGACTGGACAAAGATTACGGTGGAAATGGGTCCGCATGACAATGTAAAACTAGGACCCCAGTTTACAGGTGGAAGTAATTCCGTACGCATGTATTGGAAACCCCTTCGGGAAGCAGGAGCTGCTGCACGCCAAATGCTGTTGCTGGCTGCTGCACAAACCTGGAATCTGCCAGTGGAAGAACTGACAGCCAAAGCTGGGATGATTTATCATGAAAAATCCGGCAAATCCGGCACCTATGGGGAGTTTGCATCAAAGGCAGCCTCCATACCCATTCCTAAAGGAATGAAGCTTAAAGAAGTTAAGAATTTCAAGCTGGTACGCAATTCGCAGAAAAATGTGGAGGGACAAAAAATCGTATCCGGCAAGCCACTCTTTGGCCTGGATTATAAACAGGAGGGAATGTTAATCGCGATGATTGAACATCCCCCTGCATTTGGCATGAAACTAAAATCCTTCGATGCAACCGAAGCATTGAAAATGCCTGGCATTACGGATGTATTCAGACAAACCCTCTATGAAGCTGGCATGGAGCAGGGAGGTTTTGATACGCGAACTTTTAATGAGTTGTTGGTGGTAGTTGGAAAGACTACCTGGGAAGTGATGAATGCCCGAAAAAAGCTGAAAGTAAACTGGGAGCCAGCAGGTGAAACAAAAGACATTATCAATGGTAGAACCGGGAAAAAAGAAGTAGTGGTTCCTGGTAAACTGGAAAACACCAGTGAACAGCGAAAGCTAATGCAGGAGTATGCAAACCGGCCTGCCCAGCAACTTCGAAAAGATGGGGATCCGGAAACCGCTTTTAAAAATGCTGCGCAAATCATCGAGCGTACCTACAATGCGCCTTTTTTGGCTCACAACTGTATGGAGCCGATGAATTTCTTTGCGCATGTTACGGATGAAAAGGCCTTATTGGTGGGCCCCTTGCAGGCTCCTGGCTGGACCGAACCCCTGCTTACTAAAGTATTAGGACTACCGGCTGATAAAATTGAAATACAGATGACCCGGATGGGCGGTGGATTTGGTCGCCGCGCTTACGGACATTACCTGGCTGAGGCTGGCTTGATTTCAAAAAAAGTAAAAGCTCCGGTTAAACTGATCTATACCAGGGAAGATGATATGACCTATGGTATATATCGCCCCATGTATACAGCCACTTACCGGGCTGCACTGGACGCCAATAAAAACCTGATTGGCTTTCATGTAAAAGGAGGTGGTATACCGGAACATGCGATTCATGCGAATAGGTTCCCAGCCGGGGCAGTAGACAACTACCTGGCGGAAGCCTGGGAGATCCCATCCAATATTACCATCGGAGCATTCAGAGCTCCAAGGTCCAATTTCAATGCAGCCGCGGAACAATCTTTTCTGGATGAACTGGCAGAAGCAATGGGCAAGGATCCTATTGATTTCAGATTGGAATTATTAAAGCGGGCAAAAGAAAATCCGGTTGGTAAAAATAACGAGTATGATGCCGACCGCTATGCTGGTGTATTACAATTGGTGAAAGAAAAATCCGGCTGGAACAAGGAGGAGAATAAAAAGTATAGTCGCGGTGTAGCAGCTTATTTCTGTCACAATTCTTACGCAGCCCATGTCATTGATTTCATTAACAAAGAAGGCAAACCAACCGTAGAAAGGGTCTTCAGTGCGGTGGATTGTGGTATTGTTGTGAATCCCGATGCAGCCAGCAATATGGTAGAGGGAGCAGTCATTGATGGAATTGGGAATGCACTCTATGGCGCACTCACGCATAAAGAAGGCGCTGCTGAGCAGAATAATTTTCATCGGTATAAGATGATTCGCATGAATGAAGCACCTAAGCAGATCGATGTGCATTTTGTGCAAAATGATATTGATCCAACCGGATTGGGTGAACCACCATTCCCTCCTGTATTTGGGGCGGTTGCCAATGCGCTGTACAGAGCAACAGGGAAACGCTATTATGATCAGCCTTACGGTCCTCAATTAAACAGCGCGAAAAAAGCTTTCTAACAACAAAATTATCACAACAATGATCTCCTTAACTATCAATAACAAAACATACAATCTGGATGTAGATCCTGCTACTCCTTTGTTGTGGGTACTCAGAGACCACCTGGACCTGGTTGGAACCAAATATGGATGTGGCATGGCGCAATGCGGTGCCTGTACTGTGCATCTGAATGGGGAAGCAGTTCGCTCCTGTGTAACAAGAGTGAGCCAGGCGGCTGGTAAAAAAGTAGTAACCATAGAAGGATTATCGGAAACGAATGAACATCCGCTGCAAAAAGCCTGGCTGGAATTGGATGTAGCGCAATGTGGTTATTGCCAAACCGGTCAGATCATGTCAGCTGCTGCCTTGCTGAAAAAAAACAGCAATCCTACAGACAAAGATATTGATGCAGCTATGACAGGTAATATTTGTCGTTGCGGAACCTATTTGAGAATACGGGAGGCTATTCATTTAGCAGCGGAGTTACAAAACAAGAAGTAATATGAAATATTCAATTACTGCGGCATTCCTTTTAGTCCTGGTAATCATTCAATCCTGTTCAATTCAGAACAAGAGTGCAACGGGTACGGATACAGAATCCACAAAAGCAGCGCTCATCAGTTTATCCAAAACCAAATGGCAATGGATGGCAGATAAAAAAGTGGATGAATTGAGTGTATTATTTCATGATCAATCCAAGTTTGTTCACATGAGTGGCACCTGGAAAAAGAAGGAAGAGCTTGAAATAATCAAATCAGGGAGTATCTGGTATAAAAAAGCAGATGTGCATGATGTGGCAGTAGAAATTTCAGACAATGTGGCTGTGGTATGGAGTCGGATAACACTAACCGCAGTAGTTCGGGGAAATGATGCACTCAATGAGTTTACGGTAACCGAAGTTTTCAAAAAACAGGGCAGCGACTGGAAATTATTAGCCATGACTTTCAGCAGCGTTCGGGATACGCATAAAATTCAGCAATAATGGTAGTTAATACCAAAATCCATATACAGGATACAAACTAAAATAAATTGACCTTTGCATTAGATAAAATTTTATCTAATGCAAACAGTACAATAAACGAATGGTGTCGGGATGCCTTTTCAGGGCTTCGTCACCATTTTTTTATAATCATAACTGAACTATAAATATTGAACCATGAAAAAATTCATCTCCACGATTTTACTGACTGTTGTAGTATTAACTGGAATAAATGTAGTTGCCATGCCAATCAGCCCTGAACAGGAATTAATTAACTTGACTTTGTCAGATTCTGACATAGATTAATTTTTTGGTCAACCGCTTGTCTGG